>OCTA010003790.1_pt1 | contig 13385 bp, 12 predicted proteins | sample 1538991 | NCBI WGS metagenome assembly OCTA01 (sample SAMEA3539302, study PRJEB22396) | soil metagenome | biome: tundra; feature: field; material: soil | place: USA | collected 2010-05 | depth 0.15 m
TTTCTTCTTCGGAATATGGTCGCTTCCCACCGGTAACAGGAGCATGCCCCTGGATTTTGTACACCGTCTGTTCGGGGCCCATGTGTCGCGCCAGCATGGCGTAACCCAACGATTCTTCTCCTGGCGGGACGATGGCAAAGAACGGCAACCGGCCGCGCTCTCCATGCTGAATCTCCATCACCACGGGATCGCCTTCAACTTCCGCTTCATGCTCGATCAATTGTGCCAGCGATTCGACAGTCGCGGCGCGAAATAAGGCTGCGAGCGGGATCTGCCGTCCAGTTGCCGCAGAGATTCGCGATACCAGGCGCGCCGCCATCAGCGAGTGGCCGCCTAAATCAAAGAAATCGTCGGTTACGCTGATCGATTCCACATGCAGAATCTCCCGGAAAACGGAGAGCAGAAACGTTTCCCGTTCGTTGCGGGGTGCAATCATGGCCGATTGATCTCGCCGCTCCGGCAAAGGCGGCGGCAGGGCTCCGCGGTCGATTTTGCCGGTGGGTGTAAGGGGAAACGCCGCCAGAACGGAGAACAGGCTCGGCACCATGTATTCCGGCAAACTCTGCCTGACATACGAGCGCAGATCGGCGATGCTGAGTTGCTGGGAAGGCTTGGGCACAATGTACGCGACCAGTCGTTTGTCGCCGGAATCGTCCTCACGCGCCATCACGATGTTATGGTGAATCGCCGGGTGACTCGCGAGCACAGATTCGATTTCCCCAAGTTCAATGCGAAACCCGCGGATCTTTACCTGATGGTCGATACGGCCGAGATACTCCATATCGCCATCCGGCAGAAACCTGGCCAAATCACCTGTCTTGTATAAACGCGCTCCCGGATGAGAACGGAAAGGGTCGGGGATGAACCGCTGGCTGGTCAATTCAGGCCGGCTAAGGTATCCGCGGGCGACTCCGGCACCGCCTACATACATCTCGCCAGCCACGCCGATGGGCACGGGCTGGCGGTGCTGGTCGAGGACGTATAGCTGCAGATCAGGTATGGATCGGCCAATCACGCTACCGCGCGTCGTATCGCCCAAAGATAACGGGCGGTACGTGACGTGGACCGTCGTTTCAGTGATGCCATACATGTTGACGAGCACAGGCTTTTGGTCGCCGTGGCGCTCGTACCACGGCTTGAGACTCTGCATCTCCAGCGCTTCGCCGCCGAAAATGACATAGCGAAGAGCAAGATCCTGCACTCCAACGCTGTCCTCGGCGCGGATCAACTGCCGAAAGGCGGACGGAGTCTGGTTCAAGACCGTGACCCGCTGGTCGTGAAGCAGACGGTAAAAGGCTTCGGGCGACCGGCTGACCAGATAAGGCACAACCACGACGCGACCACCGTAGAACAAAGCGCCCCAGATCTCCCACACGGAGAAGTCAAAAGCGTAGGAGTGGAACATCGTCCAGACGTCGCGCTCGTCAAATCTGTACCAGTCCCACGTCGCCTGGAAGAGGCGGACCACGTTGAAATGCGTGATCAGACAGCCCTTGGGCTTTCCCGTAGATCCCGAGGTGTAAATGACGTAAGCAAGGTTGTCCGGAGCGGCGCCGCCCTTGGGATTCTCGCAGCTTTCCTGTGCAATGACGGGCCAATCACGGTCCACACAGATGATCTGCGCCTTGTGCTTGGGTAATCGTGCCTCCAGGTTTTCCTGGGTGATCACCACCGGAGGATTGGCGTCTTCAATCATGAAGGCGAGTCGTTCCGAAGGGTAAGAAAGGTCCAGCGGCAGGTAGGCGCCCCCAGCTTTCAGAATGGCTAGAATAGCGACGATCATCTCGAGAGATCGCTCCATGCACATCGCGACTAGCGTCTCGGGGCCAACCCCTTGCTTCCTTAAGTGGTGCGCCAGTTTGTTTGCTCGCTGATTCAGTTCGTCGTAAGTGAGAGACTGATCTTCGTAACGGACGGCCACCGCCTCAGGCGTTCGTTCAACCTGTGCTTCCACCATCTCGTGGATGCACTGACTCGCTTTGTATTCAACCGCCGATTTATTCCACTCGAACACGAGTTGGTGGCGCTCAGTCGTCGTCAGCATCTGCAGGCGAGAGACAGGTTGCTCGGGATTCTCCACGGCCGATTGAATTAGCGTCCGAAAATGGCCCATCGCCCGTTCGATCGTGGCACGATCAAATAGATCGGTACTGTAAGAGAATCTAACCTCCAGTTCGTCATCACTTTCCACGACTTCGACGCTCAGGTCGAGGCTCTCGGTTCCCGTGGCAACCCGAACTGGTTCCCAGCGGAGACCGCCTGCATCGCCGGGCTTCGAGGCGACTCCCCGGCTGAATGAAACCTGAAACAAAGGATTGCGGCTGACTTCCCGGCGCACGCCCAAAGCATCGAGCAACGTTCCAAAAGGTAACGTTTGATGCGCAGCCGCTTCGGTCCGAACCGTCGAAATACGGCTCAGCGTTTCTCGGAAGCTGGCCTCTGCGGAATACTGTGCCCGCAATACCAGATGGTTCGAGAGTGCTCCGACCACAGCTTTTAGCGAAGGATCGCTCCGACCCGCAACCTCAGTACCGATGACCATGTCGTCGGCGCCGGTGTAGCGAGCGAGCAGGCAGAAGAACGCGGCCGACAGAACGAGGAATTCGCTCGATTCCTCTTTATTACTGAATGCCTTGATTGCATTCCGCAGATCCCCCGTCACGAGCATGCGCTGCTCAGCGCCGCGAAGGCTCGGTGACATTGCCCTAAGGCGATCGGACGGCAATTCAAGTCCGTTGGGCGCATTGTCAAGTTTATGTTTCCAATACGATAGGTCCGCAGCAAGCGCCTCACCGCCCAGGTAGCCCTCCTGAGACCGCAGGTAGTCGGTGTATTGAGCTCTGGGCGGTGGCAAAGGTGTGCCGGCGACGATCGATGCGTAGGCGGCAGCAACCTCCTCTCCGAGCAACCGCGCGGATTCCGGGTCACAGATGATTTTGTGCGCGATCAGAATGTACAGGTGTTCGTCGGATGACAATCGGTAGAGTGTGGCTCGAGATAACGGGCCGGTTTGCAGGTCGAACGGATGGTTCAGTTCTTTGGCAACCAGCGAGTACGCGGACTGCTCGCGCTCCTTTTCCGGCAGAGAGGTCAAGTCGACTAAGGTGAGTGCCCCACACGTCACAGCGGACCTGACCGCCCGCGGTTCGTCGTTCTCCATGACGAAGCGCGAGCGCAAGATCTCGTGCCTTGTGTGCACGAGCCGATTGGCCTCCTCAAGCCGAGCCGGTTCCAGTCTTCCACGGACTCGCAGGCAGACAACAGCGTGGTGCGAAGCAGCGGTACGTTCCAGCTGCTCGAGCACCCAGAACCGCCGTTGCTGCGCCGACAGCGATTCCGAGTGCTTTGGAGTCTCCGAATGATTCGAGAGATCAAAATTGTCGTTCATCGGTACTGAGTCTCATTCCACGCGCGTCAAAGTTGCATTCTGAGCCCGCTTATCATCCGTTGTCTCCGCCACCGCCAGGGCAGCCACATAACCATGGCTCACAGGCAAGTCTTGCAGTATCCAGCGGCCAGCTTCAGATGGATCGGGCCTCGTCGCCAGTAGAGCTCGAAATTCATTGGGAGCAACGGAGACGTCAAACTGGTGCAGCGGCAACGAGAGTCCTTCGCCTCTTGCCTTAACGTAGGCCTCTTTGCGAGTCCAGCAGCGAAAGAAGGCCACCTGCAGTTCCTCTCCCGACAGACCCTCCAGAAAGTGACATTCCCGGACCGAAAAAAAACGTTCCGCCAACTTTCTGGCGTCCTGCGCCGCATGGATCTTTTCCACGTCGATCCCAATCTCACGTGCTCGTACGATCGCTATCAGCGCCAAACCATCGGTATGCGACACGTTGAAGCGCAAATCAAATGGCCCATCGAGGATCGGCTTGCCATACTCCGAATACCGCAACGACAGCTCTTGCGGCGTCATCCCTACATAACGGGCGAGCAGGGAACGCAGCGTGCCGCGGGTCAGGATGAAGTCGTTGCGAGGCCTTCCGACCCGATAACGACCCGCGCGCTCCCGTTCCTCGGATGTGAGCACTTCGTAGCAGGTGCTCTCAATTGCAGACGGCACTTGCAGCGTACGAACCCACACGTTCACGATATCAGGTTGCAGGTCGCGAATGACGCAGCTCTCCGCCGACTCGCTGCACTCCCGCACCTCGATTTTTACACTGGCAGACATGGATGCAGAAAACCCGGAATTGGCTGCTGTCGTGAGGCCCAATGTTGAGATCGTTGGAAACAAAGTATCTGGCGCCTGGCGAGGGAAGCCAGACTCTCCTACGTTTACTCTATTTTACGCTGACGGCATTACAGGGTGGTTTCAAAACCGCCGCTCTTTTCCGGTGACCTTAGTAACCAATCGGTGCCCGGGCGGTCACCGATTTCGATGGTAGCCGTGTCAGCGTCGACGGCCGGTTGATGCCGATGACTTGGTCGTTTGACCGTGTGGACCGTGATACGAGAAGTTAATGTCCGATCCGTGGCTGGGTGCTGGTGGATGAAAAAAGTGCGCCGTCGTGCTAGTCGGCCAGACCCCATGTCTCGACTCAGCTGCAAGTTGATTCGTAGCCTGATGCTCTAGCCGGTCAAGTTCCGAATGCCCGCTTGCCGATCTTCCAGTGGCCGCGGCGGAGGGTCCTCCGGCAACCGTGGAGCGGGGAAGCCCGTTGGTATTCAGGGCTTTGATCGACTCGTAATGGCGTGTCTGCGAAGAATGGCTGATCTGTGAATGCTTCACCGGCTGGGCTACGCCCGAGGCGATTAACACCAGTACAAGCGCTGCACATGCTGATATCTTGAAGGACTCCATCGCAAGACCTCTCTGTCTACGAATGCTGTGCCATCGCGCGCACCGGGGATACGCCGCCCAGCGACTGCACCGTCAGCGTTGAATCGCGCGGGATTCTTCGGGCAGGTGTTGCCGCGCGATCATCGACCACGACAATCTGATCGACTTGCTCTGACGTCAGTGCTGGCCGAAGCGCCCGCAGCACGCGACTCTTTTTCGAATGGAGCTTGAGATCAAAAAAACGGCGGTATACCATACGATTCCACGCTAATTGCGTTCGGTTGCAGGCTCCCCGGCCCGGTGTAGCCAACTCATATCCCAGTTCCGACAGGGTGTTTCCGACCAGACCTTCGATTCTGGTCAGTTGATCAGGGGCCAGTTGCTGTTTCCAGCGTGCGATTGGATTGAAGTCTCGCCGCCGGGCCGAGAACGAGGTGTTGGGGCGAGCCACGGTACCGATGGCGGTCCTCTGGATGCGGTCGTAGTCGAGATCATGCTCGAGGAAGCCGCTCAGCCGCCTAAGTACGGCGCGAGGATCACGAACCAACTCTTCGAACCGAACTTCCGTATAGTCCTTCCCGAGCAACGCGCCAGCCGCCCTGCCTTTCTGAACAATCCATTCCCAGTAAAGCGCGGCACCTTCGGGGGTCTCGCGATCTTTCCACGGAAACGGGCGGATATAACGCTTTTGCGAGAGAGAGACTTACGTCTCTGCCGTCGCGAATGACGTGAATAATCAGAGCTTCGGGAATGGTTTCTTTGATCTGCCGCAGGTGGAGGATTTCTTCCGGGGCATTTGCCGCCCAGCGCCAGGCATTCTGCTGCCGCGCCAGTTCGTCCATCACAACTCGCAGGAAATCGCCGGCATTCTGGCAATCATGAACTCTCTCTTCAATCTTCCAGCGCTCCAGTCCAGACACGCGAAACAGACGGCTCCCCAGCCAGACGTTCAACATCTTCTCGCGGTTCTTCCGCACCCGAAGGTCGCCGAATCGCGACGCCAGAAGGTTGAAAATATTGGACTCGCCCAGATAGATCGCAAAGCCCCCTGCCGATAGCAACGTGTCGTAGAGCAGCGTCGTCCCTGAGCGCGCGCTCCCAACCACGAACACCGGAGCGCATCGTCTGCAATTGAGGTTACTCGCCAGTTCCATGGAAGGTCTCCCAATCTGTGAAGGCCACGCCAAGCAAGACCCATCGAACGCCAATCATCCCTGATGAAATTTGCGGCGATAACTATCCCTGGCAATGTGAACGGGATATTAAAAGTCCTGTGAGAAACTCCGAAACCAGTCGAGTCAATTTGACTCATGCTTTGGGGCGCATCAGCACGATGCGATCCTCGCCATTTTGTGAACCGATCCCAAGAATCTCGCCGCGATTGTTGATGGCGAACGCCTGAATGAGTTCCCACTCAGCGCCGGCTTCTAGTAGCGAATTGAGGTCGTAGAGGCGATTCTCGCGGTAGAGGAAGCCGTGAAAGCTCTGGTCTCCCTCAGTCAGTGATCCCCCGACGACCTCACCCTGGTTGTTGATGCCGCGGGCGATGCTGAAAGATCCTCCCAGTGTTCCCAACGGAGTACGCTCACCCCGCTCTTCCACGAAGGCTTCAATCCTGCCGGTGCCAGTATTCAGAGCGACGCCCGCCGCTTGACCGCGGTCGTTGACCGCCTGCATTTGGTTTCGATTGTTGTCAAAGGAACCTAGATCGACCACGACGTAGGCAGCCTGCTGCACTGTATCCGTTGTACTCGTGAGCTTCCCCTGCTCGTCCACGGTTATTTTCATAAAAACGTCCAGTCACTCCTTCGTCGAAGATCCCTCCATCGGACGCCAAGAAGCGAATATGAGCGTGCATGGTCGAAACGGCCTCAGCTAGATCGCCAGCCACACCGTCAAACAGTTGCTCGCGTTGGGGAGTGCGCGAGACCGAATACACATAAAACTGCTGAAGGTGTCTGGTGGCTGGCCACACCTGGCCTGTATAGCCCTGATCTTGGATTTCGTAACAGTTCATGACCGACCTCCGGCTTGCGACTTGACTTTGCGGCGCACAAGAAGGCCGATTGCCACCAATCCTGTTCCCATCAAGCCGATCGAGGCCTGCTCGGGCACGACCAGTCCCGTGGTACCGCTCGACAGCGAGATCGGGCCGCCTTTATACAGAGACTTGCTGTGGAAGAAGAGTTGAGTGGTTTGACCGCTGACTGTGGTGCCGTTCGGACCCCATGTACCGCTGACGAAGCCAGTAAGCGTGTAATCGTAGAAACCTCCGCTGTGGCCGGTGTAAATCCAATCGATACCCGAAATAGTTCCGGAGAACAGACTGCCGCTGAACCCCTGCCATCCGGTCGTGGAGATATTGAACAACCCGGGAGCAAACGTCACGACGTTGCCGACCGTACTGTTTCCGAGGGTGCCGGTCAACACCGCACCGGTCGTCAACGACAGCGTCCCACCCGTTAGCGTGGAACCAATCTGGAAGACCGTGGAGGCAATCGAGCCGTTTGTGCCATCCATGGTGAGGCCCGACTCGCCCCCAGTCGCAGTTCCGCTCTCGTTAAAGACGCAAATCACCCCCGTGAGGCAGGTTTGAGATGGAGCGTTGTTGGCGGAAGACTTCGCCCAAGTTGCAACGGGTACGAGCAATGACAGCATGGCTATCATCGCAACCCGCTTCGAGGAAAAATGCGGAGCAATATCCTTCTGGAACGCCATTTGGAGACCCCCTCCTGCCTAGACACTCTCGCTCGTTTCCCATGAACCGTAATCCCTCAAATGAGGTATTTTCCAAAGTCATCGGTACGATCCACCTTGCGGGGCGACCGCCTTGCTAGTAGGGGGTCTATGGAGGGAAGCGGGGAGGAGGTTGAAAGTCGGGCCTATGAGCAAGGAGGCCGCAGGATTAACGAGACTCCGGTTCTCGTGGTCGTGTGACTTAAAGAACCGTGAGCAGCATGCGCACCACCAGTTCGGGCTGGCGATGGGTGTCGGTCTTCATGAAGATGCGCTTCAAATGAGTCCTTGCGGTGTGCGCGCTGACGAAAAGCTCTGCGGCAGCTTCTTCAATGGACTTACCCTGAATCAACTTTCTGGTCAACGTCGCTTCGCTTCGGGTGAGACCGTACAGGGAAGTCAGGGCTCGTTCGTCCACGACCAGTCCCAGATCCTGGTCATACAGTTTCAACAAGGCCGTCCTTTGTTCAGCGTCCTGCCAGCATTCGAGCCCGGGCCCTGGAATCACACGGACGATAAGTGCACTGCGCGCAGACTTGCGTTCGACCGTGAACGGCGACTCTTGCGGTTCACCGGACTCTGGCGAAAATATTGCTGCCTTCAGCAACCTGTGTAGAAGGCGCGTGTCGGCGGCGCGCTCCGCGATCAGGCCCGTCTGCGCCAAAAAAATCCCATCGTTCTTTTTCAAAATGTCGAGTGCCATTTGATTGGAGAGCTGCGGACGCCCCCCGTCCGCCACCAGCATGGCTCCGTGGCGAGCTAGATCCAAGCCGTACGTCAGAGCCACCAAAACATCTCGAGGCGTGGCCGCTCCATCGGAAACCGGCGTTCCCGGAACCTTCGCAGCAAAGCGGCCTTCATCCTCCTTACGATCTCGGAATTCGTCGCTCGCGGGAAGATTCGGTGAATTGGCCATCTCAGTGAGACTGCAACTCCCGTTGGTTCGAAAACTTTTAGCGCGCCGAGTGTCGTCAAAAGTTGTTTCGTCAGAATGACTCTAGAATTAATGCATGGTGAATTTTGTGTTACGGTGCCCCGTGATTGTGGAAATTTGACGTCGATTGCATGGGGCTCGGACGCGCTTATTGAATCACTCCGCGAGCAACTCTATCCGAGGGTACTGCCTGGTGCTCGGGAGCGCGTCCTACTCTGGCATCCCAAAAATTAATGCGCCATTAACATGCTGCCTACGCCCCGATGCCATAATCCTGCCGCACACTTTTTCGATCAATCGGTAGGACTCGTGCTCCTTACCTCACGCCGTCGGAGAACATAGCAATGCTTAGGCTCGTCACTTCAAAGCTGATCGTGTGGATTGCTTTGCTCGTCGTCTGCGGCACTCTAATCAGTTGCGGTGGCAGCAACATATCTTCTCCTCCCGGTCAGCCGATACCCAACATCGCGGGCCCCTGGGAGTTCATCGCCTCTTCAAGCAATGGATCCGTGACGGGAATTGAGGTGGCGCTCGCGGAAGGGCAAGTCCTGGTCAACGGAATGCAGCAGCCCGATGGCCAGATCACGGCCAGCGGCACCCAGATCGCGTTTGTCGCGCTCGATCCGACGACCTCGAATGTCACGGCCTTCGGCGGAAATTGCCTGCCGATCACTTCCGTGAACAATCTAGGGCCGGGCAGCGTGACCGCCCTGAACGCACCGATTGATTTCACTTTCACGGAGAACGGAAACGTCTTCAACGTAGCTGGCACCTTGAGCGGCGACGGAAAGAGCCTCTTGAACGCGACTTACACCGCGCAGAGTGGCAACACCTGTTCCGACTCTGGTGGCACCATCATGGGCACTGTTGTGTCCAAGCTCTCGGGGACTTATACCGGGCAGATGTGCCCTCCTGCCAGCACATCGTGCCAAAGCGCCGCGGACTTTACCGACAATGTAACCGCGACCGTGAGCGAAAGCTCGAGCAGCACGCTTACGCTCAGCCTCCTGCTCAGTGGCACAGACAACACTAACTTCACGCTCAGCGGTCCGGTGACGGGCAATGCATTCTCGCTGCAGGGAACGTTCCAGGGCCAGACTCTGACCTACTATGGGTACTCAGAGCAGGTCTACAGTTCCAACCTTCAGACCAATGTGCCGTCACTCTACTTGGTGAACGCCACCGCCGCAGCACAACCCAAGTACGTGGGAACGCTTTCCGTGCCCCTGACGGCAGGACGCTGATTTCGCCTACTCCCCGCCCATAGCGGCGGCGGCCAGGATTTTTCGCGATGTCAGGAACGAGAGCCTTGCGGGATGTGGCGTGCGAAGTGCGCGATTTGACGCCAGTTCATCAGCTGTTGGCCAGTTGGTAGTCCGGAGCCAAAGTTGCCTCTGATCTGTTCGTAGAATTGCGGGTTAAGCGGGATTTGAGTCGCAGAAATCTCATCTCTACAATGTGAAACGAACAAGCTCCGAGCAAGGCGGAGCCCGCCATGACGGCGGGAACGTGAACCCAGAGCGAGTGGTGGCCGAACAAGTCAATTACCAACCGGTTGACCATCATGTGGTAGAGGAACATCCCGTAGGAAACCTGACCGACGTAACGAACCACCCGCCAGTTCAACCAGCCCCATATCCAAGTTTCCCCCATTGCGATGACTTGGACCAGGAAGATCGCGGTCAGAAGAGGGTCTACAACAAAGCCAACTGCAAATTTGTACCGAAGATGGAAGCGGTAGGCCAATACGATGGAAAGAGCAATCAGACCGAATGATAAGAGCGAGATCGAGACCCGTCCGGTGAGGAGATTCCAGAAGCGCATCAGCACGCCGCGCTTCAGCAGGACGGCCAGTAAGCAGCCCACCAGGAGATGATCCGCACGGCTGTCGAACGTATAACTCAGCCAATGGTCATCCACGTGAAACTTGAAGAACAACACCATCCGGTAGACATCCACCAAAACGATGGCTGCAATGAGTAGGTGCGTCAGCTTCCGGAGATCCTTCTGAAACGCTGCCAGAAACCAGGGCCAGAGCAGATAAAACTGTTCCTCAATGGACAACGCCCAGGTGTGCCAGCAGGCATGGTCCACGCGCGGAGTCAGCGCAAACCGGTAATTGCTCGTATACGTGAAGGCGCTTAAGTAATCGCCAAGGGTCGACCCCGACGGCCAGCCTTGGGTCAGCCAGTTGGCGGCGAATGCGACGGCAAGATAAACATAAAATGCGGGAAATATCCGTAGGGTGCGGCGCACATAAAAGTTTCGGATGGAAATGCTGTCATTCTTCTCCGACTCGTTCAGCATCATCCAAGTGATCAGAAAGCCACTAAGGACAAAGAAGGTCAGAACTCCCCGGCCTTCGGGAGCGAATGGCACTTTTAAGTGATGGAAAATGACCAGGGTGACCGCAACCGCCCGCAACCCGTCGAGCGACGGGATCTTCCTCTGGCTGAGGCTAAGGGCTAAGGTGGAGCAGGGCGCAAACTTGCCCCTTGCGTTTACGGGCATGACGTGGTGGCAGCAGATTCCCCGCTCCAGTCTTCGGAGTCGGACCTGCATACTCATTTCCGGGGGAGATTGATTCGCCGGCGAAGACAACGGCCAGAACCGGACAAGGAAAGCCAACAAACCAAAGGCTGCGTGAGTATATCAAGAAGGAAACGTCTTTGCCAGAGAGGAGAAGACTTGATAACCAATAACTAGAGGGAGGGACTCCAAAACCTCCGTGTCTGGCAAGTGCCGATGAATCATACACTTCCGCGATAATGCTCTGCACGTACGAGGCTTATTAGAGCATCGGCTCTTCCCTGCAGTTTCGATAGTTTCCGTTATTCGCTGCATTTCCGCGTGAAGTATTCAGAGACTGCGGCTTCAATCCTTGAAAGTCTCGATCTTTCCCCTTAACACGGTAATTGACGCCTTGGGCAGAATAAACGTGTTCTGCGAACCTGCCTCCAGAGTAGCCGCGACCGGCGGGTGATCCGGATCCGCGTGACTGTTTGGGCCGTCGTCAATCCAGACGTACTGCTCTGCTCCGAAGCTTACAAACGTGACGGGTCCCGAAAATGAGACGTTGCGCTTAGTCCTGGAATCTTCAAATTGCACGCGCACGCTGTGCGGATTCGTCTCGTCGCGGTTGACCAGCATGATCGACCAATTCCCATCAGGACGCTGCACAGCGTACGACGTAACCAGAACGTTGCCTTCGGCATCCTTGATGTCCGTGGAAGAAGGGAACATGTGATGCATACCAGAGCGGTGCTGCACCCACTCTAGGTTGATCATGTGAGCCGCGTAATACGGCGATGTGTAGCCTTGGATGTTGTAGTCCTCATCCGAAACAAAATTCGACCACGAGGACCAGCCCAGACAAGTCTTCTGAATGCCTTGCGGCTGAATCGGCGAGTGATAGAACGCCCCGCCTCCGCCCTCGAAGAAGGAGCCAACGTTGTCGGCGAGCCAAAGGGCCGCGAAAATCGTAGTCATCGGCCCGGTAAGCGCGGCAGCCAGATGGTTCTCGGTCACCATGAGCGGAACTTCCTTGGGGACACCGTCGTCTCTCCACACCTGCAGGATGTGCTTCATCAACTGAGGTTCGGTGTACAAAGTCTTCCACGTGATGTCGCAAGGCTCGAACGGATAGTGCTCGAATGACACAAAAGCCAGGTCTGAAATACGGCCATGCGTCTTCAAGTAATCTACAAAGCGGCCCATCCACGAGATCCGTCCCTGGGCGTCGGGCCAGACTCGGATGTCTTCGTTCACGCCTTCGAAGACCGGGCCACCCAGCTTGAGTTGGGGATCCATCTTGTGGATGGCAGTGGCCCATTGGATGTACAAGGCTCCGTAGTCTTCCGGCATGGCGTGCTTGCCATCCGGCTCCTCACCCAGTTCGACGTATCCGATGCGGTAGCCGCGCTTTTCGAGATAGGCGATCTGGGCGGCAGCGTCGTCCGGCGTCCCGTAAAGCATAGTGACCGGAATCATCGCTGGGAGATTGTTGGTGAGTCCGCTGGTAAAGAAGAGATCGAAGCCGCTGTGCTGGTAGCCTCCGGTGGCGTTCACGTCAGCGGCCGAGTGCCAGGGATCGATTGAAGACGACGTGAAGGTGGTCGGTCTGTCGCCGAAATTTTTTTGAACTTCGGCAAAAGCACCGCTGGAGTCGACGCTGCCAAGACGGATTTCTTGAATGGCGTATCCCACGCAGTTGCGCACGTCGTCCGATCCATGCAGATCGCAGGTGTTCGACGAGTCTGTCATCAAGATGCGCACGTACTGAGTGCTGACAGGCGTGTCGGCAAGCTTCAGATTAGCCGTCCCGGCTTGAGCGTTTCTGATAGTGCCGGAGGGGAAGGTCTTCCACTCGCCCTGAGGGCCTCCATCAAAATCGAGTGCGCGAGTTCCCACCCAATACTGCACCTGGTAGCTCGTGGCGTACGGGCTCGCCCACGCGATTCGTATCGCGTTCACCGGCTTTTCGGCCTTCAGATCCACGACAACCCATTGCGGGTGCAGCGCGTCGCTTTCACCGGAGAACTTGCTGCTCAGATACGGATTACTCTTCCAATATGTGAGATTCGGGCCTTGCAGCGGGCGGTCTCCACTGGTTGAGAAACCACGGTGGGGCAATGCATAGGAAAGGATGTAGCGCACCGGTTCTTTGAGATCCGTGCTGCCGGTAAAGTATCCGCTCTTGTGTGCGGGATCGCTCCAGGTTCCGTTCTCCGTCCAGTGCCAGGCGGCCATGCGGAGCTCGGAATTGTTGCGATACGTGATTGGTCCCCAGCCCGCGGAGAGCGATTCCTGAAGGATGTGCGGCGTGTAAACCTTATCGATGTCGGCACGGGAGAGGACATCGATGGAGCTGCCAAGAGCGCTGTCGGGATCGAAGGAGTTGATGGCATGCCCGGGTGTCGCGTCGACGCGGAC
>OCTA010003791.1_pt1 | contig 13385 bp, 16 predicted proteins | sample 1538991 | NCBI WGS metagenome assembly OCTA01 (sample SAMEA3539302, study PRJEB22396) | soil metagenome | biome: tundra; feature: field; material: soil | place: USA | collected 2010-05 | depth 0.15 m
CGGCGAACGACAAGCTCAAGGCGATCGCCAGCGGCAAGGGCATCGATCTGCCGAAAGAGCTGGCCTAGGTTTTTCGGACAGGTCGTTAAGTGGAGGGACTGCTATATTTTCCGCTAACCGGAGGAGCAGTACCGATGAAACGACCCAGACGCAACCACTCACCGGCCTTCAAGGCCCGAGTGGCTTTGGACGCCATCAAGGGCGAGAAGACGCTGGCGCAGCTGGCGGCGCATTATGACGTTCACGCAAACCAGATTACCAGCTGGAAGGCCCAGCTCCTGGAGCAGGCGGCCGGGATTTTTGGCGCCGGCGATCGGGAGGGCCATCGCCGCGCCGATCCAGAACCGTCGCGTCATATCGCGCAGCTCAGGACTCTCACCACCCTCTGAAGTGGCCACGAGAGGCTCGAGTGTCATGCCGCAAATCGGACAGTTTCCCGGCGCGTTGCGTCGGATCTGCGGATGCATCGGACAGGTGTAGACGACGACGCTCGCTGCAGAAATACGTCGTGGTACCGCCGCGTTCGACCCGATAGGGGGCAGTGTTCGGATCGACGCCCATGCCGCAGACTGGGTCGCGGGTCCGGTCGGCGAAGCGCGGCTGTGCGGTGGCGTTGTGGGAATCAGACCCCTGTTCGCGCTTTTCGCTCGGGCTCATGTTGCGATCTCGATGAGGCGAAGTCGGCCACGACAGCCTAATCCATTGCGGCCATCGCGCGTCACCTCAGGTGCCGTGGTGAGCGGCGGTGTCCGCCTCGCCCCAATGCGGCAACCACCGTGGTGTCACGGCGGCGTAGCGCTCCCAAGGCGCACCGAATTCGCGTTGCGCGTCGCGTTCTTCCGCGAGCGCCAGATGAACATACATCCACACGAGCAGAGGGAACATCGCCAGGGTCAGAATGGTCGGCCACTGCAGCAGGAAACCAAGCATGATGGCAATGAAAGCCACGTATTGCGGATGTCGCAGCCGGGCATAGACCCCGGTCGTAGCCAATTGGTGCGTCCGCTGGGCTTGGTACAGGACACGCCAGGCGGCCGAGAGCAGGATGAAGCCACCGAAGATCAGGAGGTTGCTCAAGATGTGCAGCACGCCGAAATGTGGATTCCCGTGCTGACCCGTCAGCGTCCACCACAAGTGGCCGGCGTCATGCGATAAGGGATCGAGACCCGGGTAGCGCCGCTGCAGCCATCCGGACAGCAGGTAGATGGTCACGGGGACGCCATACATCTCGGTGAACGGCGCGACGATGAAGGCGCTGAAGCCACTAAAGGATCGCCAGTCCCGCGGGGACTGGGGCTTAGCAAAACTATAGGCAAAGATGATGAAGACCGCGGAATTGATGATGACCAGCGTCCACAGGCCATACGCCGACATCGCATCGTGACTCATCGTCGCTCTCCCGGCCGGTTGTGAGGCGTGGCATCGGCCGGCTCATGAGGGCCCGAGTCTTGCTCGCCGTGACCTCCATGGTGATGAAAGAGATGCATCAAGGGGCACGCGGCCAATAACAACCACGGTAGCGCACCGAGCACGTGCGCCGTGTGCTCGGTGATCAGAAAGAAGCCCGCCACCACAAGGAAGCCGATCAGAACCACGCCGGTTCGGCTGCGCCAAAAGCTGGGCTGATTATTCTCGAGCAAGTTGCAACTCCGCGCGGTCGAGACCCGAAACCTTGCGCCGTCTGATTGTCTTCAGCGCACTCGTGCGGCAAAGAAGTTGTAGAGCGGGCCGAAGAGCAACGCGATGTACCAGCCCCAGGCCAGACTTTCGGCCAATCCCAAGAAGAAGCGCGACCAACTGAGAAACTCGAAGCCCGGAAGGACGATCGAGAGGGCGCCGTGAGCAATGGGCAGTCCAGGAAGGAGGAAATAACCCAGCACACAGAGCGTGAATGAGATGGCAAAGAACAGGCTCAGACTCAGCCCCAGCGCTCCCACCGGGATGCTGTGCAGGTTTTGGTGTGTGCGTCGGGTGTCAGAATTGGCATGTCGATGCGCGTGACTAACAGCATCCATGATGGTGCTCCTGGCGTTGTGTGGTTGAGTGGCCTTGCGCCGCAAAGCTGGCGGGTGCGGCTTCAAATTTCTCGCGGCAAGCCGGCGAGCAGAAGTAATAAACCTGGCCTTGATATGCGGAAGTCTTTGCCTCGGCCTTGCGAACCGGCATCCCACACACGGGATCCACGGTTTTCTCGAGCTCCCCCGCACCAACACCGCCCTGCGATCCGCTACCAGTATCGCTGGAAGGCCCCCCGTGCCCGTGGCCCATCACATGGGCACCACAGCCGAAGCGCATCATCAGGGCAAAGGCGCCGGACCACAGCAGGAAATACAGAACCGCTTGCCACGACATAAGCGTCATCCTCTCATTTGGGCGGTGCGGTCGGATTCGGCGTGCTGGGCGTCGCACCCATCGACATCCCGCCCATGGACATTCCGCCCACCTGCTGCCTATCCATCATCATTTGCATCATCATCGTCATCATGTCCATGCGCATCGACATCATCTGCGAGGGCATTGGGCCCTTGCCGGACTGCGAAGTCATCTGCTGCATCATGGTCATGCCTTGCTGCATGGCTTTCATGTGATCGGCCATCAGGGCCTGGCGCTCGGCGGGGGTCTTCGCGGCCATCATCTTCTCGTGCATCGCCTGCATCTGCTGCATCACGTCGCCCGCGGCCGCACGGTCGACCTTGTTGCCAGAAGGTGCCTCCGCGTGAGTGTGGTCGTGATCCGACGGCTCAGCACTCAGTATCGTGCTGGGTATCGCTATGGCCAGAATGCATAGGGCTCCCGTCAGGCTCATCGCGGTGAGAATCGGGCGCATGGTCGGTTACCTTCCTGAGATTGCGGAGGGATGGGGTTTACTGACGGCGAGGCTATCTACGCCACGCCCGGCGTCCATAGGGACAAACCGTAGAGTTAACTGAGAGCGCATCATGCGACGGAGACCGGCGGCTCCAGTGTCCCAAGTACTGCGACCGCAGCGAGGACCAGGACCGCAAGCGCGCTTTCTGCAATCAAACTGACACGCAATTGTCCTAAAACACCCGCTGCTGAGGCTGATCTGCGCAGAGTCGCCTGTAATTGCGGCGCGAGCCAGAACCGATGGATCGCTGCGAGCGTCAGCATCAGGACAAACAGCACGAGTTTTGCGATCAGCGCTAGGCCGTAGGGTGTGTTGAACAGCGCACGCCAATGCTCAAGGCCGACCAGATACCAGCTGTTGACCAAGCCTGTGAGCGTCAAGATCGACACTGCAGACGGACCGATCGCGGAGAACCGAGCGAGGCCGTGTGCGATCGATCGAGTGTCAGCCGGCGTCAGTAATTGCAGCGAGCGCACGACCATAATGCTCAGTGCCAGCAGTGCGCCTACCCACACGCCGGCCGCGAGCAGGTGAAGCACGTCAGCGCCACGATGCAGGAGACGCGCCGAACCTATGCCGATCGACCCATGGCCGGTCCACGCAAAACTTGCGACGACCACACCGCCAATAACAGTTGCAATCATCCAGAGGCCCTTCGCGGGAGGCCAAATCAGGGCGGCAACGAGCAATAACCCCAGCAACCCGGCGCGCAGCGCCGCGATCGCTCCAAACCGCGTCGACATCAGTACGGCTCCCCACGATGTCCACGTCCCGGTCAGCGACTCGGCCTCTGCCATCAGCGACCCGAACGTCGCCACGATCCCGACCGCGGGGGCGACCAGCAATACGGATCGGGGCCACGCCCAATGTTGGCCCGGCACGCCAATCGCTTCGAGCTCCCTCCCATAGAGACAAAAGACAGCCGATCCGAACAGCATCAAGATCGACGCAAACTGCAGCAGCCGGGTAACGCTGAGGGTCCAGTCGATCATGGCGGGCCTATTGCACCGTGAAGCTGTAGCTGCCCGTCATCTTGTGCCCGTCGTCGGTTGAGACGGCCGTCCAGGATACGGTGTACACACCGGGACTAAGTGCGGCATTCGGCATGGCTTCCAAGGACTTGGCGTCCTTAGCCTTCATTGTCATGACGGCAACCGCGTTACCGTCGGTGTCGGTGAGTTTGAAGCTCGAGAACTTCTTGGCGATTTCCTCGCTAAACTCCAGATGAATGGCCTTCGGGGCGGCGACGGTGGCACTGGGGGCGGGATCCGCGCTGACGAGCTTGGCATGAGCCTGCGCCTGCGCCGCCCAGAGCGAGGCGGCGATGCAGAACGTTATGAGACCAGTGGTAGTGCGAGCGTTCCTGGCCTTGGGCATGATGGTCTCCCGCTCGACTTCGAGGCGTCGCGCGATGGTCGACGCATGGTTAATACGCAGAGGCTGTGCTTACCCCTCTGTTGGGCAAGACTCCGGCGCCGTGCCGGCCCCTTTAAAAGAGGGGTACCACGGAGATGTGCGTAAACGTTCTACGGGTCAGTGATGAGGGGTAGGCGATGATTGAGAGGGAGATTCAGAGCCTCGCCGAGCGGGCGCCGGACCACGCGCTAAGCACACTGGAGGCGGATATCTGGGCGGGCGTGGCCGAGCGCGAGCGGTCGATGAGAACCGCCAAGAGGTTGCTGGCGGTGCAGGCTGCGGTATTGGCCGGCGTGCTGATCGGCAGTTTGGCGGCCGGACAGTACTGGGGCAGCTCGCATGCTACGACCAGCCTCGATGTCTTCTCCCCACACATGGCGTTGAGCGCCTCGACACTCCTGGTCGGGGATCAGCGGTGACCGGCCTGACGCGCACGGTTGTCGCAATGCTCGCCCTCACGGTGCTGGCGGCGGCTGCCGGTGGCTGGATCGGCGTGCACTACGGGTTGCAGCAGGCCCGCCATACGTCGAGCCTCGACGAGCTCGTCCACCACGAGCTCAAGCTCAATGCCGATCAGCAACAGCGCCTCGCCGTGATCGAGCGGAGCTTTGCCGCGCGCCGCAAGATCTTGGAGGATGAGATGCGCTCGGCAAACCGTGAGCTGGCCAGCGCCATCCTCACCGAGCATCGGTATGGACCGCAGGCCGAGCAGGCGATTGAGCATTTCCACACGGCCATGAAGACGCTGCAGGAAGAGACGATCATGCACGTGATGGCGATGCGCTCGGTGCTTACACCGCAGCAGGCGCAACAGTTCGATCACACCGTTGCGAAGGCACTCGATTCGGGTCAGCCGTGACGCAGGACTCGGACGAGACCCAGCTGCGGCTGGCGATCGCCGCGCAGGCTGGGGATCGACAGGCGTTCGAGCGTCTGGTGCTCTTACATAAGGCCGCCCTCTATCGCTTCGTGCGCCGCTATGTCGGCGACGCCGACGACGCGTACGACCTGGTGCAGGAGGCCTTCATCTCGGCGTGGCTTGCATTGCGGCGCTTTGATGCGCGGCAATCGTTCTCCGGCTGGTTGCGCGCGATAGCGCTCAACAAATGCCGCGACTACGGCCGCCGTCGCGCCGTGCGCCGAAGGCTCCTGGCGCTCTTTGCTGCCGAGCAGGCGCCATTGGGTGCGCCATTCGTCGAGACGGATCCGGCCCCCGAGCGGCGCCATGAGCAGCGGCTGCGTCAGCTCGATCAGGCAATCGCCGCGCTGCCACGGCGCTATAAAGAGCCGCTGTTGCTCACGATGATCGCTGGTCTGACACAGCAGCAAGCCGCCGAGCAGCTCAAGACCACCACCAAGGCGATCGAGATGCGGATCCGTCGCGCCAAGAAAAGGCTCAGCCAGGCGCTGTCGGAAGGGCCGGCGGCTGGCCCGGCGCGAGAGGGGTAGAGCGAGCCTCTGCGTATCTACAATGCGCTGTTTGGACAGCGGCAGGTTTCACATCCGGTGTGAGGGTATGGTTTTGAGAACGGCGGTCGCTTGTCGCGGACAACGAGCCGGCTCGCCTGACAAGGTGCACAAAAATGGCGCAACTCCCGTGGCAAACGCATCGTCCTGCATGCGCACGCTACGCATTCTCCACAGTTGTTTGCGTGACGCGTTTCTTTACGCTGAGTACAGTCGCCAAAGGGATTGTATCCATGTCGGGGATGCACGTTCGACTTCAAATCGCGCCCCAGCCGGTTGCGTCTCATTTGGAAGCGTTGGCAGCACACTCGAGCAGTTGGTCGAATGAATCCGAACGCGTGTGATGGCTGAACGCGACTGCAATTCAGTCACATGTCTCAATTGAGGGGAATCAGTATGAAAAGGAGATCAGTATGAAACGGTTGGTTACGATAATGAGCGCGAGCCTAGTCGCGTTGGCAATTTCCGGCGGAGTTTGGGCGGCCGAAAGCGACAAGATTGAGCCGGCGTGGATCGGGGCAGCCCATACCCGCGCGGATCACGAGGCTCTCGCCAAGAAGTACGAAGCGGAAGCCGAGAGTTTCGACAAGACGGCCGCGATGCACGAGGACCTGGCCGAGACGTATGGGCAGCCAGGGCTCAAAGAAACGCAGGCCGCGCAAGCGAAGCACTGCGCCAAGGTTGCCGCGAGCCTGAAGACGGCCGCGAAGGAGGAGCGGGCGCTGGCAGCGGCGCATCACAAAATGGCCGAGGCGGCCCCACAGTAGCGCCCCAGCGTTGGTATTGCCGCTGCCAGCGGTCAAAGTAGCGTGCCGCGGCGGCGCGCTTCGATCGCTGGCGGTGGGTATGCGCGGATTCGCGTTCGAGGCACTGATGTGGCTCACCTCGCCGAACGGCAGTATTTGCCGTGAGATCTTGTTGGAGTCGTGTCATGCGTGCTGAGATGCTCAACTCGCAAATCGACGGAACTCATTCATACAGCCAGCTGCAGTCGCGGCAGCGTGTCAGGCATGTCTCTGAACGAATGCCATGACGGATGCTGCCGGCACGAGCCGGGTTGTCATACATTTGGGCGACAGACTCACCCGCGCGTAACTATTACCATCGGGTTGGGAATCGCGATCACATTGAGCTTGGGCGGGTGCGTGCTGGCCCCCAAAGGGACAGCAGACGAACAAACAAGACTCCAAGCGGCCTCGCAGCCCTTTGAGGCGCCGATGGAGGCTCGCCAGGTGCCGGATTTGCCGGCCGCGGCGGACTGGCACGATGTTCTGAGTCGGGCATTCCTGGTGAACGGCGAATTGGAATCAGCCTACTTCGAGTGGAAGGCGGCGTTTGCGCGCATCGACCAAGCCGCGACCTGGCCCAATACCAACCTCGCACCCTCCTTCAGCTACATGTTCTCGTCAGCGAACATGAAGACTTGGGATCGCACCACGATAGGCGTTGGATTCGATCCGAGCATGAACCTCTCACTGCCGGTCAAAGCCCGTACCGCGGGCAGGGTAGCGCTGGAGGCGGCGCGGGAGGCCGGAGAGAAATTTCGTGGGGTCAAATTCGAGCTTCAGCGTAAGGTGCTTTCCGCGTGCCTGGATCTGGCGCTGACCGAGGAGCTCATTCGAATCGAGCACGACAATTTGACGCTGCTCAAACTCGTCGCGGATTCCGCCTCCAACCGCGCTCTGGCGGGCGGTCCGCTGCAGGATCTGCTCAAGGCGCTGATCGAGTCACAGACCGCGGAGGATGACCTGGCGAGCCTGCAGGCCAAGGTGGCCTCGATGCGCAGCATGCTCAACGGAATGCTCGGACGCGAAGCCAACGCACCGCTGGCCCTGGCGTCAACACTGCCGCCACCGCGCTCTGTTGCAGCGAACGATGCACGCCTCATCGCCGTGGCTGCCGAGCAAAACCCGGAGCTTGCCGCGCTGGCGCATCAGGTGGCCGGACGCACGGATGCGGTGGAGTTGGCAAGGCTCGCCTACTTGCCGGACTTCAGTCCCTCCGCAAGTATCAACGGCAGTGTCTCACAGTCGCTCGGCACCATGCTGATGCTGCCGACGAAGAGGCCGGCGATTCGGGCGGCGATCACGGAGGCGCAGGCGATGGCGCGGTCCTCGCAGGCCATGCTGTGGCAAACCCGGCAAGACCGTGCGGCAAGCTTCGTGGCGAACCTGTATCTGATGCGCAATGCCGAGCGACAGACGCAGCTCTACCAGCAGCGGGTCCTTCCGGCCTCCCAGCAGTTGGTGAACAGCTCTCTGAGTGCCTATGCGGCGGGAACGCTTGGCTTCGCGGACCTAGTCGATACCGAGCGCATGTTTCTCGCGGTGCGCCGCATGGTGGCCGAAGCGCAGATGGAACGCGAGCAGCGGTTAGCCGATCTCGAGGCACTCGCGGGCGTGGACATCGAGACCCTGGGCCAGCCCCCCGTAGACGGGATGCAACCCGCGGTGCGTCCGCTCCCATAGTCCAGCATAACGATGAGAATCCCCATGACGACGAACAGATACCGAAGCTTCCTGGGATTGGCGCTGGCAGCGGTGGCAGTATTCAGCATCGTCGAGTCTGTGTACGGTCAGGAGAAATCTGCGCCGGCGCAGGCCATGCCGGGTATGGACATGTCAACACCGGCCCCAAAACCGGCCACCGCCGCCGGCGCGGACACCGCGGCGGCTCCGGGCATGGCGCCTGACATGAAGATGCCCAGTTCCCCCAATCCGGCCAGCGCGAACGGCGCGGCACCGCCAGGTTATGCGCCCATCCGAGTTTCCCCGGAAGTCCAACAACGCATCGGAGTCACGCTGGGCAGGGTCGAACGGACGCCTCTGATCATGACGACGCGCACCGTGGGAGTGCTGCAGCCCAACGAAACCAAGATCGCGCACATTCACGTGAAGACCGAAGGCTGGGTGGAGAAACTGTACATCTCCTACACCGGCCAGAAAGTCAAAGCCGGTGAGCCGCTGCTCTCGATCTACAGCCCCGCCTTCTTTGTGGCACAACGCGAGTACCTGTCGGCGTTGCAGGCAGCAAAGTCCGGGCTCGATCAGATGGCCGATCAGCAAATCGTGGTGGAAACGGCACGCCTGCGCCTCGGACTGTGGGACATTCCCAAGGATGAGATCGATGCACTCGAGAAGACCGGTGAGGCGCGAAAGGCGCTGACGTTGCGCAGCCCGATATCCGGCACCGTGTTGGAGAAGCAGGCATTTGCCGGTCAGTACGTCATGCCTCAGAGCGATCTGTACGTGGTCGCGGACCTGTCGACGGTGTGGATGCAGGCCAAGGTCTTTGAGTATGAGCTGCCGCATGTGGCGTTGGGGATGCCTGTGACAGTGTCTTTTCCATCCCAGCCGACGCAACAGCTCTCCGGCAGAATCGTGTTCATCGACCCGGTGGTCGATGAGATGTCGCGTTCGGTGCAGGTGCGGATTGAGCTGCCCAATTCCGCCGGCCAGCTGCGGCCTGGCACCTTTGGCGATGTTTTGATCGCTCATTCGATGGGCAGTGGCCTGACCGTGCCGGCCTCCGCCATCATCCGCACCGGCGAGCGCGACATCGCGTTTCGTGCCATTGGAGCCGATCGCTTCGTACCGGTAGAAGTGAAGATCAACCCCTTGGCGTTCGGGGATCGCTTTCAGGTGATCGACGGGCTGAACGCGGGGGACGAGGTGGTGACTTCGGCCAATTTCCTGATCGACTCGGAGAGCCGATTGGAAGCCGGCGCCAGCAGCATGGCGGGCATGCCGGGGATGGGCGGCGGCGATAAGAATGGCGGCAAGTAGAGCGCGGTGAAGCGATCATGATCGCCCGCCTCATCGAATGGAGCGCTCGCAACGCGTTCTTGGTCCTATTGTTCGCTCTCGCCGTGATCGGCGGTGGGCTGTGGGCGATCTTCAACACGCCTCTGGATGCGATCCCCGATCTCTCCGACGTACAGGTGATCGTCTCGACGGATTGGGAAGACCGCAGTCCCAACATCATCGAGGATCAGATCACCTATCCGATCGTCACGCAGCTGCTGTCGGCGCCCAAGGTCAAGGCGGTGCGAGCCAACAGCTTCTACGGTTCCTCCCTGGTGACGGTGATCTTCGAGGACGGCACGGATCTTTATTGGGCGCGCAGCCGCGTGCTCGAATACCTGAGCGGCATGGCCGGCAAGCTGCCGCAAGGCGTCTCGCCGCAGCTGGGCCCAGATGCGAGCGGCGTCGGTTGGGCGCTCGAGTACGTCCTGATCGACAAGACGGGAAAGCACTCGCTCGCCGACCTGCGCACCCTGCAGGATTGGCAGGTCCAATACCAGATTCGCGCAGTCCCGGGTGTGGCGGAAGTGGCGTCGGTCGGAGGATTCGTCAAACAGTACCAGGTCACGATCGACCCCAACAGACTGCTGGCGTACAAGATCCCGATCAACCGAGTTGTCGAGCAGATTCGCGCCAGCAATCAGGAAGTGGGCGGACGGGTATTGGAGTTCACCGGCAAAGAGTACATGGTGCGCGGCCGAGGCTACATCCAGCAGCCGGCCGATATCGAGATGGTCGCCCTGGGGGCGCGATCCGACGGAACCCCCATTCTCGTGCGCGACGTCGGCTTCGTCCAGATCGGGCCGGATATTCGCCGCGGCGTGGTGGATTTCAACGGCATGGGCGATGCGGCCGCCGGCATCGTCGTCGTGCGCTTCGGCGAGAGCGTCTATGACGTGTTGAAGCGCGTCAAGACAGTCATCAAAGAGCAGGTCCAGCCCTCGCTGCCTGACGGCGTGGAACTGGTCATCACCTATGACCGCTCAACGCTGATCCAGCATTCGGTGGAGACGCTGCGCGAGAAGCTGATTGAGGAAAGCGTCATCGTCAGCCTGATCTGCGTAGTGTTCCTGTTCCACGTGCGCAGTGCGCTGGTTGCGATCATTACGCTTCCCCTGGCGATCCTGCTGACGTTGCTCGCCATGCGGTGGATCGGACTGAGCAGCAACATCATGAGTCTGGGTGGCATCGCGATCGCGGTCGGGGCGATGGTCGATGCGGCCATCGTGATGATCGAAAACGCCCACAAACACATCGAGCATGAGCAGGGCAAGCCGGAGAAAATGCGCCGTGCGCGATTGGAAGTCCTGATCGAGGCCGCCAGGGAGGTAGGCCCCTCGTTGTTCTTCTCGCTCTTGATCATCACGGTCAGCTTTCTACCCGTATTTGCCCTTCAGGACCAGGAGGGGCGGCTGTTCAAGCCGCTCGCCTATACGAAATCCTTCAGCATGTTCTTCGCGGCCATGCTGTCGATCACCGTGACGCCGTTCCTCATGACGCTGCTGATCCGGGGCCGGATTCCGTCAGAGGAGAGAAATCCGATCAACCGGTGCCTGAGGTGGGTTTACCAGCCGATCGCTGCCCTGACATTGCGATTTAGGTACCTGACGATCGGCGTGATGTTGCTCGCTATCGCCGCAATCGTGCCGATCTACCTGCAGCTGGGGAGCGAGTTCATGCCGCCGCTGTGGGAGGAAACGATCCTCTACATGCCGGCCACCCTGCCGGCGGCCTCGATTCAGACGATGACGCGAACGATTCAGCTGCAGGACAGGATCTTGATGGAGTTCCCTGAAGTTGACAGCGTTTTTGCCAAGGCTGGTCGCGCGGAGAGCGCCACCGACCCCGCGCCGCTCGAGATGGTCGAGACGGTGGTCAATCTCAAGCCCGCAGCACAGTGGCGCAAAGGCGAGACGGCCGACAAGCTGATTGCGGAGTTTGACCAGGCGCTGCGTACAAAAATGACCGGGTTTTCCAACAGCTGGACCATGCCGATCAAGGGACGGATCGACATGCTCTCGACCGGCATCCGTACGCCGATCGGCGTGAAGGTGTTCGGACCGGACCTTGAGCAGATCGGGCAGATTCTCTCGCAAGTGGAAGGAACCCTGAATAGCGTTCCGGGCACGCGCAGTGCGTTCGCCGAACGCGTGAGCCAGGGTTACTACCTGGACTTCAACATCAATCGCCCGGCGATCGCCCGCTATGGGCTGTCGGTCACGGACGTGGAGGACAGCATCATGGCCGCCGTGGGCGGGGCCAATGTCACGCAGACGATCGAAGGCCGCCAGCGTTTCCCGGTGAACGTGCGCTACGGGCGCGAGCTGCGCGATGACCTGGGAAGGTTACAGCGCGTGCTCGTCGCCACGCCCAGTGGTGCTCAAGTGCCATTGAAAGAGCTCGTCGATCTCAAATTCGTCGATGGTCCCGGCTCGATCAAGAGCGAGGCGGCGCAGCTCGTGGGTTACGTCTACGTGGACGTGACCGGCCGGGATGCCGGCGGCTACATGAAGGATGCTCGCAAGGCCGTCGACAACATGGTGAAGCTACCCAGCGGCTACCGGCTGGAATGGAGCGGCTCCTACGAGGGCATGCAGCGGGCGGCACAGCGCCTGAAGTACGTCATCCCCATTACGCTGGCGCTGATCTTCGTGCTGCTCTACCTCAATTCGCGATCACTCGCCAAAGTGCTGATCGTGCTGGTCGCAGTGCCCTTTTCCCTGGTCGGCGCATTCCTTCTATTGTGGCTGTTGGGCTATCACCTCAGCGTTGCGGTCTGGGTAGGGATCATCGCTCTGGCGGGTGTCGATGCCGAGATGGGGATGGTGATGCTCTTGTACCTGGACGCAGCCTATGAGCGTTGGAAGAGGGAAGGCCGGATGAATAGCCTGGCTGATCTGGACGCAGCCGTCATGGAAGGCGCCGTCCAGCGCGTGCGGCCCATCACGATGACGTTCTTCGCAATCCTGATGGGCCTCTTGCCCATCATGTGGTCCAACGGAACCGGTGCCGACGTGATGAAGCGAATCGCCGCGCCCATGGTGGGCGGTATCGTCACGACCGCCATCTTGTCTCTCTTGATCTATCCGGCCATCTACGTTCTATGGAAATGGTGGGCAGAGGTCCGGCACGTGCGCACGCGGACATGAGGCACCAAGGAAGGTTGAGACGCCAATGATCACGGCTGTTTGAAACGGCTCCCGGACCGATGGCGGGCTATCCTCAGGCGCGCTCGTGACTGCGTATTCTTGCGAATGAAGTTGCAGCGCGCGAGCTGCATTGGTGGCCGGGAGGGTAATGGCTGCGCCCTCCAATGGGCGCTGATCGACGTTATTGAGAAGCTTGAGATCGCTTGATGCCGGAGCCGGCCACGTTGTTATCGAACGCTATCAACCGGTCGTGATAGCGGAGCGTGGCACCTGGCGGCGGCATGCTTGGGTAAGGCTGTCGTGGCCCTGCTCATGGGGTCCCCTCATTTTTGGTGCAATAACTGGCGGTAGGATTTCTCGGTAATTGCAGTGCGTCTCTGGATCTTTCCAAGGAAAAACAGCTACTTGCTGTTCGTGATTTGAGAGAAGCTATCGCGCCCAGCCTGAGGAGGGTGTGATGGACAACTGGCAATCGACGTTTTTGGGTCTCAAACAGCTTTCGCGGGAGCTGACCGCCTTTGAGATCGAAGCATTTTTTACGTTCACGCCGGCCGAACGCCTGATCATTGAAGAGCGCCGTCGGCCGGAGCTCAAACTGGGCCTCGCGCTGCAATTGAGCTTCCTGCGCACGAGATTGTAATCAGTGAACCAGGCACGCAGTTGAGCGAGTACGGTTGCGGC
>OCTA010003793.1_pt1 | contig 13378 bp, 14 predicted proteins | sample 1538991 | NCBI WGS metagenome assembly OCTA01 (sample SAMEA3539302, study PRJEB22396) | soil metagenome | biome: tundra; feature: field; material: soil | place: USA | collected 2010-05 | depth 0.15 m
CCTCACGAAGTGCTCGACAAGTATCGGAGGAACAAGGCAGCATGACCATCAACCAGAGAGTCCATCTGTCACCTCAACTCTCGGTCCGGAAGCCCTAGTCGGGACAAGGTGGCGATCTCGTCCTGGTGGTCGGCGACCCACTCGTTGCGGCGGCGCTGCGCTGCGACCAGCACCGATGCGTCTTCGAGAGCACCACGTGGGCCCCGGCCGGTGGTCCGGGCCCGGTATACCCGATCGGAGGCGGCAGCGAGCTGTTCGGTCATGTCGGCCGGCGCATGATCGGAGTCACTCCGACTTTTTCAGGGGGAAGTAGCTAGCGGCCCGACGCGATTAGGTCAGAGTCATCTTGCGGAACTCAGTCGAGCAAAGCACAAACTTGTCACCCGCCGGGGAACCTGGCCAGAAACTGCCAGCTGGATCCTCCGTCACTTGTGAAAGCGAGCGTCGACCCTGATCCTGGACTTGAGCCACCACCGCCAACAGCCACACACGTGCGTGAGGTAGGGCAAGATACGCTCTCCAGGGCATTAGCGGCCAGACCGTGCCCGCCGCTCAGTGCCCCCACGGCCCAGGATGCCCCCGCATTCCTTGAATAGAGCCACAAGGCCCCCATGGAAGCACCACCAGTTCCAACGGCTACGCAAGTTGTTATAGATGGGCATGCCACGTCATTAAGTTGCTGAACCGATTTCGGAGCGGCAATCAGAGTCCAGTTGTTCCCACCGTCGGAGGTGGATTCGATGGTTCCAGTCGCAGATCCCAGAGGGACGCATCCGTTCGAGGAGGTGCAGCTGGTGATCCCATTCTCACCTACCGCTATGCAATCGCTGATCGAGGCGCAAGACACTCTTGCAAGGCCGTGTACTCCTGTGGCCACTGTGCCTGGCACCCATGACCGTCCCCCGTCACTAGTAACCGCTGCACCCGAAGTTCCCGAGTTTGGATCGTAACCGGCCACGGCAACACAATTGCTTTCACTACTACAGGAGAGAGCGTTGGGCCCAGATGGCACCGAGGCCGCCGTAGTCTGTGTCCACGATGCACCTCCGTCGCTCGATACGATGACGGTTCCCACGCCTATACCGACGCAGTTGCTTGCCGAAGAGCACGACACGCCTCCAAGGCCGGGTCCGTAAGGAAATGATCCCGTGGACCAAGTAGCCCCTCCGTCACCTGAGTACAGAATGGCAGATCCGTTGGGACCATCGCCGCCGGTCACGCAGTCAGTCGTCGAGGGACACGAAATTGCGGCCAGATGGATGCCGCCGTTCACTTCGCTTGGAAGTACGCCTGTGGACCACGAAACCCCGCCGTCCCTCGTGTAGACAATGCCATCACCAACCACCACGCAGTCCGTAACAGAGGAGCAGGACACACCATCTGCCTGTCCGACTGAGAACGGAAGCAGCCCGCTTCCAGCAAACACGGGCTGCGCCGGCGCTTTGGGGGCTGAAGTTCCTGTTGATTGGGTCGCCGTTGAGCTTGAACAGCCTGTCGCAATGACCGCGGCCATCCCAACAATCGCAATCGAAATTGATTTGCTTCGCTTCAATCTCAACACATTCCGTCCTCTCCGATCGCCACTTTCAATCTCCAGGTATCCATAGATACGATGCCCTGATCTGGCTGTGTGGCTGCTTGGCATGCGTTCCGTAACACCTCACAACCTGGTTTGCCTTGCCCAAAAGGTGAGGGCTATCTTGACGACCCAGCCAACAAAGAAGACTCGTCAAAGGGTAAGTGAATTCATTGTTCACACTTGGGCCAGCTCGACGACGTTGGTCTTGGCGCTGGAATCCCCCGCTCTGATCCCCGCCGCGAGAGCATGCATGAATTGCTTGTAGTTACGCCAGGCCATCATCTGCCAAGGAAGGGGGATGACCAGAAGCCATTGTCGCTTCTGTTTGTAGGTGAGAATCCGGGTCTTCACGGTGCGTATGGCGCTGTCCCCTTTCAGAGCCACCTCGAAGGTCATGAACTCAATGCGTCCTCCGGTAACGCGGTTTCGCACCGAGTAAACGAGCCGCTCCGGCGTCGACTCTTCGAGCCGCATCGTCACCTGAAGCGTCTCTGCCTCCTTGGCTGCTTGTTCGGCAATCTGTACGATCTTCCCAGTATCGAGACTGGTGGAGATCGAAGCCGATGCTCCCGCGTACTTGTGCTGACTAGCCATTACTCTCTCCTGTCCGTGGTTCATTCATGGTTTTCAACTGCCTCCGTCGGCCAATCAGATCACTTCCTCAGATTCCGCTTCGCCGTTCGCTGCGTGACCAAGACCACGATGACTCCGATCACGGCGAGTGGAATACCAATGCCAATGTAGGGGCTCGATGTCTGTCCAGTGAGCAGATTGATGCGTGTGATCGTCGCCAGATAAATACCTACGGCTGCACACACAACGCCGACCAAATAGAAGCCTACGCTCCCCTTGCCGGCACTATTCCTGTCATTCGGAACTGGCATGAATCACTCCTTTTATGCGTCGCCTGATTCTTCATCCGATTGCTTCTATCCTTCACGTGCCGGATCGGCTAGTTGCTAGCGTGAAGGGTCGGAGCACTGCTGTCGATGGGGAGGGCTCCCCTGGGCATCCCACATCCGCGTGAAAGCTGACCACATCCAGCCAGCGCTCCCTTCGAAAACGACAGCACTTGGTCGTTGAAGTTAGCCAGAGATTGAGGTATCTCCGCAGATTCATGGCGCTTCGGTCAGGATCCCGCGACCGTCGCCGTGAGCATCCCTGTTGGGCTTGTCGGCGCAGGGCCGCTCCCGAGGTTTCCCCGATACCCGCTGTCCCTGAATTGAGTCTCGTCTCAACGTCATTCCGTGTTCAACATGATGGGCTCTATTCAGAAACCCGACTCGTTTCTGCTCATCACTCCGGCTCCGATGTGCGGTTGCCGTCCAGCCCCACCTGACTGGCAAGCCAATCGAGATCAGATGGAGTTACTAGGCGCATCGCAAGGAGCCATTCGGCCAAAGGTCGACGAGCATCAGCGTCTTCAAGACCTGGCAAACCTTGCGCTCGAAGCTGGTCCCGAACCGCCTCGATCCGCTTTACAACCGTGGAGCGCGGAAGGTTCACCAGATCGGCGATTTCAGCATAGGTAAGAGGACGTGGGTCGTACCGCGGGAAACGCTGGAGGTAGCCGGAAACGAGGGCGACTAGGACAAGTCGCCTGGCGTCGGTCAGGACCGGGCTATGGGCTGAGGTGGTCAACCCGGGTCCGAGCTCGGCAATCGTGGACGAGAGAGGTGGTGCGGAGTAGGAAGCTTGAAGCTCGTGTGTCCAAACGTCTCCCGCCACCAGAACACGAAGCCCGCCCGGGTCCACCGCACGCTTTGACGGAGGCCAACCTGACCGGGCGACAGGAAGAGGCACGGATAGTCCGAGTGGGTCGACGACGTGGAGTGCTCGCTTCGTCGAACGATTGACGATCCACCACACTTCGTTCTCCCAGACGAACGCCCCAGCTACTCGACTGATTCCACGGTCCAATGGATCAAGCACGTAGGAGCAGGATTCGTGACGACCGAACGTGAAGGGTTCAGGTGGCGTGACCGCCACGGTGTCATCGCGCACGGAGACCAGTAGGTCGCTCACGGCGAATCAGGGCTGCACTTGTGCGTTGCCCCACGCGGGGATGAGTTTGGAACAGGTGCCGTTCTGTGCTGACGTGGTCGGACTGTAAGTGACCGTCAGGATCAGCGTGAGGACACCAGTGACCGGAATGCTGATCGGTGCTGATTGTCCCTGAATAAAGGATTGGCTGTATGGATGATTAGTCGTATCGAGATAGACATCAAACTGAACGGGATCATTCAAACCCGATGAGTCATCCAGGCCGATCGTGGCGGTCAACGTCTTGTACTGACGGCCAAGGTTATAGTCCTCAGTCGCCGTCTGCTGACTGTCGCAGGCATCGAAAGTATTGGAGATGCTGTGGGGGTAGAGCTGTCCGTTAATGGTCACCGGCCCCGTAGTGGGGTTCGACGTACCGTTTGTCGCCTGTTGATCGGACAAGAAGAACGCCTGCAGGTTCCCGTTCTGAGGGCTGATTGACGTCGAAGTCGAATCAGAGGGATTCGTGGTGGTGGTCGAGGTCGTCGTGGTGGTCGTCGGCTTAGCCCTTTTTTCCACCGACACGCTTGGTTTCGACGTTGCCGTCGTCGTCGATTGTGGACTGGAGCCTTTCGCCAGGGCGTAGCCACCAATTGCCAGTACCAGCACAGCGATCGCCACGAGTGCGGCAATCAGGCCCTTTCGCGAGGGCTTGTGATCTGCCTCGGCGATCTCAGGGGTAGGCACCGGAGCCCCGGGTGCTGTTGCCGCCAACCCAGCTGTGGTGCCCAGGGACGTAGTTCCGGAGACTCGGAAGAATCTGATCCATTCGCCGGCGCCGGGTCGGAGCACGGGATCGGGGTTGAACATCTGCATCAGATGCTCGGCAAGTCCGGGTTGGGCCGCCACGGCTGGGACCTGGCTGAATCCTTGGTACACAGATTGGAGATCGACCGGTGGGTTGGCGCCAGTCAAGGTGAAGTACGTCAGCGCCCCGAAGCTGTAGCGGTCCGATGCCGGCGAATACGATCCGCTAGCCAGTACCTCGGGTGCCATATAGCCCCTCGTGCCCTCGACCACCGTGCTGGACCCAGCGGCAAGGCGGATGAGTCCGAAATCGACAAGGACAGCTTGTCCCGCGTCGGTAACGATGACATTCGCCGGCGTGACGTCGGCGTGGATGACGGGACGCCCGGACGGGGTTGCTTGTCCACTGTGAAGCCAGTCAAGAACGTCGCCGATCTGAGCGAGATAGCGCAATGCTTCGAACTGGGCTGTCGGCGTCTGGTGTTGCGGAACCCAGTCGCGCAGTGTCACCCCATCTACCCAATTCATGACCAAATAGAGAACGTTTTGGCCGGAGGCTGCTTCGCCCCCGTAGTGCATCGGGCCGCCTTCGAAGTGCTCCCGAACCCCGACGACTCCCGGGTGCCGGATGAAGCGAAGTACTTCGGCCTGCTCAGACCAGCGAGCCTTCCATTGGTCGATGTCCACCAGTCTGTCGGGACGTAGACTCTTGACCGCTACGGGCTCCCACGTCCCGGAAACATTGAGTTCCGCCCTCCACAGCTGGGCCTCGCCCCCGGAACCGACTTGGTGAACCAGCCGGTACTTATCAGGGTCTTCGAATGGCCCGACGTAAAACTCCGAGTTCGATCCCACCATGTGTCCTCTCGCCATATCCCGCAGTCGTAGTTCGACAGTTTGGCAGATCGGCACTTCCCATGATGAAGTACTGCCCGGGCCCAAGCCAATGGGGAGGGCTCCCCCCGGTGGTTGGGACCTGCCGATTGCCCACGAAACCCAACGAACTGAAGTATCGGGTACCAAGCGGATGGCCCCATTGCATCGGGTGGCAGAAAGGGCATCTCCGCCCAATGCTGGATACTTGCTTCCAGCGATCGCGGATTGAGATGTCGTTGGCCGTCAGCTCGAAGGACGCAACCGGCTGCGCATCGATCGCAGGCCAGAGGCAATCAGATACCGGTGACGTTCAGATTCAAGGGGCTCCTTTCGAGCGAGCGCCCAATCAGCGCCCAAACCGAAGAGCAGAGTCAGGAGGGCGACGGCGGACAGATCTATTGTCCAAATGCCTATGCCATGCTTCCATCGTGCATCGCACGGGAGCGTTGCTGCCACCCCCGGCGGCGCTTCTCCATGTGAAGAGGTCAGGCTTGGAGCATGCGGTGCACAGGCGTCATCCTCCAGCTGAGGGAGGTTCGCACTGGACGCGGACGCAGATACGCCCCAATTCGAGGTGGTGAGATACGCGACCTCGTCGAGCACCGGCTTGGCGTGCAGGTCGACTGCGATGCCCGAGAACAGCCAGGCCACCACGAACACCACGGGGATGAGAGCCATCGCCTTCTCCGACGACGACACCAGGGCCGAAATGAGCAGCCCTAGCACCACCGTGGACACTCCCACAGCCGAGACATCGACAATCAGCTCGATCCTTGGCGGCAAGAGATTCGACGTTGAGGGTCCTGCGGCATTGAGAGTCGCAAGCACGGTCAACAGCGCGCACTGTGCGGCGGTGACGGTGCCGAGTGCAACGACCTTCGAGCAGAGATAGACACCGCGTCGGAGCCCCACAGCGCGCTCTCGCTGGTAGATCGCCTGCTCCTTAACGATCTCCCGAAGCCCGTTTGCGGCTCCTAGAGCCGCAGCGGTGATGACGATGGCGCCAAGGAGCGTCCGGGCGTTCTTGTCGGGAATGTGGCTGGACCCGAGCGATCCTCCTCCGACTAGGGCGAGGATGAGCAATGCGGGAATCACCGCAGCCATGCCAAGGAATACGAGATTCTTCGTGTCGGCGGTGAGAATTCGAAACTGCCGGCGGACAAGCATCGAGAGCTGTCTCAACCCGTCGACCGGCGCTGGATGTGACCGAGTGTCTTCCTGCGCTTGCGCTCGATCACTGTGTCGTCGATCGCGAAGCGCTTCTGAGCCGACTGCTGGCGTGGAGTTCTCGAGGGATCGGAATACGGACGGGAAATCTGGAAGCGCAAAGTGTTCCAGAGCACTTGCCGGAGGCCCGAAATACGCTTTGCGTCCGCCAGGTGCCAAGAAGAGGATGAGATCGCAGAGCTCCAGACTCGCCAACGAATGAGTGACCACGACGACAGCCCGTCCGGCATCGGCGAGGCTCCGGAACAGCTGCATCACCGCCTGCTCGTATCCCGGGTCCAGCCCAGAGGTGGGCTCATCCAGAAACAGCAGGGACGGTTTCGTCAGCAACTCGAGAGCCACGCTCGTTCGCTTGCGCTGACCACCGGAGAGTCGCTCAATCTGGAGATCGGCGCGTTCAGTCAACCCAAGTTCGCTCATGACCTCTTCGACCCGGGCGTCTCGCTCCTCGACGGTTGTCTCCGCTGGGAATCGCAGCTCGGCACCGTACCGGAGGGCGCGTCGAATGGTCAGTTGAGGGTGCAGGATGTCGTCCTGCGGGACGTAGCCGATGCGGAGGCGGAGCTCATCAAAGTTCGCATAGAGGTCGTGTCCATCGATCAGAACAGAACCTTCGTCGGGGGGGCGAAACCCGGTAATTGCCTTGAGGAGTGTCGACTTCCCGGCGCCGGTCGGCCCGACTACGGCCAGCATGCTCGACGGAGGAAGAGCGAAGCTCACGCCATCGAGGATGCGTTGAGCATCACCGACGGCCACGACAAGGTCGTCCGCCTCGAGTGCGGCCATTGCCTGCGGAGACTCAGTTGACGTCAGTCGCCCTGACCGAACGGCAAAGGTCGCCGGACCGACCGTCACCCGTGCACCAGATCGAAGGAGTGTGGGAGCAACGATGCGTTGACCATCGACAAAAGTGCCGTGGCGGCTCCCCAGGTCCACGAGTACCGGACCGAGTTGTCCCGTTCGGATCTCGGCCTGGTATCTCGACACGGTTAACGCATCGACGACAAGGTCATTGTCGGGAGCCCTGCCGATTCTCTGTACGCAGGTTCCCGGACGGCTCGCGTGTCCGGTCCCGAGATCGCGCGAGCTCCGACCGGTGGCCACCTTGGGACCTTGGTTCGGTGCCTTTCCGTCCTCCCTCTCTGCTCCCACGGAGCGTCTGTCCGTACGCACTGCTAGCTGCGAGTGCTCGCCCAGGTGGAGGACCAAGCCGTCTGTGACTGCGCATGTCGTGATCCTCTGACCGGCGATCCACGAACCAGCCTGGCTCCCGCTATCCCGGTACAACCACTGCCCATCACTGCACATCACTGTGCCGTGCTCACGCGAGACCTGACGATCGAGGATAAGGACGGTTGAATTTTCTGCTCGCCCGATTGCGTAAGGGCCAGGCGGCTCCAGTCGCATCTGGCTGACCGGCTGTCCATCGAAGAGGACCTGGAGTTCGAGGCCCCCCGGGAGGGCGTGGGATCCGGGAGGCCCGGGGGGCGCTCCATCGCCTTCCGCTTCTGGCCGCCGATCGTCGAGTGGACTCACCACGACATTCTGCCCCGGCTCGACGTATCAATCATGTTCCGCATGTCCGTCGATAGACCGACTGCCGGCTGCTTTGATGTTGATATTCCCCTGCCAGTGAGGAGAAGGGCGGAAATCTTGTCGACTCAGGTCGGCACCTATCGGACGACCGAGCAGATTCACGGACCGTTGAGGACATCGGAAATACCTTCGACAGCCAGTCATTCTCGGACCTGATGCCCGCCGGAGCTCTCTCCATTAGCTATCTCCGTTCAATTGGCAGAGCCTTGAGGCGAAGACAACAGGTTGTAGACGGCGTAACCCTCGCGGACCGGTTCAAGCGGGGCAGCGTGCAAGAGTTCCTCTGCCCTCCTGCGCATTTCTGGAGTCATCTGCCCGTTGTCGTCAGCGAGGCGGAAAGTCGACGCTCGGCGGACGATGTCATGGGCCATTGCGCCTGTAGGTCCCTTTGGTACGGCAATGTCCAGCGTGAGCGTGGGGCCCGCTGTCCCTCCGATTTGGGGATTGGCGATCAAGAGCCGTACATTGTTGATTGCGCCCACCCATCCGGTCCGCTCCTGGAATGCAACCGCCTTGAGCCACGAGTAGCGCGCCTGCCCGACCATCATGTTGCCCACTCTCCGCTTCTTTGCCCGACTCTTGCTGACCGCGTTGGCAGTGAGGGCGATGGCTCCGGCAGCCAGGCCGACCACTGGATACCAGCCGCCGCCCTTGTCGTAGTTGGAGCATGCCACTGCGACGCGGCAGTCCGTGACAATGACCGAGACCTGCAGATCCTTCAGGCGAAGGACCTGCTTAGCCGGCCGACCGCCGTGGGCCGGAACCCCGACAGTCAAACCGCTGGCGGTGATCGAATGAACAGTCGGTCCGTCTGCTGGCTCAAGGACGACCGTGCTCGGCGACGGTCCGGGACCGGGAAAGAGATCTGAAGGAGGGGTGCCTTCTGGTTCCACATTCAAAATCGCGAAGAGCCCAGCTCCTGAACGAACTGGTTGATTCGGCGTTGATTTGGGCTGCTGGCTCTGCTGTCTGTAGTTGGGGTGGGTTTCAGGTGGATACCACTTCCCATCAGATGCTTCCCACCAGCCCAGTCCCTGTGCAGTATCACTCATTTCGATCCGCCATTCCTTGCCTCGCTCGCCGTCGCCAATTGCCTTGAGCGATTCGAGGTCGCTCACCCGCATGGTCGCAGATGTTCATGGTGCCGCTCAACACGCGAGTTCCCTGAGGGCGACTCCGTAGTGTTGTGTGCCCTTCTCTGACCACGCGATTTCACGGTCGCCATCCTCGATGGATGCCCTTCTAGCCCTTGTATGGGGTTGATGCATGGCCATTGCTGCTTATCCCAGACCTGTCGACTGATCGCAGATGGCCGCAATCGGAGCCGCAGCTTGCATGAGATCGCCGATCGATGTCGAGCTACTGTTGGCAATAGATTGGAGCGCGGACGCCGAGCTCGAAACCGTGGCGTTCCCTGGGAAACGTGACGCCAATCCAGCGAGACTTCCTGCGTCGTCGAACACGATGTTGTCCGAAAAGTGGGAGCTGACCATGTCGGTGCTCAGTTGGCGGTAAGAAGAACAGAGCTGCTGCTCCGTGGATGGCCCCGAACGGACGCAGGCAGTAAGCGAGGTGGCGGACAGCCCGGCGGCTACCAGAATGGCTGCGGTCCGTCGCGCCCGGAACTTTCGATCGTAGGTGCGACGACGGTTGTCCGTGGATATGGTCAGCAGATCCTTGGTTGTCATGGCGTCTCCTCTCATCGACTTCGTCGCTACCAAATCCAGATGACTACTCGGCCACCCCTGTAGAGGTAACGGGCATACAGGCCGAACAGCGCGGTACCAGCCAGACCAGCGATGTGGCCGGTGAAGACGGTGGCGAGACTGAGCAGTGCGAAAATCGAGTAGTGGATCCACGCCTTCGATCGCTGGCGGCTCACGGGCTGAGTTTCCATCGGAAGCTCCCTCTCGTTGGTTGGCACTGGTTCCATGGGTCCATCATCAGGGGCCCAGGGATCAGGTGGAATGGGGAGGTCTCCCCTCAGTGAGGTCAAACGAGACCTAAAGACCTTCGTGTAATGGCGCGCGGACTATCTTCCGCAGGCCACCAGGTCATGACAGTGATCCAGGTGGCATGAGTCCGCAGGGTATTCAGCGAACGTCTTTAGCGCCGTCTTTTCGTCAGCCAGTCCGGTCAACGTGGGACGGCTAGGGCCCGAGCTCTATCGGCTTGCCATGGACTTGTCACTCGGAGGACCGAGCTATCCGGCTGGTCAGTCTCAGCACGCTTCCAACACGGCATCTTTCGACCGGATGGGACCTCATGGCTCGGCGACGAATCACGGCTCCGGAGGTACCGTCCGGGCTGTGAGCATGGCACTTGAGCTTCCTGTGTACTTGGGGCCTAAGGCGTGGCACAATCTCGAAGTCTCGGTGACCAATCACCATGGGCGGACAGGGAGGTTGAGATGAGCGACGTGTCCCAGGGCACCGGATGGTGGCAGGCGTCCGACGGCAAGTGGTACGCGCCGGAGATGCACCCCGACTACAGACCTCCTCCGCCCACGGCGGCCCAGGCGCCTCCGCTCCCGCCTCCACCTCCGTCATATCAATCGAACTCGTGGAGTCAGACCCCGCCTTCGGCTCCGGCGGGCCCCGCGCCTTCGGACCGAGCACCGTTCTCCTTCGACCTCAAGAGGTTCTCCCAGGCCGACCGGATCACAGGCGTCGCCACTGCCGTCCTATTCATTTCGCTTTTTCTGCCCTGGTATACCTACAGCTTCGGCATCGGTTCCATCTCCCTCGACGGTCTCTGGCACGGCTGGATGTACCTTTCCCTGCTCCTATGTCTGGCGACGATCGCTTACTTCGTGCTTCGCGCCGGATACGACGAGCTGCCGTTCAATCTTCCGATCACCGAAAGGCAATTGCTGCTCATCGCGACAGTTGCAAATGTCGTCCTGGCTCTCATCGCATTCCTCTCGAAGCCAGGAGGCCTGAACGGTATCGGCTGGGGATTCGGCGCGTTTCTCGGGCTGGCGGCAGCCGTGGCGGCGGCTGTCCCACAGGTTTCCCCGGCCCTGAAAGGCCGCAATCCCTGATTGTTCGAAGTTCACCGATCAGCCGAACCTCTGAGCGGACTCGCCCACAAGTGTCCGGTCAGTGGCAGTTCGCGGTCGGCAAGCACCTGTCGGTCGATAACGCGCCCAGAGCCGGCGTTCCGGGACACGTCGTAGTAGTGGTCCCTCGTCAGATTGGGACATGCCCGAGCCGGTGCTCGGACCGAGTGCTCCTGAGTGGTCGGAGCCAAGAGGGGGAAGACCATAGCGAGGGTGCTCGGCAACACAGTCAAGATCTGCTCTGGGGCTATGCCGGCCTTTGGGCCCTGTGGAAGCCCTTCGACTTTGACGTTGTTCTGCTCGGCTCTCCCGTCCTTTGCTACGCTGCGCCAAACCACTCACTGGCGGAGGGCGTGTGGACAACTTCTCGAAGGCCGACGAACTGGCCAAGCTGGCGGGCCTGCGGGATCGGGGTTTGATTTCGCAGAAGGACTTTGAGCGCCAGCGGAAGAGCTTGTTGAAGCAGCCCTGGGATTGGCGACGACCGCGATCGCTCATCGGCATCTGCGTGGCGTTGGTGGTCGCCATCGGTCTTGTGGGTGCCGTGGTCGTTGCCGCTGGGCGTAGTGCCCCGGCCAAGGTCACAGGCAAGGTCGCCTTCACTGACACGGCCGCGAATCTCGGGCAAGTCCAAACTGCGATCAGCTATGCCGAGAGCTACGTCGGTCAAAACTACCTCTCCGGCCAGTGCCTCTACTTCGTTTCCCTGGCCTGGAAGTCGGCTGGGCTGTCCATTGGCAGCAGCTACGACCCAGTGACCTACTGGGCAGGGGATCCAATGGGGTGGACCGAGCACTCGAGCCCGAGGGCATACAACGGGGCCCCAAAGGGAGCCCTCCTGTTCTGGGGAGCTAACCCGTGGAGCAGCGACGGGCACGTGGCCATTGCAGTGGACAACATCGGCGATGTGGTTTCCACTTCGGCATACCCCTACTACCACGGCGTGCACGACAGTCCAGACGTGCTGGAGTTCAACATCAGCCAGCGTCCGGCGACCACCTACGATTATCTGGGATGGATTATGCCGGGTGGAACTGTTCCGACACCCCCAGCACCTTCGCCGCCAGCGACCTCGCCCCTGGCTACCACCGCGCCGACAGTGACGGGCACAGCAAGTGCTCCGGCCGGTACCAATTCGGTGCAAGGGACGGGCTCTGTGGCTGGAGCCAACGGCACTCAAGGAGGCGGCTCGATCAGTACGCCCTCTCCCACCCAAACTGCGAAGCCGCCCGCTTCCAGCTCCTCGCCTGCTCCCTCCAGCGGGTCGGCCGGAGGCGGCTCATCAAGTCCTGCTCCGGCACCGACCTCGACGTCCACTACAGCGACTCTAAGTCCGTCCGCACCTGCTCCACCCACGGAGCCAGCCCCGCCGCCGACATGGACGGAATACGCCGGCGGGCCGAGCCACACCTGGACGAACTACACGAACGCCGGCGGAAACGAGGGGCCAACGATCCCGGCGAACCAGCCAATTCAGATCGCATGCAAGGTCCCTGGATTCGCGGTGGCCGATGGAAATACCTGGTGGTATCGGATCGCCCAAGCTCCTTGGAGCGACCAGTACTACGTCAGCGCGGATGCCTTCTATAACGATGGTGCTAGTTCAGGAAGCCTGAACGGCACGCCGTTTGTCGACCCTGCTGTAGCGAACTGCTGACGAACCAGTGAGGGTGACTTGTGAGCGCCCTGCGCCGGCCCTGCTTACGGTTGCAGGGTTGTGTCTGGCGGGTTTGTGGTGATGATGGCCTCCGCACTCCGCGTTGTCGAGCATCTGCTTCTCGCCGGCCGGGAAGGTGCTCAGGATCTTGCCCCGGGACCAGCGAGCTCGCCGCCGGTGCTCCGAGCTGACTCGGACCACTCCTGCCCGCGGCTCCCCTGTCGGCCCGCCGACCGCAGATGCCCCCGGTTCCGCCGGATCCGGCGGTGGTGCCCGAGTCCCAGCCGTCCGCCGCCGCGCTCACGCGCGGTTGTGTTTGACCGGCGCGACGCCTCATAGGTAGCGTTCCCCTCTACGGGACCAGCACCTCTGCGGTGCGGCGGGCGGACGGAGGGCGGATGACGAGGGGTCGAGGGCGGAGGCCGGTCTCAGGTGGCAGGGCGTGACGTCCACCGACGCGGCCACCGGTTGCGCCTACTGCCTGTGGCGGTTCGTCGACACCCCTCAGGACCCGACGGTCCTATGCGAATACTGCAAGACGCCGTACCACGTTGAGTGCTTCGAGGAGAACAGCGCGGGCGTGACCTTCGGG
>OCTA010003794.1_pt1 | contig 13377 bp, 13 predicted proteins | sample 1538991 | NCBI WGS metagenome assembly OCTA01 (sample SAMEA3539302, study PRJEB22396) | soil metagenome | biome: tundra; feature: field; material: soil | place: USA | collected 2010-05 | depth 0.15 m
CACGCCGACTTTGACGAATCCCTGTGCGAGAACCCAGGATGAAAGAGGATCACTAGACCAACGTCTAGGACGAATTCAGTCCTAAAGCCCGAAGAAATCGCGCGCTTCGTCGGCCCATGATGAATACATCACGCCGCCGAAGTGCGCGGCGTGGCCACCTGAATCGGCGATCGCTGGCGAGGATGTAGATGTCGCATGACACTAAACCGGGATTACGTCGGGCAGAGCGTTAAATCGAGCGAGGTCCTGGAGGTCACGCAGGAAAAACTGCGGGACGCGGTGGCCCAATTTGAGGAGCCACATCCTGCGTACACCGACCCGGCGGCGGCGAGGGAACTCGGCTATTCCGCCATAATCGCGCCCCCCGCCTTTGCGGGCAGGCTGTGGTTCCGGATGGTGTGGGCCTGGCCCATGAACGAGCCGACGCTGGGGCGTAAGCCCGGATCGATCGCCGTGCTCACCGACCTGCGCACGCAGTTCTACCGCCCAATCATGCTCGGCGACCGTCTCAACCTGACCGCTACGGTGCGGAATATTCGCCCGGCGCTCTTCAAACGCGAGCAGCTGAGCATCGAGAGCCAGATATCCGCCACCGGCGGAGAGTTGGTGTGCGTTACCGTCCACACGCTCAGCATCAACTTGGCGGACACGACAGGAGATGACTAAAGATGGTCGCGAAGGTACGGCACGCGGAAGTCAGCGTCGATACAAGGCTGCCTGACATGACGGTATCGGTATCGCGGCTCGCGCTGCTGCTGTTCGGCGGCCAGACCATGCGGCTCGATTTCGCCGCACCGCACTGGAGCCAGCGGCTCGCGAAGGCGGCGGGCTATCCCGACCTCGTCCTGCAGGGACCGTTCACGCTGGCGAAGACGCTGGAGATCATCAATTCCTGGACCGGTGATCCCGGTGCCATCATCGAGCACGAGATAAGGCTCGTCCGGGCGATCACGGTGCCAGACGACGAGATCGGCGCCGTCCTCAACCTGAGTGGCACCGTCACGGAGAAGGACGACCATAACGGGGTGGTTGTCCAGGTGGTCGCCACCTCGCCGGAACAGCAGGTGCTGGCGAAGCTGCGCGCCAGGGTCCGGCTGGCGTGATCCACGTGATCTGGAGCTGAAGGGAAAGAGGATGCGCACTCTGCTCGTCGACAACCACGATTCCTACACGTTCAACCTGTTCCAGCTCATCGCCCAGGTCAATGGCGTGGCGCCCACCGTCATGCTCAACGACGATCCGCTGCTCGCCAGCCTTGATGCCCGCGCGTTCGACGCCATCGTGATCTCACCGGGACCGGGGCACCCTGGGCGGGCGCGAGACATCGGGTACGCCGCTGATCTCCTGCGGCAGGCGGACGTGCCGATCCTGGGCGTGTGCCTGGGACATCAGGCCATCGCGCACCAGGCTGGCGGGAGCGTGGCGTTGGCACCTGAGCCTAGGCACGGCTACCTGGCCACCGTCAGGCACGAGGGCGATGAGCTGTTCGCCGGCATCCCCAGCGAGTTCATCGCGGTGCGCTACCACTCCCTGTGCGTCGAGGAGCCGCTGCCCGACGTTCTCGCCACGACCGCGCGGGCGCAAGACGGGGTGGTTATGGCGGTACGGCACCTGGAACTGCCTCGCTGGGGCGTGCAATTTCACCCCGAGTCGATCGCCACGCAGTACGGCAGGGAACTGCTGGCCAACTTCGCCGGGCTCGCGGGCCGGGTACCGCGGCCACGGCCGGTGGCGACCGTGGCGCGCACGACGCCGGCCGTGATCCCGCCGGGCACCAGCGGGACGGCGGCGGACCTGGCGGCGGAGAGCGGGGCCGCAGGGAGCGGGCTGCGGCTGATCACCCGTACGATCCATGCCGCCATCGACACCGAGGCCATGTTCACCCGGTTCTTCGCGCGCTCGCCAGCCTGCTTCTGGTTGGATAGCAGCCTGGTCGAGCCTGGCCTGTCCCGGTTCTCCTTCCTCGGCGACAGCTCGGGGCCGCTGAGCGAGACGATCACGTACAGGGTCGGCGACGGGGCGGTGACCGTCACCGACGCGGGCGGGGTGCATTCGGAGCAGGGCACGGCCTTCGACGTGATCGAGCGCCGCCTGCTCGAGCGTCGGCTCGCCGCCCCCGCCCCTGACCTGCCGTTTGACTTCACGGGCGGTTACGTCGGCTACTTCGGCTATGAGATGAAGGCGGACTGCGGTGCCGACGCGGTTCACGCCGCGGCGACCCTCGATGCCGCCTGGATCTTCGCCGACCGCCTGATAGCGGTGGACCACGAGGCGGGCGCCATCTACCTTATCGCCGTCCACGACGGCGGCGATTGCCACGAGGCGGCGCGCGAGTGGATAGACCAGACCGAACGCCAGCTGAAGGACCTGGCGCCAGCTAGCCAGCCGACGGTGCCGGGTGACGGATCCCCGGCCATGCCGGTCCTTGCCGACGCGCTGCTTCGGGACGAGGTCGGCTACACCGAGGACATTCGGGAATGCCAGCGCCAGCTGAGGCTCGGCGAAAGCTATGAGATATGCCTGACGAACCGGCTGCGACTGCCCTTCGATGACACCGACCTCTCCTTCTACCTGCGCCTTCGCCGGGCTAACCCAGCGCCGTACGCGGCACTGTTCCGCGCCGCGGGCGTCACGGTATTCAGCTCATCTCCGGAGCAGTTCCTGCGGATCGGCACTGACCGGCGGGTGGAGACCAGGCCGATCAAGGGAACCGCGCCACGGCACCCTGACCCGGCGGAGGACACGCGCATCGCAGCGGAGCTGGCGAGTGGCGCGAAGACCCGCGCGGAGAACCTCATGATCGTAGACCTGCTCCGCAATGACCTCGGCCAGGTGTGCGAGATCGGCAGCGTCGCCGTCACCCGGTACATGGCCGTGGAGTCCTACGCCACCGTCCATCAGCTCGTGTCCACGATCGCGGGCCAGCTCAGCCCGCAGGTCAGCCCGGTCGAGTGCGTCCGGCACTGCTTTCCCGGCGGCTCAATGACCGGGGCGCCCAAGCAGCGCACGATGGAGATCATCGACCGGCTGGAGACGGAGGCGCGGGGAGTCTACTCCGGCGCGCTCGGCTTCTTCGGCCTGGCCGGAGGCGCAGACCTCAGCATCGTCATCAGGACGGCAGTCCGGCAGGGAGACACGCTGACCGTCGGCGCGGGGGGCGCGATTGTGCTCGATTCCTCCCCGGCGGAGGAGTACGACGAGATGATGCTCAAGGCCGCCGCCCCGCTGCGGGCCTACCGGTTCAAGTTGGCGGAGGCGATGGCATGACGAGCCTTCCCGCCCCCGCCCGACAGGAGGAGGTCCGGCTCCGGTGGCAGCAGGACGGCCGCGCCTTCCGCCAGGAGCGGCACCCCGGGGAGATCATCGTCATAGACTCGTGGCTCGTCACCGACGGCCGGGCACGCCGCGTTGACGCGCACGCGCGGCGGTTCGGCGCGGCATGCGAGCGGCGGCTGTCCACCCCCCTCGACCAAACCTGGGAGTTCCTGCGTGCCGCCATGGGCCGCATCCCCGCCAGCGGTCGCTGGTTTCCGCGCGTCGAGGCGGCCATGGCGGACGGGGTATCGCGGCTGCAGCTGTGGATCCGGCCGGCACCGCCGCCGAGCCAGTCGGCCCGGCTATGGCTGCTGCCCAGGCCGGATGCCAGGACGCAGCCGCGGGTCAAGGGACCGGACCTGGCATGGCTGGCCGCGGCGCGGGACACAGCTGTCACGGCAGGGGCGGACGAGGCAGTGCTGCTGTCCGCGGATGGCAGGGTGCTCGAAGGGACCACCACGAGCATCCTGTGGTGGCGCGGGGACGCGCTGTGCGCTCCGTCGGCCGACAGCGTGCTGCCGGGAATCACGCGCTCGATCCTGACGGAGGCGGTGGCGGCGAGCGGAGCGCCGGTTGCCTGCGAGAACCCCCGGCCCCGCGACCTGAGCGGGCTAGAGGTATGGGCGGTCAACGCGCTGCACGGCATCCGCCCTGTTACCGGCTGGGTGGGCAGCGACTTTAGCGCCGGGTCCGCGCACCGGGCCGCGCGCTGGCAGCGGTACCTGGAGGGGATCGCCGCCGACGTCACGGATTACGGAACTGGCTACCGAACACATAACGGAAAGGAACGAGCCGATGACAGCTCACTCGTCCCCGGAGGCAAGGGATGACCTGGAGCGAGACCTGCTCGCGCAGCTCGCCGCCCGCTGGGGCAGGCGAGCAGTGGTGAAGCAGGACGAACTGGACCTGGATGGGCACTATGACCCAGAGTTCCCCGACTTTCCCGAAGACCTGGTGCCGGTGCTGAGCCTGCCCGGCGCGCAGTCGGTGCCCGATGACGCGCGCCGCCAGATCCTCGCGGCGGCGTGGATCTCCTATAACGCGAAGACCACCGCCGTGGAGAACGAGGTCGTCCTGCCAGCCTGCAGGCTCATGCTCAGCGAGCGGATCCCGGTCCGCCACGACGAGTCGGCGGTGTCCGCCCTCCAGCAGACCATCATCGATGAGCACTATCACATCCTGATGTGCCATAACGCGGTCGGAGTGACCCGGCGCCGTCGGGGCCTTGATGACCTGGACTTCGATCCGGGAGTGTGGTCCGTCGTGCGCGGGCTTGACGACGCCAGGCAGGGCCGCGATGGCACCGGCCGTGACCTGACGGAGATTGGCTTCGCGCTCGCGGCGGAGACCACCATCGGCGGGTACCTGTCTGCGCTCGCGACGGCAAGCCAGATCCAGCCGATGAACCGGATCACCACCGAACTGCACCGGCGGGACGAGAGCGGGCACGCGGTGATCTTCCGCGAGCTAGCCGGCTCGCTCTACAAGAGCCTGGCCGGACCCGACCGGGACCTGTTCCGCGGCGCGCTCGCGGCAGGCCTGACCGCCTTCCGCGCCCCGGACTTCGAGCCGTGGGTATCGGTCGCCAGGGCCGGGCAGCTCGACATCGAGGCCGGGCAGGTCGCCGAGCTGGCCGCGGCGCGGCCCGCGCCCGGCAGGGACACCGGCCCGCTGCAGCTCCTGCTGCGCGACCTTGGGATCAATGATGAGTCCGAGCTGGCCGTCGCCAGCCAGAACGGAAGCTGAGGACATGGACTACAACGGAATCATCAGTGCCACGAAGGTCGCGCTCAGCGACGTTCTCGGGCACCCAGTCGATTTGATGACCGAGGACAGCCGACTGATCGAGGACCTGCATCTCGACTCCACGACCGGCATGGAGCTGCTCATGGCGATGGAGGAGAGCGTCGGCCTCGTCGTCGATCCGGATGGGCTTGACATGGACGACTTCAAGACCGTAGGCACCTTCGCGTCCTACGTAGCGCGCCAGACCGGTGCGGCAGCTGGGGAGCAGTGCCCATGAGCCGCGAGCTCCGCGTCCAGGGACTAGCTCTGTCGCAGATCGCCGAGCAGTTCGGCACCCCGCTGTACGTCTACGACTCAGAGGTGATGATCGCCTCCTACCAGGAGCTGCGTGATTCGCTCCCGCCGTCGGTGGACATCTTCTTCTCGCTGAAGGCCAATCCGAACCTCAGCGTCTGCGCTCTGTTCGGCTCTCTTGGCGCGGGTGCCGAGGTGTCCTCGCTGGCGGAGCTCACCACGGCGCTCAGGGCCGGGGTGAAGCCCGCGGACATCATCTTCGTCGGCCCCGGGAAGACCGACGAGGAGCTCCGTGCCTGCTTGCGCGCTCGAGTGCACGCGGTGGTGTGCGAGTCGGCCGCCGAGCTCCAGCGGCTGGAGGAGCTCGCGGGCCGCGAGGCGGAAGCCGGCCACCTCACCGAGGGGGACAGGCAGCGTGCAATGCTCCGGATCAACCCGGACTTCAGCGTCACCGGCGCGGGGCTGAGCATGGGCGGGAAGCCCCGCCAGTTCGGCATCGACCTGGCGGCGGCGGCGAGCCTGGGTCCCGCCTTGTCCCGGCTGCGGTACGTCCAGGTGACGGGCATCCACGCCTACCTGGGAACGCGCTTCCTCGATGCCGCCGACATCGTCCGCAACACGGCACGGATCCTGGCCATGGCCCAGGACCTGGCGAGACGGCTGGCGATCCCGCTGAGCACGGTGGACGTCGGCGGGGGCCTCGGGGTGGCGTACTTCGACGGCGAGAAGGACCCTGACCTGTCCGCGCTCGCCGCCGGGCTGCGCGAGGTGATCCCCACGGCGCAGGACGCGAGCCGCCGCCTGATCATGGAAACCGGCCGCTTCCTCACCGCGACCGCCGGGACCTACGTCGTGCGCGTGCTTGACGTCAAGGAATCGATGGGCGAGACCTTCGTCATCACCGATGGCGGCACCAACCATCACATGGCCGCGGTCGGCCTGGGCAGCTTCGTGAAGCGTAACTTCCCCGTCGTCGCCCTGAACGGCTGCACCGAGGACGGGCAGGCCCCGCCGTACACGGTGTGCGGTCCGCTGTGCACGCCGGAGGACGTGATCGCCAGGCGCGTCCGCCTGCCGCGGCTATCGGTGGGAGACCTCATCGGCCTGCAGCGATCGGGGGCCTACGGCTCCACCGCGTCGCCCGGCCTCTTCCTGAGCCACGGGTACCCGGCGGAGGTGATGGTGCACGAGGGCCGCGCGCACCTGATCCGGGTGCGGGACGGGGTCGACGACCTTCTTTCCAAGCAGCGCGCGCTCTCGTTCTCTTGACGAGGCTGAGGGGGGATGAGGGAGGGGGACGAATGGCGACGGGCCTGCGGGTCGGTACCGACCTGCTCCTGATCGGCGAGCTGGACCGGCTCAGCGAGCGGCCCTGGTTCCTTGCCGCCTGGTACACCGATGACGAGCTGGCCTACGCGGGGTCGCTTGGCTGGACCAGGCGCAGGGAGTTCCTCAGCGGCCGGTTCGCCGCCAAGGAAGCCGTGGCCAAGCTGCTCGGAGCCAGGCTGTTCGGCGAGGTCAGGCCCTGCCAGATCGAGGTCGCCCGGCGGCCGACGGGAGAGCCGCTGGTCCGGCTGGCCGACGCGGCGCGAGCCCGGGCGGCGGACATCGGCCTAAGCCAGGTGGCGGTGTCAATCTCACACAAGCGAAGCATCGTGCTCGCGGTCGCCGTCGGCAGCTGCCATAAGTCGCCGCGACCTAGTCCGTGCCGTCCGTGAGCCGACCGAACATGCGGAGTGTTACCACAATGGACACACAAGTAACAGCACATGCCCGGCTCAGGGTCAGCCTGCACGACGCTCATTACGGCGGCGGCGACGGCATCGCGGCCGGCGCCTTCGTGCTGCGAGTGTTTGGCGACCTGGTGACGGAGATAACCATCCGCACCGACGGCGACGAGGGGCTGCTCGCCGAGTACGAGAGCGTGAAGTTCACGTCCCCAGTAATGCCCGGGGACTACATCGAGGCAGACGCCACGCTGCTGCGCAGGACCAGGCTGCGCCGGACGGTGGCGCTTGAGGCGCGCAAGGTGATCGCCGCGCGCTACCACGAGCGCGAGACCAAGGCTGAGGTCCTCGCGGAGCCGGTCGTGGTCTGCCGCGCGATAGCCACCACGGTCGTGCCATTCGGCGTGGTCACCGAGAACCAGCGGATGAAGGGATTGTGCAATGATGCCTGAGATATCAGTGCTTCCTGACCTGCTCGATGAGTGCGCGCGGAAGTGGCCGGAGAACAAGGCCATATCGCGGTATGGCGAACAGGGGGCAGAGTACTCCTACGGCGCGCTCCAGCGGTCGAGCCTGCGCCTGGCGGGCTGGCTCGGTGGCACCGGGATAGCCCGCGGCGACCGGGTGGTCATCGCGAGCACGGCGGCCCCGCTGGTGGCGGCCCTAGCGTTCGCGGTCGCCCGGGCAGGCGCGGCGTTCTCGATCCTTCATGAGCAGGTCCGGGGCGTGCCGCTCGATCACGTGCTCAGCGACTGCCAGCCCCGCCTGCTTGTCGGCGACGACGATGACGTGCTCGGTGCGGCGCGCGGCCATGGAGTCCAGGCCGTGCGGACCACCGACCTGGCCAGGTACCTGCGGGACGACGGGCCGGGCGAGCTGCCGTGCCCGGCGGCGGCCCGGGTGCCGCTCCCAGTCGACCCGGTGTGCCTGATCTACACGTCGGGCACCACAGCGCTGCCCAAGGCGGTGGTCAGCACGCATCAGCAGGTAGTGTTCGCCGTCCAGGCCATCGCGTCGGTACTGCGGTACCGGGTCGATGACGTCGTGTACTGCCCAGTGCCGCTGTCCTTCGACTACGGGCTATACCAGGTGTTCCTCGGCACGGCCAGCGGCGCCCACATCGTGGCCGCGGACAGCGCCAGTTCCGGCCCCACCCTGCTGCGCAGCCTGCTGGAGACCCGAGCGACCGTCTTGCCGGCCGTTCCGTCCGTCGCGGAATCGCTTGCCTGGCTGCTCAAGCGGTCGCCGGGTCAGGTGCCGGCGCTCCGGCTGATCACCAACACCGGGGCGGCGCTTTCCATGGCGACGCTCAGCGCGCTGCGCGCCGCCATTCCCGGCATGTCAGCCCAGGTGATGTACGGGCTGACCGAGTGCAAGCGCGCCTCGATCATGCCACCTGATGGTGACCTCGACCATCCCGGATCCTGCGGGCTGGCGCTGCCCGGTACGGAGATCTTCGTCATTGACGCCGACGGGAACCGACTGCCCCCGGAGACGGAAGGGGAGCTCGTCGTCCGCGGTCCCAACGTCATGGCCGGCTACTGGCGCAGGCCTGAGCTGACCGAGCAGAAGTTCCCGCGCCGCGATGGGCTCTTCGCCGAGCTGCGCACCGGTGACTACGGAAAGGTCGACAAGGAGGGGTACGTGTACTTCTCCGGTCGGCGCGATGACCAGTACAAGGAACGAGGCTTCCGGATAAGCGCCGTCGAGGTGGAAGCCGCCGCCTACCGGGTGCCCGGAGTCGCCTCGGCCGCCGTCCTGCTGCCCAGCGGCGGCGATCCCGCGACGCTCGTCGTCGTCGGGGACATCACACCCGAGCAGGTTCTGGGGCAGATGCGCGACGAGATCGAAGCGTACAAGGTTCCCCGGTATTGCCTCGTGCTCGACGAGCTTCCGCTCAACCAGAACGGCAAGGTGGACCGCAGGGTCCTTGCATCCCTCGTCTCAACCCGAGGTACCTGAAGCCATGCATACCGCGCCTGTCCTAACCACTCGCCGCGGCCCGTCAGCAGGCGGCCGCGACGACGAGCGTGGTGCCGGGGAAGTCTGGAAGCACATCGACTCCGTGCTCGCCCGCCCTGCGGCGCAGCAGCCCGCGTGGCCGGAGCCGGAGTTCGCCGAAACGATCCGCATGCTGCTGACCCAGGCACCGCCGGTGGCCAAGGCCGATGAGGTCGACGAGCTTCGCCGCTCGCTGGCTGACGTGGCGGCGGGAAGCGCCTTCATGCTGCAGGGCGGGGACTGTGCCGAGACATTCGCCGGAAACACCGCCGAGCATGTCAGGGGCAACATGCGGGTCCTGCTGCGCGCTGCCGAGATCCTGCGGCCCGCGGCGGGCGGGCACGTGGTCAGCGTCGGCCGCCTGGCCGGCCAGTATGCCAAGCCGCGCTCCGAGCCAAACGACTCGTCGGGCCTGCCCGTCTACCGCGGTGACATGATCAACTGCACGGAGCCAAGCCCGGCTGGCCGCATCCCGGATCCGGCCCGGATGCTGAGCGCCTACGCGAACGCGGTGTCGACGATGACGCTGGCCCGTGGGGTGACCGATCCGGCCGGGGATGCCTTCTACGCCAGCCACGAGGCACTGCTGCTTGACTACGAGGGCGGGCTGCTGCGGGCCGATGCATCGCAGGACGGGACGCGCCTGCTCGGGCTGTCGGGGCACCTACTGTGGATCGGCGAGCGAACCCGCCAACTTGACGGCGCGCACATCGGGCTGGCTGAGCTGATAGCCAATCCGGTTGCCGTGAAGCTGGGGCCGGGGACGTCGCCGCAGCAGGCAGCGCAGTACGCGGAGCGGCTCAACCCGCTGGCCGAGCAGGGGCGGCTCACGCTGATCAGCCGGATGGGCAGCGACCAGGTCCGTAACGTGCTGCCGGGCCTGATCACGGCCGTCGCCGCGACGGGTCGGCCGGTGATCTGGTCATGCGACCCCATGCACGGCAACACGCGCCCGACCTCCGACGGGCGCAAGACGCGGGACCTGGACCGCATCGCCGACGAGGTGCGGGGATTCTTCGAGGTGCACCGCGGCCTCGGCACGTGGCCGGGTGGCCTGCACCTGGAGTTCACCGGGGACAACGTCACCGAGTGCGTGGGCGGCGCCCAGGGGATCGGCGACGATGACCTGGGCATGCGCTACGAGACCGCGTGCGACCCGCGGCTGAACGCGAGCCAGGCACTGCAGATCGCGGGCCTGGCCGCCGACCTCCTCAGCGGGTGAGGGCCGGCAGCTTCGCTTCAGTCGCGGCATCCGCCGGCATGCACGTGAACAGCCGCACCGCAGGCAGGTCAAGGGCGGCGAGCTTGGCGTAGTCCAGGTCAAGCCGCCCTAGCCGCGGATGGTTGAACTGCCAGCGCGAGGTCATGAATGAGGCCACGTCGTGCTCATCCCACCATTCACGGAACTCGCCGCTGGCCTCCCGCAGCGCTGCCGTGAGCCGCTCAAACCGCCGGTCGCCGGGGTGCCGTCCCGCGTCCGCCCGGTACTGGGCGAGCATGCCGCGCGCCAGGCGGGGCCAGCCGACGATGAGGTCGCGCATGGCCGGGTCGGTGAACACCAGCCACACGATGTTCCGCTCGGCGGGCGGGAACCGCATGGGGTCGCCGATCAGGCCCGCCTCCGCCTTGTTCCACGCCAGCAACTCCCAGCAGGGGGCGAGCAGGTAGGCGGGGTGCGGGTCGAGCACGTCCACCAGCCGCCGCAGCGCCGGACTTGGCTCGGCGCCGGACCGGCTCGGCGGCGGCTGCTGCCCGGCCAGGTTGAACAGGTGGCGCTGCTCCGCCTCGGTCAGCCGCAGCGCGCGGGCCAGCCCGCGCAGCACCTGCGGGCTGGCCGTGATCTCCCTGGCCTGCTCCAGCCAGGTGTACCAGGTCACGCTCATGCCGGACAGCTGGGCAACCTCTTCACGCCGAAGCCCCGGGGCGCGACGCCTGGACGTGACAGCAATTCCCGCCTCCCCTGGGTCGATGCGGCTCCGGCGAGCGCGAAGGAACTCGGCCAGCTCCCTTCGGCGCGCGACGTTAGCCTCCACCGTGGCCCCCTCCAGCACCGCGGCCCCTTCCCTAGGTAGTAGTATTACTACTAGTATATCTGGCGCTCGGCTAAGCACAGACCCTGCAGTAGCCATCATGTCACACTCGGTGCTATGACACGGGAAGGCACAGAACTACCCCAGGCAGTAAATTCATCACCTACCGCTGGCCGGGCGGTCTCCCCGGGGGGCGCGATGCCCCAGGCGGAGGATGGCGGGCAGGCCACCGGCCGCTCGCCGTGGCCGGCGCTCATGGTCGTGCTCTCCGGCAGCTTCATGGCCATCCTTGACACGTTCATCGTGCTGGTGGCCGCACCCGCCATCCAGGCCGGCCTGCACGCCTCAAGCGCACAGGTACAGCTGATCCTGGTCGGCTACCAGGTGACGTACGCGGTCGCCCTGATCACCGGCGCCCGGCTTGGCGACCGTTACGGTCGCAAGCGGCTGTTCATGGCGGGCATGGCGGCCTTCGTGCTGTGCTCCGTGGCCTGCGCCGCGGCACCCAACGCGGACGCGCTGATCGTCGCCCGGCTGGTTCAGGGACTCAGCGCGGCCATGATGTTCCCCCAGGTGTTCTCCATCATCCAGGTCATGCTCCCGCCGCAGCAGCGCCCGCGCGCGTTCGGTGCGCTCGGGGCGGTCATTGGCGTCTCAACCGTCGCCGGGCAGCTCATCGGCGGCGCGCTCATCGCGGCGAACCTGTTCGGCACCACGTGGCGGCCGGTGTTCTGGGTGAACGTGCCCGTCGGGCTGATCGCGCTCGCGCTGGCGGCCTGGCTTGTCCCTGAGTCCAGGCTGCCGGGCACCAAGCGCCTCGACCTGCCGGGCGCGGCGGTGCTCACGGCGGCGCTGTTCCTGCTCGTCATACCGCTGGTGCAGGGACGGCAGGCCGGCTGGCCGCCGTGGACATGGCTGAGCCTGGCGGCCAGCGCCGTCGCCTTCGCCGTCTTCGCAATGCTGGAGCTGCGCGAGCAGGCGGCGGGCCGGACGCCGATCGTCGCGATCCGGATGTTCCGCGAGCGTCCCTTCGCCATCGGGATCGTGCTCGTTCTCATCGCCTACGCGGGCGTCAACTCCTTCTTCCTCATCCTGTCGCTCACGCTGCAGGACGGCCTCGGACAGTCCGCCCTGGGCGCGGGCCTGGCGTACACGCCGCTGGCCGTCGCGTTCTTCTTCGCCAGCCTGGTGGCCGGGCGGGTGGCCCCCAGGCTGGGCCGCCGGGTGCTCGAGGCGGGCGGGGTGATCGCGGTTATCGGCTTCGCGAGCATCCTGGCCGTCACCCTCACCAGCGGCGGGCAGATGACCGTCGGCAGGCTCCTCGCCCCGCTCGTCCTGGTGGGCCTTGGCAACGGCCTGCTGCTGCCGCAGCTGCTCAACACGGTGCTGGCCCGCATACCGCCTGCCGAGGTCGGCATGGCTGCCGGCGTGCTGTCCACCGGCCAGCAGATCGGCGGGGCGGTCGGAGTCGCGCTGATCAGCATCGTGTTCTACGGGCTGCTAGGATCCCATGGCCACGGCGTGGCCACCTTCGCCAGCGCGTTCGGCGGCGCGGTCATCGGCAACCTGGTGATCGCGGCGGCCGCGACCATACTAGTGCTCGCGTTGCCCCGGACGGGTGCCGCGCGAGGGTAGCCGCCTGCCAGCGGCGGCAAGCTCAGCGGCGGCCGCCCTCGGGGAAGGCGGTAAACTGTGGGTGCCGATAACCTATGCCACCAGGCGATATTCGTGGATGACGCCACCTACGCGGTCATGCCGCCGGACCCGGAAATGATCCAAGTCGGTGATGCCATCTGGCAGCGGCCGCAGTGGCGCGGCCTGGTCCAGGGCGCGGTGCGGCCGGTGGGAGTTGTAGAAGTCCTCGTACTCCCGCAGCATCATCATCAGGTGGCGCTGGTTCCAGATCAGGGTCCGGTCCAGCAGCTCACGCCGGCAGCTGCCAATCCACCGCTCCATGATCGAATTCATTCGCGGTGCCTGAACGGCGGAGCGGATGACCCGGATCCCGGCCGCCTGGAACACGGCATCGAACGCCTGCGTGAAGCTGGCGTCCCGGTCATGCAGGACGAATTTCGCTCGTGTCCCGGCATCCCCCAGGTCCATGAGCAGGTTCCGGGCCTGCTGGACGACCCAGGACTGGACCGGGTGCTCCGTGGCGCCCAGGACCCGGACGCGCCGGCTGCCGTGCTCGATCACCGCAAGGACGTATACCTTCGTGCCATTGAGCAGGTCAGCGGTGAAGAAGTCCAGCGCCAGGATCCCCT
>OCTA010003795.1_pt1 | contig 13375 bp, 23 predicted proteins | sample 1538991 | NCBI WGS metagenome assembly OCTA01 (sample SAMEA3539302, study PRJEB22396) | soil metagenome | biome: tundra; feature: field; material: soil | place: USA | collected 2010-05 | depth 0.15 m
TGGACAAAGTAGCATCCGGCGGCTAGTTGTCGCGCATCGCACTGGCCTTGAAAACTTCGGCCGGACGTCCGGCGCGCGCGAACACCGCCCAGCGAACCCTGGTTTTCGATGAGATCGATAGCGGCATCGGCGGAGGCGTGGCGGAGGCAGTGGGCCGCCGTCTCAAGAAACTTTCCGGATCGAACCAGGTGCTGTGCGTAACGCACCTGGCGCAAGTAGCCGGATTCGCCGACCACCACTATTTCGTCGAGAAGCGCGAAGTGAAAGGCCGAACCATCGCCGAAATCGAAGAGCTGACCGGCCCCGCCAGGACCCACGAGATCGGCCGCATGCTCTCCGGCCAGCGCGTAACGCCCGAGGCCCTAAAACACGCCGAGCACCTGATCCGCGTAGGGCAAGCCTCCGGCTTGCCTTGACAACGAAAAGTACTTTATCGTAGTATCAAGCATGCCACGAATTGGCCTGCTCACCCTTACCTTATTGCTGGCGAGCTGCGGTTCCCACACCAGCCAGCCCTCCCTGATCCAAGCCGCCCGCGAAGGCCGGGTCGACCTGATTCCAGCGCTAGTAAAGCAGGGTGCCGATCCCAACCTGCGCGCCGGCGTGAACGGCTGGACGCCGCTGATGCATGCCATCCACAAAAACCAGAAAGGGTCCGTCAATGCGCTGCTGGACGCTCGCGCCGACGTGAACGGCCGCAGCACCGATGGAAGCACCGCGCTGATGATGGCAGCCGGCTATGGCTACACCGATATCGTGAACCTGCTGCTGGATCGGGGCGCGGATGCACACGCGCAATTAAGCGACGGCATGAACGCCTTGACTTTCGCAGTGCTCGGCGCTCCCGATATTGACCGCTTCACAGCCGTGGATTGCCAAGGCCCAACCATCAAAGCATTGATCGAGCGCGTTCCCGATTTACAAGTTCGAGGATCGGCGCGAGTATTGAGAGCCGTTGCGGCCGCCAAACTCAAGAGCTGCGCCGGCTTCGCTCAATTGCTGGGAACCAGATATCCGTAAGTTTCAAAGTGTTATTCTGACGAACGAGTGAAAGCGCTGCGTTCCACGGAGTGGCTGCTGATCGGCTATTTCAGCTACGTAGCGTTGATCTCTGCCTCTTGATGGCCGGTTTTAGTGCTGTTGCTGGCGATGGCGCTGGTGGCCGTGCTTGCCTATGGCGAATCGCGCGGCAACCAGAAATTTTTCAGTATCGCGCGCGATTGGGCTCCGCTGGTTCTTACGCTGGTGGCGTACCGGGAAATGGACTGGTTCACACCGCTTGCGTGGGATCACCACCTGGAGTTCAGATGGATTGAGTGGGACCGGTCCCTCCTCTATGGTTGGGGTTTTGAGCGTGCCGTCGAATCGCTGGGCGCGCTCCTGCCGAGCTGCCTGGAATTTTGCTACCTGCTGGTTTACGCCGTCGGGCCTTTCACGGTTGCGGCCCTCTATATCGAGCACCGCCGCAATCGCGTAAACCAGGTGCTGTTCTTGTACGTGATGGGTACACTGATGGCATACGCGCTATTCCCGTATTTTCTATCGCAGCCGCCACGAACGCTTTTCGGCGATAGCGACTTGCCCAACGTGATGACCGCGATCCGCCGATTCAATCTGTGGATCGTGAATGGCTACGGCATCCACTTGTTCCCAAGCGCGCATGTGTCCTCGGCATTTTCCGCTGGGTGGGCCCTGCTGCTATATCTACCGGAGCGAAAACGTTACGGATGGGGAATGTTGATCTACGCGGCGAGCGTGTCCGTGGCCGCAGTTTATGGCCGCTATCACTACGCTGTGGATGTTCTGGCAGGCTTCGGCGTCAGTCTAGTAGCCGCTTTTATTGTTTTTTTGCCACGGATGCACACGGATATCCACGGATAAAACAGTCTTTCTTATCGGTGTCCATCCGTGTGCATCCGTGGCTAAATCTCTTAGGACTTCTCTTCTGTCTCGCCGCCCTCTTCTTCATCATGCCGGCCCTCTTTCACGGCCTGCAGACGATCTTCGCGGCGCTTGGCGCGTTCGGCGGCGCGTTTGACCAACTCGGAGCCCACCAGCTCGAGCATGGCCTGCTCTGCGCCGTCACCTTTGCGGAAGCCTAAGCGCACAATGCGCGTATAACCGCCGTTCCGCTGCCCAAAGCGCGTTCCCAGCTTATCGAAGAGCTTCTTCAGCGAGGCGGGAGTCATCAGGAACGCGGCCGCCTGACGCCGCGCGTGCAGCGTATCCTCTTTCGCTAGCGTGATCATTTTATCCACCAGCGGCCTGGCGGCCTTGGCCTTCGGAACGGTGGTGATGATGCGTTCCTGATCGATGACGCTGGTCACCAAGCCGCGCAGCAACGCCCTGCGCGCCGCCACGTTGCGTTTTAGCTTGTATCCGTCGACTTTGTGGCGCATGGCTACTCGGTTGCCTCTTCTTGCTCGGGTTCTTCGTCCTCGATATCGGACTCGGGTCCGCCGTAGTGCGGAAGCGATGAGCCGCCAGGAGCCGGCACCAAGCGCCCCTGCGCGTCGAACTTCATCCCAAAGCCCAGGCCCAGATTGGACAGAATCTCTTTGATCTCGTTCAGCGATTTGCGGCCGAAATTCTTGGTGCGCAGCATCTCGGCTTCGGTCCTTTGCACCAAATCGCCGATGGTCTGAATGTTCGCATTCTTCAGGCAGTTGTAGGACCGCACGCTCAACTCCAGCTCTTCCACCGAGCGGTTGAGCACTTCGTTCATCTGGTTCAGGGCGCGCTCGGCCGGCTCTTCGGCTGTCTCCGGCAGCTCTTCAAAGTTGATGAAGATGCTCATGTGGTCTTTGAGCAGCTTGGACGCCTGGCCGATGGCGTCCTGCGGTGAGATAGCTCCGTTGGTCCACACTTCAATTGTGAGTTTGTCGTAATCGGTCGTCTGGCCCAGGCGCGCGGCTTCCACCGTGAAGTTGACTTTTCGCACCGGCGAATGGACCGAATCGATGGGGATGTATCCAAGCGGCAGATCCTCGTCGTAGTTGCGGTCGGCAGCCACATAGCCCCGCCCCGATTTCAGGCGCATCTCGATGTTCAGCTTGCCGCTTTCGCCCACGGTTGCAATCGGCATGTTGCGATCCAACACTTCGACGTCGGCGTCGGTCTCAATCTGTCCGCTCAATACTTGACCTGGCCGGTCTATCTTCAGCCTGGCCACGCGAGTACCCTCACCGATCATCTTGAAAGGTACCTGCTTAAGATTGAGGATGATGTCGGTGGCGTCTTCCACCACGCCTGGGATGGGACTGAATTCGTGCGCCACGCCTTCGATACGCACCGAGGTAATGGCGGCGCCTTCGATGGAGCTCAGCAACACGCGGCGCAATCCAGTTCCGATGGTGGACCCGAATCCGCGCTCGAACGGTTGAGCGGTGAACATGCCGTAACGCTCAGTTAGCGTCTCGGTATTGGCGACCAATCTCTTGGGCTTTTGAAATCCTTTGAACATAAAATCGGTTTCTCGTTTCTCGTTTCTCGTTTCTCGTTCCGTTTCCCGAGCGCTCACCTTTGCGAACGAGAAACGAGAAACGAGAAACGAGGAACGGTTTACTTACTGTACAACTCCACAATCAACTGTTCGTTGAGTTGTATCTGTACAAGCTCTTCCCGCTTCGGCTGCGCGATCATCCGGCCCTTGAGGTTATCGCGGTCCACCTCCAGCCAGTTGGGCGAAGGTGCATGCGCGGTGGCATCGCGGGCAGCCAGGATGGTCGGATTGTTCTTGCTTTTCTCGCGAACTTCCAGAACGTCGTTGGGGCTCACTGCAAACGACGGTATGTTCACCTTGCGGCCGTTCACCAACACATGGCCGTGCCGGACCAATTGGCGTGCCTGGTTGCGGCTGGTGCCAAGGCCCATGCGGTACACCACATTGTCCAGACGCCGCTCCAGCGAATTCAACAGATGTTCGCCGGTAACGCCTTTGGTAGCGAAAGCCTTTTCGAACAGGTTGCGGAACTGGCCTTCGAGCAAACCATAATAGCGGCGAGCCTTCTGCTTTTCCCTCAACTGCAGCCCGTAACCAACCAGCTTGGGCTTGCGATCCTTGCCATGCTGGCCGGGAGCGAAATTGCGCTTCTCGATGGCGCACTTTTCGGTGTGGCAGCGCTCCCCTTTCAAAAACAACTTCATCCCCTCTCTCCGGCAGAGCCGGCAGACGGGGCCAATATATTTAGCCATTCGCTTTCAATACCTTCCTCAATTCAAAAGGTGCAGTTTACGGCTCTCGAAGAGCCTTCGTCCTGCTTACTAAAGGCCGGGTCAAACGCGCCGGCGTTTCGGGGGCCGGCAACCGTTATGCGGTATCGGCGTCCGATCCTTAATCGACTTCACTTCAATTCCCGCGGTAGCCAAGGCGCGCACAGCCGATTCACGGCCGGCTCCCGGACCACTCACTCTAACTTCCACCGACCGCAGCCCGTATTCCTTGGCCTTGTTAGCGGCCGTCAAGGACGCCTGCTGGGCGGCGAACGGAGTGCCCTTCCTGGATCCTCGAAACCCGAGTGATCCTGAACTCGACCAAGCCAGTACGTTGCCGATCAGGTCCGTGAAGGTCACGATCGTATTGTTGAACGACGCCTGGACGTGCACCAGCCCGGTCGACACGATCTTCTTCTCTTTCTTCTTGAAGGTCTTTTTCTTGGTTGCTTTTTTTTCCGGAGCTTTAGCCATCTGGAATCCTTATGGTGTTCTCTTACGTTTTGGCTGCCGACTTCTTCTTGCCGGCGATGGTGGCGCGCCGTGGACCCTTGCGCGTACGGGCATTGGTATGCGTCCGTTGGCCCCGAACCGGCAGCCCGCGGCGATGTCTCACGCCCCGGTAGGAACCCATTTCGATGAGCCGCTTGATGTTCATCGAAATCTCCTTGCGCAGGTCGCCTTCCACCGCGCCTTCGTTCTCGATCAACGTACGAATCTTGTTGACCTCGTCCTCGGTCAGGTCGGCAACTTTCTTGTTGGCATCCACACCGGCCCGGTGCAGGAGGGAAAGCGAGCGGGTCCGCCCAATGCCGTAGATATACGTGAGCCCGATTTCAGCCCGCTTCTTCGCTGGTAAGTCGACACCTGCAATACGCGCCATATTATTCCTTATCCTTGCCGCTGCTTATGCTTCGGGTTGGTGCAGATGACGCGCACCACGCCCTCGCGGTGGATCACCTTGCATTTATCACACATCTTTTTGACCGACGCTCGAACTTTCATTTTTTCTCCAACAATCGAACAATTCTTCCGCGGCCTGGATCGTGCGGCGATAATTCCACCTGCACCCGATCGCCCGGCCGGACCCTGACAAAATTCGTCTTGGTAGTGCCCGCCGGATGAGCCAATACCAGATTCTGGTTTTCCAACTTCACCCGAACCACCGCGTGCGGCATCAATTCAACCACGATCGCCTCAACCGAAGTGGCTTTTCCCACAAAACAACCAGCTCCCTAACGGTCGCGGCTCGGTAACGCGCTTCCGAACCGCGAGCGTAAGCGACCGGTTACCGCAATTTTCTTCGCGGCTTTTCAGGGCCGCGTCAACACCCACGGTCCATTGGCCGTCACCGCAACACAATGCTCGAAATGCGCCGAAACCGAGCCATCCTTCGTGACCGCCGTCCACTTGTCCTTCAATACCTTCATGTCCGCCGCGCCGGCATTCACCATCGGCTCGATGGCCAGCACCATGCCTTCTTTCAGCCTCGGATTCTCGTTTCTCTTGTCCACGTAATTCGGGACCTGAGGCTCTTCGTGCAACTTAGTGCCGATCCCGTGCCCCACCATCTCGCGCACCACCGAAAATCCGTTCTCCACTACATGCTGCTCAACGGTCCCGCAAATGTCGAACAAGCGGTTGCCCGCCCGCGCCTTATCGATGGCCAACTCCAACGATTCCTGCGTAACTTTCAAAAGCCGCTTAGTGGAATCGCTGATTTCTCCAACCGGAACTGTGATGGCCGAATCGCCAAAATAACCGTTCAACTCAACACCGGTATCGATGGAAACTATATCGCCCTTCTTGAGCCTGGTCCTGGCCGATGGCATCCCATGCACTATCTGCTCATTCACCGACGTACACAGCACGTACGGATATTTGCTGCCCGCCGCCTGCGTGTAATACCCTTTGAAGGCGGGTTTCGCGCCCGCATCCTTCATCATCTTTTCGGCGGCGTCCTCCAGTTCCTGGGTGGTGACGCCCTCTTCCACCATTTTCCCCAGTTCCTGCAGAATCTGATACACCAGCAGACCACTGCGGCGCATCTGCTCCAGTTCCTTACTGTTCTTTCGGATAATCATCTCCGAATCAAGCGGGACGCGACGGCGCACACCACCGCCGCCACAAGGGACGTTTGATGTTTTGATTGTAGCATACGCCCGAAAGTCATCATTTAAGTACCAGTTCGGCGTCCCCGGATGCGCCCGGACCGCGGCGTGAACCCTTCGTAGTGGCGCATGATGAGCTGCGCTTCCACCTGGTTCACCGTATCCATCGCGACGCCCACCACGATCAGCAGCGAAGTGCCGCCGAAGAAAAAATTCACGTTCAATCCGTCCAGTAGCCAGCGCGGGAAATAGGTGTCGATGAAGTTACCGATCACCGGCAGCCGCTGCAGCTTGATGCCTTGGATCATGATGGTGGGAATGATCGACAGGATGGAAAGATATAACCCGCCCACCACGGTGATCTTGGTCAAAATCTTGTTCATGTACTCAGCAGTGTTCTTGCCGGGCCGGATACCCGGAATGAATCCGCCGTACTTGCGCATGTTATCCGCGGCTTCATTGGGATTGAAGATGATGGACACGTAGAAGAAGCAGAAGAAAATGATGAGCACCGTGAACAGCAGGTAGTAGAGCGGTTGGGCTCCGCCGATGGACGTCAGCAAACCGCTCAGGAAAGCGCTGTGCTGCACTACCTGCCAGTTCATCAGAGTCTGTGGAAACGCAAGCAGCGAAGAAGCGAAGATCACCGGAATCACTCCACCCGCATTAACTTTTAACGGCAAATGAGTGGATTGGCCGCCCATCATCCGCCGTCCCACTACGCGTTTGGCGTATTGCACCGGAATTCTGCGCTCGCCGCGCTCCACCAGCACGATGAACGCAACCACCGCGATCATTACCACCAGAATCACAATCAAGTGAATCGGAGTCCAATCCTTGAGTTGGAACACGTGCTGGTAAATATTGTTCATCGCGTTCGGTATCCCCACCACGATCCCGGCGAAGATGATCAGCGACATTCCATTACCGATGCCCCGCTCGGTGATCTGCTCGCCCAGCCACATGATGAACGCGGTACCGGTGGTCAGGCTGAGCATGGTCATCAGCAGGAACCCGATGCCGGGGTTCAGTACGAATCCCCCCCCCGACCGCATCAGCCCCTCGGCGATTCCGAAAGATTGGATGAGAGCCAGGATTACGGTGAGATAGCGCGTCCACTGCGTAATCTTGCGCCGGCCCAGCTCGCCTTCTTTCTGCAGCTTCTCAAGCGTGGGCACCACCACCGTCATCAATTGCAGAATGATGGATGCGGTGATGTACGGCATGATGCCGAGGGCGAAGATGGTGAGCCGCCTCAGGTTGCCACCGCTGAACACGTCAATGAACCCGAACAACGTGCCCTGATTCTGCTGGAAAAACGCTGCCAGCCGGTTCCCGTCAATACCCGGCGTGGGAATGTGCCCGCCCAGCCGGTATATGGCCAGCATCAGCAGCACGAACAAGATGCGCTTGCGCAGGTCCGGAATCCGAAAGATGTTTGCGACGGCTTCGAAGAACTTCATTTTCGACTACCTCAACGGCTGTGGGGCAGGCGCTTTCGCCTGCCAACCCAATTTACGACTCGCTCCCGCTCACTGCTCCACTTCCACCGGCCTTCTGGATTTTCTCCAGAGCCGATTTCGAAAACACATGAGCCTGCACCGTGATCTTGCGCGTCAGATCGCCCGATCCAAGCACCTTCAGCCCCGTGCCCAGTTTCTTGATGACGCCCAACTCCAGCAGCCGGCCTGGATCGAACTTGTTGCCCTCCAACTGCTCCAGGCGCCCTATATTCACGATCGCGTATTCTTTCCGGAATATGTTGGTGAAGCCGCGTTTCGGCAAACGCCGGTGCAGCGGCATCTGGCCGCCTTCGAATCCGCGCATGATACTGTAGCCCGAAATGGACTTGGCGCCCTTCGCACCCCGGCCGGAATATTTGCCGCGGCCCGAGCCCATGCCCTGTCCGATTCTTTGCTTCTTCTGCTTTTGCCCAGCCGGCGGCTTCAGATTACTCAGATTCATAATTAGTCCTTCACGATTGCCAGCAGATGCGGAATCTTCGCCACCATGCCGCGGAAACACGGCGTATCCGGCCGCTCAACCGTGCGATTCATCGTCTTCAACCCGAGCGACCGCACGATGGACTTGTGCTTCTCTGGGCAGCAGATGGTGCTGCCTATCAACTTAATCTTGATCATTGCTTGAGCCATTTTCAAATCGTTTCTCGTTCATCGTTTCTCGTTTCTCGTTGGGTGCGCTCGATCGTGCCTAACGAGAAACGAGAAACGAGAAACGGCTTTACATAATTTTATCCAAAGCCAACCCGCGCATCTCCGCCACTTGCGCCTTATCGCGGAGCTGCTCGAGCGCGTTAATGGTGGCTTTCACCACGTTGTGCGGATTGCGCGAGCCAATGGATTTGGTCAGCACATTTGCGATTCCCACCGCTTGAATTACGGCGCGGACCGGGCCGCCGGCGATGACGCCTGTTCCATCCGGCGCCGGCTTCAGCATCACCAGCCCGCTTCCAAAGCGGCCCAGCACGGCATGCAAAATGGTGGTCTCCAGAACATTCACCTTACGCAGATTCTTCTTGGCCGCTTCAATTCCCTTCTTGATGGCGGCCGGTACTTCCTTGGCTTTGCCGGTGCCGAAACCCACAATCCTCGCGCCCGGATCGCCCACCACTACAAGAGCCGAAAAGCTCAAATTCTTGCCGCCCTTCACCACTTTGGTGACGCGGTTGATCGACACCACCTGCTCCTTCAGGTTCAAAGAGCCGGCGTCGATTCGCTTTGTTGTCGGTATTGCAGCCATTCGTTAGAACTCCAATCCAGCTTCCCGTGCGGCATCCGCGAGCGCCTTCACGCGCCCATGGTACAAGTAACCGCCCCGATCGAATACAACTTTGGTGACGCCCTGCGCCTTGGCCCGCTCGGCGATCAGCTTGCCCACCTGCTTAGCGCCGGCCACGTTGCCGCCACTGGCCAGAGCTTTCGCCTTTTCACTCGCTGGCTTCTCCGACTTTTTCTCGCTGACTGGCGTCTCACTCACTGCCTTCTCGCTCGTCTTCTTCTCGTCCGATTTTTCGCCGGCCTTTTCGCCGGAGGACGCCGCGGCCAGAGTGTGCCCCTTCCGGTCGTCAATCACCTGGGCGTAAATATGGTTCAAGCTGCGGAACACCGCCAGGCGCGGCCGCTCCCCGGTGCCTCGCACGCGCTGCCGGATGCGGCTGTGCACTCGAACCCGAACGTCATTCTTGGAAGATCTCGCCATTTACTTAGCTCCCGCTCCGCCCGCTCCGGTCTTACCAACTTTCTTGCGCAGGATTTCTCCGGTGTAACGGATGCCTTTGTTCTTGTACGGGTCGGGCGGACGCAACGCGCGAATATTCGCGGCCACCTGCCCCACCATTTGCTTGTCGTAGCCGGTCAGCACCAGGTGTGTTTGCTTGTCGATCTTCAACTCCACTCCGGCCGGCAACAAAACTTCAATGGGATGCGAATAGCCCAGCGTAAACGTCGCGATTTTGCCCTTCACGTCACCGCGATAGCCGACGCCTGTGATATCCAGCTCACGCGTAAAGCCCGTGGATACGCCCTGGACGGCTGAAGCGGCCAGTGCGCGCGTGAGACCGTGCAGCGGCGCTTGTTTGTCGCCATCGCGCGAGAACTCGAGCACGTTATCGCCTTGCTTAGCGTGGATACCGTCCGGAAGCGGCACCTCGAGCTTGCCTTTCGGCCCTTCCACCAGCATCGGATTTCCGATTACGATTTTCACGCCTTTCGGCAGCGGAATGGGTTTGTTTCCAACTCTCGACATAATTAGCTCCTGCGTGCCGCGCTCGCACTCGAGTGGGGCGGACCCCCTGGTCCGCGCGGGTCCCCCTGGACCCGCACTCCGAGGCGTTCCCTATTCGACAGCAGGCCGACGTGGTCGTCGGCCGCGGTCCGCCCCACTCGTTCGGCACGCATAAGTGCGTGCGCTACCATAGCTGACACAAAATCTCCCCTCCCACATGTTCTTTGCGCGCCATGCTGCCCGTCATCACGCCCCGCGCCGTGCTCAGGATGCTGATGCCGAGCCCACCCAGCACTTTGGGCACTTCCCGGCTCCCCACATACACACGGCAGCCCGGACGCGACACACGTTCGATGCGGGAGATCACCGGCATGTTGCCGGGCGTGTACTTCAGATAAATGCGGATGCTTTTCTTCGCGCCGTCCTCGGTCATCTTGAAATTCATGATGAAGCCTTCTTCTTTGAGAATCCGCGCGATCTCCATCTTCAACTTGGACGCCGGAACGTCCACCTTGGGGTGGCGCGCCAGCGCGGCGTTGCGAACTCGCGTCAGCATGTCGCCGATTGGATCGGATGTGCCCATAGTTACCTCGCTTTCACCAACTGGCCTTGATCACGCCGGGGACTTCGCCGGCCAAAGCGAGCTTCCGGAAACAGATCCGGCACAAATTGAATTTGCGCAGATAGCCGCGCGGCCGGCCGCACCGGAAACACCGGTTGCGATGCCGAATTTTGTACTTTAACTTCTTCGACTCTCGAGCAATCTTGGCTGTAGTGGCCATGTACCTTATTCTTCCTCGACTCCCTTGAATTCCTCGAATTCTTGAATACGCAGTAGCAGCAGCTACTGCCTGAACGGCATCCCCATGTGTTTCAACAGCGCGAGGCCCTCTGCATCCGTCCGCGCGGTCGTAGTAATGGAAATGTTCATCCCCTTGACCTTCTCCACCTTGTTGTAATCGATCTCGGGAAAAATCAACTGGTCTTTAATTCCGAGCGTATAATTGCCACGCCCATCGAATGACTTGCTTGAAACACCCCGGAAATCGCGAACGCGCGGCAGCGCCACGTTCATCAGGCGATCCAAAAACTCGTACATCCGGTCTCCGCGCAACGTCACCATGGTTCCAATCGCCATCCCTTCGCGCAATTTGAACGCGGCGATCGACTTCTTCGCTTTGGTGATCACCGGCTTCTGACCCGCAATCTGCCCGAGTTCATTCACGGCGCCATCCATCAGCTTGCCGTTCTGCGTCGCCTCGCCCAGTCCGATATTCAGCGCTACCTTATCGATCTTCGGAACGGCCATCACGTTTTTGTAGCCGAACTCTTTCACTAGAGCCGGAACGACGTTTTTCTTATAGTGCTGTCTGAGTCTTGCCTCGGTCATCTTCAAAATCCTTCGCCTATGTCTCTAAGAAACGGCCTGTAACCCACTCAACCTACCGAACCGCGACCGTGAGGGAGTCGGTGCTTTGCACTTCCGCCACGGCTTCTAAGCTCTCTTCTCCAGTACTTCGCCAGTCTTCTTGGCGATGCGAACGCGATGCGCGGCCGCGCCAGTACCCTCCACCTTGTAGCCCACCCGCGACGCCTGCCCGCCCGACGTCAAAACCATAACATTCGAAATCGCGATGTGGCTCTCTTTCTCGGCGATTCCACCCTTGATCTGCTTGCCCGGGTTCGGACGCGTGTGGCGCTTGATCATCGAAACGCCTTCCACCAGAACTGTTCCTCGCACCCGGTCCACTTCCAGCACGCGGCCCGTTTTGTCCTTATCGCGGCCGGCGATCACCTTCACCTGATCGTCCTTCTTGATGCGGACCTTGTAGCGCTTGCTCCTCACCATATGCTTGCCGCGCTTCATCATCGCTTTCGGACGAGGCATCAGATCACCTCCGGCGCGAGCGAAACAATCTTCATGAATTTCTTGTCTCGAAGCTCTCTGGCCACTGGACCAAACACGCGCGTGCCCACCGGCTCGCCCACTTCATTGATCAGCACCGCGGCATTCGAATCAAACCGGATGTAGGTGCCGTCCTTGCGGCGCGTTTCCTTGCGCATCCGCACAATCACGCACCGCACCACCTTGCCCTTCTTGATGGGCGATTCCGGAGTGGCTTCCTTTACGCTAGCCGTGACTATGTCGCCCAGGCCGGCCCTTAGCCCCAGGTCGCCGCCTCGAGGTAGAATGCACTGCAATTTCCTGGCGCCGCTATTGTCGGCCACATCCAGCCAGGTCCGCATCCCAATCATGACGATTTCCTCCTTAGCGACTTCGAACTCAGCGACTTCGAACCGGAGGTCGGCTGTGTCGTGTCCATATCCACAGCCTCGGGCGCCACCGCCACTTGCACCGCCTTGCGGATCACTTCACCCAAACGCCATCTCTTGAGCTTGCTCAGAGGCCGGCACTCGATGATCCGCACTACATCGCCAATCTGCGCCGTCCGCTCTTCGTCGTGCGCGTAGAATTTGCTGCGCTTGTTGATGGTCCGCTTATAGACCGGATGCGAAACGCGGCGCGTTACTTCCACCACGATGGTTTTGTGCATCTTGGCGGAAACCACTTGTCCGATCTTCTCGTTCTTGTTGCCGATTTTCTTGGGTGTAGCCGTATTGGGAGTCGTGTCCTGAGTGGCCATATCCTACTTCCCCTTCTTCTTTTTCTTGGCCACCGGTTCCGGCGCCGTTTCCGGATGCAATTCGCGGTCGCGCAGAACCGTCAGCATCCGCGCCCGGTCCTTCTTGAGGACCCGTAGCTTCTTGAGCCCGTCGGTCTGTCCCATGGCCATTTGAAAACGTAACCGGAAGGATTGTTCGCGAAAATCGCTGCTCTGGCGTTTCAGCTCGGCGCTGTCCTGTTCCCGTATTTTGTCCGCTCTCATAAATTAAACTCCTGCCTGATCTAAACTCCAGCAAAGTCGCGCGACACCACTTTGGTCGGCATCGGCAGCTTTCCAGCAGCCAGCCGAAAGGCCTCTACCGCCGTGGCTTTGGGCACGCCCTCCATCTCAAACAGAATCTTGCCCGGGCGAATCACGCACACCCATTGGTCGGGAGCGCCTTTGCCCTTGCCCATGCGGGTTTCAGCCGGCTTCTTGGTGATCGGCTTGTCCGGAAATAATCGAATCCAAACCTTGCCGCCGCGCTTGATGAAACGCGTCATGGCGACACGGGCGGCCTCGATCTGACGATCCGTGATCCAGCCGCATCGCATGGCCTTCAATCCATAGTCGCCAAATGCGAGCGTAGAACCCCGCCAGGCTTTTCCGGTCATGCGCCCGCGCTGCTGCTTCCTGTACTTC
>OCTA010003796.1_pt1 | contig 13370 bp, 12 predicted proteins | sample 1538991 | NCBI WGS metagenome assembly OCTA01 (sample SAMEA3539302, study PRJEB22396) | soil metagenome | biome: tundra; feature: field; material: soil | place: USA | collected 2010-05 | depth 0.15 m
GTCTTTTGGAATCAAGACTTTGGCGAGATTCCCCCGCCAGGTCTTTGAGGAATAATGGGTTAGAGATAAAGTCTCGGAATTAGGCCTTTGACAAACCCACCTATCAAATCACAGAATGAGATCGCCGTGACAGGACGAAAAAGTGACCTTGGGTTGTGCCCTCGGTCATTGGAAAAGAACGCAGCCGGAATCTAGAATAGGGTTGCGCCGGGATGGCGAAATTGGCAGACGCGGCGGACTTCCTGACGCCTTGCGGTCGGAGGCGTGAGGAATCCGCTGGGATTCGTCCCGTGCGGGTTCGACCCCCGCTCCCGGTACCACTAAGGCTCTGTTAGAAAATATTCTCCGGTGCGCTTCCCAGCCTTATCGACCCGAGCCGCGACAGTTTTTTTACAATCTGAACAATAGGCGACATAAAAGTCACCATGTTGAGCGGTAGGGCCTTCTAATCCCAAGCTCTTATGTGCGCATCCGGTATTATCTGGAAGTTGCTGGAATGACGGCATGGTTACCTCGCTTTTGACGATTTCCTTGGTTTGCTGGTGACCTTCTCCGGCGGCTTCACTTTGAGCACGTCCGGCGGGTGGCCAGGGAGAAGTGTTTTTACTTGACATCCCCTCTTATAGAACCAGGCGTACTCAACTGACTAGTACGGTTTCCGGGAAGTGCGTCCTACTTGGCCGCACTATATAGTACAGCTAGGATTTTGTAGGTCTCAGATTCAAACTTCTTGCCGTCTATGCTTACCGGCCATTTCAGTTTTGCGTTTGACTTTTTGAACTCGACCTGAATATCGTCTACGAGCGGAGTACGGCAACTGCGCCTTGTTGGTCTCCTACCAGATGGGCCGTCCGTTGCGGCATCCCAGCCAGCACCCATATTGGCCATGGTTGCATTCAAGCCATTATCAGACTTGCTCGCACAGTTGACCACAGCAACCCTTCCGTCCGGTAACAACAGTGAAAATGTCGCGCCCGTGACGCTGTATGAGATAGTTTGTGGAGCAGTAATCGTAGTGTTTGTGGTGCCAGAGCCGTAACACTTGGCATGGGCCGAATCTCCATCCGAGTTTGCATTGCAATTAACATTTTCATTAGACGTTGATCTCAGATGTCCAGAAATTTGATAGGTGTAGTCCGTCTCGCTATTCTGGCGCTGAACGATTTTTGCGCTCATTGTCTGTCCTGCCGCCATAACAGTGCAGAGAACGAAAACAGAGCCAATGCTAGACGAAATGCTTGATCGCATGGTCAAAGGTCTCCTTCTGGAGCAAATGTTCAAACCGGGATATCTAGATGAGGGCTCTTGCTTGTGCTAGGAGCGTTCTGTGCCGACATCGCCGCCACCAGCACCAAAACGGCTCCCATGTACTTCATCAATGATGACCCTCCTCGCCAAGGGCGCAGACTTGCGTTCTCTCTCATTGAATTCGATCACGGAATCGGGGGGCGATCCAGTTACGGAAGTCATCCTCGGCCTCCTACCGCGAACCTGACGTAGCCACCGAACGCGGAGTCCTCCGATTCATCACCCGAAACGGGCGGGTGGGGGCTGGCCCAGCCTTCCGCTGGCACACCCACACCGTGGGTGCCCCATCCTTCGCGGCTTTATCGCGAAGGGAGGGAGCCAGACTGATCGCACCCTAGGCTTTCGCGCTTTTCGAGAAGGGGCGTCTACACTTACGATCCGTTAGACCGGCTGGTGCGGAAGGCGTATCTGAAATGGTGCGGCTTGACAGCTTTGTCAAATTGGTTGTTTCTACCCTCTACAGCGCGTGTGCCTCCAGAAGTCTGCAGAATTCGCTAACAGACGCTTTCAGGCTTGTGATCACGTATGCGCGATTCTGAGAGATTCCTGCCCCCTGATCGTCCAGTTTGTCCAAGATAAGCTGCGGAGAAAGATGGTATTGATGGATGAGGAATTCGTCCGCTGTTTGACAAATTACGCCGTATTTTTCGAGACAGCTCTTTGGAAAGTGCTTCGTGTTTTGTGTGACAATCGTGTTAGCGTGAGCCATAATCGCGGCGGCTAGCACGTGTCGATCGTCCTGGTCTGGAATGCAGTCGACCGCCCTCAAGAGTTCCGATGGAACAGGAACCATTGCCTCCGGGAACGCTTGGCGGGTGGGCCACTTTAACGCGGAAGTATAACCCGGGTTTGTCTTTGAAGGTGTACCGAAATAACTGGGGGTGCGCCCCTTCTCGCGCTTTTCGAGAAGGGGCCTCCCGAACCGCCGACATCGTTCGACTCCGCAAAAAGTCATGACGCAAGGAAAGCCCCCTCCCCTGGCCTCGCTCTTGTCAAGCTTGACTTTTTGATCGGGACGAAACTGGGGTCCGACGAAGGGACGAAGCAAACGCCCCCATCCCAGAGCCCGAACTTGCAGCAAAACGGCGCTAAGTTAACCAGAAAAGTCCAAAAAATCCTTCCCGCCAACCCACCACCAAAGAATTTATTTTCGGGACGAACAAACGGATTTTCTCGGTTTTCGAAACGTGGGGTTTGCGCCGCGCGCTAATATTTCGCAATCTGTCCTGAACCCGGCACTCGCCGATGAAACGAACCGGGATACATCGGGCAAAACCTCTTTGCTACTTCTCGATTTTGGAAAATCTTGTCAAGTGGCTGTATCAATGATTTCCCCCATAACTCGTTGATTCGTTTGACAAAATAAACTCGGGAAAGTTGTCCGGGGTGGGAAATGGAATTGATATAATAGAAGTAGAGAGTAAGAACAGGGTGCGGAGCTATCCCGCACCCTGTTTGTTGTCGTGAGGGGAAGGGCGTCCTAGCTAAGTCCTTATTCCATAATATTTTGCATATAACCCCTGTAAAACCAAAGATTTGGAGCGTTTTTGGCTGTAACTCTTTGATTCCAATAGCGAGGGGGGGGCGGGGGTACCCCTACTGACTGGTTAGCGCACTGGGGGAAAGTCCACGGATCTAAACCGACTTGGCCGCGGCAATCGCGTGGCTAATGGCATCGCGCAGGTCTTGCGGTTTGAACGGTTTGGCGAGGACCTCGAATGCGCCTTTCGACACCGCCTCGCGGGCCAGTTCCATGGTCGCGTAGCCGGTGATGAGCACGACCTTGGTCCGGGGCGACTTTTTGCGTGCCGCCTCCAGTACGTGCAACCCGTTCACCTCGTCGATGCGCATGTCGGTAACCACCACGTCGAACTCTTTGGCGGCAATGCTGGCGAGGGCGTTCTTTCCCACCATCTGCGACTCCACCTCGTAGCCGTCTCGTTCCAAGGCGGGACGGAGCCGCTTGTTCACGATCTCTTCGTCATCGACCAGTAGGATACGCAGTCTCTCGCTCATGGACGGTCACCCTTCGCGGCATGAATGGCTGCGATGGCCGGGAACAGTCATGCCGGCGTTTTAGCTTCCTTCAAATCCGGCTCCACCACAATGGTGGCATACATCTTTCGTCGGCGCACGTACGCGCGCACCACCTGCACCAGAATCACTCCCGCCCCTGTGATGCCGCTGACGAAGAGCAGCGCTTTGCTGGTTCCGTTGAAATAGCGGTCCCAGGCGGGGTTCAGCTTGACCCAGCCGAGCTGCCGCAGGTAGGTGGGGACGGCGACGGCCCGGGAAACCACGCAGAACAAGATGATCAGGCAAGTTACCAGCCGGATCATCACCTCTTTCACCACCTTGGTGCCGTAGGCGCCGATGTGCACTCCGATCAGCGACCCCAGGTAGAGCAGCATGGTCAGCCGGATATCGACCTTGCCTTCAAACACATAGTTCAGCGCTCCCCAGCCTCCCATAAATACCGCGAGATACAACTCCGTGCCCGCGGCCACCGCCGAGGGCATGCCGAATACGTAGATCATGGCGGGTACGCCGATGAATCCGCCCACGCCAATGGTTCCGGCCAGGTAGCCGGTGGCCAGTCCAACCGTGAGCACGATCCAGAGCGACACGCTTACGTCGGCCACCGGGAAATGGATCATGGGCGCCAGCTTCAGGCGGTTGAGATAGTCGGAGATGCGCCGCGAGGGCCCGGCTACGTCGCTCTTCGACGCTCCGATGATGTCGCGCAACATGGAAAGCGATACGATGGCCAGGATCGAAACAAAGACCGCGCTGATATAAAGGTTAACCGCCGTTTCCTTGCGAACCGCGCCACCCGCGGTGTGCCCGGCAATCAGTTCGGTGTTGACCCACACCGCAAAACGGACTCCGATAGCAGCGGTGGCGAGCATGAACACAGCCATTTTCTTGTCGACGTTGCCCATTTCACCGTGCCGGCGGGAGCCGACCAGCGCCTTGCCGAACTTGTGCGTGATGTTGGAAGCGACGGCGATGACTCCAGGCACCCCGAGGTTCATCATGCCAGGGGTCATGAAGAACGCACCGCCGCTGCCGATGAAGCCGCTCAGCGTGCCGCCGATGAGCCCCAGCAATACCACTTGCAACATGGTCGATGCGTTGAGCGTGTAAGGAAATAAATCCATGCTGCCTTCCCGTCTCTCGGCGCCGCTGCTGTCGTCCGCGCGCCCGTTCCGCTAGTCCATCATTCCGTCATTCCATCTTGATCAACTTCAGCAGGTAGTGCACGGCCTTGCCGGAAAAATACGCCACGATAGGAATGAACAGCGCCACGCTGATGGCTGCCGTTATCCGCCACGCCATCTCCGGCCGTGTGAGGAAGTCCAGCACCACTCGTTGATGGGTGAAAACCGCCACGTAGATCAATGCGGTCACCGCCGTGCACAGCAGCATGGTGACCAATTGCGCGGTGCCAAACAGAAAGCGCTCCTGCATATCTTCGGCTTGGACCACGGAGACTCCCCGCAACCGTTCCTGCAAGGTGCTCGTCAGCTCTCGACTCAGCCGGGTGCGCGCCGCCTTCCCTTTGTCGAGGAAGACTTCTCCAATCACCACCAGGCTGTAGGAGATCGAGCGGTCGATCGCGTTGGACAGGTTGTTGACCGAGCCTTGTACCACCATCCGGCCGCCCGCCTTGCCCAGCTTGACCAGTTCGTTGAAGGTTTCCTCGACGCCGCCCTCGCGCAACTGGCTAGCCTGCGGGTCTGCCGGCACATCGTCCTCGATGCCGCCGGTTTCTCGCGTTGCGGCGGGGGTAGCGCCGGCGCCGTTTTGGCCGGCCGTCGCTTGCTCGACGACCGATGAGGTCTCGGCCGGCTCCAGCCGGAGCAGTTCCACCGCGGCTCCCCATTTCTTGGCCACCTCGACTATGTGTTGAAAAGTTTCGCCCGTGGGGGTGAAGTGCTCCTGGATCCACAGGATTCGGCTTGCCGCCATGGTGGCGAAAATATGATGCGCCCCAGGGACTTTTTCCACCACCGGGACGATCGACTCGGCCACCTTGAGGTGGCGTGGCTGATAGGAAATCGACACGTTCCCACGGTCTGCCTGCACCTGGAAACTGGCATAGTAAGTGCGGTCGTCTTCGGCGAGGGCCACGCGGCAACGGCTGGCCAGCAGCAGGTTCTCCAGGGCAACGCGCGCCGCCGGCGTCTCGTGAAACTCAGGAAGCTGAGCCACCGCGCAGAAGGCCGACGCCACGTTCTCCACGTTGGCGTGCTCCACGTTGATCAGGAAGTCGTAGCTCCGCGATTGCTCCCAGTCGATGTTGTAGAACGTCCGCACCCACTTGCGGCGGTCCTCTTCCAGTTCGTCGATGTATTTCTTGGCTTTGGCGCGATCCAGGCCGAGGCGGTTGGTCACCGATTTAATGCGGGTTTCCATGTCGGTGACCACGCGCAGGCGCAGGACGTGCGGAATGCCCTTGAACAGCAAATGCCCGGTCAGTCCGTGATACACGAGCGGGCCGGAGAGCGCCATTTCGGCGAGCGAACTGGTGACGAACGACTGGTAGTGTTCCCGTTCCAGCATCATGCGTTCGTTCAGTCCGCGCGGATTGACGCACGCCATCTCCAGCTTGCCAGCGGCGATGCCGGCAATGGTTGCCCGCTCCAGCATCTCCTCGCGGCCGATGCAGGCACACCCCAGCTTCCGCGCCAGGCTCTCGGCGAAAGCCTTGCCGCAGCTGTAACTACCTCGCGATACGCAGATAAGTTGCATGGCGCAACCCGCTGACGATTGTGGAATCCCACCGCCAACCATCTGGCGGCGGCAAACAATTCTCTTGAAATGGTGCGCCTTGGCCGTCAGGTTCACCGTGACAAACGTCACCAGTGAACGTGAGTTCCGGCTCCGCTCCGGGCGAGGGACAGCGCCCCAAGCGCGGTGACACAGGTCACGGAAGCTCGTTCTACCATGTGGTAAACCTACTGCGGTGCCGTCGTATGTGTCCGAGCGCTCCGCCAGTTGGTTGTGCAACGATGGAGATCCACGGCAAGCCGCCCCACTGTACCAAGCCGCCCGGTAACGGTGTGGGGTCTCGCGCACGGGATATTGGAGTCCACCTCGGAGTTCTGGGATGACGGCGCTCACCTCCCCAGGCTCGGACCCGCGAAACTCGAATGCCGTGTCGCTGCCGTACCCCGGCGTGGCCAGCCTGGCCGACGAAGACCGGCGACTGCTCGCCGACGCGGAGCGAGCCCTGGCCGATCGCCCGAATATCTCCATGAGCCTGCGCATCGGCATGAGCATGTTGCTGTGCTTTCTGCTCGTCGCCGGAGTCGTGGTCGCCTCGATGGTGCTGGTCTCAAGAGTCGGCACGCTGCAGGAGTTTCTCGACAAAGCGAGCACCTATGCGCTGGAGGTAGAGAACACCCGGCGTTATGAAAAAAACTACCTCCTCTACGGGACGGGTCTGGACGATGCGCTCACGCAAGTGCAAGCGGCGCACAATCAGCTGCACAGCATCAAGGCCAGCATGGTCGAAGTTACCGGCCCGCAGGTGTTCGAGCGCATGGAAGAGAACCTCGAGCAATACGACCGCTCGCTCGAGCGTCTGGCCGAGTTGGCGAGACAGCCCGGCGCTGCTTCGCAGGACGAACGCACCCAGGTCGAAAAGGAGCTTAGACGGCACGGCGCGCAGCTCATCGCCGATGCCACCGATCTGCTGGAGCGGGAGCGGCTTCGTCTCCGCACCGCCATTCGCACCTCGTGGATTGTGGCGGCCAGTTCGCTTCTGTTCATCATGCTCGCCATGGCCGTGGTCACCTTCACGCTGACCCGCCAGGTCTCCAATCCCTTGCGCCGGTTCGCCGGCTATACGGAACGGATTGCGGCTGGCGACTTTTCGCCGATTCTACCGGCGCGCCGCTATCGCGACGAGTTCTCGCGGCTCGCCGTAGCCATCAATCGCATGTTGTTCCGGCTGAAAGATCGCGAAGCTCAGCTCGCCCGTCACAGCCGCATGGCTGCAGTCGGAACCCTGACCGCCGGCATTGCTCACGAACTCAACAATCCCCTCAACAACATTAGCCTCAACGCCGAGGCGCTCCACGAAGGTTTGAGCAACTACACCGACGACCAGAAACTAAAAATGCTGGCCGACGTCGTGAGCCAAGTCGAGCGGGCCAGCGCAACCGTTAGGAATCTGTTGGATTTCACGCGCGTCGAGAAGCCGGTGGTAGTCGCCTTGTCGGTGGAAAATGTGGTTCGCGAGGCGCGGCGACTGGTGGCCAATGAAGCCGAAATCAACCGCGTGGAGTTCAACCTGGCGCTGCCGCCGGACCTGCCGAAGGTGCAGGGCAATCCGCGCGACCTCCAGCAGGTGTTCTTGAATCTTTTTCTGAACGCGATCCAGGCTATGCCCAACGGAGGAGTGCTGACGGTCCGGGGCCAGGCAACCGGAGCTTCTACGAACGACCGAGCGCTGGAAGTTGAGGTGACCGATACCGGCGTTGGCATTCCCGAAGAGAACCTCGGTTCCGTCTTCGATCCTTTTTTTACGACCAAGGAAGTGGGCGCCGGAACCGGGCTCGGCCTGGCCGTAAGCTACGGGATCGTCGAGAAGCACAACGGGACGATCACGGTGCGCAGCAAGCCCGGGGAAGGCACAACCTTCATAGTCCGCCTTCCAATTTCTTCCATCGAGGGAGGGGTAGGTGCATCTCTATCTTCCCATCGCGGGTAATAGCGTCAACGTATTCTTGATGATTGGCCTGGGCGGATTGGTGGGGTTCCTGTCAGGCCTGTTTGGCGTGGGCGGCGGTTTTCTGATGACGCCGTTGCTGATGATGTACGGGATCCCGCCCACGGTAGCGGCGGCTTCGGATTCCAACCAGATTGTGGCCGCCTCCGCGTCCGGTTGCTACACCCATTTTCGCGCTAAGACCATCGACGTCCGCATGGGCGTGCTCATGCTGGTGGGCGGCATCGCCGGCGGGACGCTCGGGGTCCAACTCATCAAGCTTTTGCGCCGTCTGGGGGAGGCCGATTTTGCCATCACGGTGGTCTATGTGCTGATGCTCGGGGGCATCGGTTCCTACATGTTCTTCGAAAGCCTGATCTCGCTGCGGGGGCGCCCGTCCCGGGCTGCTGCCCCACGATCGCCGATCTATCGGCGTTTGGTCGGGGCGCTTCCTTTCAAGGTTTACTTTCCCCGGTCCAAGGTGACGATCACCGCGCTGATGCCACTCCTGCTCGGGACGCTGGTGGGCACGCTGGCGGCCATCATGGGAGTGGGCGGCGGATTCATCATGGTGCCCATTATGATCTACCTGCTGCGCATGCCCATGCATGTCGTGGTCGGCACCAGTCTTTTCCAGATCTTATTTACCTGCATCAATGTCACCGTGCTGCAGGCGCACTTCAATCACAGCGTGGATTTTGTACTCGCGCTGCTGCTGCTGCTCGGTTCGGTGGTGGGGGCGCAGATCGGCATACACTTCGGCCGGCGGCTGCGGGCCGACCAACTCAAGATCCTGATGGCGGTGTTGGTGTTGGGCGTGATGGTGAAAATGCTGCTCGGGTTGCTGTTGCGGCCGGAGTTCATGGTCGCCTACAAGGGGGGCCACTAAAGCCATGCGGCATGCCAGCGTCGCAGCCATCGCCTTCGCAATTTTCGCAGTCTTGCCCCGGCCCGCCGCCAGTCAGACCGCGGGCGTGACAGGCGATCTCATGGTCGTTCCCGAGCGCGTGGAAATCGACCTTTCCTACAACGGAGCTAACATAGAAGTGGGCGCTGAAGTGCCGGCCGGGTACGAGGCGGCGGTGAGGCTCATGAGTCGTCCCGAACGGCTGGAGTTGAAGAAACTCGGGAAAAAGGCGGGACTGCTTTGGATGGGCGCGGGCACCGTTATCTTTGAGAACATACCAGTTGTCTACCAGGTGCTCAGTACGGCGCCGTTGGCGGATCTTGGACCGCCGGCCTTGCGCGCTCAGTGGATGCTGGGCTACGAGTCGTTGATTCCAGATCACGCTCCTGGGGCTGACTTGCGCGGAGAGCTGGTTGGATTGAAGGAGCACGGCGGGCTTTTTGCGCTACGCGAGGGAGCCTTGATGCGGAGAGGGGAAAGTGCTTCGCTCGTCGCTCCCGGGGCCGAGGCCCCGCAGCGGTTGCGCGGCACCTTCCGCTTGCCCGCCTCGGCGCCGGCCGGCGACTACTCCGTCGATCTTATTGGTTTCAAAGACCAGCGCGCCGTTCACCTGGCCAGTGCTACTCTGCATATCGAGCATGCCGGAGCGGTAAAGATCATGAGACATCTGGCGCTCGACCACGGCACGGCCTACGGCGGCGCTGCTTGTTTGATCGCGATCATCGTCGGCCTGCTGACGGGCGTACTGTTCCGGTCGAGATCGAATGAAGGGCACTAAGGGGGGCGACGGTGAGATTCGCGGATCTATTCCGCAGCGCGCGCCGGGCTGACGTCGAGTTGCTGCGAGCGCGCTTTCTCAGGTTTCGCAGCCTGCTCGAAAATAATAATCGCGTGCTCTGCCTGATCGCCGATGCCAACGAAAAGCTCGGTGGCGAATACCTCTTCGACACCCAGTATCTCCTGTCCCTGGAAGCACAGTTGGGCGAGGCGGTGACCGCTGTGGTCCGCGACCTTGCCGAGATGTCCGGCAATCGCTACCCGACTCTTGCTCTCCAGTTCGAACGGATGCGGGCGGCGGTGCGGGCCAGTCTCAAGCCGCACCAGATCGATCCGAACTTGCCGCTCACCCTCACCCTCGACGAACTGGGCACGGAACTCGCCGATGTCGTGGGAGAGAAGATGGCGCGGCTGGGGGAGATTCGGCGCCGGCTCGCGCTCCCGGTGCCGGACGGATTCGTCATCACCGCGCGAGCGTGTGATCTGGTGCTGGCGCATCCCAAAGTCGCCGGCGAGTTCGAGAAGTATCGCGCCGGCAGCGAAGGCGCGGCCGCCCTGCTGCAAGCAGCGATCCTTGCGTCGGAACCACCCGCGGAAGTCGCCAGAGCCATCAAGGAAGCTCTGAAGCCGTTCAGCCGGAATGCCAGGTTCGCGGTGCGCAGCAGTGCGCTCGGAGAAGATGCCGATCTTACCTTCGCGGGGCAGCACGCAACCATCCTGAACGTGCCGCGCGAGCGCGTGGCGACGGCTTGGCTGAAGGTGGTCGCGAGCCTGTTTTCGGAGCCGGCGAGTGGCTACCGGCGCGGCCATGGCCTGTCCTCCGCCGCCGGCGAAATGGCAGTGGGGTGTCTTCTCATGGTCCCAGCTTCGGCCAGCGGCGTGCTCTATTCCGTCGATCCCAATGCGCCGGAAAGCGGTGCCATGATCGTTTCCGCTGCGCGCGGCCTCGGCGTCCTGGTCGTCGAGGGGCGAGGCTCCGTGGATGAGTTCAAGCTCTCGCGTCACGCGCCCCATCAAGTTCTCGCACGCCAGATCGCGGACAAGCAGGAGATGTGCGTTCCGCAGCTCGACGAAGGAACCCACATCGCGCCCGTACCTGCCGAACTGCGCCGCGCGCCCGCGATTACCGACGACACGCTCGCCGCTCTTGCCGACTCCGCCCTCAGAATCGAACGGCACATGAGGTGCCCGCAGGATATCGAGTGGGCGGTCGGCCACGACAGCAGTCTGGTCGTGCTGCAAGCACGGCCCTTGCGCCTCCCACCCGCCGCGCCGCATCCGGCGGACGAGATCCTGTCGGCCTGCACCCGCCACCGCGTGCTCATGCCCGGCCACGGTGAGGTGGCATGTCGCGGAATCGGCGCCGGGCGGGTGTTCCTGGTGGGGCCCGACGAAGCGACCGCTGGCTTCCAGCCCGGCGATGTGCTGGTGACCCGGTTTGCCTCCCCCCGCCTCTCTGCGCTCGTCGCCAGCGCCAGCGCGTTGGTGAGCGATGTGGGGTCGGTGACCGGACATCTGGCCACCGTGGCCCGCGAATATCGTGTTCCCGCCATCGTGGGAACCCGGGACGCCACCGAACTGCTCCCGGCCGGAACGGTGATCACGGTCGACGCCAATGAGAACACCGTTTACGAGGGAAGCGTGGAGGAGTTGCTCCGCTATCAACTGCTGCGGAGTCAGCCCTACGAGGAGACGCACGAGTTCCGCGCTTTACGCCGCATGTTGAGGCACATCTCGCCGCTCCATCAAAGAGACCCCAGCTCTCCCGACTTTGAGCCCGAACACTGCCGTACCTACCACGATATTATTCGCTTCGCTCATGAGCGGGCGCTCGCCGAGTTGAGTCATCTGGGCGAGTTCCAGCTCGAGGGCAGCAGTGCGCGGGCGCTCGATCTGGATATCCCGCTGGACCTCGTCCTCGTCGATCTAGGCGGAGGCATCGCCTCCAATGCCCGCGGCAAGGCCGTATCCCGAAGCCAGGTTGCTTGCCGGCCGCTGGAGATTCTGCTGCAAGGCTTGCTTGCTCCCGGCGTTTGGTCGACCAATCCGGCCGAGATGGACCTCGATGGATTCATGGCCAGCGCTACCCGCGCGGGGCCGCTGACGTCGCCCGGCGGCGACGCGCTCCGGCGCAATGTGGCCATCGTCTCCGCCGACTACCTGAATCTGAACCTTAGAGTCGGATACCATTTCAACGTGGTCGACTGCTATTTGGGCGAGAATCCCGAAGATAGCTACATCTTCTTCCGCTTCGTCGGAGGCGTGACCGATGTCACGCGACGCACCCGGCGAGCGCGCCTGCTGGCGACCATTCTTTCCCAGCAAGGATTCACGACCGACCTCAGCGGCGAGCTAATCGTCGGGCGGCTGCAAGGCGTGCCCCAGCCCCTCTGCGAAGAGCAACTGCGCATGGTGGGTCGCCTGATCGGGTTCTCGCGGCAGCTGGATATCCTGCTGCGCGACGATCGCACCGTGGATCAGCTGGTGAACGCATTTCTTGAAAGCAGATTTCACATGACCCTCGATACTCTTATGAAGGAGCGTGACCATGCCGACGAACATTGATGTGATGGTCCTTGACGACGAGCCCACCGTGTGCGAACGCCTCAAGGACTTTTTTGAGAAGGACGGAATGAAGGTGGAAACCTTCACGGAAAGCAGCAGGGCGGTCGAGCGGCTGGCGCAGCAGCGATTTCACGTCGTGGTCACCGACCTGAAAATGAAGGGGCCCACCGGCATCGACGTCCTGGTCGCGGTCAAGAACCAGAATCTTCCCACCGAAGTCATCGTCATTACTGGCTACCGCACCATGGATGTCACGCGCGCGGCGGAGTGCGTGGGAGCTTATGCCTTCCTCGACAAGCCGTTCCGTCTGGAGCAGTTGCGCGACTTAGTGAAGAAGGCGGCAAAAAAAGCGGGAAGCAGGAGTGCAACCTGATGCCAGCCTGGATCGCTCGACCAGCGTTGGCACCCTTGGAGGACTGCGAATGAAACCGAACTTCCGCATTCTGGTCATCGATGACGAGAAGATCGTCTGCGATCGTCTCACTATGGAGTTGGAGCGGGAGGGATTCGCGGTGGAAGCCTATACCGAGAGTGGACAGGCGCTGCAGCGAATCGCGTCGCAGCATTTTGATCTGGTGATCACCGACATCAAGATGCGCGGGCCCAACGGAATCGAAGTGATGAATTTCGTGAAGGAGAATCACCCCTCGACCAAGGTGATCGTCATTACCGGCTTCGCGACGGTGGAGACTGCCCGCGAGGTGCTCAAGGGCGGCGCCGTCGACTTTATCCCCAAGCCCTTCAAGATGAGCAAACTTCGCGAATTGGTGCTGCGCCTGGCGAATGAGAGCACTGGAGAGAAGAACGCCGACCGAGCGCCCTAGACGAACAGGCGAATCCACATGCGAAAAGTTGGTCGAGGTGCGACAATAAAGATTCCCCGATGACCACCTCTGCGATCGTTCCTATTGCCATTACGCCGGAGATGATCCGGGAGCACGGCCTCACTCCGGAAGAATTCGAAAAGATCAAGCAACTGCTGGGCGGACGCGAACCCACGCGCACCGAACTCGGCATCTTCAGCGTGATGTGGAGCGAGCACTGCTCCTATAAGTCGTCGCGCGTCCACCTGAAGCGTCTGCCCACGCGCAGCAA
>OCTA010003797.1_pt1 | contig 13369 bp, 9 predicted proteins | sample 1538991 | NCBI WGS metagenome assembly OCTA01 (sample SAMEA3539302, study PRJEB22396) | soil metagenome | biome: tundra; feature: field; material: soil | place: USA | collected 2010-05 | depth 0.15 m
TGCAGCAGCACGCCGCCCACTCGACGGACTGCTCCATCCATGAGGGAGCAGCCACGTCGCCATGCTGCTCCTCCAGGCGTGGAGCAGCCACACTCGGCCGGCTCTCGACGGCCGATGCAGACCTGCCTTCGTTGTCGTACGGGCATCTCGTCGGCGACTCCACGGGCCCTGCTCGGCGCGGAGACCGCGCACCTCGCGAACGAGCGTTCTTCCGCGATCTGGACGGGCGCCGGTGGGGGCGCTGACTGTTCGTTGCCAAGGGCACACGGTCCGTAAGCGTCCGTATCTAGCGGCGAGCTCACTTACGCGGCGCGGGATCTGAAATACGACGTCCCGATTGAACCTCGCCGTTTGCAGGGAGTTTACGGCGGATGGAGGAGGGCGGAGTTGATTCGGCAGGGTAGCCACGGCGCTACCGTGCGGATATATTTCCATCGACCCGAGTAGGCACCCTGGGGAGGGGTCATGGGATCGCTAACTCGCGTCATTGGACGCGAGTCCGAGTTGGTGTTGATCCGTGAGTTCGTGGACGCGAATGCGTCGCGACGGGCGTTCGTTCTCACCGGGCGGGCCGGCATCGGTAAGACGACATTGTGGGAGGCGGCGATCGGGCTCGCTCGCGAGCGCGGGTGGCGTGTGCTGGCGGCTCGCGGCAGCAGCGCCGAGGCTAAGCTCCCGTTCTCGGCGTTGATCGATCTCTGCGACGACGTCGTCACCGGCGATCTCGCCGGCCTCGCCGGTCCGCAGCGCACCGCTCTGGAGGTGGCTCTGCTTCGTGCCGAACCGGTCGACGGGCCGCCGAGCGCGCAGGCAATCGCCCTCGGCTTTCGCAACCTGCTGCGGAGCCTGGCTGCGGACACCCAGCTGCTGATCGTGATCGATGACGTGCAATGGTTGGACGAGTCGTCGTTGGAGGTGTTGACCTTTCTCGCGCGCCGGCTGCGCGAGGAGCGTGTGGCGTTTCTGCTCACGCGCCGCGCTGACACGTCGACCGCCATCGAGCGGGCGCTGGATCGCGGCGACGTGCAGTGTGTGGAGGTCTCGCCGCTGAGTTTCGGCGCGATCCGCCGGCTGCTGATTGACCGTCTGGGGTTGAGGGTGTCTCGCCAGCTCCTGCGGCGGATCGTCGAGATCACGCTCGCCAACCCGCTGTTCGTGCTCGAGCTCGGCCGGGAGCTGCTCGCCAACGGTGTGCCGGTGGCCGCGGAGGAGCTCCCCGTCCCAGCCGGGATCGAGGATCTGCTCGGGATGCGGGTGGCGTCGCTGGCGTCGCCGCTGCGGCGGGTTCTGGTGGCACTCGCGTTGAGCGCCGATCTGCGGGTCGGTGAGCTGGTCGCGGTCGTCTCCGAGGGCGCGGTTGACGATGCCGTCGACCGCGGGATCGTGCGGGTCGACGGCGACCGTGTGCGCGCCGCGCATCCGCTGCTCGCGGCGGCTGCAGTGCGGAGCGTGGGCCGGGCCGAGAGGCGCGAGCTGCATGTCGCGCTGGCGGGCGCGTTGTCCGATGTCGAGCTGCGGGCGATGCATCTGGCGCTGGCCGCGGAGGAAGCCGACGCTGCGCTGTCTGCGACCGTGGCCGAAGCGGCCGCCGTCGCCTCGGCGCGAGGTGCCCGGCAGCAGTCGGTCGCGCTGGCTGAGCACGCGCTGCGGCTAACGCCGCCCGATTCGGAGCATCGCGCTGCGCGGGTGCTGAGCCTGGCGGCGTATCTCGAGACAGCCGGTGAGATGGGGCGCCTGGCGGACCTGCTGACGCCGGAGGTGGAGTCGCTGCCGCCCGGAGAGCCGCGCGCCCGGGCATGGCTGATGCTGGCCGAGGGTGCCGGCTCTCGGCACATGGACGATCTCGCCGCTTTGCGCCAGCGCGCGCTGGCTGAGGCTGGCGACGACCCCGGGCTCCGGGCGCGCGCTCTTGCCAAGCAGGCATCCAACGCCGCCGCGAGCACGATCTCGGACATCCTGGGGGCCGAGCAATCGGCGCTGGCCGCCGTGGAGGCGGCAGCGGCTGCGGGGCCCGGCGTCCAGCGCACCGCGCTGTACGCCTTGGCCTGGGCACGGGCGATGGGCGGGCGGCCGGTCGACGATCTGTGCGGCGCCTCGCGGGCAGTGTCTGACGAGACCGCCTACATCGCGGCGGCGCCCGAGCGGGTCGCAGGGCAGCGGCTCGTCTGGCGCGGAGAGATCCGGCGGGCGCGGGAGGCGCTCACCCGCCTGCTGCAGCTTGCGGACGAGCGCGGGGAGCTCGAGTCCTACGCGCTGATGCGCCTGCATGTGTGTGAGCTGCATCTGCGGGCCGGCGCCTGGGATGCCGCCGAGGCGCTGCTGGACGAGTGGTGGCAGTCGACCGATCGTGAGCTGATGTTCCGCCCCAAGTACGAGCGCTGCCGGGCGCTGCTCGCTGCCGGGCGAGGCGACATCGAGGCGACCGAGCGGTGGGGGACGCTGGCCGTGGCTCGAGGTCGGCAGACCGGGTGTCGGTGGGACGAGTTCGAGGGGCTCCGCGCGGTCAGTGTCGGCTGGCTGCTTGCGCATCAGCCGGCGAAGGCCGCCGAGCGTCTGCGCGCGGTTTGGGAGCACGGCGAGCGGGAGGGGGTCCAGGAGCCGGGTGTGTTCCCTGTCGCTCCGGAGCTCGTTCAGGCGTTGGCGGAGCTCGACGAGCTGGAGGAGGCAGAGGCGATTACCGCTCGTCTGGCCGAGCTCGCCGAGCGTCAGGCGCACCCGTGGGGGATGATCACCGCCCGGCGGTGCCGGAACGTGGTGCGACTCGCTGGATCGGCCGCCGACGTGGAAGCTGCGGAGGGTCTCGAGCGTGCCGCGGCCGACTATGAGGCGTTGGGCTTGCACTTCGATGCCGCGCGATCGCTGTTGAGTCTCGGTCGCGCGCAGCGCCGGCGGCGGCAGTGGGGTTTGGCCCGCAGCGCGATGGAGCGGGCCGCCGCGGCGTTCGATGCGATGAACTCGCCCGGTTGGGCCGAGCAGGTCCGCGCGGAGCTCGCACGGGTCGCGACCCGGAGCCCGCGGGCCGACGGTGAGCTGACGCGGTCCGAGCAGCGGACGGCCGAGTTGGCTGCCGGAGGGCTGTCGAACAAGCAGATCGCGCAGGAGCTGGTCGTCACCGTCCACACGGTCGAGGTGCATCTCTCGCGCGTTTACGCGAAGCTCGGGATCAGCTCGCGAGGGCAGCTGGCGGCCAGGCTGTCGGCGCAGGTGCCCGCTGAGGATTGAGGGTTTCCGGTATTGAAGGCGGGTCTCGCGGGCCCTAGCTTGGTTCGGCGATGCCGGAATACGTGCTCGACACCTCTGGGGTGCGTTGGAGGAGGGTTTCCGGGGCCATAGCTTGGCGATATCGCTCAACCACCACTTCTGGAGAGAGTCACATGTCAGCAATCACGAACAGCTTCATCAGCCGGTCCCGCTTGATGGCCAGTGCAGCGGTCGCGCTCGGGGCGATCGCCCTGGTTCCCGCTGCGGCATCGGCATCGACGACCTGGTTCGGATCGAGCCTCGACCACACCCCGGCGAACGCCGGCTCGACGTGCTCGGAGGACGGAGTCGGCAGCCCCGGAGACCTCTGCACCCACGTCGGCTCTGACTATCCGGGGTTCTCCGGCCATGCGCAGTCGAAGACGACCGGCATGGTCGTTCAGCTGAAGGTCCGCCCGGAAGGCCCGATGACGTTCACCGCCAAGGTCGTCAGCGTCCGTCACGTGGCCGCCAACTTCAAGAGCGGCCAGGCGGAGGTCACCGCCCGCAGCCGGCTGATCACGGTCCCCGGCCCGACTCAGAGCCAGATGGCCGACAGCGTCTACCCGGTCGAGAAGTTCAAGGTCAGCCTTAAGGTCAAGAAGGGGCAGGAGATCGCGATCGATACGACCAGCAACACCGCCGAGTACTGCTCCGACGGTACCCCCGGCCAGCTGCTGTTCGACCCGATCCTCGCGCTTGGCCACGGCTTCAGCAACAGCGCCGGCGTCGACGGTTGCCTGATGCTGATCCAGGCAGTCGTCAAGCACTAGGCCCGACCACTACCACCGTCTCTCAATGACTGCCCGGGGTTAGGCCCGGGCAGTCAGCGTCGGACGGCGATCCGCACGTTGCGCGCCTGCCCGCCGGCGCGGAGCGACAACTTCAACTCGAGCGTCGCGCGGCCGCGCCGGATCCGGACCTTCAGGTGGCGAGCACTGCGGCCGACGGCGAAACGCTGCACGCGCATCCCCGAGGTTCCAACGACGAGCGTTGCCTGCAACGAGCTGGCCACCGTAACTCGCAGCGACTGGGCCTTGCGCGTCGCGTGCCGTGGGGCCGAGAGCTCGATGAACACGGGCTGCGAGGCGCGGAGCACGACCTCGACCGAGGCATGCCCGCGCCGACCGAAGCGATCGGTGGCGATGAGCTCTATCCGGTGCCTGCCGGCCGGCAATCCCGTGACCGTGATCTGCGCGCCGGTTCCGAGCAGGCGGTGCCCGAGCATCCAGCGCAGCCGCTTGCCGGTGAGCATCCGGGAGCTGTCGTCGAACGCCTGGCCGCTGAGTCCGACCGGCGCGTCGTTGAGCTCGCGCGTCCCCGACCACGGCATCACGATCTGCACCGACGGCGGCGCGCCCGGGGAGCGGAACGCCGCGAGGTCGCGGACGCGGCTCGGAAGCCGTCGTTGACGCTCACACGCAGGCGGGCATTGGCGGAGCGGAACAGGTAGCGGAGCGGAACGAGCGCGCTGCCGAGGTTCGGCCCGATCCAGATCGGGCTCCACCTGTGTCCGCCGTCGCCCGAGTAATCGACCTCCGCGCTGAGTGCGCCGCCGCCGCGCTCGGAAGCGTGCCAGTGGAGTGTCGCGTTGGTCTTGCCGAACCTCGGCGGCCGTGGCACGGTCACGACCGGGGCGTATCGATTCTCGGTGCGGGTCGCCAGCGTTGCGCCACTCGCGCTGATCCGGACCCCTGTGGCTCCAGCTGCGGGCACGACACCGGTGAGCGTCAGGATCGGGTGGGGCGGCCGTGCGTCGACGTGACCGAACGAGGTCTGCATCGGCACTTCTGCGACCGCGGCACCGTTTGCGCCGGTCGCGATCAGGTCGTACGGCGACGTGAACGACTTCTGCGGCGGGGCCCTGACCGGCTCGACATCGCCGATCGTCACCTGTCCGCCGGGCTGCACAGACGCCCGCACCTGGAGAGAGGCGACTGTGTGCACGGCCGCGCTGGAGCCCGTGCGTGCCGTCGGCCTGTCGTGAGCCGCGGAGTACCCGAATTCGCTCAACACGGCGTTCCAGTTGTGTACCGAGACCCACGCGTTGTGGGTTCCGGTGAGCGGGTCGCCGTCGTAGACGTTGTCGCAGTAGGACATGAAGTCGTACCACTGCGTCCCGGCCGCAGAAGTAGCGGGGATCACCTGGTACGGGACCCGGTAGCCGGGCTCGGCGGGCGCGAGCCCGACGCTCTGGAGGTAGCCCTGCTGGTCTGGCGGCCAGGTCTCGGCGGGCTGGGTGCCCTTCCCGCTGATCCCGACTGCCGCGCCGTTACACGCCGACGCGTGCGGGCGCCCGAACAGGTGGAACAGCTCGTGGGCGACGCTGACGAGCGGCTCGGGGGAATTCACGAACGCGAACTGGACAGGCGTGTCGTCGAACTCCAATCCGCTGTTGAACAGCGTGCAGTATCCGTTGGCCTGGGCGCTGCGGATGTCGGAGTGCTCGACGCCGACGTCCCAGCCGTGCGCGGGCGAGCCGTGGTCACAGACGTAATCGTTGACCTTCTCGAGCATCGCGATCGTCGCGTTACCGGTGCTGTTGTCCTCGCCGATCTGGCTCGAGATGTCGATCGTGCTCGCGTACGGCTCGATGATCAGCGGCATCGGCGTCACTACGCCGGCCCACTTGAACACGGTGTCCGGGTCCGGCAGGGTCGCGTCGTACGGTTTCGTGACGATCATCGCGAGCGGCCGGATCGTGACCGGGAACGTGTACAGGAACGGGATCTGACTGATCGCGAACTTGTTGTCGGTCTGGCAGGAGCTGGTCGTGCACGGCGCCCAGGTCGGCTGCCCGGGTGCAAAGGCCGCTGCGCGGGCGTCGCCCGATAGGGCGTTAGCGACCGGAGGCAGCGAGCTCGGCTGCGAGGGCAGCAGCTGCGCGCTGAGCTCGATCTTGCCGCGCTCCCAGGAGGTGGGCAGCGCGAACGTGTACACGCCGGTGTAGTTGTCCTGGAGGAAGTCGTCGCCGAACGCGCCCTCTAGGTCCGGGGTCAGGTTGCCGGGTGTCGCGACCGGCAGGATCGGACCTCCCGGCAGCGGAACGAGGTTCCCGTTGGCGTCGTAGGTGTAGCCGTTGAGGACGGCGGGTACCTGGATGCCGCCGGTCGGCCCGTACTTGAGGTCGGCGTAGACGCGCACGACGGTCGGCTTGAACGCGGCGAGCTCGGCGAGCGCCTCCTGGGTGCCGCTGGGCGCCTGCTGTCCGATCGACGCGTAGGTGACGGGGGTACCCGGGTTGCTCGGGTTGCGTTTGGGCAGCACCGGCAGCTGCGTGCCCTGGGTGATCTGCATCGAGATCACCTCGGGGTCGTACTTCAGCGCGCACGTTCCGCCGACCGAGATCGTCGCGTCCTCCTCGGCGAATGGCGGGTCGGTGGCGTGGATCGTGGCGGTGCGCCGGAGGATCGTCGAGCCGGTCGTGGGGACGGTCAGCGTCAGCGTCACGGTCTGCGACTGCTCGGAGCCTGGGAACGTCGCCTGAGTCGGGCTGAACGTTGCCCCGACCCCGGCCGGCAGTCCGCTCACCGATAGCGACACGGCGCCCGCGAAGCCCGGGTCGCGTCCGATGGTGAGTGGCACCTCGACCGTGCACGCCGACAGGTCGAAGCTGCTGGAGCCCTCGACGCTGACTCCGAACGCCGGCGTGACGCCGACATCGATCGTTACCGTCCGTGCGGTGGCGCCCGCGCTCGAGCTCTGAGGCGTCCGGTGACCTTGATCGGCACGTCGCCGCCGTAGATCGGCGGCGCGCCGGGAGTGGCGCCGACCGTCAGCACCGTCTGTGCGCCACCGGCCGGGTTCGGCGAGAACGTGGCGGTGACCCCGGGTGGAAGGCCGCTGGCGGAGAACGAGATGTTGCCCGTCGAGCCAGACAGCCTGCCGATCGCGATCCTGTCGATGGCCGTCGAGCCCTGCACAACGCGAACGTCGCCGCTCGCGGGCTCGACCGTGAAGTCCGGCGGTGGCGGGGTCGAGGGCGTGTCGAAGCTGAGATCGTCAATTGCGACGTCCTTGTGGTTGTCGGTCGGATCACGGGTCGAGAACTCGAAGCCGGCGATCGACTCGGTGGGCGTCGAGACCGAGATCAGCGTGCCGACGCCGTCGCCCTGCGTGACCGTGACCGGCGTCGAGGTAGCGATCTGGTTCCCGGCCGCGTCGTACGCGATCAGCGTCACGACCGCGCATGTGTCCGCGGTGCTGTTGAAGGGGCAGGCCCGAGCCGCCGTGCCGAGCAATCCGACGTACGCGTACACGTGCGAGCGAGGCACGGCGAACGTTCCCGTGGTGTCGGGGATGTAGCCGAGGTCCTCGTTGCAGGTGGGGCAGTTGATGTCCGCGACCTGACTGCCGGAATGGGCCTGCCCGGCAGCGCTCGTGACGGTCGGCTTGGCCATGTACTGCGGGCCGCCTGGGATCGGGCCGAACGTGACGCCCTCGCCGGTGCCGCCGAGGTTCGCGTACTGGTTTGAGACGATCGTCCCGGGCGACAGGTCGTCGAACCCTACGGTCGTATCAGCGAGCGCTCGCGCTGGACCAACCAGCATGAACGTGGCGGACATGACTACGACGGCGATCGACATTCCGCGCATGCGTGCGCGGAGTCCCATCCGCAAGCCCAATCCATCGCCCACCGTCCATTCCAGTATCGCACTGGCGGCGGGCGCGTGGGCAAATTCCTGAGCCCCAGCGTCGCCAACCGACGTCCAGCTTCGGCGCAGGTGCCCGCTGAGGATTGAGGGTTTCCGGTATTGAAGGCGGGGGTCCCCGGACCTAGCGTGGTCGGGCGATGCCGGAATACCTGCTCGAGTTCTACGTCTCCGGGACCGATCCCGAGCTCGCGGCCGAGCATGGCCGCAGCTTGCGCGAGGCGGCCGAGGCGCTCACCTCACAGGGCACGCCGGTCCACTACCGCCGCTCGATGTTCGTCTCGGCCGATGAGACCTGCTTCGTCGTCCTGGAGGCCGAGTCGGTCGACGCCGTCTGCCAGATGGCTCGGCTGGCTCACGTGTCCTGCGATCGCGTAGCCGCGGTCAGCCACTCAGTTTCCTGTGACCACCGGGAGAGTTCATGACCATCCGCCGCCTCAGCCGGGCCACGCTGTTCCTCGTGCTCACGCTTCTCTCCGCCGGAGGTGGTCTAGTGATCGCCTCGAGCGCATGGGCGGTCGCTCCCACGCAGCCGCAGTTCGTGTCGATCAAGTTCTTCTTCAGCCGTTTCGTGGGCGCCTCCGTGATGGACAGCCCGCGGGTCGGCGCGGCCGCGGCGGTCTCCGGCGGCAAGGTGCTGATCGCCGGCGGGAGCGCCGGCCCGGGTAAGACCCCGCCCACGACGATCGACCAGTACGTCCCGACGGTTCGCTCGCAAGGGGCCTTCCAGACGCTCAGTACGCACCTCATAACGGCTCGGCAATACGACTACGCCGCGCCGCTGCCGGGCGGGAAGGTGCTGTTCGGCGGCGGGACTGACCAGAACAGTCTGGATCTGGCCAGTGCCGAGATCTACGATCCGGCCACCAGCACCGACACGCCGGTGACGGCGCCGATGGTCACCGCGCGGCGCCAGGCGTGGGCCGCCCCGCTGCCGGACGGGCGAATCCTGATCGGCGGCGGCATCGATGCCAACAACAACATCCTGCGCAGCGCGGAGATCTTCGATCCCACCACCGGGACGTTCACCGCTACTCCGCAACAGATGGTGGACCCGCTCGCGGGCGCGGCCGCGACGGCGCTGCCCGATGGTCGCGTGCTGATCGTCGGCGGTAGCACCAGCACAACGGTTCCGCCCACGACCGCCGTCGAGTACTACAACCCGACAACCGGCGCGTTCAAAAAGGTGCCCGATGCGCTGCTGGTACCGCGCGACGGTGCTGTCGCGGTCACGCTGCCCGACGGCAAGGTACTGATCGCTGCAGGCATCAGCTCGGCAGTGGCGGCCTCGCCATTGGTCGTGGAGCGCAGCGCCGAAATCTTCGATCCCGAGGACTCGACCTCGCAGGAGCTCCCGGTGTCCGGGAGCACGGAGCTGACCACCGCGCGTTACGCCGCCGTCGCGGCGCTGCTGCCCAATGGCAAGGTGCTGATCGCCGGAGGCAGCGACTCCAGCGGCGCAGCGCTCTCCGACGGCGAGCTGTTCGAGTCCGCACCCGAGGCGAAGGTGCCGCCTCCCCAGTTCGGAAACAGGGCACTCGGTGCCACCTCGACCATGTCGGTCACGATCACGAACATCGGCGCCCAGAGCCTCGACGTAGAGGGCTTCTCGGTCGGCGGTCCGAACTCGTCCGACTTCAGCGTCGGCAGCAGCTCCTGTCCAGGAACGCCGTTCGGCTTCCAGAGCACCTGTACGGTCAACATCCACTTCACGCCGTCGGCAACCGGCTCACGGGTGGGAATCGTGACGCTCTCGGACAACGAACCCGTGCCCCTGACCTTCATTGTCAAGGGCACCGGTAGCGTCAAGGGCAGCGGTAACGGCTCGGGATCGACCGGTGCGCCCGTCCTGTCGAAGGCGTCGATCACGCCCAATCGCTTCCACGCCGGCCGCCGCGCTGTGGGGACGACGATCGCGTGGCATGACACGAGCGCCGCCACGACCACGCTGCGGATCTTCCGCGTCGCGTCCGGCCGCAAGGTAGGCCGCCGTTGCGCCGCGGTCACCCAGGGCAACCGCCGTAACCACGCATGCTCGCGCTTCATCCCGCGCGGCTCGCTGATCCACGCCGACCAGGCAGGCACCAACGCGATCCAGTTCAAAGGCCGCCTGCGCGGCCGCACCCTCGCACCCGGCCGCTATCGCTTGACGATCCAGGCCGCCAATCCCCACGGACACAGCCGGATCCTGACCCTCAAGTTCACCGTCGCCCGGTGAGACCGGCCAACGGGAACCGGCGTAACGCCCGGCTCATCCGTGGCGTCTTCCTGATCGTCGCGCTCGTGGGGATCGGGATGATCGCCGGCGGGATCGCCTCGATCATCCACAAGGAGTCAGGGTTGAAAGCGCGTGCGACCATCACCGCCTGCCACCGGACCGTGAGCATGCACTCCACGTATCAGTGCGACGGGAGCTGGGTCGAGGGAGGAAGCCTTGTCAGCGGGAAGGGGCACGTCGTGCTCGGCAGCGTCGACGACGCCGAGCCCTCCGACATCGGCAAGACGATCGCCGTGCGGGTTTCGGGCGACCACGCGTACACGCCGTCACTCCGCGTCCCGATCATCCTGCTCGTGCTTGGCGGACTGCTCGGCCTCGGCAGCCTCGTGCTGGCGATCGCTGCCGGACGCCAGCCGGCACGCGACCCGATCCCGACGATCCTGTCAGGGGCCCCCACGTCATCGGTAACCGCGGAGGAGAACGAGTGACACCGACAAGGCAAAAGGACATCGCCGACGCGTATGCGCGGGAGCGAGGCCTGGAGTTCCATCCCGAGGCCCGGTTGCGCTGTCCGCCAGACCTGCCTGGCAATACGCGGCTGTGCTACGGGGTGATCGTCGGTCCGGTGGCCGGAGGCCGCCGCGGGATGCTCTACGTGCAGAGCCAGGGCCCACCGGGGGCGCAGTTCGACATCGACGGCATCGAGCGCACGATCGACGGCCTCTGCGTACACCGCTCCGGCACAAACTTGCTGACCCGGCAGCCACTCCCGAAGCACTACACCGAGCTGAAGCTGGACGACGCGGAGTTCAGCAGTCACTTCCGGGTCGGCGTCCGCTCCCCGGACTCTTCGGACGTCGCACGGCGTCTGCTCGACCCGGGCTTCACGAGCTGGTACGTGCACGACGGACCTCAAGGAGGAGTGACGTCGCAGGCCGGCACCTTTTTCCTCGCCGGCGGCGTCCTGTACCTCCGTGGAGACCGTCTCTGCTTCAGCAGCGCCGAAGCGCTCGACACCTTTGCCCATGCCGCGGCAGGGCTCGCCGATCGGGTGACCGCATGGACCACCGCCACGTGACCTCCGAACGCAGCAGGACGCTCGGTCGCGCAGGACGCACACGAACGAGAGCGAATGCTCGATTGATTCTGAGGGGGCCGACGTGCGAAATCGCCGTTGCGGATCCCGCTGGCGGGCGCAGTGGTGGCAGTCGCCGCTTTTGCTGTCCCGGCGAGCGCGTTGGCGACGACGACCTACTGCGTGCATTCCCCGGCCAGTTGCCCGCCGCGGGCGATGACGCAGCCCACGATCCAGGACGCCGTGGACGCATCGAATACGGCTGGCGGCAGCAGCACGATCCTCGTCGGTCCCCGGCACTTTCGGTGACAGCTTCACGAACATCACGGGCGCAAGCAGCGTCGCGATCATCGGCGCCGGCGCGGGCCAGACCGTGCTCCAATCGGCTACGACGGACGCGCTTGATGACGCGGGCTCGAGCGTCAGCGGTGTGACGATCGTCGTGCCCGACGCGACCAACGCCGTGGCTGTCACGCTCACCGCGGGGACCATGAGCGCCAGCGCGATCAGCGACGCCGGCGACACCAACTCGTCGCTCACCGCGGTCGATCTCAATGGCCCGGCGACGCTGTCGCACAGCAGCATCACTCTCGCCGACGGCGACGCCCTAGCGCCTGCATGCGCGCCGGCTCAGCGACCCGGTCCGCTCGGGGGTCAGGGCTGCGGCACCAAGCGGTATTCCTTTAGCCGTGGCTGCGCGCTCGATGCTGCCATGGCGTCGAGGTAGACGGGCGAGTCGAACTGGCCGAAGACGCCGAGCGCGGTGCTCAGGTCAAACTGCGCCACGACAGCAAGATCGATGCCGGGAATCCCGAGGATTGCGTCGATGTTCTCGACGGCCTCGGGCGTCTCGATCTGCAGGCAGCAGGTCACGTGCGGCCCGATTTCTGTCGCGTACTCGGCGAGTGTGGTCGCGAACCGCGAATGCGCGACAAACGGACCCCATCCCCTCGTCCCTTTTGGAGGGTACGTAAGCAAAGACACGCAGCGCTCGGCCTCGGCCGCCGTGCGCACCAGCGGAAACACGATCCCCTCTGCGCCAGCATCTAGCGCGGGCTTGACCTCTCGCTCATCGATGGTTGGCACCCGCACCAGAGCAGCGCAAGCGGTGCCGGCGGTCGCAGCCACCATCGCATGGAGGATCTCTGCGCCAATCGGACGTGCTCGCGATCGATAACCACGAAGTCGGCCCCGGCAGCCGCGATCGCCTGGGTGGCGACCGCGGACGGGATTACGTTGATCACGCCGCGAAGCAGGTCATCGGTGCGCAATCGCTGTTTCAAGAACACAGTGCAACCATCGCACAACACGGCTGGTCGCTGCGCGCTTGCGAACTCGAGCACTCCGCGACTCCGGTCGAGGCGCGCGTCGAGTTCGTTAGCAGGTAGCACGCTCTCCGTGACAGCAGTCTCGTGCGGCGGGAGGGCCGATAAGCGGCGACACCAGCCAACAGACCTGGTTTCGGGTCCGCGCGCGTCGCCTCACGACGAGTCGCCGAGACCCCCAACGCGCGGGAACCAGGGACGCTCACTTCCGCCCGTCGCGAGCTTGCCGATCCGCTCCGGCGCAGTCTGCGTCTCACGCGTCGACGATCGACCGGCTTGCGCTTTTGCTTGAGTCCGGGCTGGCGCCTGCCTTCCGCATTCGCGTGTTAACAGCACTCTGCGCGCTCGCGCGCGGACGCCTGCGTTGGGCTAAAGGCAGGAGCCAGGGGAGCCCGCTCGACGGTGCTCGCCCGCGCCCTGCTCCGCAACGTGAGCAGGGCGGACCAGCCCGTCGTCGACCGCGTGATCCGATGCCCCCCTCAAGCGCGACCCGGATGCCGGCGGTTGTGTGATCTTGCTAATCGGCGGTTGGCCGACAAATAACAGCGGTAGTGCCAACGGGCGCCGACGACGTGACCGCTGCGGACGAGCAGGGGAACTATGATCTCGGCTCGGGCGGCTCCCGCACGGCCATAGCGAAACAGAAGTGATGGCCCGATCGCGATCTCAGGCGCCGACCCGTCGGGATCCCCCGGCACTACCGCTTCGCCATCGGCGAGCAGGAGCACGTCGAGCGTCCGTCGGCGCGCCTGCTGTTCGTCCGACTCGGTCGTCTCAACGGCGGCCGTCCGGACGGCCGCTTTGCCACGGAAAAGCAGAAGCGTCGTGAGGGCCGACGTGTCGCGCGACCGAGATGCCG
>OCTA010003798.1_pt1 | contig 13368 bp, 15 predicted proteins | sample 1538991 | NCBI WGS metagenome assembly OCTA01 (sample SAMEA3539302, study PRJEB22396) | soil metagenome | biome: tundra; feature: field; material: soil | place: USA | collected 2010-05 | depth 0.15 m
AAGGAAACGAGCTCCGCGACCGCCCGCGATGAGGGTGTCACCCGCCAGCGCCCGCCAGCGCCCGCCAGCGCCCGCGCCCCGTCCAGGCACCTTGACGGAACCGGCGTGTCCGCCGCGTGCCCAGGTTGCCAGCATGCCGGAGCCAGACGGCCAGAGATCAATCACCTGACGCGGATGGCCTGTAACAAAGTCCTGCGAGCCGGCGGGTTGCGTTGCCTGATGGCCTCCAGCTCTGGAAGGGTTGCGAGCCGGCGAGCATGGAGGCAGCGAGTGCGCGAGATCGAGCTCAAGTACCGGGTCGAAGACCTGGAAGCGCTGCTGCTCGCGCTGAAGTCCCGGGGCATTGAGCTGAGCGAACCGGTCTTCCAGGATGACCAGGCGTACGCGCCTGCCGGGTGGCAGTTCGGCGACAGCAAGCTCGGCGTCTCCTTCCTCCGCCTGCGCACGGTCCAGGGCTGTCACTACTTCACGCTGAAGCAGCCCGCGGACAACGCCCAGGACTGCCTGGAATACGAGACGCAGGTCACTGACCGCCAGGCCATGCACCATGCGGCCCTGCACCTGGGCTATCGCCCGACCGTCCGGATCGCGAAAACCCGCCGCATGGCCACACTGGATGACTGCTCGCTGTGCATCGACGAGGTTGAGGGTGTCGGCGGATTCCTCGAAGTTGAGCGCATGGCACCCGATCACGCCGATGCCCAGGCCATCCAGGCCGACCTTGCCGTTTTCGTCAGCTCGCTGGGCATCGCGGCCATCCGGACCGACCAGACGTACGACTCGCTAGTCCACGCCGCTCAGGAATAGCCCCGATGAGGTCACGCCTGAGCTCCCCGAATTAATCCTGGGTTAGCAGTACATGGGTTCCCTTCCTCGGCGAGCTACTCGCAGAGGGCCATGCGATATCGCTATGGTGAACCGTCTGGACGGAAGAGGAGCATGAGCGGGCATGGCGGCTGATCTCAGCAATCCGATCATCAACTCACCGTACGACCCACCCGAAGCACACTTCGAAATAGGACCAAACGGGCCAACCGGGCAACTCCTGCCCGGGCGTCGGCCAAGCGAGTCCTACATCCCTGTGCCGGTTAGCAAAAAGGGCCGCCAGGCGGCGGCGCAGCTGACGCTCGACTTCGACATCACGGGGGAGCGTCGGGAGCAGAATTCGCTGATCAACGACATCCGCCGCGAAGTCGAACGGTGGCGCGCGAACAACTGGAACGGCGTCACCCCCTACACTCGCAAGCTCCTGGCGCACTGGGCCGCTCAGCCGCCGGATCGCGACGAGCCGGTGCTGTTCTGCCAGCGGGAGGCCGCCGAGACCGCGATCTTCCTCACCGAAGTCGCTGGCCGCCACGGGACTGCCGACTACCGTCGGCGTCTCGAACCCGAAAACAAGCTGCACAACGAGCGCCTTCGCGATCTTGAGTCCGCCTTGTCCAGGCGGCAGCCCTTCGGGCCGCAACTCTCGTCGCATGTCCGAGAGTAGGAGGATCATAGGCCGGTGGCGTATCACAGAGATGGACAACTGGGATCAGGAGGCCGTCGACCTGGTCGAGCCCGGCTTCATCGCGGTGACGGGAGAACTCGACTGCCGCGACGCAGATCGTGATGGCAGGCCGGGCGTCGAGTTCTCGTGGCAAGGCTCCGGCGAGGGCGACGACGTGAGCGGTCGCGGCTGGGCCGCGCTCAACCCCGATGGCACGCTCGAGGGTCACATTTACTTCCACCTTGGTGATGATTCCGCGTTCCGCGCCGAGCGGTTCAACGGAGTCGTCCGGTGAGCGCTCCCATCGAACTCGCGATGGAGGAAGCTCTCCGCCCAGGCCGCTACATCTCCGAACACGCGTCCTTCTCCGTTGTCAACGAGCTCGAATCGGTCGCCGCGCAGATCGCGGAGGCCGACCCTGAACGCGCCGTCGGGCTGTACGAGACGTTCATCGCCGCCTGCTATGAGAAGGCCGACGAGGTCGATGACTCGAGCGGGTATCTCGGCATGTTCGGCGGCAGCTTGTTCGCCCGCTGGGTGACCGCCCGGCAGGCAGCCTCCGCCGGGCCGGCCGACACCGTGGCCCGGCTGCTTAGGTGGATGGCGAGGGACCAGTATGGGTTCTGGTCGCACATTGAGGACGACATCGCGTCGGCCCTCGACGAGGCAGGGCAGGCGGCATGTGTCGGCCACCTCAAGCACCTCCTCGACACCGGAACGGAGCCAGCGTTCATCCAGCGCCAGATCGACACTCTGCTTCGTGCTGTCTACATCGCCCAGCGCGATGCCGGCGCGTACATCGCGCTGGCGGAACGATCCGGCCTGACCGCCATGGACTGCTTCGCGATGGCCGCTATCCTGGCCGCGAAGGACGACCCCGCGGCGGCGCTGACCTGGACCGAACGCGGCCTCGGCATCGACGCCAGCTACGACCTCCGGACGAAGCATCGCGAACTGCTGACCGCACTCGGCCGCCATGACGAAGCCATACAGAACGAATGGTCGCACTTCACCCAGGTCCCGACCATCTACAGCTACCAGACCCTCATGGAGCTCGTTCCCGAGGCCGAGCGCGCGACCTGGCACGACAGGGCGATCGAGGCGGCCGTTCAGTCGGGCGCCTCGCTATCGATGCTGCTCCCGCTCCTGGTCGATACGGAGGAGACCGCGCGTCTTGCCTGCGTCATCGACCAGTGCACCGACGGCCACCTGAGTCACGCGGGCTACCGCACCGTTGAGGCGGCGGAAGCCCTCGATGAGTCGTACCCGGAACAAGCCGCTCGGTTGTGGCGCGCGCTCGGTCTAGACATCGTGAACGCGGGCAAGAGCAAGCAGTACGCCGCTGCGGTGGAATACTTCGGCCGAGCGAAGAGGTGCTTCGCCGTGGCCGGGCTCCCGGACTGCTGGGACCAGCTCGTGGACCAGGTGCGCGCGAACCACTACCGCAAGGCCAGCTTCATCCGCGAGTTCGAGAAGGTCGTCACGGGAGTGACTCCCGGGCCGGAGCCAAGCTTCCTGGAGAAGGCCCGCGCCCGCTGGGCTCCGCCGGAATGATTTCCGGTCGCGCCGAACGCGGCGTGCCGGGGTGCCGGCATCCGGGATCATGGTGGAATGCCCGATGATGAACTGCTGGAACGTGTCCGCGAGCTCCGCGCTCGCGGACGGTCGCCGAAGGAGATCGCCCGCGCCCTCAAGGTGCCGCCCGCGGCTGTGACGCCGCTGATCCGGCGGCTCGCCACTGCCGAGCCCCAGGAGAAGGAGGCGCGGCTTATCGGCTGCTGGATCAACCAGGGCTGGTCGTCGAGCGTGCGGTTCACAGGCCACCCGGAGTGGCCGGACACCGGGGCAGGCGAGCCAGGGGAATCTGGGCTGGTCATCGTCGTCGTTGCCCGTGAGCGAGGCAGTTCGGTGCGGGTGTGCGAGTTCCTGGTCGACACCTGGTGCCTGGGTGTGAAGAACGCCCTGGGGCCGAAGCCGGTCGAGAGGAGGAAGCTCCCGTCGTTTTGTGCTGATGCCTTCCGCAGTTATCCGGGGGCACCCGTAGAGGTGCCGCTGATTCTCGCCCAGCGGATCGTGTTCGGCGCGATCGGGTACGCTCGCGGGCTCGGGTTCGAGCCGCACGTGGACTTCGCGAAGGCCGCGGGGCATCTCGGTGAGTGGGACGGCGTGTGCGACCTGGAGTTCGGCAGGGACGGGATGCCCATGTACATCGAAGGCCCCCATGACGACACGTGGCGCATCATGCACACGCTCCGCCAGAACGTCGGCGACGGCAACTTCCACTACCTGGTGGGACTGCGGTCCTGACGGCACGGGAATCCCGATAGCCTTCGGCTTCCGGTCAGCGAACTGCCTGATCACGATCGAGGAGTATCTGTCCACCCGGGAACAGCCGAGATTCTCGCGGACCCCGTTGCCCTGCGCAACCTGGCGGAGGCCTGGGAATCGGAACTCGTCGGCGACGTCGTCTATGGAACCGAAGCGGCACGCGCGCTGCTGGCTGAGCGCAAGAAGTGAGCGCTGACCGCTACGAGCTCGGGATCACCCGTCTCGGAAGACGAGCGATCGCGGAGGGGCTGCCTGAGGACGTGGCCGCTGCGGTGCTTTGGGGAGCGTTCGACTATCGCAAGGAGGTCATCGCCGAGCAGCCGGGGTGATCAGTCAATAGTTCTTGGATGCCTTCCAGCTAGGGGCGTTCATCTACCTGGCTGGCGCACCAGTCGCGGATGCGCCGGTTGGCTAGTTGCATGGCAAATGCTGCTGCAAGTTGCAGTGGGAAACATCGGTCAGCTGACGTATACCGGACCGGAGCCAGTGGTTACAATAAGCGAGTATACGGGTACTAAAAGTGTCATAAGGCATGTTTCGCGGGATCTGCGTGACTGTCACACTGGTCCGCCCGCGCGGTGCCGAGGAGGAGGGACGCCCGATGATCGCGCCAGCAAGTCCCACGGTGCGGCGGCGTCGGCTTGCCGCTGAACTGCGCGGGATCAGGGAGAACAAGGGCAAGAGCGGGGACGCGGTCGCTGCCGCGCTGCGGTGGTCGCCCTCCAAGATCAGCCGGTATGAGCGGGCCAGGACCGGGTTGCGGCCGCGGGAGGTGGAGAGGCTGCTGGACTATTACCAGATCACCGGGCCCCGCCGCGCGCTGCTCCTGGACCTGGCCGAGGATGCGGCTCAGAAGGGATGGTGGGAGGAATTCGCCGGCAGCCTGCCGGAGGACTACCAGCAGGTCATCGGGCTGGAGCAGGAGGCGGCGTCCATCGCGATCTGGCATGTTGACGTGGTGGCTGGCCTGCTGCAGACCGAAGCGTACGCGCGGCATATCATCGGCAGCTACAGCCGGGTCGAGCCGGTCCCGCCGGGCATGGTCGGGCGGCTGGTCAGGGTCCGCATGCGACGCCAGCAAGTGCTGGACCGCGAGGGGCTTGCGCTGTCGGTGGTGCTCGATGAATCGGTCCTGAGGCGCAGGATCGGTGATGACCTGGTGATGTATGAACAGCTTCAGCATCTGGCGCGAGAGGCTGACCGGCCGAACCTGACGTTGCGGATCCTCCCTCTTGACGCGCAGCACACCGTCTTCGGGGAGTCCTTTGTCATCTTCGGGTTCGGGGCGGATAACGAGGCGATGCTGCAGGATGTGGTGAGCACCGAGCACATGAGGAGCGGCTGCCTCCTGGAGGGGGAGCGGGAGACGTACCTGCACACCATCGCGCATCAGATGCTTGCCGAAGCCGCGCTCAACCCGGCAGCGTCCAGGACGCTGATACTCCAAACAGCGGAGTCGCATTGGTCAGGTGCCCGGCAACGCCTTAGTGCGTAACCGGCGCGAGTCGTTTCGTCCTCCCGACACCGTGACGGGCCACTGATCTGGGGCGCTGGTGGCGCGACGTTCCCTGAGGATGGGGAAAGGGTTGCGCGGGACGAGAACCCGGGGCCGTTCGGCCTGATGAAATCCTGCGTCGGGCCGGTAGCTGGCCCCTTCCCCGGATATGGGCGTGGAGCGGAGTCCGCTGAGGCACTCTGGCTGGCTAGGGCGCGGAGGGCAGCTTGAGCTCGGCATAGCTGAGAACATGGGGCTGGCCGAGGCAGAGCGCGGCATGCTGGACCCGGGCTGCGGTCTCCACGGCCACGTTGCATCTGAAGGCGCTGGTAAGGTCTGCGCCGACGGTCAGCAGGCCGTGGTTGCCCCAGATGACGGCGTTGCGGTCGCCCAGGATCTTCACCATGGCTTCGCCGAACTCGGTGCTGTTGCTGGGCATGAACGGCATGACCGGCACCGGGCCGCGGGAGTAGGTGACCATGTTGATCAGGACGGCCTCGACCGGCTGGCCGAGCACGCCGAAGGCGTTGGAGTAGACCGGCTCGGTGTGGACGATGGCGTTGACGTCCGGACGGCGGCGGTAGACCACCAGGTGGACAGCTGTCTCAGAGGATGGCTGGCGCTGTCCTTCGACCGGCGGCCTTCGGTGTCCACCACGGCGATGTCGCCGGCGGTCATCTGGTCGTAGTCCAGGCTGGCCGGGGTTATCGCGATCAGGCCGGCGGCCGGTACCCGCACGCTGATGTTTCCCTGGGTGTTGAAGTTCAGCCCGTATTGCACCGAGCGGCGGCGCCGAGCGGCTCGCGACCGGCGCGCTGAATCTGGAGCGGCCGGGCGCGGACCTGATCGCTTATTACTTGTCACCGGACCGGCTCCCGGTTGAGAATCGGTGGTCCCGCAAGCACGCGCATACCCGGCGCCGCCTGTGCGAGCGGTTCGCCGCCCCTGTCATCGACACGGTCATCTGCCAGGACATCAAGACCGGGCACATGCAGCAGATCGTCAACGCCCCGCCCACACTGGCAGGCCGGGGATCGCGCGCTGCCCGCCCCGCAGGTCAGCGTGGCCGGGGAATCGGCGCTGTTCGTCGACCCCGCCGAGATCCCCGCCGACACTGATATAACCAGGCTCGGCCAGGCCCTGGCCGCCGGACGGCACGGCGACCGCGACGAGCTGATGGCGAACACCGCCGCCTACAGCGGGCTGCGGTGGGGCGAGCTGGCCGCCCTGACCATCGCCCAGGTCGACCCGGCCGCCCGGGTGATCGCGGTGGACCGCAAGGTGGTCGAGGTCGCCGGGCATCTGTACCTCGAGGCGCCGAAGAACCGCAAACGGCGGCGGACCATCTACCCCCGAACGACCCCGGCCGGCTACCCGCTGGCCGAACGGCTCGCCGCCCGCATCGAGCAGGCCCACGCTGAGCAGGCCGCCGGCGCCAACCCGCTGGGACTGATCTTCCCGTCCCCGACAGGCAAGCACTGGCGGACCTCCAACTACGGCCGGCAGGTCCTCAGGCCCGCCTACCAGGCGGCCGGATGGCGCGACGCCGCCGGGCACGGCGACTGGACCTGGCACAGCCTGCGGCACGTGTTCTGCACCACCGCCCTGTTTACCTGGAAACTCGACGCCACCGACGTATCCCGGATGGCGGGCCACGCCAACTACCGCATCACCCTGGACATGTACGTCGGCACCACCGCCGGCGTCCTGGACCGCGCCCGCACCGCCACCCAGTAATCGTCCGCTCTGGCCAGGGGATGAAGTTCAGCTGGCTGCTGGGGCTAGCCGCGAGGGCTTCCCCCGTGCCATTGACAATGGGAAATGAGCGGCGCGTCACCTGGCAGGCGGGCGCTGCTTAAGCTCCGGTTCCCGGCATCGCCGCTGCACGTCTCAGGTCGCGCCGCGATGCAGCTCGGCGAGTTCTACGTAAGAGGCAGCGTTACGTTCGATCGCCGCGCGCTCTGCTTCGGACAACTCGCGTCGGATCTTGCCCGGCACCCCGGCCACCAGCACGCCCTCCGGGATCTGCTGCCCTTCGACGAGTACTGCGCCGGCCGCGATGATCGAATGACGCCCTACATGCGTTCCGTTGAGCACGATCGCGCCCATGCCGATGAGAACCTGGTCCTCGACGGTACATCCGTGAAGCGTGGCGTTGTGGCCGACAGTGACGTCCGAACCCAGCGATAGCGGCACGCCGGGGTCTGCGTGCAGGACGCATCCGTCCTGTATGTTGCTGCGCTCGCCGACGAAGATGGAATCATGGTCGGCTCGGAGCACAGCCCCGTACCAGATGCTCGCCTGGGCGCTGACGGTGACGCGGCCGATGAGGACGGCACCTGGGGCGATAAAGGCGGATTCGGCGGCTACGGGACGGTGCTCGCCGAGCGCGACAAGCGACGCCACGCCGGTGCCACTGCCTGATGCAGGCTGGTTATTCATGAGCTACTTTTGCACGACCTGGATCGTAGCCGGGCTCCGCAGTGATGGTGACGGAGGGCTTGAAGGGAAGTGGCAGTGAGCACGCTCGATTGACCTGCCGTGATGATGTCCCCTCAATCGCGTTACTTGATATACGATTAGATCGGGTAACAGACATCACTATCTGGGAGGATCTGATGTCGAGGACGATGGTGGACCTTGATGATGAAGCCTTGTCGCTGGCGAGCGAGGAGCTGGGCACCAAGAGCAAGGTGGCGACCGTGAACGCCGCCCTGCGCCGCGTGGCGAACCAGCGGGCAGCGGCCCACATGCTTGAGCTCCTCGACGAGACCGGCGCCGACCTTTCCGATGAGGCGCTGCGCGGCGCGTGGCGGGACGGCGGGCGCGGTTGAGCGTGCTGCTCACGGACAAGTCCGCGCTGGAGTGGGCCAGGCGAGATAAACGCGCGCGGGCCGCGTTCCTGAGCCTGCGCACCGCGCACGTCATCGCCGCGTGCCACATGACAGCCCTGGAGATCTGCTACTCCGCGCGGAACCAGGCAGATCTGGAAGCGCTGCTCGCCGGCCAGCGGGCACTGGAGTGGCTGCCGGTCAACGAGGCGGTGATGGACCGCGCACTGGAGGTCCAGCGGCTGCTCGCCGCGCACAGCGGCAACGGCCACCGGCGCCCGATCCCGGACCTGATCATCGCCGCGACCGCCGAACTGCACGGAGCCGAGGTGCTGCACGTCGACAGCGACTATGACATGATCGCCCGGGTCACCGACCAGCCGATGCGGCGCCTGTTCGATCCCGGCCCCAAGTGACCACACGCCACGAACCGCACCAAGGCTGCCCGGCACTGTGGAAACCCTAAGAAGCGAACAGGCCGACCGCCGAGCCTGGCATGGGCAGGGCCCTCGCCGGGCGGTCTTCCCGTCCGCACTCCTGGGTGAGCAGCAAGGCGCTGCTCCCGCTGCCAGGCCATCAGCGTCCCACAGAAATCCCACAGATCCGGATCTCCGACGACGATCCCACAAGAATCCCACGGACGAAACGGCATTATGCGGTACACGGCGGCACGGCTGCTAAAATGGCCTCGTAAGTCCCTGACAAGCCTTTATGCAGGCGAAGCGGGCTGGTGATGCCCACAGCCCAGGCTGGCCTCTAGCTGCCATGTGACTTCTGTTAACCGGCAGGTTATAGGTTCGAGTCCTATCGCGGGAGCCCAGCTATATGGCCTCTGACCTGCGTGAATGCACAGGAGCAAGGGATTGGGCCGGTGTTCGCGCAGCCATGATCCCCGCAAAATTCCCTCGCTGAGGCTGCTCGGCAAGCCTGGAGCAGGCCGCGTGGCACACAACCCCGCGCGGCCGGAATTGCATATTGGTCAGGCTCGGATCTAGGTTAAGCGATATCACCTTCTTGACTTTTACTATGGTCAGCGTTCGTTTTAGAATTTCTGATCGGTCTTAGTAGCGCTACCCGCCCGAACCGTGCTGGGTGAGGCGGCCGGGCGGACAGAGGCTTCGTGCCGGACCTGCCTGGTAAGAGCTACCGGGCTGGACCGCCAGCTCTTACCTGCCGCGTCAGCGGGTCCCAGGCGGGCTGGTCAGCGGGTAAGCGCGGTTGCTAAACCGGTCGCTCCGCGGACAAGAACGCAGGCTGACCAGGACGGTCCGTGGACGCCGGACCTCCCCTGACCTGTTCCACTAAATACGTGCTACACTTTATTACGTGCATCACGTGAAGCACGTGAGGTGGTTACGGTGGCTAATCAGAACATCACCCTGTCCCTTCCTGAAGAGGATCTGCGGGAGGCGCGGGTACTGGCCGCGCGCCGCGGCACCTCCGTGTCCCAGCTTCTCGCCCGCATGCTCAGGGAAACCGTAGAGCGGGAGACCGGGTACGACACCGCTAAAGAGCGCAGCCTGGCCCTGCTGCGCGAGGGCATGGACCTTGGCACGAGCGGCCGCATTACCTGGTCCCGGGATGACCTGCATGAGCGGTAACCGCCAGTTTGTCGACACGAACGTCCTCGTCTACGCCCACGACGTAACGGCCGGGGATAAGCACAGCCGCGCACGCGCCCTGGTCGAGGAGTTGTGGAATGCCCGGGAGGGCTGCCTGAGCGTTCAGGTGCTGCAAGAGTTCTTTGTCACCACGACGAGGAAGATCCCTAAGCCGCTCGATGCCCCGGCAGCCGCACGGATCATCGGCGATCTGGCTCACTGGCACGTGCACGCTCCCACCGCTAGGGATGTCCTTGCGGCCATCGAAATCCACCAGCGAACCGGAGCGTCCTTCTGGGACGCGATGATCCTCCGCAGCGCGAAGGAACTCGGCTGCGGAACCCTGCACTCGGAGGATCTCAACCCTGGGCAGGCATACGAGGGCGTCCGGGTCCGCAACCCGTTCCTGACCTAGCAGCCAAGGAACGCCAGCGTCTCATGCATGTCTGTCGCTGTCCCGCATGTCCGTCGACACAGTCGCGCTGCGGCTGGAGCACATTGCCCAGGTGAACGACCCCAGCGTGGACGCGCCCGAACTCAACCTGCTTGATCGTGGCGTGCTTGTAGTCCACGTGCAGGCGCCGGGCGAAGATCAGGCTGACCTGAGTCCGGGCTCGGAGGCACCCGTCTGCCAGCGAGGGCAACGAGAGGTGCAGAGGCTTCACCTTCGCGTACACGATGCGTGCAAGATCGTCTGCCGCGCCGGGCAGGCCTATCCGGACAAGCAGCAAGTCCTCGTCGGTGTCCTCGCGGCATTCGTACAGCCCGAACAGCACGGCGATCGCGATATCTGCGGCCGCACGCCGGGCGCCGCGTTCGTTTCGCTGGGTGAGGTCATCAATGTACGGCTGGAGGACATCCAGGACCCGTCCGCGCCCCGTATCGACGGACACCGGCCCGCTCGCACGTAGCGCCCGCAGCCTGGCTGACCGGGGGGCCGCGGGTGCTGCGGACCGGGCACCTCGCCGCGACGCGCCGTCCCGCCGCGGCCGGGCCCGATCCAGATACCGAACGAGCGATGGTGACTCGGTTCGAAAAGACCTGGGCGCCCACGGTGTGGACCGAAAGAGCCGGATGGGCTATCCGGGAGGTCAGCCCAGTTGCCATGGGTGCACCGTCACAGTTTCTTCAGCGCCGCGACATACCTCTCGTCGTCGCCCCCGTGCGCGTCCCAGGTCCGCGCCAGCCGGTCCAGCACCCAGTCCCGCGACCGCCCTGCGTCGCGCAGCCGCCACGCTGCCTCCCACACCTCTGGCGGGTCGCTGTCCCATAGCTGCTGCACGACGGTGACGAAGGACGGGAACCGCTGCTGCGACACCCCGCGCGCGCTCGCCTCCATCACCGTGATCAGGGTCCGGTCGCTCTGGACGGCCGCGTCCAGTTCGCTGGGCTCGCGCCGCGACCCGTCGCTTTCCTCCGCGAGCCCGTCGACCCGCTCGACCGGCAGCGGCACAGCGAACACCCGCCGTTCGATGACCGCGTTCACGACGTCGCCGGTGCTCGCGTCCTCGTCGTTGAGGTCCTCCAGGTACCGGCGCAGCGGCTGCGCCCCGGGCCCGTACCACGCGCGGGCGAACCGGACCAGCGTCGCCCGCAGGCTGAACCCCAGTCGCCGCCGGGACCTGTCCGTCAGCTTGTTCCGTTCCGCGAGCCAGTCGGTCCAGGCCCGCACGGCCTGCGGCACGGCCTTGCCGAACCGGTCCGGCGCGATTGCCGCCCTCGGCAGCGCGTCCACCAGGACCCGCTCCAGCACCGACGGCCCGATCAGCACCGGCTCGCAGCCGAGGTGCCCGACGCAGCACATGGCCAGCATGTGCGGCACCTTGCGCGCGATCGGGTCCCGCAGCTCCGCCGCCTGGGGTGACGCGAGGAAATCCTCGACCAGCGCCCGCCGCGCCTCGGTCGGCCACCGCTCCGCCGCCGCGTCCGTGACCGCCGCGCCCGGAGCCAGCGCCGCCGCACGGGCGCTCGCCATCGCCAGACTCGAGCACAGCAGGCCGTACCTCTCGCCCAGATCCGCGCCCGGTCCCGCCCCGTATTTCCAGAACGACGCGATCGCATCGCGCAGCAGCCCGCCGGCTTCGGCGTGGCTGACCTCGCGGACCTCGCTGCCCTTGCGGTTCGCGTCCTTCGCCATCCGGCGCAGTTGCTTGTCTCCTGGCTCGTCCGAGACCACGAGCGTGGTGACCGCGCCGTGCCACGCCCTGTCGATAACCCCGAAGACGCAGTGCGGCTCAGTCCCTCCCCGGTAGCTGAACTCGCACAGCACCGCGAGCGTCTCGCCGAACTCGTCCTCGGTGACGTAACATGCCCTGGGCGTGACGCGTGCCAGGTCGTCGACCCACGGAGGCGCTTCACCTGCGGCTGGTGCCGTGCCGTCGTCCGCGCCCGGCCGCGCGCCGCGATCCCCCGCCAGCTCCGCGGCGGCCTCGGCTGCGTACTCGGCGACCTCTGGCGGCGCGAGCACCGCGAGCGCCCGCAGCACCGGGAACGCGTACGGGCGAGAGCGCCGTTCAAGCCCCTCCACCACGTGGCGGATTGCCTCGACGAGCAGCTCGCGGGTCGTCTCCGGCTTGACCCCTTGCTTGGTTCCCGCCTCGGTCATGTTCCCCAGCACGACGCTCGTCGCCACCTCGGCCTGGAAAGCCGACGGAACACTCTCCGGGTCACCCAGTACTTTCAGCTGGTCGAGCAGCGCGTCGGCGAACCCACTGCGGGCAGACGACGGTGACCGCCGGGCAGCTCCCGGCCGTGTCGCGGCCCCCGCGGACGCCTGCGCCGCATTCCCCCGGACCCGACGCCCCCGGCTGCCCGCCTTGACCTTGCGACCACGACTCTTGGGACTCACCCGTCCGAGCATGCCACATCCGTCGCGGTTAACCGCCGCGCGGTCCGTGGAAGAAGCGGCCGACTCACAATCACCGGGTAGCTAGGGTTGAGCGGTGCGTACCTATTACGAGATCGAGGAAACCGATGCCTACCTCGCCACCCGTGAGCTGCTGCTGAGGCGGTGCGTGGCCTGGGCCGAGGCGAATGGCCTGGTGATGTCGCTTCCGCTGGCCGGGGCCCTGCTGGATTCGCGGCACTTCAGCTCGGACGGGCGGCTTGGCTACTGGAACCCGGCGCAGGTACGCCGGGCGCTGCTTGAGTGGATCCCGGAGAAGGTCACGGCCCGCTACGAAGACCTGCTGGACTCGCCTGAGACGCTACGGACCCTGTTGCGCTATCTGCAGGCTCACGGGCTGCGCGATCCGCGGGGCGCCGCCGTCGAGGAGAACGAATCCGCCATTGACGCCGTCGCGAAGGAGTTCGCTGACGCGATCGGCGACCAGGAGCGGTACGGGATGGGGCGTGCCCTTCAGCGGCAGCTCGGTCGGCCTGCTCCGGGCCAGGAGCGGAAATTCACCCAGCTTCCTGTGACCCTGCCGGCCCCGGAGAAACTCACCGCGGCGGCCGGACGCAGCAAGGTTGTCGGGCAGCTCCGCGCCTTCGCGGAATGGCTTGGCCCGAGGGGCCGGGCGCTCACGTCGGCCGGGAACATCAGGCCCGCCGATGCCCGGGAGCTGATCGCGCTGCTCGGGACCGCTGACGAAGGGCTGAGGTTCCACAGCGCCGCCGAGCTAC
>OCTA010003801.1_pt1 | contig 13365 bp, 4 predicted proteins | sample 1538991 | NCBI WGS metagenome assembly OCTA01 (sample SAMEA3539302, study PRJEB22396) | soil metagenome | biome: tundra; feature: field; material: soil | place: USA | collected 2010-05 | depth 0.15 m
GCCGCGCGACCGCGCCATCATCGCGCCGTGCCGCCCGGCTGCGCCCTGCGCAAGTGCGCGGTGGCCGCGCGCACCGACGGGCGCTGTTCGGGCGGATTCGCGCCGGAGGCGACGGCCGCTAAGGAGAGACGCTATGTTCCGCATACACTATCCACCAGAGGAGAGATCCTCACGACTCTGGCCGCGGCATCTGCCTCGTTTTCAGGCTCGGGGAACAAGTCTGAAAACAAATCCGTCCCGGCTTGCCCGCGTCGCTGAACTTCCAGCAATCGAACGGTAAATGTTGCCGGAAGTTTGTCCACGACAGTGTAAGCTTTTGCGGCTATATCGTGCTTCGCAATCCCCACGAACCGCTCCTGTCCCTGTCGCCCCAGCGCATCCATTACCTTCTGCGTCACGACAACCAGAATCTCGAACGGACTCGCAGCCTGGAGTTCGGCAACGGCTCCGCCCTTGAGGAACTGGAACGAGGAGTCGCTGAGACGCTGAACCGACAAATCGGAAACCGAGATCATACCGGTGGAACTCTGGAAGCGTGTGAAGTCAGGAACGAACTGCACCCATTGGGGATCGGTTGGTTCACTTTGGAGATCGCCGACAGCCCTTCTGAAGCGGAGCTTCGCGAAATACCAGGCGAGACTCTTGTCCCGCGGCGCGGCGGGCGGCCTCACGATGAATGAGGATGCGACAATCAGCGGGGCCGCTGTGCCGGTGTCGAACGTATACCCAAAAGGTCCGTTTAGTTCCAGTGCTTTGTCGGGAGTGATGACACTCGCATCGCCCGTCAGGATCGGGTCGGGGCCGAACTCAAGAGGTGTGGGCGGCGCCGGTGCCGGTCCTTGTACATCGGTCGGGGCAATTTCGGCTTGAAGCTCTTCGGATAACCCGCCAATGTTGTACCAGGGCTCATTCAGGACGCACAGCAGGCCGGGGACGCTATCGGACGAGTCCTCGGCGGACGTGAGCGGAAGGATAATCTTGATTTGTGGCTTTGGAAGAGGATCGGCGCAGCGGTTATTAATCCAGTAACGCCTCCAGATGGTGAAACCTTTGCCCTCCGAGGTTACAAGTGGCACCTGCGATGTCTGTTGGGGTGCGGGCAGAATTCCGCTGTACCGGCTCGTCACTCGCAGGGCGAATCGGTAATAATGTGTCCGCAGATCGCTGGAGAGATCTTCGGTGTAAAGAACCGGCGGCTCCGTCCCCTGTGCCGGGCTGGCGAAATTAACCTGTTGCGAAATGGAGATGTGATCGCTATCGTCGCGGTCGCCAAAAGCTTCCGCTTCCCACAACATCGCGTCGGTTTCCTTTCCCCCGGGCTGAGGATCCAACTGATTTTGCGGGTAGTTTCCAAACGATGAAAAGGGTCTGCCCGACCATCTCCAGATTTGCCTCAGCAGTTCCACTGTGCGGACGTTTGCCCAGGGGGACTCGGGATCGGAGAGGTTCGGCTTAAGCGCCACGCTGAAGCTGGACGCACCGGTATTGTCGCTGGGGAGTATTAGCGATCCCCAAATATCGGCAGCCGCAGGAAGAGCGGGCGAAGCGACTTCGATCACGGCCTGAAACGCCGCCGGAGCCAAAGGACCATCGTTCGCTATCCCAAGGACGCCTTCTTCGAATTTTGCCGCGCCCGCGATTAACGGCACGATGCTCAATTGCCAGACCTCGTTCGCAGGAACCTGCACGGTAATGGCACCGCCGGCCGCTGACGGCGGCTTAATCGACGCAGCTCCAATCGAACAATTCACCGGAATCGCCGGGGCCTGATAGAGGCTGCCTGTCTTGTCGAACGGCACCGTCGGCAGCGAAATATTTGTTCCGTTTCGCGGCCATATCTGGGACAGCGTAGCCTGAAGACCCGTTACCGCCGGATCGTCGAACGTCACGCGGCCAGTGTCTAAGACGACTGGGTTCGCAACCGGCGCCTGAGGGGAGTTGGCGTGATAGTCGGCCCAGGCTCTAATCCGTTGCTCGCGGTTACCGGGTCCCACCCACTGATCCCAGGTGTTAATGTCCGTCGCCGGCGGGCGAACGGAAAAATTGAACGAGTCGCTGCCCGATGGACCTCCCTGATAGAGAAATAGCAGCGGCTGCGTTTCGCCTTGGGGAGCGACATCGTGAAACTTCGGCACCACGTTAGCTGGCAGGGGCAGGAGCTTCGATTTCTCGGTCAGCACCTGGCCCTTATCGTCACGGAACCGCAGCGCCCCGACCTGTACCCGTCTCTTGTATCCGGCTTCGATCGGCGCGAGATTCGCCGGGGAGAACGTCTGGGGATCGTCGCGAATTCGGGACGGAATCGCGGGTGTGATATTTCCCTGTGCGCCTTTCGATTCCGGTACGGCAAGCTCGGCGGGAATCGCGCCACTGTTGGTCATGGCGAATGGCAGAAACTCGTAAGCCCGATCGTCATCCGAATAGAAAAGTCCCGGCAGGATTGCCCAGGGATTTGAAACCTGAGGGTTCGCCGCATCGGCCGTGAAATCCACTTTATACACCAGCAGCGAGGCCGACGGTGCACTGGAATTGTCATCCTTCAACTGCAGATCCCCCGCCAGCGGCGCGGCGGGGCTTTCCGCCACCAGGGGGTGATTCTTATAGGTGACGAACGCCTGGCGAACGCCATTGTGATAGTCGAGCCGGTACGGCACTACGGAGCCTTTTGGGAAAATCGCCGCATCGGTGGCCGTGCCTGTCGCCGAATCGACGGTGCGGGTGTACGGCGCAGCCACGTTGAGACATCGCCACGTGCCGCCCTTCTTCCGCATCAACACGCCGGCGCCAGTCATTTTCCGCTGGAAATCCGCGGCGTCGTCGACTGCGGTAATGGTGTCCAGTTGCAGGGTGATCCCGGTGGGAGCGGGGGTGGACATGGGCGCGGCCTGGCCCGGCTGCTGACTATCGCTCGAGCCCGGTGGCTGGATGACATTCTGAAAGAAATCACCTGCGAACTTCGTCAGAAAACCCGTCGGGTCGGCCGGAATGGGGGCGACTTTTTGGGGGAAGAAGAATTCGTACCGCTTCTGGTCGGACGCGTCGCCCCCGCCAAAGCGGCCTTTGGCGTAGCGCACCAGATAATCGGTCAGATTAGCCTTAATGCCGTTCGCACCGGTCGCTATAAGTTGCCAGAGTCCGTGCGCTGCGTCGGGCGCCGTGTTGGAGAGGTTCCCGATGGTAGCCAGAGCGTATCGTTTGCGAAGCTGAATCGACGGGAGGACCTGGTTCTGCAAGGTTCCCGAGATCTTGTTCCAGAAGTCCTGAACGGGTTGTGGCGCCGCCTTTACCGCGCTTTGCCACTGGGCGTAAATCAGGCGCGCGAGCACGCCGTCGTCGGCAAGCAGCCCCCACCAAGCCTCCAATGCAACTATGGTGGCGATCTTTATCGACGGGCCTTCCGGAATCGTCTGGCTCAACAGAGCTTCCCAGTCTTGAAGCGTAAGAGCCGCCTCGTACGTGTCCAGGGCCTGGACGAACGGTAGGGAGGGACTGCTGTCACCGATGGCGGCCTGGCATTGATCGACCAGGTAACGGGCTAGGCTGGAACCATCCGGAGCGAAGAACAGTCCCGCGTTGGCTCGGTCGTGCAGACTGGCGAAAAAAGGGTCCGCGATTGCGGCCGGAGCCAGCGAAGCGGACTTCGCAAAATCGAGAATCGCACGCGAAAGATCGAAGGCTTCGGCTACGCGGCTTTCCAGTTGTGCGCGCCAATCCTCGGTCTGCTGAACGCCTTTGATCCACAAATTTCCAAAATCGATAAAGTCGCCCTTCGCCGGCTGCTCGGCCAAATCGATCTGATTTACATATCCGGCTATGGGAAGCTGTCCGGCGGGAGGGGCGACATAGTTCCATTTTGCGAAGCCAATCTTCCCGGGAGCGGCGGCTTGCACGATGGTGATGGTGGGCTGCCCGGCCGCCGGCATCGACGGCGCCTGTATGACGGTGATTGGGTTCCCGGCGCCTCCGGCATCGAGGATGGGTGCCACGAACAGGTTTCCGGCCGCGGGCAGGTTGGCGATGCTGAAGTGCAGGGCGAGGTTCAAGGACTGCGGAACGGGCGCCGGGTACGTCGACGCGTGCGCCAGCAGGGAATGCCAGGACTTTGCGTCGAACGACGCCGCCGATTCCGGCGCCTCGTGAAACAGCCAGGCACCCGGACCCTGCATTGGCTCGTTCAGCAAGGCATTGGTGATCAGATCGGGGCGCTGGATCGGGTCGTGAGGAACCAGCGTGACGGCAACTTCCTGCCCCTGATTGGGATCCGCCGAAGTCCCAACCCATGCCTTCAGGCCCGTCAGGTTCCACGTCCATGGAACGGTGAAGGTTTTGTTCGCTGCGGTAACGTCGGCCTGTGTCCCAACTATGGCGGCGCTTAGATTCATTCCGAAATAAGCCGCCTTGGAGAGCTGGCCATACGGCCCAAAGAGCCGCTCGATCGAGCATATAATCGCGATGTTCGGCATAGTCTTTCTCTCTTACTCCAAAGCGTTAATGTATCGGCTTGCATGGTCGTTGGCGGTAAGTCGCGCTGGAGCAGGTTGTCCTGTCGCAGGTTGCGCTGGAGCGGGTTGCCCTGCCCCCACCACACTCTGGTTCGTGCTCTGCTGGGGCGCGCTCGACCCGCCGCCGCCGGCAAAGCGATACTGCACGGATTGATTAATACTCAGGGTGAAGCACCAACATATCTTGATGCTGATGTTCAACTGCCCCCGTCCTGTAAGTTGGCCTTGAGAGTACTCCGCCTCCAGCATCAGCGACAGACTGACGTCCACGATTCCGAGCAGGTTGACCTGGCCCGAAATCAGTAACATCACGCCGATGTCCAGTCCGGACGAGTTCGAATGGAACTCCACAATAATGCCGAAATAAATGTAGACCCCGCCACTAATGGGCCCCAATGCGATAGCCAGACTCGCGCCGGCCGTGATGCCAACGGATACGTCCGCCTGGAGCGCTCCGGTTGCCGGAATGTAAGTTGTTTGGACGTCCAGCCAACCGCCGCCTCCCAGGATGAAGATGGTCAGCGTGAACGGCGCCGTCTGTCTCGCAACCTGAAGGCCGGCGCCAAGCTGGAACTGGTTATTGACCATGGCGAGGCTGAAAGTCGTGCCCAGGCGCAGATTCGCTATTCCGAAAGCTCCGAACTCGATGTCCGGGATCGGGAGATCGAGAATGGATGCGAAGGAGAGCGGGTCGGGTATCAGCCGAATGGAAAATCCGGAGTCCGGTGAAACCAGGCTGGACAGGGCATCCGCGATGAAAGTCAGCACGCCCTGCAGATGGACGTTCTCCGGCGAGATGTTGAAGCGGACATGCCCCCCGTTGTCGAACGTCAGGCTGGTTTGCGCAAAGATCGCGATCAGCGTGCCGCCGACTGACAACTCCCAATCGCCGCCGATGGAGCCGCCCACCGAGTACTGCGGCGGGCCGCTTGCTCCGGCTGCGAATTTGGCGCTCGCCTGAAAGTTCGCGCTGGTCAACTGCAACGTGACGGGACCGAACGAGAACAGAGTCGCCGCCTGATCGAGCGGCACGTTGATGTCGGCCTCGGCCCAGGCCCGCAAGGTCTGTTGATCGACTCCATGCGAAATCCGGACATTCTGGTTGGCGATGTCGGGAAGCTTCAGGCCGGGAAACAGGTTCGTGAGCTGTAGCCCGGCGAAGCTCGGGAAAATGCTCGAGAGATCGAAATTCTTCAGGTCGGCCGGAATGAGCCTGTCGAGAATCTGGGTGGAAGGCAGGGCGACGCCCAGCGACTTGATCGGATCGTCCCCGTTGAAAACACGAGCCACCACGGGCGAGATATCGACAGGTAGGCTATTCTCGTCGAATATGTACGCCAATGCCTTTCTGGCTTTGTCGGCGGTCGAGCCGCCCGAAAAATCGAGATTCGGAACGCGCGGCGGATCGCCGAATGCCCGCAGCAGCCGGAGCGTTGTGTCGGGAAGTTGAAATCCGGTGGTCGTGGGTAACGTGCTTGCGGCGTACGCAGATAGTGCGCCAAATTGGCCGGCCAGGGCCTTGCCGGCATCCGCCACCGCTTGCCTGAAAGCCACGATGTCCGGGTTGGACTTCAGACTCGCGGGCAGGTCGAGCAGTGTGGCTATTTGAGCCACGGCCGATGCAGCCGTGTCGGACGGCGACAGGAATTGCGCGAGGCCTGCTGCCAGATTTCCCACCTGGATGGAAAGCTGGTTGAGAGCTGCATTGAGATCCGCTTGCACGGCATCCTCGACCTGCTGGACCCATTGGCTAAGCGCATTCAAAAAGTCGATGGGCGTGCCTTTCGCCATCATGGCCGTTACCATGCCGGCGTATTTTGTTAACCATTGTGAGACGGCATCGTCTTTCGGTTTACCAAACCACGCTTGCAACTGCGCAACCACATCGAATTTTACCCTGACGTCTTTTTGGACCACCGTCAGCCCGTTCTGCAGGTTCTTTTCGAAGTTGGTAAGGGCGGCGTCGGCGGACCCGATTGCCACCAGAATCGGGTCGGTGCGATTGCCGATCCACGCCGAGGCCCACGGCGGGAGCTGCGCGGCAAACGCGGGCAATCCCGACAAGAGCAGCGCATGAATCTTCTGTAGAACGCCAATTTCGTTTTTCGTCAAAGGATCGGGTGCGCCACTCAGCGGGGCCAGCACACTGCTTACGAATGGCGCAACCACGCCCGAGAGGGCGTTGAGGTTCGTCAACAGGGTAGAGGCCGATGCGGCGAGCGGCTCAATATCCGTCTGAAGGTCCGCGAAGGCGGTGATCTCGTTCTTAATGCTTGTCTGCAGCGTCGCCGTCCATTGCGCCGCGGTCCCTATCAGTCCGATGCAGTCCTGTTCCAGCGTGTGAGCGCCGCGCACGATCGTGTCGGTGATCTGTGCCGTGGCCAGTTCGACGGTCTTTTGACCCTGGAGGCGAACCTGGCTCGCGATATCGCCGGGATTTATTTTGTTGGTAACATCCGTCGCCACCTTAGTGAGGTCCCCTTTTGGTGCGTCAAGCTGCGCGAAAAGCTCGTCCGGAATATCTTCGGGCTTCGCCGCGGTGGCGGCCTCCAGCAACAGGCGGTCGATGGCGGAGGCTACTTGGTCGGGAACGCGGCTGAGTAGATCGCCCGAAGAAGCCACGGCCGGAACACCCGGTGGCGATGTCGCCGGCTTGGATCGCGCCATACTGATGGTTCGAAGGTTTGTGCCGAGCGAATTGTCCGTTCGCTCGCGAACCAGGTTTACCGGACGGTCGCCCGGCACCACGGCAAAAGTGAATCGCCCGAATCCCGGCTCTATTGAGGGGTCGTCTTCGGGAAGATCAAAGGTGCCGCCGCCAAACGCCGCCTGAGGCCCAGTGCGCCACGCGTCCGCGTAATCGATTCCGGGCAGAGCCGGCCAGAGATCCGTTTGGGTAGTGGCATTGTCGTCGGTATTGGTGAAGAAGTACAAGTTCTGCGGCTCGTCCAGTTCGACCATGGTCGAGTCCCGCCCGGTATTGGGGTCGGCGGCGACTTCCACGAGGATGTGCGGCTTGGGATAGAATTCGGCATCGGCCGATGGATTCCATAGCGGAACCTGCCACCCTTCGTGCGCGCCCGAAGGGGTGACGGCACGCACGTCGGATCCCCACGCGCCATCCACGTTGACGATCAGGCTCTTGCAATGGGTGCCCAGAACGAATCCGCGCGTGATGGGCGCCGCGCCGAACTCCGGATACTGCCGGTCGGGCTGCAGGATTTCGACGTATTCCCGCACTTTCCGCAGCACCGCGCGTCCCGGCAGAGCGTCTTGCTCGTGGCTGAACTGGCCAGGTTGCTGGACCGTCCGTTCGTACACGATGACATATTTTGCCGTGTTCCAGAAAACTCCCAGACGTCCGATCCGTTCCACGCTGATATAGTGAGCGCGCCCCATCGCGGTGTGGGAGTAAATGGTGGTGAGGTCGTTGTTAAATGCCGCTTTCTGAAATCCCCATGCTCCCAGCGCCGACAGGTACAGATTGGAGATCTTCGCCGAGCTGGAAACCGGCTTGCGCCAGAGCGAATTGTAGATATTCTGAGACTCGAACGGCCAGGCAAACCCGCCCGCAAGACCGTCGGCAACGTCCGGTACCCCTGGGGGATGCTGGCCGTGCCCGACGGGATATTTCAAAGAGGCGTTCTTGCGCAGTGAGTACGACAATCCGTCGGTGAGGACCAGCCCCGCGGGCTGATGCGTATCCCATGGCTCCAGGACGGCCAACCGCCTGGTGTACCGGTCGTAGGTGCCCTGCCATGCCGAGAAACTATCGTTGAACCGTTTCGACTGTGCCGGCGTGAAGGACGCGGGGAGCGGTGGGGCGGAGGTCGCGTCCGGAACGTTTCCCAACCGAGACGCGATTTCGGCCAGGCGCAGGAATCCGTACGTGATTTGGCAGGTCAGGCCGTACAATAACTCGAAATCCGCCTCCACAATCGGCGTTCCCGGAGCCTGTTCGCCTGGGTAGCCCAGGAGCCTGCGTAAGTTCCATGCCGGCTCGACGAACTGCTGGCTGAGCGATGTCGTGGTCAAGCTCAGGCTGGCCGGTGGCGAGAACCGGAAATCCGCCGGGGCGGTTGTGGGAATGTCGCCGTGTTGCTTTTCCATGGCTTCACCGACGGCCTGTGGGGGCAGCAGCAAAGCGAAGGGATCCGTGCCGCCGGCGATCTGCCAGCGCGCTCCACTGTCCGATTGATTCGACCACGTGCCGGCCTGAGAGGTCTGGTCCGCTCCTTGCAGAAATGAGGAAATCCCCACTCGCGCCACAAGAAAAGGCTGGCTGTCGATTACCACAACCTTCCGTTCGCTGGCCGCCGGAGCCGAATCGCTCCGCGTCAGGGTCAGAGTGATCGCCTGGCTCTGGCGCGGTTGAGTCTGCTCCCTAAAATCGAGAAAGTAGGACGCCGCCGCGCCAGCCTGCGCAGGGCCACTTTCCAACGGAATCACCAGCGGACGGCCCAACTGTGCGTTGGGAGCGAGAAACTCCTCGCCCGGCAAATCGTCTTCGCCGCCCGGCTGAACGTCCGTCAAGCCGAAGCGCATCGACACATCGACATACGGCCTGCCCGATGCCTGGTCGAACTGGACGGAAAAAGTCGAGACTTGCCCATCGGCAGACGGCGCTCCGTTGAACTGGAGATCGAGCGCCCCCAGGCGCGCATTCTGCCCTGCGCCGGCCGGCGGGACGTCGGGCGGAACAGCCTCGAAGGAAAACGGCTGCGGGTTCGGCTTATACAAGGAGCGCCGCTGGCCGGGCACCGTTTGTTTCGGAATCTTGGCACTCCAGGCCAGAGGCGTGCCGTCGTGATCCAGAAAGGTCGCGAGTTGCGCGCTGGCGGGAATGTCGATGACCGGGAGAAGCGCGCGCGTAACCAGTACACTGCCCTGCGCGGAATCCGCGCCGTGAACCGCCAGAGTCCAGGTGTTCTTGTCGCTCGCGTCGCCGTCATCCGTGGCTTGGGCATCGGGCCAGGGAGCCGTCCAGAAAGGCATGCAGGAAAACGGCGAGCCGTCCTGCACGGTATGCAGCGCCGAAACGTACGGCGCCTGCACCTGGCCGTTCCAAGAGTTGCGCATGGCTTCGCCGGGGATGCGGAATTCCACGATGGATTCCGCGGCCGGCATGTCTGCGGCATCGTCCACCGGCCGTTCGTACGCCATTACGTTGCCTTGAACAATACGAAAAGGAAGCGGGCGATCGGGCGTCGCCTGGCACATTCGCTTGAACGCCAGAAACGAGTGCGAGCCCCGGTCGAGACGCACGAGAGTTACCAGCCCGGCCGCGAACTGAACATGCATCTGCGACTCGACGGGCGATGGACCGGCCGCCAGAACGGGGCTCACTGTAAGAGGATTTTGCGCGAGTGAATCGAGCTTCCCGCGAATCGAAGAAAAATCGCCGCCGTGCGGACAAACTTCGGGGCCGGCGCCCGCCGAGTTCTTGAATCGCAGGCTACGGAAACCGAGGTTCGACGGCTTGACCTCAGGCATGCGCGCGATCTCCGCGTGCAGCAGAAGGGTTTCGGAATCGTCAAGTATCCGGCACCGCATGGCGCAGTCCACTACGAAGTGCGACGCGCCACCGTCATCGTCCCCGGAGACCACCTGGACGACATTGCGCGCGTCGCCGGGGATCGCGTCGAACGTGATCAGTTCCGATTGCGTTTCCGGATTCACGAAGATGAGTCTGCGGAAGTTTCGGATTGGATCCGTCGGGTACTGGTAAGTCGGCTGCTGTGTGCCAAACGCACTCCGGTCGAACAGGTAATCGCCTGCAACCTGGGGAGGTTGTCCGTCAACCTGGCTCTCTACGCGCAGAAATAGTTTCAAAGCCATCGGCTTGCTCCTTGGCCAACTGTCTTAGACTCATTTGAAGCTACGGGGCCGAAGGGTCGGCGAGGCTGGCAACGTCTTCGTCGATGTTCACATCCACCGCGCCAAAGGTCTGGGTCGTCGAGACCGGGTTTTGCCATGCCGTCGCAAACGCGATCCCCGAATCGGTTGGGTCCGCAGCCAGGCTGAAGGGCGCCGTACCTGTCCCGACTACCCAGAACCGGACATTGTTATCGCCGCCAGCGGCCGCCACGACCTGCTGCATCAGCGCCGCATTCTTGACGTGGCAGTAGATGGCCGGGCGGCAGTTGCTTCCCAGCACCTGTCCCACCCAGGCTTGCACGTAATCCTGCAGCGCGGGCAGATCCGGATTGCCCGGATCCACGTGCTCAACGTCCAGATAAATGGAGCTTCCCTGGGGAAAGCCTTCGTTGAGCGCCATTTGGACTGCGTCGATACCGTCCGCGACACCCTGCGCTGTGGTGAGATTATTCTGATGGCAGGGGCTCGCACCAGCTACCTGCTGACCCACATAGATGATCAGGCAGTTCCAGCCGAGGGCCACCAGTCCGGCGCGTTTTCCCATCCAGGAAGCTCCCCCGTGGCAAGGAGCCTTCAGGTAGTACCCGCAGAACGCGTATGGCAGAGTGGCCTTACCCGCCTCCATCTGAGCGTCGCCCGGATAGACGCCGGAATCAAAACCCGCATATGACATTTGACGATCCTTTCGATTTTATTGCCTGATTACGGTTAGTTGCTTTTTCGTGTCCACACGATCCGAAGCGGTCACCAGGAGCAGATTGTAAACTCCAGGATTTGTGTCCGCTGAAACTGTGAACGTTAGTTTGTCCTGGCTGACGCTGAACGTCTGCGTCGTATGTTCTTGCTTGGTTGCGCTGTTTGCGAGGTCGACAGATTTGACCTGAGAAAGATCGCTTCCGGTAAGCGAAACGGTGACGGTCTGTCCAGGGGAAACATGGTCAAGGTCGACTACCGGCGGGTTGGCTGTAGGCGGAGCGGTGGTCGGAGCTATCGTCGCGGTAACTGTTTTTGTGGCCTGGGCCGCCTGCTTCTTCTGATCGATGCTTTCGTCCAACTGCGTCATGAGTCCGTCAAACAGCCGTTCCGAGAACCCCAGGGCAAAAGCCGTCCCCAGCACGGGTGCCATATTGGCAAGATTCCAGTCGATCGCTTTGAGGGGTCCGGCCAGAATCCCGACTTTTGGGTCGGCGAGCAGCATGATGATCACCACACCAAACCACCCAGCCAGAGCCCCGGCGACCGGGCTGAGAAAAAGCGTGGCCCACGACGCGCCATAATCGGTCGGCACGTCGGCACGTTTTATCTGGCGCATCATACGACTTAGAAACCCGCCCGCGGCGCCAGCCAAAAAAAGGTTCGCGTGCTGGTCGGTTATGGATATCGATACGATAAAGAGAACTCCGACCAGTGTCAGCCAAAACGCCTTGTTTTGCCAGCTCGTCAGGGTGGCGAAGTCTGTGTCGCTGCGGTCGTAGAGGAAGCTCAGAGCTTCAACCAGAAGTTGCTTTCTGTCAGCCGGAGAGGTGGTGTTCGTGTCGAAGGCGATTTTTATGCGGCTCGCCAAGCCGTTTGACGCCGCGGTGTTGATGTCCGCCAGTTGCTGTTCGGCCGAACGGAGTCGCGCGTCAACCCTCTCGCTCGAAGCAGCTTGCAGCAAAGCGATTTCCGCTTTATGGACCAGCATCCAACCTGCGATTTCCAATCCCCGCGACCAGAACAGCCAATCCCAGATGTTCCTTTTCTTCAGATCCGTTTCGAGGCTGTCTAGCTCTACCGGCGGAACGCCTCGCGGGGACGAGCCGGATGTGTTCAGTCGCGATCTTGTGTCCACCACGCTGGCGAGCAGCCCACGGCGGCTAGGGACCGCAATGTTGTTCCATCGGATAAGCCAGATGCTTATCAGAAAAGCGAACGGAACCAGAAACAGAAGCGGAGTTGTCGAAAGTCCGGGTGCGCCAAGCCTGAAATCCACGCGCCGTACCTCTCCGCTCTTGATGGCCACCGAGGTGGAATCGGAGCTGAGACCCGGGTTTGAAAGTGTGGCTTGGTAACTTCCAGGAGGCAGCGCTGTGCTATAGAAAAGGCGGCCGGCATCACCGGGACATCTGGTGAATTTTTCAACAATGATCCGATTAGGGGTTTCTTGACCGATGACTGCGAGCGATGTACCCACGATTCCTTTGGAGTCGGGAACGCCTATCAGACCTTCCATAAGGCCTGAGCCTGCTGGCGGAGTATTCGTATCACTTTCGCCCCGACACAAGGTGGGGGAATTCTCAACTGTTCCGGTCGGAGCGGCGGCTGACAATCCACCCTTTGACTCCTGAGCCGGGGCGGCTGCCTTAGGTTCCAGTGTTGCCTGCGTAGGTTTGGCATTCCCCTGCCCCTTAAGCGGGATCTGTGGAAACACCGCCAACAACAGCAGTACTAACGACGCGCCGTAGAGCAGGCCTGCTGGTACTGACGACCGGCCGTCCGTAGATTCCTTTGTCGTGGCTGGCAGCAAAGCGGATTCCTCCTCGTTATTGTTAGCGCAACCTACTTCGAAAAGGGGACACAAGTTTTCCATTTGGAGCCGAATTTCCATAGATTATACACCCGGCTGCCTCCATTGGAGCCGTTTATTTTTGCATTTTCTTCGTCCCGAGCGATGCCAGCGGCACAGGTGGGCGCCAACTCTGGCTCCCGTTTTCTACTTGCTAAGGCTCATGTGGGCTTGGGGGCCGACCCCGGGGCCGCCATCCGGGGCCGCCCCCCCGGCCCATTCTTGAGTTTAGCCGCTCGCTTCAAAAACTTGGCCTTATCTGTGTGACAACAGCCAGCGCCCCACGACGTGCGGCTCGGCGCGCTCCTCGGGCCGCATCGCGTTCCGGCGGCTGCTGGCGCGGCGATGCGGCGGGTGCGCCCGGCCGCGCGATCGCGCGCCTCGCCATAGGGGCAAGTCTGCCGGGAATGCGTCGGATGGCCCAGGGGCGGCCCAGCGAGC
>OCTA010003804.1_pt1 | contig 13360 bp, 25 predicted proteins | sample 1538991 | NCBI WGS metagenome assembly OCTA01 (sample SAMEA3539302, study PRJEB22396) | soil metagenome | biome: tundra; feature: field; material: soil | place: USA | collected 2010-05 | depth 0.15 m
AAAATGGTGCAAGTTGATGGAGTTGAACCACCCGAGCCATAATGGCAAAGCGTTTACAGCGCTCACCGCTACCCCTACGGTATAAACTTGCATTAAAATTGGTTCTAATCTAAATAAAGTACATTATACTTATTACTATATGTCTAATGACTTTATAATTGAAAACCATCCTTGGAAACTCCTATTAGAGAGTGCCACGTTTCCCGACGAGAATGAACTCTCTGCCATGAAAGCAATCATGGATGGTGAAAAAGGTGTAAGTAAAAACGATCTTGCTTCTGGAATGAAAAAAGCTAGAGTCAAAAATCTTTACGAATTGATTGTTTGGGGACTCCGTTCTGGTGTCATTAAAGACAAACCTCTTACACATCTCAAAGACAAAATGATGTATGATCCAAATGCCCACGAGGGATATCCTACACGATTACGAGTCTTGGCTGCAACCATTGCCGGATATAATGATTCTGAAATTCAAAAGGAAGCTGGGGTATCGAAAGACTCATTGACATTCTACAGAAAGAAAATAGCAACCGAATTTAATCTCGGAGATTCTATAGCTCGTCTCATTAGATTTGGTTTCCAAGTTCTTAATCCAATTGAACGACCATCTTCAATATCTAAACCACCACCAAACTATCAAACTATTGAAAATCCTCCAGTATTATCAAAATTTAGACCGGCAGATATAGACCCCGATATTCCTGTTTATGATAGAATGAGAAAAAAGATTTTAGCACCAGCACCGGAAGATGTAATCGCAAAAATGCCAGATATACCAAGACCAAGACCAAGACTAAAACGATTTGGTAATAAACGAATTCCTATTCCTACCACCAAAATTACACCCATAGGCACTGCTCTGTATCTTCTAGGTATAGACCCTTCTGTTCTTTACACTTCATCAGCATCACGAGGCGGCAAACAAACCAAAAAGTTTTGGGACCGGAGTCCAGAATATTTATGGAGAATGTTAGAATTAGCAAAAAGACGATATGAACTTGAAATAAAGCATTCTCACAACATAGCTAATAAAGGTGGAAGTCAAAAAAGAGCATCTCAACTCAATATCGTGTGGGCATTAGTAAAGAGAATGTTCGCTAGACGTGGATACACGTTGGAGGGTTAAATTGGCTGGCGGCGAGGGATTCGAACCCCCATACGGATAAACCGAATACGCGACATTAACAGTGTCGTCTCTTACCAATTAGAGTAACCGCCAATAAAATTGATATCCGGATATTCGCAAACGTCCGGATATATGATGTTTGATATTATAAACCACCTTCCTTTCTGGTTTTTTTACAATGTCATAGATTGTCATCATAAATTGGTGGACCGGAGAAGCCTTTTTTCTTCCCCTCACCTCTCGGTGGGAATACCGGCCCATAAACTATATAAATTTTGGGGAGATAAGCAGTTTATATTATTTTGTACATATTTATTACTATATGATACCACTTTATACACAAGAAGAATTTGATGGGGCGTCTTCTCGATTTTGCTTATCATTCGAATGTGAATTTTGTCATAATATTTTCACACGTGAAAAACATGATATACAAAAATATTATTCGAGAATTAAAAATAATAAAAATCCAAACTTTCAACTAAAATATTGTAGTCGATCTTGTGCTCATAAATCTAATAGAAGTGGGAAAAATCTTAATTGTAAACAGTGTGATAAAAAAATATATAAAACAAGACAAGAAATAAAAAAATCGAAGAGTGGAAATTATTTTTGTTCACACTCTTGTACAGGATTATATACCAATTCTCATAAAAAAACAGGAAATAATAGGTCAAAATTAGAATTGTGGTTAGAAACTCAACTAAATACATTATATCCAAAATTAAATATAGAATATAATAATGTTAAATTATTTGGTGTAGAATTAGACATTTACATACCATCATTAAAACTTGCTTTCGAATTAAATGGAATATTCCATTATGAGCCAATTTTTGGAAATAGTAGATTAAATGAAATACAACACAATGATCAAAGAAAATTTAAATTTTGTAATGAAAATAAAATTGGTTTATGTATAATTGATACTTCTTTCCAAAAAAAGTTCACAATTGATAGCAGTAAAAAATTTCTCTCAATTATAACAAAGATTATAAATGAAAAATTGGGGTGTCCGACCGAATTTGAATCGGCATAAATCAGGTTCACAACCTGAGGCATTAACCAGTTATGCTACAAACACCATAAAATTTGGAGGTCCTATGGAGAATTACACTCACAATTTTAACTTTGAGGGAGTTACGTCCTTTTATTAGACGATAGGACCGAAAATGGTGGTATCGAAGGGACTTGAACCCTCACACAGCATCTTAAGAGGATGCCTCTCTGCCGCTCGAGTTCCAATACCAAAATGGTACTCGGTGAGGGAGTCGAACCCCCAAAACAATCTCATCAGGATTGTATTTTCCCATTAAATTAACCGAGCAGAAATTGTCCAAGCATGCGTCATAGATCTAATCGGGATGATTTTGACCTATGAAACCAATATAGTTTTTGTTGGTATACCGTTTGGTCCGGAAATATGACCATATTGTTATTTATCGGTGCTTGGATAAGATAAGTATAACGAATTTTCTGAAAAGTGGCAAGCGGTGTAGGAATCGAACCCACGTTTTCGGTTTTGGAGACCATTGTAATACCATTATACTAACCGCCTATTAATCGTCTCAAACCCCTCAGTTTACTACGTAAAGACTTCTTTTTGAGTCTATCAAGAAACTTGTGCCTACTCTTATGGCACCGTCTACATAGGGTTTGTAAATCTTCTAATAAAACATCATATAAATTTCGATAATGTTTATGGTGAACATCTAATTTCTTCTTGGAACCACAAACTTCACATATTGGGTTCAACTTCTTTTTTTCTTTCCTCAAATTCTTCCAATGTTCGGATTTAAGATAAACATTTCTATACCAATCTCTTCTATTCTGTGGTATTCTTCTCATGTCTATACATATCATTCCTGAGTTTGTTTAAATGAAACTCTACGATAGATTTATCTACATTAGCAATTCTTGAAATCCTATTAACTAAATTTCTAGTATGTCTAAACATATTTCTTTTAAATAAGTTTCCTTTTCGTTTATCTACTCTAGTTTTTAACTCATTATGAACTTTATTGTGACACTTTCTACAAAGTGATACTAAATCATCTACTGTCACATCATATAAATTTTTATAATTTACATGGTGCGGTTCTACATGACTATTATTTCCACATTTTTGACACGAAGAATTAAGTTTTAACTTTTCTTCTCTCAGCTTTATCCAGTGATCAGATTTAAGATATTCGTTTCTATATTCATTTCTATCTCCATAATAATAACGACTTTTCTTTTTAGTTCCTTGTAAAAATATCTTATTTCTTTTATTCTTATGTCCTCTTGGAATATAATAATCCATTGCTCTTGAAATCATATTTGATGATGTAAACATGATATAATATACATCAAATACTTGAAAAATCAAGTATTTTCTTCAGCCATGTTATCTCTGTGCTTATATCAGAGTCCGGGTTCTGGTTTTATCCATAACACCCCATGACCGATAAGTGATTTTTAACTTAGCACCGTTTTTACGGAGGCTCACTGTTTGAGTTCTAAGCCTATTCTACAAATTCTAATCTAAAAACAAAAACCACCGAATTTTTCTTTCGGCGGTTTTCTGTGTTTTGGTAAATTCTTTTTTTACTCGGTACTCAACACAGCACCGCCGGTGGTATTATCAAATCCTGGTTGATAAGACCATTCAGTCCCTACGGGTTTAATTGTTGTATTAATACTTTTCATTCTATTACCTATAACTATAACACACTTTTGAAAACTGTCAAATTTTTATTACTTTTTTTCTCTTACTTCCAATACTATACCACATCTTTTTTCTTTGTCAAGTTCCTCTAATCTTTTTCTATTACTTTTCCATTCGTTCTATCACTAACTACTTTTGGTAAGTTCCATCCTTCGGTTTCTGGAAACTTGTGGCAACCAAAAAATTTCCAATATCTATATTGTTGACCGCATTTCCAACACCATACTGGCATCGGAACAAATCTACCAACATTACAATAGAGTGGAATTTCCATTAATGCTCCACATTTTACTTTATCAATAGGACCTTCCCCTTTAAATCCTAAAATTTTAAATACATCATCCATACTATATTTCTACTATACCACACATTTTTTCTTTGTCAAGTATCTACATTCACAACTGGTAGGATATTATTTTCTTGTTTTTCTAACCAAAACTCTTCATTACCAATTTCATCTCCTGTTAAAGGATTGATCGTCAGTCTTTTGTATTCAATTGGAATATATGGTTTTAATATTTTTATAAATTTACTATATAATCCTTGTCTACTTTCATCAGCTACAAATGAAATATAATCTGGTTTTATATCTTTAATAGATATTACTATTGATCCAAATACTTTTTTAAATACCTTTATTGGATTTCCGGTTCCAGTAACACCAACTTGACTTTTCTGTAAAGCAATTTGATATTGTTGATATGTTTGAAAATTTATTCTTTTAGGAGCATCAGGATTATTTAGTAATTTAAATTTAATTTCTATCATTTTCTTTTTGTTTGATAAAATAGATTCAGTAATATCTACTTGATATAATAATTGTCCGATGCGAAATCTATATACATGTTGATTTATTTTTTCAAAATTAAAATCTGGTTCGAAATCTTCTTCTAATTTTTTAATAAATAAATCCAACTCTTCATCATTTAAATACCCCATTTCTTCTACTGGTGTATTCAAAATTTCTTCTAATGATTTCATAAATAATTATCCCACATCTTTTTTCTTTGTCAAATTATCCACATATTTAAGGGAATTCTCTACAAGTTCAGTTAATGGTACCAATTCTTCTAAGCCATGTTTAATATTCCACAAATCCCAACAGGTTGTACATTGGCACCTTGGTTTCCTTATAACTTTATACTTTGGATGGATGGGACATTTTTGTATTTTCATAACTTTTTAATTAAAGAGTAATACCATTCCAATATTCACGAAATTTTTTCGGACATTCTGGAGATTTTAAATATAATTCTCTTCGCCTATTTCTTTCTTTTCTTATTTGGGGAAAAAGAGAGAGGTCGTGAGTTTTGGAATATAATCGTTCTAATTCAATATATTCTTCATCATTCATAACTTATTCTCCTTTAGCTGCAAGACTATCAAAATAAGAAGAACCAACTTCTTCCCACTTACCTTCAGCATTCTTTATTTCAAACTTTAGATTTTCAGGAGTGGTTTCATTGAGTATTGTTTCTTCTAATGTTTCATTCTGACGTATCTCATACATTTTTTTAGATAACCAAAATTTAAATTTGGCGGTTCCCAATAACCTTTGAAATGCTGATTTCTTATTATCTGCTTGAGATCTACTATCAGATGCACGGCCTATAGCACCGCTTTCTTTATGGATTATTTGAACTCCCGAAGCAACTTTATTTCGGGCTTGACCTCCAGCTCCTGAACCACAGAAGTAAGACACATCAAAGTCTTTCTTTGTAGCTAAATGGATTCGTTCTCTGGTATCTTCTGACATAACATTTTAAAATTGGAGGCCCGGAAGGGAATCAAACCCCTGTCTCAAGTTTTGCAAACTAGCGTATGAACCACTCTACCACCGAGCCATAAATCATCTATCTATCGTATTAAATGATGGAGTATCTTTTGGGTTTAAATCCCACTGTAATGTAGGAGTATAATACTTATTTGTATCTACTGGTTTTACTCTTTCCCAAATATCCACCTTTTCATCCGAACTAATCATCTTAGATTTTTCTATAAATCTATATTGATAACCACTGACGTCTACAACCATTGTAGAAGGTCCACATCCTAAAAGAAAAACAAATGGTATCAAATATAAATACTTCATCATAAATCTGGAGCCAAAGGTGGGTTACGCCCCCACATTATACTGCTTTACGAAAGCAGCGCCTTACTAGTCGAGCCACTTTGGCACTGGAGCCAGATGAAGGTACTGCCCCTTCTTTCCAGGATTACCGATCCCGTGTAATACTTTTATACTAATCCGGCATTAATATGTATTAGCATCTAATCACCGCCACATCGTATTTAACGGGCTTTCAACCGTGGTGCCAGTGTGAGAGTCCAACTCAACACATTAAATTGGTAGACCCGACAGGAATCTCACCTGTTATTCTCCACGTTCGAATCGTGGCATGATTATATTATCACCACGGGTCCATTAAAAATCATCTTTATGCGGTGGTGGTTCTTCACTAAAACATTTACAGTTTCCCCACTCTTCTCCGCATCTCCAGCATTCTACAGCCGAACATGTACAAAAATACCAACTCTTTCCACATTCTGCACATTCACCCTCGTCAAATTCTTCTTTCATAACTCAAAATCTGGTGCACCCGGCAAGACTTGAACTTGCGACTTTCACGTTCGCAACGTGATGCTCTAATCCATCTGAGCTACGAGTGCTTTGGTGGCAATAATCAGAATCGAACTGATATTAAGTGCTTATGAAACACCCGTCCTACCATTGAACGATACTGCCAATCTAAGATAAGTATAACACGGAATTGAAAAATGTCAAGTCCAAATAAAATTATTGACCATTTTCTACAGTAGACGGAGATTGTATATCTACATTTATAACCACATTTTCAATGTTTGATTGTTCATTTACCATGGCAGCATATTCTTGATCTTCATAATCAGGAACATTGACAACAAACTTCTTACCATCTCTTATTATAATTCTACGCGTCATATTACTTCTTTATATTAGCTAACTTTTGAAGTCTCTCTTTAAGAGTAGTTTGAGGTAAAAAATTTCCTTGTTCATATGATGCCAATAGTTCGGGGGTTTGAGAAAGATCCGCAACAACTTTTCCCTCCCGTGCCGATTTATCTAATGATTGTTTAATTTTTTCTGCTGTCATTCCTGGTACACTTTTATACATTTCAGTAAAATGCCTAGGACATATGCTATGACTAAATAATACTCTACCAAGTTTGTTTTCTACTTTAACGGCAGCATCAACTTTAGGAAATTGCGTTTGACACCAAGCACAAATAGAAACTGCAGATTTTTTAACATTATTTTCCATATAATATAAATATCACAAAGTTTTCGACTTATCTAAACAAAGTTTTTTAAATTCCATCCAACCAGCAGGAAGATCGAGAAGTTCTAAAGCACCATAAAAACCAGTTTTGGTGGTATTCTCAGCAATCATGATTAGATTTACATCTGAATACTTTTCCAGAACGTCTTGTGGTGCTATGCCTAATAGCCATACGTTATCTAAATCGGTTATACCAATGACATTGACACACTTAAACTCCTTACCCTTATGTTGGCCACTTGGGCACATATATGGTCTACTTTTTCTAAATACTAAAGGTACATTATTTATAGATGAACCCTTAACATCAGCAAATACACCTAAAGGAACCAAATCAGGGTGACTCTTTTTATAAGATTTATCAACTATAGAATCATCAAACTTATCTTGTTTACCATAAAACTTTAATAAACCGTATTCAATACTTGCTCCTGTCATTTCTCTTTTAGAACGCATTTGATTATCAAATCCCTTCCACTCTTTTGTCTTAGCAATAACCTTCTTGGCAGCAAAATCTTCAAGATGTTTTTTATCCTTTTCGGTGAGAACCACAACTCTTCCTGAACTTTCACATTTTTCCATTTGTGGACGGAAACATTTTTCAAATATGAAACGGTTAAATTTAACTCGATCATATCTTTCCATTGGATCGCCGACGGAGAGTTTGAGTGATTTGTAGAATTCTTCTATCATAGTGTTAATAATACCTCTATAAATAACATAAGTCAACTTATAAGAAGAATATAAGAAAAGAGGCTGACTTCGTGAGAAAAGTCAGCCTCTTTGGAAGCGATTTCTTACCACTCGCCCTCCACCATTTAGTTTTATTAAACTAACAAAATTATAACTCGTTAATAATAACTATACCACAGTAGAAATTTTTGTCAAATGGTCTTTAATTCTATTTAAATTATCAACTATTATTTTTATCTTATTTTCACTTAAAACAGATTTAATTTTTTCTTTATCACATTCTATCAAATAAGGATTTTTAGTATCTACATATAAATTATAAATTGGTAAATAAAAATCAGGATAATATCTTCGTTTTTTACTATCTGCATCCGTCCACCAAAACATATGTTTTCTACTTCTTTCCCAAATAATTCCTGTTTCATCCATCCACTCAGCCAATTCTTTTTCCCAACTGGAATCCATCCAAATACCTTTATATATACATTTTTTATAATTTGTTTCTCCACCACAATTTGGATTATTTATAGATTTAATTCTTTGAAGTTCTTTATAACAATTAGAGGAACACGTTTGTATGTAATGATTTTTGTTACCAAATGAATTTTTACATATTTTACAAATCTTTATATGTAAATGAATATATCTAGGATTTTCTAAGTATCTTTTCTTTAAACCTAAACTTTGGTTGCGTGGGTCTACAAAACTTCTACTATATTTTCCTGAACAACTTAAACAGCAACACTTTTTTTCTTTTTTAGGATTTGTAGTAGTTGTGAATGGATTATTACAAAATAAACAATCTTTTATAACTTCTAAATATTTCATAATAAATGGTGGAATTGGAGAGAATTGAACTCTCATCTGCTCGGTGCAAGCGAGCCGTCCTACCATTGAACGACAACCCCTAAATTGGTGCTACTGGTCCGATTCGAACGGGCAAAGGATGACGCCTTCTAAGGGCGTTGCTTGTTCCTGCTTCGCTTATCCACAGTAGCATAACCAGCGCACTTACATTCCATTGGAATGTCCACCGCTGGAGGTATTCTGTAAGAACTACCCTACTTCTTCGTGTTAAATACTCTTAAACACTATCCGTTAGTTAAACGGAACGCAAATCTGGTAGACGGTATTGGAATTGAACCAATGACTAAACCGTGTCGAGGTTTCGTGTTACCACTATACCAACCGTCTAATATTCATAACTATAACACACTTTCGAAAAATGTCAAATTTTTAAACTTAAAAGGGATGATTTGTTATAATTAAACTACCCCTGTAAAATTGATTATTTGGTGGATTCATAAACGCCATCAGTTGGAACGTAGATGAAGTCAAATTTATTATACCAGGTCCGTAATTTATCATGGTACCAACATAAACATATTTATTAGTATCCATTGGTCTTATTCCTATAATTGGATTATTAGTAATGATTAAATATTCATTATAAAAATAACCAGGATTATTAGTAATAGACATAACCATAATTGGTACAGATATAAGTGATGCAAAACCTGTTCCATAATCTACTTTTACTCCTACATAAGTTATAGAAACATTACTAACGGTATTTGTAAAAATAGCTTCATTTGAGTAGTCACTTTCCAAGGCAGACGTGTCATATGCCGTGGCTGCGAAGTGATATGTAGTGCCGGTGACCAAACTAGAGATAGTTGCATTGGTTACATTGCCGACATCAACCGTATTGGTATATACGCCAGCAGCCGGACCATAATAAATCTTATAGCCCGCGATGTTGGTGTCGGTGTCTGGATCCCACGCCAGAGTTACATTGCTGGCAGCAAAAAGATTAAATGCAAAAATAAGTGTTGTTATGAGACAAAAAAACAATTTGGTTTTCATAACAACACCATACACCAAAATATCCAAAATGTCAAAATTTATTATTGACTAACTGGTGCTGATGCGATCATAGATAATGAAGCTGCAGGAGCTTGTGCTACAGTAACTTGAATTGATCCATTAATCTGAACAACAGTATTTGATGTTCCTGCATTGGCTATTACAGAAATGGTTGCTGTTCCAGAACCCGTTCCCATAGCATAAGCAGAAAATCCGTCGGCTGCTATTACTAAAGATGCTATATTAACATCGGAAGAATTCCACAAAGGAACTCCTGTAATTGTAGCATTAGGGACTACTCTGCCCAATGCTGATAATGGTGATATTGTTAGATCTACTTTTTGGTCTGTTGTAATATTAATCATATGGTTATATTTGGTTTTCAATTCTTACTACATTTATTTGTAAAAGAACCGGGATGTTAGGATCTACTACAGGAGGGGGAGACTTTGATTTATTTTTTATTATAAAATATATCACAACTCCTATCACTCCCACTATTATAATACTCGTTATTATAGTTAGTAAATTCATTACGGCATATAAGTATAACCAATGCGACTTTAAAAAATAAAAAACCCGCCAAATTGGCGGGTTTTTAGAACCTATTAACCTCGTATTATTACGTATTAGAAACTAAAACCGAGGAAGGCGGTGACGCCTAAACTATTCTGAGCTTTGATACCAGTATTACTGACATCAAAATCATACTCTGCTCTGACACCAGTGTAGACATCCTTCTTTAGCCAAAGTCTACCTTCAATTTCAGGAGCTACTGTCCAAGCAACTGGTCTATTTCCATAACTAACTCCACCATTTCCACCAGCCAAAAGTTGAACACTTCCTATACGGAAAAGGTTCCAATCGTTGAATAACTTAGTATTGAATTGCCAAGTACCTACATTCTTATCTGTGGTATTTGACCAACCAATACTCTGACGCACACCAACTTCGGAAGGAATAACAACACGAGCTTTATGAGCCAAGCTGAAATTCAAACCGGCCATGGCATCACTTGTTCCAGTAGTTTGAACTGTTGCTCCACCACCAACTGTGGCATTCCACAAGTCTGAATGATCTGATGAGGTCGCTACTGCGTTTGTTGAGCCAATGGCTTGGACGGTAAACAATGCACTGGCGAACAATACGCCGAATAATGTTTTAACTAATTTCATTTTAATTTCCTTTTTATTTTTTGTTTATCTTGTATCTTAATCTACAACACAAGTTGTAGATATTTTTTACTATAATAACTATACCATACGTATTAAAACCTGTCAACAATTTTTTTGAATTTTACAGAGAAACTATATTACCATGTCCCCTTACGTATGCAACTCCATTAATATGATACACAGAATGAACGTTTTGAAAGTGTATTTTGTTGGCCACGATTTTTTTGTTATAAAAATCGAAAGGAATAATTCTTAATTGTACAGTTTTACATTTTACCGCATTCGGTTCATACGTAAAACCATACAATTCTATATCTTTTTGTGTGAACAGATGATTAATCATGAAGTATAACTTTTCTTCTTCTTTATTTTCCCTCTTAATGTAATACAGATGCCAAAAATTGTCAATAAAATACATCCTAATATGATTATCAATCTATTCATACTTTTTTCTTATTCAGGAATATGGGTTTGTAATTTTCGTTCATTTGCTTTAATCTTTACACCATCTTTTAATTCACGTAAACGATAACCATCGTGAATTAAAGAAAAGCAAATCTCAATCAAGATATCATCTGAAGATAATCCATCTTTTTCAAAATTACTAACCAACTTTTTAATGTGTGGTTGAACCTCTCTTGCCCTCTTATAGAGAATGTTATATTCATCGTTCATATAATTCCAAAACTTAAAGCGATAGCAATAATTTCTATCCAATCTTTAATTTTCTGTTTTAGTTTCTTCAACTTCATATCCCAATTCCTTTTCTAATTTGGATATATTCTCTTTTAGTCGTGATTTGTATCTGTCAATCATTACACCTTTTTCTCTTGAACGTTCAAATCTTTTCAATTTATCTTTGCAACGTTCTAGTTGACACACTTTTTTTATAGCTGGCAAAACAACTGGTATCAATCGAACATCCATATATTATCTCCTATTTTCTACGAAAGAATAGAATTTCTTAGCAATCTCTAGTACCCTATCACTATTTGGAATCTGATCAGTAGTGAGATACGCACTTTTATCTGTTCTGCGTGCTATTTCTATACTACAATCCGTTTGCCACTTTACCCAATCAAGAGCTTGAGAGAGAACATCAGATCGTATTTCATAGGCATTTTTATTTACAGTATTCATAAATCCTCCGGGAAGTGTAGATTCAGTTTGGTCAGAAGAATATGGGGGATTTACCAATTTTACATTCCACTTTTTATTAAATTTTTCTATTGTTTCTTCCAATGGTTCTTCCACATTTTTAGTTATAGGAGTCGGGCGAATCTCTTCCATTTTTCTAACCAATGTGGCAGCATTTTTTATATTTATTTGAGTGTCGCCCTTCTTAAGAGTTATATCTGGAGAAGGAGAAATAACTTTAACTTCTGCAAATGGACTCTCATCCTCTGCTTTACGAGTTAGATAATCTGTTTCTTCTTTGGTGAAATGTACAGGTTTATGATTTTTATTGGAGAATAAAATCTTATCGGTTATACTTCCACTTAATTTCTTCTCATATGAAGAAATTATTGTATCTGTTGGGAATCCGGAATAGACTGATGTTCTATCTTCTTTTTCGTAGGAAGAAATGGTCTCGTCGAACCATTTTTCGTCGCAAACCTCACGTTTTTCTGCATTATCCATAATTTACCTTTCTGTGTGTAATGAAACCTGTATTGGTTTCTAAAAGATAAATATTGTAAAAAAATGAAAAACTATTTTTTTATATGTTTTTCTATAGTGCGGAGTTTACTTTCCATGTCTCTGGCTCGTTTTTTTAAAAGCTTATATCTACCATCTTGAAGAGCCAATATATGTCCTTCTTGTGTAGAATGTGGGGTAGTAATAAATGGTTCAAACGGATTTGATAAATGATTATGTTCAGTTCCCCCGCCTGCTATCTTACGATATCTTTGATCTGCCTCTGCATTTAATTCTTTAATTTCATTTCTCAGAGAATCAAGATAAGATTCTCCTATTCCTTCGTAAATCAAATCCTTTAGTTTAATCATAATCAATGTATTTTTTAAAATTTCTAGGATTTCTATCAATTGGATGAATAATCACATGAGATGAATCAAATTTTATATCTTTTTTCTTCTTCCATGAAAATCCCCCTCCGGATTCATAAAAGTAATATGGTATATCAATAGAATAAATTCCCTCTCTAAATTTACACACCAAATAAACATGTTGAACAGATGAGTCACATACAGTTGAACATTCAATTCCTACACCACTTAATATATCGGCTAAATCATCGGCAATCAAATGACAAATGCCGCCATGGCCCAACTCTTCATCATATCCTTCTTCATTTTGTGCCCACTCATCATATTGTTTTTGTGCAGCAGCAACAATTTTATTTAATATATTGTCATCAATTTTTTTAACACTAATAAGACCTTCTAGTATTAGATCTTTTAGTTTAATCATATTCCCTTATCTCTATTCCAAACTTCTTTAGCAAATG
>OCTA010003806.1_pt1 | contig 13357 bp, 9 predicted proteins | sample 1538991 | NCBI WGS metagenome assembly OCTA01 (sample SAMEA3539302, study PRJEB22396) | soil metagenome | biome: tundra; feature: field; material: soil | place: USA | collected 2010-05 | depth 0.15 m
GAACCGAGACCGCCCGAGTTCAGCCACAGCCGCGGCCCATTGAAGCGAATCAGTTGCGCCGCCCACATCTGATGCTGCCCTACATCGCTTGTTACAATCGCCTGGCCACCCGATAAACGGTCAATCTCCGCCATCAGATGCTGCGGCTTGATCTCCGCATCGGACTTCTCGGCGACCAGCGGATGCTCCGCCTTCCAATCGTGAATCTGTTGCAGCCAGACTTGGCGGGCGGCGGAATTCTTAGCCTTGAAGCTGGCAGCAAGATCGTTCAATTCGTCCGTAAGCTTGGGGATGACGCGCTTCACATTGCCGACAATCGGCAAGTCCGCCGTGCGGATTTTGCTGATCTCAGCCGGGTCGATATCGACATGGATCACCTTCGCATGCGGCGCGAAAGCGGCAAGCCGTCCCGTCACGCGATCGTCGAACCGCGTTCCCAGGGCGATGATCAGATCGGTGCCGTACATGCCCATGTTCGCGGCGTAGCTGCCGTGCATACCCGGCATGCTGATGAAGTTTGGATGATTCGATGGCAGAGCGCCAAGTCCCATCAGCGTGCATACGGCCGGCGCGTCCAGGGTCTCCACCAGCGTGCGCAGTTCATCGCTCGCGTTCGCGGCAATCACCCCGCCGCCTGCGTACACGAAGGGGCGCTCGGCCTCCCACATCATCTGAGCGGCGCGGCGAATCTGCCCGCTGTGCCCTTCGCTGTAAACCTTGTATCCAGGCAAATGAATCTCGGTGACGGGATCGTATTGCGCCTGCCCTTGAAAGGCATCTTTCGTGATATCGACCAGCACGGGACCCGGCCGGCCGGAAGCGGCAACGTAAAACGCTTCATGCACGGCTTGCGGCAGGTCCTGAATATTTTTCACCAGGAAATTGTGCTTGGTGGCGGAACGCGTGATGCCGAACGTGTCGGCCTCCTGGAACGCGTCCGTGCCCATCAACTTGCTCGAAACCTGCCCCGTTATCGCCACGATGGGGATCGAATCCATCAGCGCGTCTACCAGTCCCGTCACTAAATTCGTCGCGCCGGGGCCCGAGGTAGCGCAACAAACACCCACCTTTCCAGTGGCGCGGGCATACCCTTGCGCGGCGAATGCGGCGTTCTGCTCATGGCGTACCAGAATGTGCTTGATAGGGTAATCGTACAGGGCGTCATAAAGAGGAATGGTGACGCCGCCGGGATAACCGAAAAAAATATCTACGTTCTCGCGGGTCAGGCAATTGAGCAGGATTTTCGCGCCTGAAAGAAGGTTCGACGACATGGCGGTTTAGACGGACTCCCTAAAAGTGACTTAATATGTCGGATGGTTAATTATATTGGATCGCCAAATCAAAAGGGCCACCGGGCTGTCTGATCACTGCCCGGTGGCCCTCGATTATTGCTCGTGAGCGCACGTCAGGCGGTGCTGATTACAGCTACCAATCCGGCGAGCGTAACGACTGAGTAAAGCCGATTCATCACGATTTCAGAAGATAATCCGTACCCGGTAAGGCTTGGACTACCGATCTGCACCCAGACTAACCTAGAAGCGCGGCTTATGCAAGAGAATGATTATATAAAATCGGTAAATAGAAGAGCGCGTCCAAATCACCACGGGCGCACGATTAGGAGTCCCGGAATGAGTTGAAATGGCCCACATTTCGTTGACCACGCCTTTGAATACGTTCGAGGTAACGTCCATACAAACGGCCTTGAAAACTTCTGGTCGCTCCTGAAGCGCGGCTTGGGCGGCACGGACGTGTCCGTGCCGCCTTTCCATTTGTTCCGCTATCTGGACGAACAGGCGTTTCGGTTCAATAACCGAAAAGATGCGGACGGGGAAATCCTGAAGAACGCTGATCGCTTCGATCAGTTGGTATTGCAGATTTTCGGCAAGCGCCTTACTTATTCCCAGTTGATACTTATTCCCAGTTGATCGGCAAGGAGTCGGAAATATCCACCACTCAAGCTTTCTAAGAAAGGAGGCTGTTCGACAGGGGCGGGGGCCTCGACGCGCTTATGTTTCGGCTTTGGACCGCGCTTCGGATTGAGCGCGGTCTGTTTTTTGTATTCCGCCTCCCGCTGGATAAACTGGGCGCGAGGTATGGATAATACTTTCCCTACAAGCGCGTCGAACGCTTTGAATTCGGCAGAGTGTTTCATTCGCTACCCCCATATTGTCCCTCGCGGAGTCGGAGCTTCAGCAACGATCCGGCGAGTATTTCTTCCAAGTGGGATCGCTTCCATTCAAACACGGTTCCAGGTGCATCCACTAAGGCTTTCAGCCTCTTATAGCCAATGATGTCGAGCCTGTCGGCGGCATTCCGCTGGATATGCCAACCGAGCAAATCAGCGGCCTGAAGTGGTAATTGATCCTCCATCGATGCTGGAATCAGACCCCCGACCATAGAGGCTAGGAATGGATAGTCCGTCTCTAGCCATTCTTTTATGTCGTCTTTGAACCCGTTCAGGTGGTGCGTAATCTTTTGCTTACGAGAGACCACAAAGTCAACTCTCTCCACGGAGGGATCGATCTTATACACCTCCGCAAGAACGAGAACCGCATAAGCAATAAAGCATGGATAGTCCGGTTCATTAAGACCAAGCGGGACCTTTTTCTTCTTACCAAAATGCTGGCTAAAAACGTCCAAGTCCGACTTGCGGATGATCGATCCGAGCGCCGACATCCTCCCCATACTGGCCAGCACCCTTACCGCCTCAGAGATTCTGTTCTCGGCATCATTCGGACCGATCCCATGCCGTTGTTGCCATTCCAAGGTCTTCAGTGCGTTTGTGTGAAGGTAGGGAATCTTAGGAGGGCCGTCCAAGACCCTTTCCTGCCAAGCGCGTGCAACCCACGGCCATTCGGTCTCCGCTGCAACATACCCGCAAACCACAAACTCGCCATCCTTGCTGCCCACATCGGCTTCGTCCGAAAACGCGACATAGACAGCCACTCGTTACCTCCCGCGCGCGAATCCGCAGAATAGCGACCTGACCAAAGCCGCTGCCGTCTCTGCTTTCACGCTACACCTCGATCATGGCAGGCGTTATATACTGAGTCGAGTATATTTATGCCCTACCTGGGGCAGGCCACGCACGCATACCGTGAACGATTCCAGTCCAGACCACAACCGATCTTGCCGGACTCATCCGTGCACAATCGGCGCGTGCCGTATCCTTTTCCTACAAACGGGTGTGCGTCAATCGTGTATCCGTTTTTCTCCCGGCAATAAACCATGAAGGAATAGCCGTCCTCCTGGACGTAATTCCCGGTGATACGGCTCCAGTCTTCTTTACTGAACGGCGGCCCGGAATAGTGCCGCCTCAAAGTTTGTCCATCACAGACGCGTTCTGGATTGCCTGCTTCGGCCAGTGTCCGTTCAACCGCGTTCTTCAATGATTCAAATCTCTCCGCAGCCATCCGATCATTCCGCGCGACCCTGTGTGCGACCAGCAGTGGTGTCATCGCGAGACCTGCCGGCCCGAATGCGACGCAGCACACCAACGCCAACCAGACAGCCAGTCGGGCGTTCTTGTTTGAGATGGATAACCTTCTTCCAACCAGACCTGCCAGAAGTGCCACCAGCGATGATGCCAGCGTCTCCGCGACGATTACAAAGGGAACATATGAGTTAGCGATTCCATTGCTCGGTGGAAAGATCGCCCACCCGCTGCACAGTCCGGCAAACACACCAACGACAGTCGCGGCCACTAACCGCAGCCAGTGCCCGTCGGACAAAGTGGTAGAAAGGCCGGCGATCAACCCGACGAGCGCTAAGAGTATCCAGCGGGGAAATTCGACACTCGGCTCAATCATCGCAGGCCACCGGCAAAGCGCTGAACCTGCCGCGGTCAGGATCGGCAAAAGCTTGTCTCTAGCCTGCACTTGTTTAGAGCGAAGATAGCAGAATCGAAAAATTTCCCCCCTACAATAAAGGTTCTCATGCGCATCGCTCTGGCCCAGATCAACAACACGATTGGCGACCTTCAGGGAAACGCCGCGAAGATTCTGGACTTCGCTCGCCGTGCCCAGCGCGCCGGGGCCGATCTGGTCGCCTTTCCCGAACTCGCGCTCACCGGCTATCCGCCCCGCGACTTGGTTGAAAAGCGTTCCTTCCTCGATCGCACCGCCGACACTTTACAGACCCTCGTTCGCGCATCGGCCAGTCTCGACATCGCCCTGGTCATAGGCTATGTCGCCCACTCGCCGGAGACCGCCGCCATCAAGGCGCAGAATGCCGCGGCCGTCATCGATCAAGGCAGGATTCTGCTGGATCAGCGCAAGATCCTGCTGCCGACTTACGACGTGTTCGACGAAGCCCGCTACTTTCAGCCGGGCATTCGTCAGGACATCGTCACAGTTCGCGGGGCGCGGATCGCCCTCGCCATCTGCGAAGACTTTTGGAACGACAAGCAGTTCTGGGAGCGCCGCCGCTACTCGCGCGATCCCATCGACGAACTGGTGAAAGAGGGCGCGGACATCCTGCTTTCCATCAATGCCTCGCCCTGGAACATCGGAAAACGCGCCCAGCGGAGGGCCATCTTTGAAGCCTTGGCCAAGCGCTTCAATTTGCCCGTGGTCTACGTGCACATGGTCGGCGGCAACGACCAGCTTGTGTTCGACGGCTCGAGTTTCGCCATGACTCGCGAAGGCGAACTGGCGGCGCTGGCGAAATCCTTCGAGGAAGATATTATTCTCTTCAACTCGGAAACCGGCACGGGTGACAATCACGACGATCACCTGACAGTGGAAGAAGCCGCCTTCGACGCGCTTGTCCTCGGAACGCGCGACTACATTCGCAAATGCGGATTTCGCAGCGTTCTCATCGGACTCAGCGGCGGCATTGACTCAGCCCTGGTCGCCGCCATCGCGGTGGAAGCGGTCGGCAAAGAGAACGTCACGGGAATCGGGATGCCAGGTCCCTATTCCTCCGATCACAGTCTTACCGATGCGCGCTCGCTTGCGCAGCGTCTCGGCATACGCTTCGAAGTCGTTCCCATCAAACTCGGCTATGAGGCTTTGGTCGAAACGTTGCAGCCGCTGTTCGCCGGTTTTAGTCCCGACACCACGGAAGAGAATCTGCAATCGCGCTTGCGCGGAGTCACGCTCATGGCGTTATCGAACAAGTTCGGATCGCTCGTGCTGACGACGGGCAACAAGAGTGAGATTGCCGTCGGCTACTGCACGCTGTACGGCGACATGTGCGGTGGTCTCGCGGTCATCAGCGACGTTCCCAAAACCCTGGTCTACCGCCTCGCTCGCATCGCCAATGCGCGTTATGAATGCTGTGGCCTCGCCGGACCGATTCCCGAAGACACCTTTACGAAACCGCCCTCCGCCGAACTCCGTCCCGACCAGAAAGATACCGACAGTCTTCCGGAATACGATGTGCTCGATGCGATCCTGGCCGCTTACATTGAGCGCTACGAATCGGTTGCGGAGATTGCGGCGAAAGAGAACTTGCCGGAGATCCTGGTGCGCGACATCATCCGTAAGGTTGACCGCAACGAATACAAACGCCAGCAGGCAGCGCCCGGATTGCGCATCACGCCCAAGGCATTCGGCGTTGGCCGGCGTTTTCCCATTGCTCACCGCTTTACCGAATAACCAAGAACTTAAATGAATAAAACCAGCAGTCCGAAATCCGAGCATCGCGTTCTACGTTTGACGCTCGCGCTGTTGACCGTCTGCGCCGGCGGTTTTCTGGCGCTTCATTCGCAAAACGCAGCGCCCGAGAAAGTTGGGGCGCTTCCCGACGGCGGCTTTCTGCTGAACAGCGGCTGGGTCATCCGCCCGTCGGGCCAACAGGTTCCGGTAGACACTTTTCCGATGTCCACCGCGGCCTCGGAAAACGGAAAGTACCTGCTGGTTCTAAACGGCGGCTACAATCCGCCTTCGATTAGCGTCATCGACATCGCCCAGAAAAAAGAAGTGAACCGCACGCCAGTGCCGGACGGCTGGCTGGGGATGCGCTTCGCCCCGGGCACGAATCGCCTCTTCATAGGCGGCGGCAGCCAAGCGATGGTGTATGAATTGGCGCTCGACCCGGAATCCGGCACCCTCAGCCGCGCCCGCGAGTATGCCGCTGTCCCGGATCTCAAAAATCGGGGGAACTCCTTCGTCGGCGATGTCATCACCACGCCCGATGCGCACCTGCTCTACGCCGCGAATCTATACGGCGACAGCATCTCTGTCATCAATCTACAATCGGGACGTCTGATCGAGCAGTGGAAATGCGGCCACCGTCCTTACCGGCTGCTGTTGACTCCCGGATCACGCCAGTTGCTGGTCAGCAGTTGGGCCGACGCCTCCATCTATCAATACGATGCGAACACCGGAAATGAGATCGCCCGGACGCGCGTCGCCCCGCATCCAACCGATATGGTCTGGGTGAACAAACCAGCTCCCACCGAGTCGGCGGAAACCTCCAGCTACACCGCCCGCCTCTTCGTAGCGGCCGCCAATACCAACAGCGTATACTCGTTCGGCGTCACACGGGATGGGCAATTCAACCTGCTCGAATCCATCAACGTCTCGCTGAGTCCCATGCACCCGCTCGGCATGACGCCGTCAGCGCTGGCGGTCGATAAGGAAGGCACGCATCTCTACGTCGTGTGTTCCGACGCCAACGCCGTTGCGGTCGCCGATATCTCGGGCGCGCCCAGCGTGGTCAAGGGCTTTCTTCCGACAGGCTGGTATCCCACCGCTGTTCGTGTTCTCGCCGACGGCCAACTGATTACGTTGAACGGCAAGGGGCTCGGGAGCCGCGCGAATCCCGATGGCCCAGACCCCACCCGGCCGAACCAACCGCTGTATGAAGGAGGGCCAGTCGTCGCGCCTGGTTACGTGGCGCACATTCAGACAGGCACTGTTTCCTTTCTCCCGGCCATTGACGACGAGCACCTCCGGCAGTTCAGCGAAACGGTCGCGCGCAACTCGCCCTACCATGACGAGCTCCTCACTCATCCCATCACGAGCGATCGGCAGGCGTTCTTCTCGCGTACGCCGGACCACGCTTCTCCCATTCAGCACGCCATCTACATCATCAAAGAGAACCGTACTTACGACCAAGTGCTGGGCGACATGGAAAAAGGCAATGGCGACAAGAGCCTGAATTTGTTCGGTGAGCAGATCACGCCCAACCTGCATCAACTGGCGCGCGACTACATTCTGTACGACAACTTCTACGAGAATTCCGACGTAAGCGCGGACGGGCACAACTGGGCTTCGGCGGCGATTGCTCCCGATTACACCGTGAAGATGTGGCCGAGCGAATACGGCCATCGGAGCCACGTCTACGACTTCGAAGGCGGCGAGCCCGCCAATACCGCCCCCGCCGGATACATTTGGGACAACGCACTACAAGCCGGGCTTACCGTTCGCGACTACGGTCAGTGGACCACCGCTCTGCCCCTTAAAGAAGTGACCGGCGGGAAGCAGATCGATAAGATCGACGACCCCGCGCTGGTCTCGCACGTTGACATGAACTACCGCGGCTTCGATCTTGATTACCCGGATGTCGATCGCGCAAAAGAGTTCATTCGCGAGTGGAACGATTTCAACACAAAAGGAGAAGCGCCGAATCTGATGATCCTCCGCATGGGCAACGATCATACCGAGGGAACCAGGCCGGGCGCTCCCACGCCGTTCGCGTTTGCCGCCGACAACGATTATGGCGTCGGTCTGCTGGTAGACGCCGTCAGCCACAGCAAATTGTGGTCCTCAACCGCCATCTTTGTCATCGAAGACGACGCGCAGAACGGTCCCGATCACGTGGATTCTCATCGCGCGCCGGCGTGGGTCATCTCGCCCTATACTCGGCGCGGAACGGTAGACTCCACTATGTACAACCAGACCAGCATTCTTCGCACCATGGAGATGATTCTCGGCCTGCGCCCGATGACCCATTTCGACGCCGGAGCGCGTCCCATGTTTGAAAGCTTCGCGAAAGAAGCGGATATCAGGCCATTTACGGCAATTCCTCCGAAGGTTTCGACGACGGAAAAGAATCCGCAAAAAGGTTCCGGAAGCGCCGCTTCAGCGCGCATGGATTTTTCGGATGCGGACAAGGTTGACGATGACGAACTTAAGGCGGTGCTCTGGCGCGCCATCAAACATACCGACCCGCCCGCTCCTGTGCGCAGCGCCTTCGCGAGGTGAAGCGGTGCGTTGGGTCCTCGTTCTGCTGTACGCTGCCGCGCTTCATGCGCAAACGAATCCCGTTCAAACCGGCGGGGTCAACGGCAGAGTTACTAACTCCGTAACGGGCGACTTGGTCCCGGGCGCGACTGTCAAATTGCTTCCGCTGCGTTACACGGGTGAGCAGACTCTGCAGCTTCAAACAAGCTCGCAGGCCGACGGCGGGTTTCATCTGGATTCGGTGCCGGTTGGGACTTACGCCGCCACGGCGGAGAAGGAGGGCTTCGTTGCCAACCAACTCGATACCCGATCGCCGCTCATCACCGTTCAAGCCGGACAAATCGCAACCGACATAACCGTGCAGGTTACGCCGCAAGGTTCTATCGCCGGCAAAGTTGTAGATGACGAAGGGAAACCAGTGCAAGGGGCGCACGTACGGGCGCTGTCCGCTAAGAAATCGGGTTCGAACGCGGTCTCGGATGAGGCTGGCAACTTTAGACTCCTGAAACTGCCTCCCGGCGATTACTACGTGCTGGCCGATCCGCCCCAAAAAGCGCCGGGGGAATATGTGCGGACCATATTTCCGCACTCGCTCAGCTTCGACGATGCCAGCACGATCCAGGTCGCGGCCGGGCAGTCGGCGACAGACATCGACATCCGCATGCGTCAGGCGGCCACTTATCACATCAGAGGGAAAATCTCCGATCCTCCGGACGGCGCGACAAACCAGAAGTTCCGGGTCACCGTTCTCCCCAAGGTTTCCATTGACCCTTCGTCTCTGCTGAGGAGCGTTGCCGTCAGCCCTGATCGCACTTTCGATATCCCTGGACTCGTTCCAGGAAATTACACGCTGCGGCTTACCGGGCAGCTGAATCGCACTGGCCGGGCGAACCGGCTTTTGGCGCGACAGGACGTGGAACTTGGAGCCAGCAGCGTCGAAGGGCTTGTCCTCGAAATCACGCCACCGCTGGTTCTGAACGGGCACGTAACCGCGGACTCTCAAACGCCCGTCAACTTAACGCGCGTGCGCATGATGGCGGTGCCAGTGGAAGAAGTCCCGCGGCCAACCCAGGTATTCGCAGGCGTAGCGGCCGACGGTAGTTTCGCTCTCACCAATCTCGACCCCGGGGTTTATCAGATCAGAGCCATGACAAACCTGCCCGGCATGTATATCAAGTCGGTCGTCTTCAATCAACAGGACATTCTCGGCAAAGATATCGATTTGTCGCAGACCGGCGCCGGTCAACTCGAAGTCCTGGTGCGGTCGGGTGCGGCGGAAGTGGACGGCATAATTGAGCCGGTCGGTGTGCCCGCGCTCGCTGTCCTGGTGCCCGAGTCCGTTGGGCGTGATGGATTTGGCGTGAAATACGGTTACACCGGCCAGGGCGGAACCTTCTCCCTGCGAGACCTGGCGCCCGGCAGGTACTCCGCATATGCGGTTGACCGCTTTTTATCCGGCCCTTGGACGAATAACGATTTCCTGCGCGACATCGCCAATTTGGGCACGGGCGTACAGGTTGACGAGAACAGCCGCCAGCAAGTCCAGCTTCAAAAACTTCCTCTGGAACAGGTGCGGCAAATCGCCGGACGGTTGGGACTTCTCCTGCCCTGACGGAACATTCGACCGCAATTTGACGTAAGCTTCTAAGAGAGGTTTCAATCATGTATTGCAGCTCCTGTGGAGTAGAGATGGCGGAGAACTTTCGCTTTTGCCCGCAGTGTGGCGTCACTCAGAAAGGTCCGGGCGCGCCGGCCGCGTATCCGGCCTTGCGCCGTATGCGGGAAGACAAAAAGATTGCGGGTGTGTGCTCCGGCTTGGCTCGTTATATGGGCTTGGACGTTACACTCGTTCGCATCCTGGTTATTTGTCTTGCGGTGTGGGGCATCGGAGTCGTCTTCTACATCGCGTGCTGGATCGTCATGCCTATTGACCCGCTGCTCCTCCCTCCGCCCGGACAGACGCAAAACGCGCCGATGCCAACTTAGTTAGGCCACTAGGATGGTAAGATCGCCCCAGTCTTACCAGACCTATGGACTTCGAATTCACTCCCGAGCAGTTGCAGCTTCGGAAAACGGTTCGCGATTTTGCCCGGGCCGAGATCGCGCCGCACGTTCTCGATTGGGATGAAAACCAGACGTTCCCGCTGGAGGTAATTAAGAAGGCGGGCAGCCTGGGTATGATGGGCGCGATCTTTCCGGAAGAGTTGGGTGGCGCTGGTCTCGGCTACATCGATTACGCCATCATCATTGAGGAACTGGCGCGCGTCGATCCTAGCGTGGCGCTGATAATAGCGGCGCATAATTCGCTTTGCACTAATCACATCTTTTTGGCGGGAAACGACGAGCAGCGCCGCAAGTACATTCCCAAGCTGGCGACGGGCGAGTGGATTGGCGCTTGGTCTTTAACCGAAGCGGAAGCCGGTTCGGACGCGGCGGGGACACGCTCCACGGCGGCTTTGCGCGATGGCCAGTGGGTGCTCAATGGCGGCAAGACCTTCACGACGAACGCGCACTACGCCGACGTTTGCGTCGCCATGGCTGTGACGGACCGGTCGGCTTCACAGCACGGCATCTCGTCGTTCATTCTCGAAAAAGGCATGCCGGGATTTCGCGTCGGCAAGAAAGAGAACAAGCTTGGGATGCGCGCCAGCGCCACGGGCGAGGTGCTGTTTACGGATTGCCGCTTGCCGGAAACGCAACTGCTTGGCAAGCCAGGGGAAGGCTTCGTCGATAGCTTGCGCATTCTGGATGGCGGCCGGATTTCGATTGCCGCCCTGTCGGTGGGATTGGCGCAAGGCGCTTTCGACGCCGCTCTCCGCTATTCGAAGCAGCGCAAGCAGTTTGGGCGCTTCATTTCGGAGTTCCAGGCGATCCAGCACAAGCTGGCCGACATGGCAACGTCCATCGAAGCGGCGCGCCTGCTCACCTATCATGCGGGGGCGCTTAAGGACGCGGGCAAGCGCATCAGCCGCGAATCGGCGATGGCGAAACTATTCGCCTCGGAGATGGCAGTCAAGGTGGCCGACGAGGCCCTGCAGATTCACGGCGGCTACGGTTTCATCAAGGATTACCCAGTCGAGAAATTCTACCGCGACGTCAAGCTTTGCACCATCGGCGAAGGCACCAGTGAGATCCAGCGCATGGTGATTGCGCGGCAACTGCTAAAAGAGTAGTGGGAGCAATCGATAGCATTGAGCGGAAAAGCGGAAATCGGCATCATCGGCGGCAGTGGCCTTTACCACATGCGCGGCTTCGAAGCGCACGAGGAAGTTCGGCTGACAACACCCTTCGGCGAACCGTCGGACGCCTACATTGTCGGGCAACTTGAAGGCAAGGAAGTGGCGTTCCTGGCCCGCCACGCGCGCGGCCATCGCCTGGCGCCTACGGAGCTGAACTATCGCGCGAATATCTTTGGGATGAAAATGCTCGGGGTGGAACGAATCCTTTCGCTCAGCGCCGTCGGCTCTCTGCAGGAGCGGCATGCGCCGCTCGATTTTGTGATTCCGGACCAGTTTTTCGACCGCACCCGCAGCCGCATCTCAACTTTTTTCGGAAACGGGATTGTCGCGCACATCAGCTTCGCCGATCCTATCTGCGGTCAGCTTGCCGGTGTCGTTCACAATTGCGCGAAGCGGATTTCTATCAACAGCCGGCTGGGCGGCACATACTTGTGCATGGAGGGTCCGGCGTTTTCGACGCGCGCCGAATCGAACTTGTATCGCAGTTGGGGCATGGACGTAATCGGCATGACGAATCTCCAGGAAGCGAAGCTGGCGCGCGAAGCCGAGATCTGTTACGTGACCATCGCCATGGTTACCGATTACGATTGCTGGCATTCCGAGCACGCCGCCGTGACGGTGGATCAGATTATTCAGACGCTGGTGAAGAACGCGGAAAATGCCAGCACCCTGGTGCGCCAAGTTGTGGCGTCAATGCCGGCCGGGAGAACATGCAAGTGCGGCGTGGCGCTGAAACACGCCATCCTGACCGATCCTAGTTTCATCCCCCAGAAGACGAAAGAAGATCTGAGGCTGCTCATTGGCAAATATATCGGCAGTTGATCTGGCGCAGGAGGTTCTGGATGCCTGTCTGAAAGACGGCACATGGCCGGCGCGGGCTCTGGATGCCTTGATTGAGCGGGCGCTCGACGAGGGCGAACCTTTTACCGCAAGGGCTGCCACGCGGGCGCTCTTCAGCATCATCATCGAGAGGCTGGGCGACCTCTTCGAGCCCGAACTGTGCGAAGTGTACGCACGGCTTTTCTCGCACGTCATTGCGCGGGCGCTCCCCGATTACGACTCGAAAGATCTGTTCTTGCGGTACCGCCGCGTGCGGCAAATAAGGCGCTTTGTGGGAGGTGAAATCCGGCGCGTCTTCGTGCTGTCGAGGGTCACGCTGGGAGCCGATGTCGCGGTCACAAGCGTGGTCTTGGATGCCGCCAAGACACGCTTCCCAGACGCTGAAATTTGTCTTGTAGGTCCGGCGAAAAACGCCGAGATGTTCGCCGCCGATGCTAGAGTCACGTCCATACCGATTGTGTACGGACGTTCAAGCTTGCTGCGTGAACGCATCGAGGCGGCTCTCGAACTGCACACGATTGTGGATGAGGTTGGCACCCTGGTGATCGACCCGGATTCGCGTCTGACCCAGCTTGGTCTGATCCCGGTTTGCGACGACGCACGTTATTTTTTTTTCGAGAGCCGGGCGTTCGGAGGTGAACTAGGCGGAACTCTAACGGAACTCACGCGCGAATGGTTGTCCGAGGTCTTCGATGTCGAATTGCCGAGGCCCTACCTCGCTCCGCTTCCCGAGCCGCCAATAGCGGAGGTGACGGTCAGTTTCGGCGTAGGGGACAACCCGGACAAACGTATTCCCGGCGACTTCGAACTGCAAGTGATTGCGGCGTTGCTTCGCGATGGGCGATCCGTGCTAATCGATCGGGGCGCGGGCGGGGAAGAAGCGGATCGGGTGAACGCGATCGCCGAACGCCTAGGCAACCCCGAACTGCTTCACTTGCATGATGGAAGCTATTCTTCCTTCGCCAGTCAAATCGTGCAGAGCAAGCTGTACGTGGGCTACGATTCGGCGGGCCAGCACGTGGCTTCGGCGGCGCGTGTGCCTTTGGTCTCGGTGTTTATGGGCTTTGTGTGCGACCGAATGTTTGCCCGCTGGCGGCCCATCGGTTCGACGGCGCATGTGGTCCGCGTGGATGTAGGCGAGCCGTC
>OCTA010003807.1_pt1 | contig 13357 bp, 15 predicted proteins | sample 1538991 | NCBI WGS metagenome assembly OCTA01 (sample SAMEA3539302, study PRJEB22396) | soil metagenome | biome: tundra; feature: field; material: soil | place: USA | collected 2010-05 | depth 0.15 m
CGCGTACACTAACCATCGGTTAGATGCGCCGTAAGTGTCCATAAAGGTTTTGTATGTGTAATTTACCTCGCCTCCTTGGGGCAGGGTAATCTGCGTCAGTTCCCCGTACATGCCGCTCGGATCGTCGTCTTGATAAGTGAAGAGGTAATAGAATCCATCTGGAAGGGTTATCTTTTGGATCGCACTAAACATACCAGATGCCTCTTGAACCTGCGACTCATTGAATCCAGTTTGGTAGGTCACATTGGCATACGTAACGACATAGCTTGCTCTTCCGCCCCCGGGTACAAGCACCGAATATGTCGTTGTGTTGCCGGAATTGGTCACGAGGACCGGTATGCGCCCGTCCGTGTCTATTAGATTGCCATTGGCATCGGTGGAGTTAAAATTTCCATTCGTGTCACCGCCAGCGAACGGGATTGATGCAAAACTGCAGTTCGGTGCGCATCCTTGGGTCAGTGGGGATCCGGTCACAATGTTCCCATTCGGGTCATACACGGTCAGGACTCTATAGTTTGAAACGATTCCCACATAACCGGACTCATCAGACGCATATGCGCTTCCGCTATCGTTGTATGGACCCGTGCTCTCATAGTAATCAGGGAACGGTTGCACCGTTATAAGGTTGAACGAATGCGTTGTGCCTTCCGCGTCGGTGAAATAGAAATTTGTTCGCACGAACCCCTGGGACGTAGTCGTAATCGTTGATCCCCAATTGTTGTACTCGCTTCCAATCACGAATCGCCAGCCGCTTGGCGCAGTGGCATCATCCTGTGTTGAGCTTACATTGTTCGGCGCCCACACCCAGTTTCCATTGACGCTATTTGGTTGCCATATACGACTGTCATATATAAGGCGAGGTTGTAACTTTACACTGCCGCGTTGTGTGGGATTGCCGAGTGGGATTTCGACGTGAAGGTTGCCGTTGGTAACGTCGACCGTTCCGCCCGCAGTTGGCAACTGAATTCCGGTATTCGGGTAACCAATTGAGGTGAGATAGCTGCTTTGTGCTAGTGCGCCCGTGCCAAGCGAAATGATAATGGAGACAAAGAGTTTGATCTTGCGTGACATGAAGTCCTCGTGAGGTTCAGAAGTGAAACGCGTCGTCGGAGATTCCCTGGTTGATCTTGACGTCCGAGAGTTGCATGGTGAATACCGCTACCCCTCCAACCGATTCCGTCATTTTGAAGGGCACCAAGACACCGTCGACTTGACGGTAGTCGTCAAATCGGTCCTCCACCAAAAGCGTTGAACGAGAGCTGCCGGCTGCTGTCGCAATTGTCGAGGCTTTGATGAGGAGATGTGACGATTCACTCAAGTACAGGTTTGTGGCCACCATGGGCGTTGGAGGCTCGCCTTCCCGACCGCTGTTGAGTGGCATCCCGCGGTGTAGGGCTGTGTAGATCAAGACTTCATGCGTGGGAACGCTGTCAACCGTTGAAGCGCCAAGTTGCGTCATACTGATATCAGTTCTTGACGACAGATCGTCACGCATTCTCGCAAGGCTCAGATATCCGCCGAGGATGTTCTCAGGATGGAATGCCTCTGGCGACTTGCCAGGATTTTGAATATTGGCTCCGGTCGGTGAGACTCGAATGCTTGCGTAGGGAGCCCCCTCAACATCTAGCCGGTAATAGTTGTCCCCCAACGTTTTCAATGAAATACGATGTTCGACGGTGTTACTTTCCCGAGCAAAGGTCATCGTGCCGCTTGCTTCCATATCTCGTAACGGGCCCGCGCCAGAGGTAGAACGATGCATCTTGAGTTCATTCAGTGCCGCAGGGTCTTTCGAGGAGCCTCGGGGTCGCGCATCCGGCCAGTCACGGCCTGTATTGGAACCGGCGGGAACGCTTTGAGAAAAAGCCCCTATGCTGCAAGATGACAGGAGGCCGATCAGCAGCATCAGCTGCAGGCGCGGCGGTGCTGAACGCATATCTGTTCCTCTATATTTGATCGGTTCTCGGGTCCGTGGATGCACCCTGGATTGGCGCTGCAAAAATTGCTTAGAGGACAGAATCAGGTTTCGATGCAAGAATGGAAATGAATGTGACATTTAGACCTCGGCAAATGTAATGATTCCTTTCGGATTCGACTCATAGAACGGGGCGTCGACTGTAATAGCTCATCGCAGGGTCGCCCTACTTCGCCGCCGGGCGCAATATGCGAACGTCGAACGGGTGGGTTGGAGTTTTTGTGCCACCCTGCTCGGGAATGTAAATATTCCCCGAACTATCCAAAGCGGGCTTGCCGGGGATATTCAGGAAGGCCGCAGTTCCAACACATCCATCGCCTTGGACGTTGCGAGCAGATGCACAAACAGCAAGCGTGTTCTGTCCTGGAATTAGGCCCGCCAGAACCTTTACTGTTTGGCTCTTTGCTCTATACAGCCAAAGAACGTCGAAACCCGGATCAGAGATTACAAGATTGCCCACACCGTCGACCGCGATGCCAACTGGGTAGGCCAGATTCACCGCGGTGCCAATCCCTTTAGATCCCGTAAATGGCACTTCAAGTGGTACACCAACATGATCTGCGCCCGTTCCGACGAGCGTGCTTATCGTTCCGGCTTTGGAGATTACGCGGATCTTCCGACATCCCGTATCGGCGATGTAGATATTACCTGCAGCGTCCACAGCTACGTCTTGAGGACGAGTAAGCGGCGCTGTAGCGGCGACAACACCCTCTTGGGCACAACCAGGGGAGTTGGGACCTAGCCCCGCAATCGTCACCAGACTTGCCTTTTTCGCATCTTTCGTTGGAGGAATGACCTGACGAACTACATTGTTCACCTTGTCGGCAACATACAGGATCCCATTGGGTCCAATTGCCAGCCCACTGGGGGCGTGCAACTGACCGTCTTCCCAGCCACCGCCCGCACCTCCAGCGAAAGTGGTCACTATTCCAGTCTTCACATCTATTCTGCGGATCTTGCCGGCGGAAATGTCCGTTATGTATATGTTGCCCTTCGCATCAAGCACGATATCTCTAGGACTGCTGAATACCGCCTGGGTGCTCTGACAATGATCACCAGTTTGGGTGTAGCAAATCCCTTTAACGCGGTCAGCATTCGCGACCGTTGTCGCTGGGAGCTTCACATTTGATCCGGGCGTACCCGCCGCAACCTGTCCGACGCCGCTGGTATCAAATCGACGCACGACGAAGTTTCCGGCGTCGACTACATACAGGTTCCCAGCTGTATCCACCCGGACACTGGTCGGCCCCCTCAAAACGCCGTCGGGAACATAAGTGTCAATGGTATAAGTATCCGGCTCCGCTAAAGTGGGAGCTTGGCACCATCCGGCTCCAGCTGTCGGTAACACTGCGAACATTAGCGCTAGCCATATCTGCCAATTATTGCGTTTCATAACCAACTGCCCCCTTTAGTGGATCTCAGCCTGTTTTTTGCCGTGGGCAATAACTGATGCGCTGTCAGTTGCAAAATATTCCGCTTTCGGCTCGACTCCCTGCTTGAGGATCACAAGTCGCCTGACTACATGCCGTGCTCCACCGCCGCTAAGGTGGTGCACAATATCCTCTTTCAAAATCAAGTCATTTAGCCTTGGAGAGACCCACGCCTTCCCAATGATTATCTGACTCAGGTTCGGTCCGGAGTCATATACAGGTATCAATGCACATTCTTCGCCCGCATACTTCTCGTGTCCAAGCGCAGCTTTCTTCTCGGCATCAGTTAGAGCCGTTGGGGGCCTGCTAGATTCCGATCGATCTGAAGAATGGTGCAGATCGATGACCTTACCGTCTCGATAGTTGATCGCATACACCCTACCCGACCTCCCGGAATCAATCATGGTCCCCAAGGCTGGGCGACCACTTCTGCCTATGCGTTGAGTGACGACCGAACCCGTCGTCGATCGTATGTAGAGCGAAGTTGTTGACCACTTCGCTGTCGTCGTTCCGTCGGCGGCGATGGACTCGACGGTAGTATCCACCCGAGCGGAGATGGGTATCCATTGTGCCAGCGCGCAACTTCCGCTGAACACCAGACCCCCTAGAATGAATATCATAAGGAAATGTCGCAGTGGGTTACTCAGGCACATACAAAATGCTCCCGTTCGTACAGCTGTATTCCCACATTTCAGTTCCGGAGCAGACATCGCCGTCGCATTGCCCCTCACAGAAAATGCCCAAAAGGACGTTGCAGTGAATACCACACGCCTCGACCTTTCTTCCGGCGTGCATACAGCAGATCCCTACAACGACACAAATTCCGGCCAATCTTCTCAACATATATATCCTCCTAGCTAGTTGCTCGACTTCCCTGCACTGACTGTCCCCGATTCTCTTGAAGCAACTTCCATGGCGAGCTCCAACTCGTCAATCTGGCCCCGCCAATAGAACTGCTTGCCATTGATAAATACGGTTGGCGTGGCGTGAATACCCCTTTCGGCTGCTGAGCTACGATCCTGGGATACGATAGGCTCTCCCTTATGCGTCCTCATGCACTCGTGGAGAGACTCCAGGCTGACTTGCGGTCGCGAAGACACAGCTTGATCAACCATTGGAGGCAGAGAGGCCGATGAGATGGAAGCCTGTTGACGGTAGATACTGGCGGTCACGATCCAAAACGCCTCTTCGTCTTGAGATCGAACACAAGCGGCTTCCTCCGCAGCTAGTTGAGCCCATTCATGTTGGTGTAGGGGCAGAAAGTGATAGATCATCTTCTCCTTCGTTTTTAGCGAAAGAAATGCTTCCATGAACTGCTTGCAGAATTCGCATTGATAGTCCGCAAAAACCTCCACCGTTACGGAAGACTCGTCTTGATAGGGCTCAGCGGGCGAAAGAGCACTGGCTTCATTGCTCTTTGAAAGAGGAGGTCGGCCAACTCCATCGGGATCAATACACTGTCCCGGTCTCGCCGAGAGGGCTGAACAGTTTTTGGGGGGTAACCCTTGAGAAAGGAGGCTCCCGCTAGCGCACAGTGATAGCAACACTGATAGCAAGGTCGACTTCAGACGGAACTGCGTCGCACGCATAGGTGTGGCCTCTTAAGCGGCGTCTATCTGCGCGGATAGATGCCGCATCTACATTAATAATCTTCTGGAGAATCTACAGCCCGGAACAATGAAGCAACTGCGATACATGTTTAAGCTCGATAAGCATCCGCTGGCTTCGACAGGGTAAGAATCCTGTAAGGGCTGGCGATCAAAGTGACGACAAAGAAATAGAGAGGATTGATATCTGTTTCGATGTCGTGGCAACGCTATATGGCGGTTCGCCGTCTGTCAACTTAAAGTTTTGCATCTTTGCGAAATTCGTCGTGGCCAGCTCTGGACCTTACTATCTGTTAGCGCGCAACGCGTGACCAGTTCATCATTTTATTTCCAACCGCCAGGGCTTCATTCAGTAGGGTGCGAATGGTGTGAGGAACGACAACAGGCATGCATTCCGATGATCAGCAGTCACTACCTATCTGTGAGCAATGGCTGCCGTGACTCTCTTATTGTAGATAGATGGTATGTAGTAACCACCGTCTATTCTGCGCAATACGGAGGCCGGGGCGGCGTGGAGCTGTGGAACTCGGGAGGCGCTAGAGCGGCGCGCTGTGCGCCAAGGTATGCGCATGTTCATAGCTCACAAGGCAATCGCAAAAGAATATCAACTGAAGCGATCCTGGCACTGGAACCTGCTCCGTTTATCGCCATCCTTGTTGCTTATAAGCAATAAATCTGAGTTACTTGTGTTGCTTATAAGCAACGAATTGTGGAAAACTGAGTGCGCAATGCAAGAACAGAAGCTCATAACGGGACGACTGGCAGGAACCGCAATTCCTTGCTGAGACTCAAGAAGCGAGGAAAACCTCGTTTGTACCCGGCTAATCAGTGGACCAGCCGAACTGCCGAGAGCTTCCTGGACCTCATTTGACGATTTACTATGCGCAAGAAGCTTTAATAGACACGCTTCCGCTTTTGTAAGTGCCCCAAGCAGTTGATCGTCGTGACGGCGTATCACGTAGGCCTGTCGCCTCCTCAGGACAACCTCATAGATGCCGTTGTCTATCATCTCCGCTCTTTTCTGCAGAACGCGTCCGGACCGTAAAGGCAACCGGCCTCGCATAGAGAGGACGGGTAGGGACGACGCGCTCGCGGAGGCCTTCGACGTCACGCGCGAACTTGTTCTGTACCGGATCACAATCTGTGGCGCTTCGTCGCTTTACAGCAAGCGCCAAGGAAACGACGCACTGAGCACATCTGCGAAGCCGGCGAACTAGGACTCTGCCGACCGAGAATGCGCGGGCAAATCATCTGAAGGAGGCCCAGTTCCAAGGTCTGGATAGAGGCCGGTGATCCAGTCTATGAGACCGCAGAAGGCAGCTTCCGCACCGATCTCGGTATTCACAACCAAATCGGCGATCTCACGGATACCGCCGAGGTCGGCTTCTACAGCGTGTGAATCTACACTTAGGAGTGCTGCTTCCGTGATTTTATCCTCCCACCTAGAGATACGCAAATCGTGTGCTGCCTCGACATAGATAATCTTAAGCGGACCTGCGATTATCGAACTCAGTACCGGCAATAGTGCCAAATGGCGAAGGCCGTCCAATACCAGCGGTCTGTCTGGCTCAAATCCCCCAGACAGAAGAACAGAGCGGCAGAATGCGACAGGGTCCTTGGTCACGAGCTGCTGGCCAAGATCTTGAAGCTCGGTTCTGGTCAACGTAGGGCCTCGAGATAAATCAGGTGTTTGCGATCTTACAAAGTCTCCGAAGCTGGCGAACGGGCACATAAGAGCATCGGCCAACCTCCTGGCAATAGTCGTTTTGCCGACTCTTGATGGGCCGCTCACGAGAAAAGCTGGCGCGCTCAAAACAGACACTCCTGCCCGGGTACCGGTCCAGGACGCAATACTACCCAGCCCCGCGGGTCCAGCTTGTCAATCTCAAAGTTCGGTACTCGAACGATCTCTTCGATTCTCATAAGGCTCGCATACGAAGCTCCTCGTTTCTGTTTCCAAAACGGAGAATCGTCCATGCAAAGGGCGCTAGCATAACGTTCAATCTCTGGCCAAGTATCGGGGTCTAGGTGATAGAACCAGGCATCCGCAACCCTGCAAATGCCTTGGACCGGACCACTGGATTTCTTCAGAATGATGACATCTCCGCGCTGTACTTGTTCGAAGGGAGCGTGACGATTCAGGCTGAACCTGGACTCGATAGTCTTCTTCCCTTGCAAAATGAGCGACAGATACGGTTCGACTAGAACTGCCAAATGGATGCCGCAGCGAGGGGCGCGATCTTCGGGTTGGCTGAAGGCATCGCGATAAGGGGATCGCAAACACACTGCCCGGAGAGAGTCGAGCAAATCGCTTTTCCATTCAACATTCTCCAGAAGATTATCCATGAGTATTGATTTCTGCGTCCTTCGCTAAGAGGTTAATGATATCTCTCAAGGCGTCCTCACTCGACTTTTCCAAAGCATTCGCCCGTGCCACCTGTTTGACTGCCTCGTCGTAGTTTATCCCTTGCTGCGCAAGCGTCAGAATGCTGCAAAGATGGCCAGTCCCAGATACCTTTAGCGCGAGATTTCGAGATGTCCACAAGTCGGCTTCCGAACGTACCGGAGACCTTCTCGACACAGAATGAAGGCGGATGTCGCCGCTCGGAGAGACTGGCTCGAAAATGACGCGATGACTGTCTGGGGTTCGTCGTCGTATCCGTACAATGGTCTTGCCTATCACGAACGATTCCCACTTGTCACGTTCTGGCGGTCTCTTCGTGCGGTGGATCGCGGTCGGACGGGGGGACAGAGTAAACACGAAGATATCCCCGTATCTCCAGTCGCGCAATTCGATGCCTTCTGCCCTCAGCGCCGCTACCTCGAATGGCGGCGAATCGTACTGCAATGCGCCCCGGTGAACCGCGTATATATCAAAGCCCATATCAAATGCGTAGTCAATGATGGCCTTCCTGTCATCTGCAGCTGAAGGTCTCGTCAGCCGGGGAGGGACGCTCGCAATCAAATGGCCTTGAGGCTGGAGAATGGCGCGCGCACTGTCAATAAAAGCGAAATAGTGTTCCACATACCATGGAGGGTCGGCGACAACCGCGTCGAAGTTGTCGGCGTCGGGCTGGTACTCAAACAAGTCACAATGAGTTGCATCTAAAAAGCCTGCATCGCGCAATTGTTCAATGAGATGTGCATTCTTGTCGTAAAGATGAGCGACTATGGGGCTCGTTGATAAGTGTAGATACAGAGAAGGTGCACCCAATACCGCAACACGCTTTGATCCAAGTTCGACAAACAGTCGATCGAATACAGACAGGCTTTGGGGCGAAAAACGCCAGTCATAGTCCAGGGGATGGGGCTCGGGCAATAGAAAGCGTTTGTCGGAACCGACGGACTCGTTATGTTTCAGCTGCTCGCTGATGGCTGTATGGCTCTGGTTATTGATGGGATGGACGATTTTACCGGCGTCTTTGAGACGCGCAAGTGCTGTCACAATGTCGGTCGGATATGCCCCCTCCATCCGAGTAACCAGGCTTTCAAACGGCAAGAAGGGTGAGGTATCGAGTTCGAACATGACCTTGTTCTCTAGTGCGGCGAGATATTCGCGGCTAGTTGGAGGCTGATCGGTCAACAAACTTTGCGTTTTCCTCCTCATCTGTTGGCCAAGTCTTGCTCAGTTATTGGTCTTAACCGGACCTCTGGAGCAAAACGTGCCTCAACTTCTTCGCACCACGCGGCTACAGCATCCTTTTGTATTTCCATCGATCGTGCCTGGTCTTGATTTAACCTGGACTCGGTTGGAGTAAATCTAGCAATTCTCAGTGGTACTGTGCGCAGAGGAAACATCGGATGAACTTCTTCCTGCATTTTGTCGACGAAGTCGCTCATAGAGCGTTTCAGATTCGAATCAGTCGGGCTGGTAAATGTTGCGTATCCGAAGACATCAAACCCTGAGTCGACCAGTCGCCTCATCAACGCAAATTGCTGGTCGAATAGTTCCGGAGCGGCCTTTGTATTGAATGCAAAAGACGAGGCGTCAAATCCCTTGAAGCAGCCAACTCGTCCGTAGTGTGAAGAACGCGCCAGTTGATCGATTTGGCTAGGGGTCAAGAATCTCCAGAGATAATCGTTACTGAGGTTGTCGTCTGTCCACATGTATACCTGTTCCGAAAGACCCCGTCTCCTAAGTGCCTGGAAAAACCAATAACCCCATTCAGGGACCAGATCCGGCTGACCTCCGGAAAGATCAATCACACGGGGACGAACTGGTTCATTCTCGTATAGGTCCAAAAGCTGGTCACATGTTTTGAATTCTGAGAACCTGGGATTTGCAGATAAGAGATCGAAATCGACGAAGCAATACCAGCATCGCCAGCTGCAAATTGCGTTTTGAAATACTTGAACCTGCAGGATGTCTGCGCTTGGCATCCCAAGTGCCTTCAGTGCTGGATCGATTGGAAGAGGATTTGCGGGCCATCCCTCGTCTTGGTAGCTATGAAAATGATGAACGCGGCCAAAGCCGAGGCAATTCGCAGGTAAGGTGAAGTCCTGTGCTTCTTTGCTGCCCGTAAAATTGGTTATCAATACTTCCTGACTTTCTATCCTTACGCCCCGCCGTCTTAGATGTTCCGAGAACGTCGAAGTGTCGATAACCGGCAAAGTGCTCATAATCCGTTCTTCCTCTCTAATGACCCGCGCATGTGGTGGTTAACCAATGCGCGATGCTGGACCATGGAACTTTTAGCGCAACGACAATGAGAGCAAACAACGCCAGGCCGATTTCGGCCGCAAGGATGTTAACTCGGTCCTTTCGGAAGAACTCATCTGAGAGCTCTTTGCGCAGCTGTTGATCATGCTCAGCAAAGTGTTTTCTGAGGGCATCGGAATAAAGGTCATGTAAAGGGTTGCTGAATGCCTGAGCGGCAGCCATTTCGGCGGCAATCAACGTAGTACCTTTGCTTCTGACGTCCTGGGGTCTGCTCTCGTCTACTGCTGCTACTGTATGGAAGACCACTGTGAATACGGGTTGGCCCAGGTTTAGTGGCCATTCGACCTGGCCGAGATTGATGAGTCGTATAAGTATTGGCCCTCGGTAGCCTGGGTCGACATGTCCGGCGTTGAGGGCCAAGATGTTCTGTTTTTGGAGGCTATTTCGAGAATACACCGTTCCACAAATGCTCCATGGCGTGCTCAACTCTTCTTGAGTGATAACAAACATCATTTGTCCCGGAGACAGAGTGACTACCGTTTGGTTGTGGTCGTCCGGTGCGTAGTGCAGGGTCTTGATCTCCCCGGAGTATTTATCCTTCCAAAGGACTGTTCCTGCTCTCATGTCGTAGCTGGCTGGTTCCACAACCGGCATGCCATCTTCGCCGCGCTGAGGGTCCAATACCAGACGTCCTGCAAGTATGTGGTCGCGAATCTGATCTCCATTGAGGATTGGCATCATCCCGCCTTTCTTCGACCAACGACAGATTTCTGCGCTGGTTTTCGCGGTGCGGGCGCATACTGCAAGTCGGGTATGCGTTGTCTGATGTAAAGGATGATTAGTTGCTTGAAATACTCAACATCTTGCGCAGAAAGGCGGGCGGAGGTAGGCACGTTGTGCCAATAGGCCATACACTTTCTGCAGCAGCAGGCCACGGCATGCCGAGCCCAATGCACGATATTACCATCGAGCATTTTCGTCTGGTTAAAGTCCCAATCGGGATTGAACTGTAGCATTTTACCTTGCATGAGTTGATGTTCCGCAAGTGTGGCGAGGCCATCCAGGCCTAGGGTTTGCGCATGGCCTTTTATGCGGGGCGTTATCGGCACATGGAAGAAGAAGTGGCGGATCCACTCGACCTTTAACATATTAAACTTCTCAGATGGGTCTCTGAGTTCCCTAATCCACATTTCGTCCCATTTCACAAGGTCGGCGCCGCAAGTTTGACACGGCCCTGGCCCGTCCTCGAATTTGCGATGTGGCGGGCGGAAACAGTGGAGATCCTTTTTGCAATCCGAGCGGCCGCACACGATGCCAAGCGTCTTTGGTCGTATCTTTCGCAACCGTTCCACATCTTCACTCGTCATCTCGTGAACAGAGTCGACCCGTTCAAGAGATGACGAAGATTCGTTCATTTCCGGAAATGTTAGCTGCTCTGAAGTCTCAATTCGATCTCTCATTGATGAGCTCCTGATTCTGAAGCGCCTGCTCCAACAGTTGTCTGTCGCCGCCGTACAAGGCCTCCCACTTGATGTTTCCTACAACAAAATCCCTTACACATTCCCAGGGATCTGGTCCTTCAGGCTGGAGACGCGCTGCTGTGCCCCACCAGTTCTGCCCCTCAAGTGAGAGGCGATATGCCATATAGTTTGCTAGGAGGTCCGTTCGCACCCCGGAGGACCGGGCTACTTTTTGGACGGCTGACTTTAGCCACTCCATGCGGTGGCTGGACGCCGTGGCACATTGTTCTGCAAGATCATCGGCCCGTCCTTTGAACACGATATCTGCCGCAAAGTCAGTTGCGATCTGTTCCTCTATCAACTGTTCTGACGTCAGGTAGAGAGTCTCGCCTTCGATGGTCGCGTGTTCAGGAAGCTCTTGGTTTTGAGAGGCGTGCCATAATTCGTGTAACAAATCAATTATCCATCGAGCCTCGGAAGAAGTCTGCTGCTTAATCACAATTACGTTTCGTCCTCCGATCCTCCACGTGGCGGCATGGAATTGTCCGGTGTCCTTTAGGGGCAACAAGACGATACCCAAGTCCCAGATATAACGCACGATATTCAGAAGCGTCAGCTCTCCATACTTCTCCGCTATTTGCGAGCGGACATGACGCCACGACGCCGGTATTGCTTTGGGTGTGACGTGCGGAGTGGCCTGAATTAGCAGGAGTGCGAGAAAATGGGCATAGACCGTGTAAGCCGGCAGTGTGGAACGCCGCGCATTTGCCGGCAGTTTGAATCTCGCATAGCTTAGGGCTTGCGGTGGAATTGGCAATGGTGTTGAAGAAAAGAAATCTCCGGGATCCCAGCTGAAGATGCGCGAGATGGTAACGGCCGAGTGAAACACCAGCGCCTCGAGGTCTGACCCGTGATCCCCATTTTCGATGCGCGCACGCAGTTGAGGTGTTAGTAGTCTCTTCTCTACAAAGTCCTTGGTGAAGCCCACGTCGTACAGTCTCTGAAAGACGGCATCTGTCGTGACCGGAAGCTCCGGGATGAATAACTGCTTCTTGAGCTTTATACCCAACGCTCCAATGATCTCTTGGATCCGATTTAGATTTGCTCCGAAGTATTCTGTAGCTTCATAGCGCTGGATCTGTTGCTCCTTGATTCCAAGTTTGTCGGCCAGCTGACGCTGTGTGAGTCCCGCAGCTATGCGTGCCTTGATTAGAGCGCTCGGCAGCTCTTCTAGCGAGGTGATCTCCATCGATTTGTGGTGTTGTTGCTGGAGGTTCTCATATTCGCGCAGTTCGGCCTCAAGATCATCCCATTGACTCCTTAGGGCGCTCTCTTGCAGGTTCCACCTGAGCGCTTCGCCTTTGTTAGCGTTGCTCAAATTGGCCTGCACTTCCACTATGCTCTTGCGGAAGTTCTCAGCCTGAGACTTGGTGATCTTGTATTGTCTCTCGTTCTTGATCATTAGAGTGTCCTCAGGTCGATTGCGACGACGCCTTTCGGGGCCCCGGTTTGCTTGTCCTGTTGAAAGAATCCCAGAAAAGTACGGCCGCTGCCGCCTTCGACGAGGTCCGCCGGAAACATCTCCCCGAGATACTTCCTCTTTTGAGCCGCTCTTTGGTTTGAGAAGTCGAACAAGAGTGGTTCCGTGGCGAGTAGGCGCTGCAGATCGACATTCTTGAGTTCCCATGCGCCGTCGAAGTCGGGCGGGATGGGCTTTTCAGTGACGAAACTGCCGTCGAGAAATGCCGTTTCACATCCCGCTGCGGCGAGGACTATAAGCATCTGACGTAGTCCTCCGAGGAGTCTCTGGCGATGCGGACCGCTGCCGAACAGTTGCGCGACCTCCAGCCACGTCAGGTTGTGTATTCCTGGTGGCAGATTCCCGTCGACTTGAAACTCAGGAAGCATCTAACACAACTATAATGTTGTGTTGAGAAAGCTGCAAGTAAATAGTTGAAGGATGGCGGCGAGAGTTCCGCTGGGAGTCTTTCGGCGACGCCCGATCCGGTTGAGCAATCAAAAACTCCAGCAAGAAATCGTGCGGGAACACCAATTGGCAGTTCGATTGGGAATCCTCGGAGGATCGCACCGTCTCAATTTCGACTACATCGGAGATGCAGAAAAGACCAGATGCTCTAGGCAATAGCACCTCATTTTATTGATTTTGAAGGAGTTGGTATGGTGCGCCCGGAGCGATTCGAACGCCCGACCTACTGGTTCGTAGCCAG
>OCTA010003808.1_pt1 | contig 13357 bp, 11 predicted proteins | sample 1538991 | NCBI WGS metagenome assembly OCTA01 (sample SAMEA3539302, study PRJEB22396) | soil metagenome | biome: tundra; feature: field; material: soil | place: USA | collected 2010-05 | depth 0.15 m
CTCGAACCGGCTGGTGGAGGTATCGAAGAAGCTGGACACGAACTCTTACCTGATCGACTCTGCGGAGGCGATCCGGGCGGAACGCTTCTGGCCGCCCGCGGAGCACGTGGACCACGACGAGTTTGCCGCGCTGTTCCACCACGGAACCGCGGAAAGCATCGCGCGGGAGTTTGCCCATCTTGGGGAGGGCCGGCCGTGACACCCATCGGGAACGTGATGATTCTGGCGTCGGCGGGGTCGGGCAAGACCTACGCGCTGACCAACCGGTTCATCCGGCTCCTGGCGCACGGAGTGCCCCCGGAACGCATCGTGGCGCTGACGTTCACCCGCAAAGCCGCCGGCGAATTCTTCGACGAGATCCTCAACAAGCTGGCGTGGGCCGCGCGAGACCCGGAGCGGGCGGCCGGACTGGCCCGCGCAATCGACAGAACCGATCTCGGTTGCGCCGGGTTTCTCGAAATGCTGCGCGCGGTCACCGACACGATGCACCGGCTCAATCTGGGAACCATCGACAGTTTCTTCGCCCGCCTCGTGCGCAATTTTCCCTTGGAGCTCGGCCTGGCCGGCGATTTCGAGATTCTGGACGAGCCCGCCGTCGCCGTCGAACGGGCGCGGGTGATGCGGCGCATCTTTGCCGGCGCGGGAGCCCTGACCGAGGCGCAGCGGGCGTTCATCGAGGCATTCAAGCGGGCGACCTTCGGGGCGGAGGAAAAGCGGCTGGGCCACCATCTCGACCGGTTCCTCGACCAGTACCAGGAGATTCATCTCGCGGCGCCCGATCCGGATTGCTGGGGCAATCCGGGCCGCATCTGGCCTGACGGTTGCGCCTGGCTGGACGCGGCCGCCGGACGCGCCGGCGCCGCGCGGTCGCTCCGGGCCGCGCTGGCCGGAGAAACGCTGACCGACGGGCAGCGGCAGCGGTGGGAGGATTTCTTTATGGCGCTCGGTGAGTGGGCCCCCGGCGGGACGCTCCCGGGCCCCGTGGGATACATTCTCCAGAATGCCCTGAAGATATGGGGCGAATTGCAGCGCGGCCCGGCCGAGCTTGTGGTCGAGCGCCGCAAGCAGTTGCTCCGGCCGGACGCCTGCGCAGCTCTGGTGGCGGTGGTGAGCGCGGTGGTGGGCGCCGAGCTCCAGCGCCGCCTGGAGATGACCCGCGGGATCCATGCCGTGCTGGAAGCCCATGGGACGTTCTATCACGAACTCGTGCGGCGAGCGGGCCGGTTGACCTTTGCGGATGTGCAGCGGTTGTTGCTGCCGACCGCCGGCGGGCCGCGGTTCGCCGCCGGCCAGAAGCCGGCCGGCGACGAAACAGTCGACCACAGGTTGCTCATCGATTTCCGGCTCGATGCCTGTTTCGAGCATTGGCTGCTGGACGAATTCCAGGATACGAGCTTCGGCCAGTGGAGCGTGTTGCGGAACTTGATCGATGAGGCGGTGCAGGACCCCACCGGCCGCCGCAGCTTTTTCTACGTCGGTGATGTGAAGCAGGCGATCTTCACGTGGCGCGAAGGCGATCCACGGCTGTTCCGCGAGATCTTTGAGCACTATAATCGCGGCGGATCCGCGGCGATCCAGGAGGAGCGGCTGGACCGTTCATTCCGTTCCGGGCCGGCCATCATTGCGACGGTCAACCGCGTATTCGGCGCGGCCGAAGTGCTGCGCCGGATGTTCCCGGGGGCGGCGGCGGACGCCTGGGCGCGCGAATGGCGCGATCACACCTCGGCCCACCCGGAGCTCGGGGGGCAAACCGCGCTGTTGCACGCCGAGGACGAAGCCGGCCGGTTCGCGCGCACGCTGGACGTGTTGCGCGAAGTGCGGCCGCTCGAGCGCGGGCTGACCTGCGCCGTGCTGGTCCGGACCAACGATGTCGGTGCGCGGCTCGCCGATTACCTCCGGCGCGAAGGCGGATTGGCCGCGCTGGCCGAGGCGGACCTGCATGTGGGCACGGACAATCCACTCGGGGCCGCTCTCCTCGCCCTGTTTGAGGCGGCCGCGCACCCGGGCGACGGGCTGGCGTGGGAGCACCTGCGCATGACGCCGCTGGGGGGCGTGCTCGCGGCGGAGGGTCTGGCGGGACCGGATGAATTGACCCTGCACCTGCTTGGCGGGCTCCATGCGGATGGCTTTGAACGCACCGTGGAGGCTTGGCTGCGGCGCCTGGATTCGCACCTCGCGCCCGGGGATGCGTTTAGCCGTGAGCGCGGGGCGCAGTTTGCGGCGGCGGCCCGGATGTTCGATGCCACCGGCAGCCGGGAGGTCGGCGAATTCATCCGGTTCATGGAAAGCTACACCGAGCGGGAGGCGGAATCGGCGTCGGTCGTGCGGGTGATGACGGTCCACAAAGCCAAAGGCCTCGGTTTCGATCTGGTCATTCTCCCGGATCTGGAGGGGAGCAAACTCGACCAGCGGCGCGACGGATTGGCTGTGCAAAAGGCCGCCGACCGATCCGTGGAATGGGTCCTCGATCTTCCGCCCAAGCAGTTCTATGACGCGGATGAGGTGCTGTCGGCTCACGTGCGGACGGCGGAGGCCGAGGCCTGCTACGAACAGCTTTCGCTGCTTTACGTGGCGATGACGCGCGCCCGGCGCGCAATGTATTTGATCATCAAACCTCCCGGCACCTCCACGTCGAACAACTTTCCCCGGTGGTTGACGGCGACCCTCGGTGAACAGACGGCGACTGTTTCGGTGGGCGGGCTGACCCTGCCCGGTTCGTTTTCGACCGGCGGATCCGGGTGGCATCTCGAAACAGGTTCCGCCCTCCGGCCGCCGCGCGACGGGGACGCGATTGAACCGATCGGGACCGGCGGCCCCAGGCGCAGCGGACGCCGATCAGCGCGGCGGCCATCCGACACGAGAGCAGGCCGGGTTCCGGGCGCCGCGTTGTTCTCGCTCGCGGGCGGACAGGCGGCGGATTTCGGCGCCGCCGTGCACGCGTTATTGGCAGCGGTGGAATGGTGGAGCCCGGGCGACGCCGCGGCGTGGGCAAGTGCGCGGCGTGGGGCGGGCGCGGACGAAGCCGTCTTGTCCGAGGTACTCGGGTGTCTGAATGATCCGGCGCTCGCCCGGGTGTTTGCGCGACCGTCAGGCCTGGCCGAGGTGTGGCGCGAACGGCCGTTCGAAGGCGTGCTCGACGGAATGTGGATCACCGGCGTGTTCGATCGCGTCGTGATTGAGCGCAACGCCGCGGGAGGGAATCCGACGCGGGTCATGGTGGTCGATTTCAAGTCTGATCGCGTGGAGGACGGGGGCGAGATACGACTGGCGACGGAGCGCCATGCCGGACAACTCGACCTTTATCGGCGAATTGCTGCCGTGTTGACGGGCGTTGCGCCTTCTCGCATTGACTGTCAGCTCGTGTTTACCGCCTGTCGGCGCGCGGTTGCCGTGCCGCTCACCTAATTTCTGCTTTACAGAGGGAAAGAAGCCCCGCACGGTGCGGTCCGGAATATAACCTAACCCTATGGGCAATCTGAAGAAGAAACGTCGGCTCAAGATGAACAAACACAAGCGCCGAAAGCGCTTGAAGTCACACCGCCATCAGAAGCGTACCTGGCAGAAGTAACCGCCCCGGTCCGCCTTGGTGTTTGACGCCCCTTTGCCCGCCGCCGACTCGCGGCGGGTTTTTATTTTTGCCGCCGCCAAACGTCCCCAGCGCTGCCGGCGCCATCAAGAAAAGGTAAATAGCCCCGGCGGCGGCAGCGGAGCGCGGGTTTGATCTTGTCATAGGAAAGGTTCCTTATAAAAACTACGATGCTTCTGTGATCATGTAGTAAAGGGTTGGCCGGTCGTGGGTTTTGGGCCGGCCGGCCGGTTTTGCCCCAAGAAACAATCAGCCTTTCCGTCGCTCTACCTCGATTCGTACTCCGCATGTTCTCTTTCTCGAAGAAAACGAACGGATTCTTCATCGACATCAATGGAGAGGCGGCGCTGATGGCACGCACCTCGTCGCCCGATGCCCCGATGGTGATCGAAGAAATGCGTGAGGTCTCGGTGGCGGATGAGGCGGCGGTGCAACGGGCGGCGAAGGAGCTGCAAGGCAAGAGGAGCGGCAGCGGCTACATGCATGCGCGGTGCGGAGTCTATCCACCCCACCGTTTGGTGCGAAAGGTGACCCTCGATCTGAAGCGCATCAGAGAGCCGGAATATTTCCGGGAGATCTGCCTGCAGCAATTCCGCCTTGAAGAGGACAAATGCATCATCGCAGTGCTCAATACCGCCGATGGCAGCGACTACGACGCTGGCAAGGTGACGACCCAGAAAGACGTGGTTTTCACCGGTGGCATAAATGACGAATTCCTGGCGGCCCAACAAAGACTGCTGGCGTTGGGCGTGTATCCCGAACGGCTGGAACTCGGCACCCTGGCGGCCGTGGGCGCATTGGTGAGCTATCACGCGTTCGCGCAGTTGAAGTCCCCCACGCTGTTGCTGGAGATGGACACGGAAAGCACCCAGTCGTTCGTGGTCGGCGCGGGCGGTCTCGATGAAAGCCGCTCCATTCCTCACGGTTTGGAGGCGATGATTTCGGTCGTCCAAAAGGAGCTGAACCTGAAGGACGACGAATCGGCGCGGAAGCTCTTTTATTCGAATACCTTCGATTTCACGAACATGGGCGGCGTGCTGACCAGGAAGGTTTTGAAGGAGCTGCAATCTTTGATCGGCTTTTATGAAGTGCAGACGGGCCAATCGATCGGGCAGGTGTTGTGCACGCAAATGCCGCCGAAGCTCGCCTGGCTCGGGGGTTCGATCGCGAAAGAACTGGGCGTGGAGTCGCTCAAGCTGGATTTCGCGGACTGGCTGAAATTGCATGGCATCAGGTTTGCCAACCCGGCCGAGTTGTCCGGACTGGACGCGCGATGGCTGGCGGTGTTTGGCCTCATGATTTATTACGATGCAGCTCCTGCGGCGAAAAAGTGAACTATCGCAGGCCTGGCTGGTGGCCGCCTGGCACCCGAACTTCCGCGATCGTGATCGGTTGCCGGACACGAAGGTGGTGCGCACATATTTCTTCGTCAATTTCACCGCCATCATGGTGATGCTGTGCTTTGCCTTGTTGTTCTGGTACCAGGAATACCGCATCAGCAACCTGGACCGGCAGGTGGCCGACTGGCGGTCGCAGTTTGCCACGAACCAGAAGGGCGCGGCCGAGGCGGTCGCATTGTCCCGGAAGTTTGCCGCAGAAGAGAAAAAGATCAGCGAACTGGACGCATTTCTCCGCCCGCGCCTGGCACTCTCGCAGTTCTTGCTCCATCTGGGCAGCACGCTGCCCGCCGATCTGGTGATCGATGCCGTCGATCTCCGCGAGACCGGTGTCAGCCTTCGCGGCACCGCCGCCGGCTCGCCGGTGGAGGCGTCCGGTCGCACGTCCGCGTACGTCGAGTTGCTGCAGCAGGACGGTTATCTCAGGGACATTTTCGAAACCAAGGATATAAAACAGGATGTGACGCGTGATCAGCCGTCCGGGCGCGTCACCTTTGACCTGTTCATGGGATTCAAGGGGGCGACCAAAAGGTAGCCATGGCGTTAACCTTGAAAAACCTGGGTGAGTTCTTGAAGCGATATCCCATCGGAGTCGTTTGCGGGGCGCTGAGTGCGGGCGCGCTGGTCGGTTATCTTGTGCGGACCAGTCGGGCGAGCGAACTCGGTGACCACCTCAAACAGGTGGAAGCGCAGACCAAGGAAATCCTTGGGGAGGTTCGCAATGGCACCAACCTCGTCGAGCAATACGCGACCTTGACGGCGGCGACCAAGGGACTGGAGTCCCGCTTGATGCAGGCGACTGAGCGCGCGCGCAACCAGCAGTATTTCTACCAGGTCGAATCGGAAACCGGTGTGAAGGAGGTCAGCCTGCAGCCGGCCAATGCTGATCCCAAGAAGGACCCCGGCCGTCTTTATCAAGGGATCGGATTCACCATTACGGTGGAAGGGGACTACCGCCAGGTTCTCGATTTTGTCGGCCGGCTCGAATCCGGGCAGCATTTCTACCGCTTGATCTCTGCCTCGGTTGTCCGCCGGGAGGACCGCAGCGCGCCCGGCTCCGGATCGTTGGTCGACTTAACGCTTAGCCTCGAGTTGCTCGGCCTGCCATGAGAAGATTGCACCACACGTTGGTCTGTTTGCTGGCCACTGGCGCCGCGGCGTTGCAGGTGCTCGGCGGGGAGCTATCCAGTTCCGCCAAACGGCAGGGAACGCTGGATCTGGCGGGCCGGTTGCTGGCGCCGCGCAAGAATCCGGCGGCGCAACTGCCCGAAAGCCTGGTGAATCCGTTCAGTCCTGAGTCCAAGGCCGCCAAGAATTCCGACGGTGCAAATTCCGGGCGTCCGCCGGGCAGCTTGGATCGGGAGATCCTGGCGAAGATCGCATCCAGCGTAACGCCTTCGGGGATGATGATGTTCGGAGGGCAACCACTGCTGCTCTTTCATGAAAAAAAACTTAAAGTTGGGGATAATTTGAAAATCAACTTTGAAGGCGTCGAATACGTGGTAATCATCACGGCGATTGAGGCGACTTCCTTCCGTCTCAGCTTGAATCAAGAAGAAATTATTCGGCCAATTAAACCAGGAAAGACCCGATGAGAACACGTTCCTTCCAGCTCGCGCTCGTTCTGCTGACGTCTGCCGCCGTCGGGCGAAGTCAGCCGGCCCCGGCTGCACCTGCCGCTGCTGCCGATACGGCCGCCACGGTCGCAAAATCCGCCCCACCGGCCGAGGCGGCCCCGGCGGCCGAACCCTCCGGGACCGGCGTCACCCGCAACAAGGACACGCTGTCGGTCGATTTCCCGGATGAGGACATCCGCACGATTCTGCGGAACGTCGCCGATCTTTTTGAATTGAATCTCGTGATTCCGGACGCCCTGCAGGGCAAAACGTCCATCAAGCTCCACGACGTGACGTGGCATCAGGTCTACGAAGTTGTCCTTACCCCGGTCGGCTATACTTACGTCGACCAAGGCGGGATCATCAAGATCGTCAGTTTGGAAAGTCTGGCCCAGGAACCGGTGACCACCGAAATATTCGTTCTGAGTTATGCCCGGGCGGGAGATGTTCAGCCGGCCATTTCAACCCTGATCGACAGCGGGGCGGGCGGAAAGCTGACCCTCGATACGCGCAGCAATTCGTTGATCGTCACCGAACGTCCCTCAAAGCTGAAGAAGATCGTGCTGATCATCAAACAGCTCGATCGGCCCACCGATCAGGTGATGATCGAGTCGAAATTCATCGAGGTGACGGACCGGGACGTCAAGAATCTGGGGGTGAATTGGGCCTCGATGCAGAATTACAATGTGATGATGAGCAACCTGCAGGAGCAAGTCACTGCCAGTAGCATTCCCAACGCGTTCTACAATCTGGTGAACCACCCCGGCAATAGCAGCAACGGGCAGGGCGTGTTCGCTGTGGCGCCGGGGCCTACAGGTGTTGCGTCCACAGCCGCCGTCGTCAATACCCCGGCGGTTTTTTCGGCTCAGGACTTCAGTCTCATCTTATCTGCCCTGCAGTCGCTGAATACGACCAAGATCGTGTCCAACCCCACCATCGTCACCCTTAACAACACCGAGGCCACCATCAATGTCGGCGAAGAGGATCCGATCCCGAATTATACTTATAACCAGGAACGCGGTTCGTTTGAAGTCAGCGGGTTCGAATACAAACCCATCGGCATCATCCTCAAGGTGACGCCGCAAGTGAACGCGAGCGGTTTCATCAAGCTCACCCTTGCTCCTGAGGTGAGTCAGAAGGCCGGCACGGTCACTTTTGGTGGCGCCGGCGGTGCGCAGATCCCGGTTATCGGGGTGCGCAAGGCGAACACTCAGGTCACGCTCAAGGACGGCTACACGATGGGCATCGGCGGCCTGCGTACCTCGACCCGCATCAAGGGCAACTCCAGGGTGCCCCTGCTCGGCTCTATTCCGGTGTTAGGTCGGCTATTTCAAAGTGATAGCAACGATGTGACGACGACGAATCTTATCATCTTCATCACCGCCAAGACGATCAGCCCCGAGGGCGCGTCCGTGGGGGAAATCTTTGATCCACACGTAACCCGAGAGATGGGGCTGCGGCGCGACGAACTTCCCGGGTATCGGGACGGCTCCGATCCGTTCCTCCCCGCCGAGGGAGCGAACGGCAAGAAGTAGGCGGTTTCAGTCGTTGCGGCGCGGCCGGCGCCAATTCCGGTCCGTTTTCGAGCGTGTCTCCTGAGGGCACGCTCTTTTTTTTGAAGCGCGGTCGGCGGTTCGATGCGACTATTCATTAGCCATTTTCAGGAAAACCGCTAGCGTTCGGCTGCGATGATTGTGCGCCGCGCCCCGACCGCAGACTCAACCTCTCCCCGGCAGGGATTTGCCGACCTCTTCCTCCGTCTCCAGCCGCAGATGGGCGAGCTGGACCGGTTTCTGCGCTCCCAGCTCGGCAGTTTCGAGCCTGAGATTCGCGGCCCGGTGGAGTATTGCCTCGACGTCTCCGGCAAACGCATCCGGCCGGCGCTGGTTTTTTTCAGCGGCTGGCACGCGGCCGAACGGCTCACGCCCGCGCTGGTCCGCGCAGCGGCGGTGGTGGAGATGGTGCATCTCGCCACCTTGGTTCACGATGACATCATGGATGGAGCGGATCTGCGGCGCAACCGGCCCACCGTGGCGCGACGCTATGGCGCCGATGTGGCCGTGTTGCTCGGCGACGCGCTGCTGGCCCATGCGGTCAATGTGGCGGCGCAGTTTCCGTCCACGGAGATTTGCCGGGTCGTGTCCGACGCCACGCGCAAGGTGTGCGCGGGGGAGATCGCCCAGACTCTGCGCCGGGGAGATCCGGCGGTCAACCTGGCCGACTACCGCCGGATCATCGGATTGAAAACGGCGGAACTCTTCCGGCTTTCCTGCCTCCTCGGGGGTCGGTTGGCCGGATTCGAGGACGGCTTCGTGGAGGCGGCCTCGGCCTTCGGTCTTCGGCTTGGATCCGCCTATCAGATGTACGACGATCTGGCGGATTTCTTTGGCGAAGAGAAACGAATCGGCAAAACGCTGGGGACCGATCTGTCCGGGGGCAAAGTCACGCTGCCGACGCTGGTCTTGCTGAAGAAACTGCCGGCGAGGGAGCGGGACGAACTGTTGGAGGAAATTCGCGAACGGCGCGCCCCGTCCCTGGAAGGCCGGCGGGCGCTCATGAACGCGCACGGGGTGTTTTCGGAGGTGGCAGAATGTGTGCGGACTGAGTTGGAGGCCGCGGCCGCCCTGCTGGCCCCATGGGCGCACCTCGATCCGACACCGCTGCTCGCCCAATTGCTCGATCTATTGCAGGATCAGGTAAACGGCCTCCCGAACGGTGCCGTCTCCTAGATTCCGGTTGCGTCAGGAAAGCCTCTTGATTTCCTTCTCATTGGATGGCCTTCACCAAAGCAATCAGTAAGACGCTGGTGATGACTCCTGAGCGCCAGCAGGAGGCAGATTCCGATTGGGAGGTGGTCAGGCAGGTCCAGGCCGGCGATGTCGCCGCTTTTGACAAGCTGATGCTGAAATATCGGGAGCGAATCTACTCGGTAATCTACAACTTGTGCGCCAATCGGGAGGACGCGGCGGACCTTACGCAGGGAACCTTCATCAAGACGTTCCAATCCATCAATCGCTTCCAGGGCCAGGCGTCGTTCTTTACCTGGCTCTACCGGATCGGCGTCAACGCAACACTCACCCACCTGCGAAAGAACAGGTTGCGCACGTTCTTCAGCTTTGAGCAGTTTACGGAGGAGAACAAATCTTCCGAAATCATTGACGCCCTGACCGATAAGACCGGCGCTGACCGCGAGACATTTGTAAAGGAACTGCAAGAAAAATTGAACGAAGCCCTGCAGAAACTGTCTATCAAACACAGAACGGTGGTTACACTATTTGAGATAGACGGACTCAGCCATGATGAGATTGCCGAAATCATGGGCTGCTCAGTGGGCACGGTGCGGTCGCGATTGCATTATGCCAAGCAGTTGCTGCAGGCCGAACTCCAACCCTATCTTCGTTAGCTGATCATGTCCGCCCGCCGATCCCAAATCCCGTCTCGAGTTACCGTGGAGGATTTGCTCCGCTTGAAACGAGTCGAGCGCCCGGCGCCGGAGTTTTGGGCCAAATTTGAGCGGGAACTGCGGCAGAAGCAGCTTGCGGCGCTCGTCGAACGGAGATCATGGTGGCACGGGCTGGCGGCGACCTTCAGCCGGTTGGGCTGGCTGCGATTGCCCGTCGGGGCGACCGCGGTTCTCGCGATCACTTTCGTCTCGGTTCGCAATTACTACTCTGCCGCCAATGATCGTGACGGCCGGCCTGCCGTGGTGACTGGAGCGGAACCGGCTTCGGTCGCGAAAACGTCTGCGGTGTCGGCGGAATCCAAGCCCGCGGAATACGTCCGTATCGTGGCGTCGCGCCAGCCGGCGATGTCCGGAGAACAAGCTGCGCCAAAGAGCTCTGAGGCCGGTATCCCGGCTTCCGAGGCGTTGCGAACGGCGCCCCAACAGATCGCCGAACTGGTGCAGCAGGTGACGGGATTGGATAATGGAACCAGATCTTCGGGGTTTGAAGCGTTGGCCGGGTCGCTGGCGATCCAGCTTGGCCCGTCGGGCGATGGCGATCCGGCGCTGGTCGAGGCGACGGCCCGTCCGGCCGGTTTTGAAGACCGTTCGATTTCGACTCTGCGCCCCTATCGCGCGGTGGAAGCACTCCCTACTGCGGTCGCCGCGACGGAACAGCGCCGGTCCCGCTTGCTGGCCTCCCTTGGATCTGCCGGAAATTATGCGCCGGAACCCTCTGCTCCGGAACACGCCAAACGCAGTGTCATTCGCTACCTGGCGGAAGATGGGTGGGATCGTTCGATGGGCCGGCTCCAAGCCGAGGCCGACCACCTCTCGATCAGATTCTGATGGCCGGGCGTCGCGGGGAATGTCGGCGGAGCGCCGGGCGGAGGGATAGGCATTCGATCCGATCGGGCGCGGGCATGCCGACGCCTTGCTGGGCCGGGCTTTGCTTTTCGACTCAAGTCGCCTAGGCTTGGTGAATCTGTCGCACCCGATGCGCATTGAGCGTGACTCCATGGGCGAGCTGCCGGTTCCGGACGACGCCCTTTATGGCGCTTCGACCGGGCGGGCCGTGCTCAACTTTCCCATCAGCGGCCGCCCGATGCCCGCCGCGTTCATCCACGGGCTTGGGCTGGTCAAGGCTGCTTGCGCCATCGCCAATGAAGACCTCGGCCTTCTGAGCGCCGAGAAGAGCGGGCTCATCCAACGGGTGGCTCAGGAGATCGTCGACGGGAAACTGGATGCCCACTTTCCGGTCGATGTCTTCCAAACGGGCTCCGGGACCTCGTCGAACATGAACATCAATGAGGTCATCGCGAACCGGGCCAGCCAGTTCAGCGGTCAACCGCTCGGGTCGAAGAAGCCCCTGCATCCGAACGATGACGTCAATCTCGGCCAGTCGTCGAACGACATCGTTCCGACGGCCCTTCATGTCAGCGTTGCCGTGGCGCTGAAAAGCCAACTGGCGCCGGCGCTGGAGGAACTCGCCGCCGCTCTTGAGGCGAAAGCGGTTGAATTTCGCGACGTGGTCAAGATCGGACGCACGCATCTGATGGACGCGACGCCCCTCACGTTGGGACAGGAGTTTTCGGGTTACGCCGCCCAGGTTCGCAAAGCGGTCACACGGGCCCAGAAGGCGGTGGTGGCGCTCGGCGAGCTGGCCGTCGGTGGCACGGCGGTCGGCACCGGTCTCAACTGTCACCCGGAGTTCCCGTCCCGGGTCTGCCGCATCCTGTCCCAATGCACGGGGCTTTCCTTTCGCGAAGCGGACAATCATTTCGAGGCGCAAGGAGGCCGGGACGATTGCGTGGAAGTCGCCGGCCACCTTGTCACCATTGCCGCCAGCCTGACGAAAATCGCGAATGATCTCCGCCTGATGGGATCCGGCCCGCGCGCCGGCTTCGCCGAAATCCGGCTCCCGGTCACGCAGCCCGGTTCATCCATCATGCCCGGCAAGGTCAATCCGGTGATGAGCGAGATGCTGGGGCAGGTCTGCATTTACACAACCGGCCTCGCGAACATGGTGGTGATGTGCGGGCGCGGCGGCCATTTCGAACTGAATGTGACGATGCCGCTCATTGCCCACGCCCTGCACGAGTCGATCGCCTGTCTGGCGAACGGTTGCCGTGTCTTCGCGCGCCGGTGCGTTGCCGGAATCGAGGCCGACCCCGCGCGCTGCCGGGAGCTGACGGAACGATCGCTCATGCTGGTGACCGCGCTCAATCCGCTCATCGGTTATGACGCCGCGGCGTCGGTGGCCAAGCAGGCTTTCAGTCAGAACAAGACCCTCCGGGAGGTCGTATTGGAGCGGGGCCTGCTTGACGCGGCGACCCTTAACCGGGTCCTCGCTCCCGAATCGATGACCCAACCGGGCGGAGATGTCCGCGATGGCGGCGGCTGAACCGGACGTGCGCCGGCGCCGGAAATGCGGTAAGATGCCGGCATGCCGGTCATTCATCATCATCTCTCCATCGCCACCCGCGGCCCGGGCACCTACGAGATCACCGACCAGTGCGCCGCGGCGCTTCAGCGGAGCGGCCTGCGCCAGGGTGTGCTGACGGTGTTTTGCCAGCACACGAGTTGCAGTCTCGTGCTGATGGAAAACGCGGATCCGACGGCGCGGCGGGACCTGGAGGCGTGGCTGGACCGCCTCGTGCGCGAGGACGATCCCCATTTTAAACACACGCTGGAGGGGTCCGATGACATGCCAAGTCACGTCAAGATGGCCCTCACCCGGACCAGCGAAACCGTGCCGTTTGCGGACGGCCAGCTCCTGCTCGGAACCTGGCAGGGAATTTTCCTGTGGGAGCACCGCCGGGCGGCCCACACGCGCACCGTCGTCCTGACCCTGATGGGCGAGTAATCGTTACGTCTTCGGCGCGGCGTGGGCGGCGGCGCACGCGTTGGTGAAGAAATCGTTGCCCTTGTCGTCCACGAGGATGAACGCCGGGAAGTCCTGGACTTCGATCTTCCAGACGGCCTCCATGCCGAGCTCCGGGTATTCGAGCATCTCGACCTTGCGAATGTTCTCCTTCGCGAGGACGGCCGCGGGGCCGCCGATGGAGCCGAGATAAAAGCCGCCGAATTTCTTGCACGCGTCGGTCACCTGTCGGCTGCGATTGCCCTTGGCGATCATGACCAGCGAGCCGCCGAGCGACTGGAAGAGCTCGACGTAGCTGTCCATGCGCCCCGCGGTGGTCGGGCCGAAGGAGCCGGAGGCGTACCCTTTGGGCGTCTTGGCCGGACCCGCGTAGTAGACCGGGTGCTGCCGGAAGTACTCGGGCAGGCCCTGGCAGATCGGAAGAGCACACGT
>OCTA010003809.1_pt1 | contig 13357 bp, 9 predicted proteins | sample 1538991 | NCBI WGS metagenome assembly OCTA01 (sample SAMEA3539302, study PRJEB22396) | soil metagenome | biome: tundra; feature: field; material: soil | place: USA | collected 2010-05 | depth 0.15 m
GATGTGGGCGGCTCAATCCCTCGAGCCCGCGGATGGCCAGCGGGTACTGACCTCGGGGGGAATGGGCTCAATGGGATTTGCGTTGCCCGCCGCCATTGGGGCAGCACTTAGTTCCGGCGGCCCAGTCGTCGTTGTTGCCGGAGACGGTGGATTTCAATGCAATATCCAGGAGCTGCAAACGGTGGTTCGCTTGAAGCTCCCGCTCAAAATGGTTGTCATCAACAACGGTTGCCACGGCATGGTCCGACAGTTCCAGGAAAGCTATTTCGAAAGCCGCTACCAATCCACATACTGGGGCTACTCAGCTCCCGATTTCGCTCGTGTGGCTTCGGGCTACGGCATTGAAGGCAGAACGTTGGCCCGGACGGAAGACACTGAGGAGGGTTTGCGTTGGCTGTGGGCTGCACCAGGCGAGCCTAAGCTACTGCAAGTGATGGTGGATCTTACGGCCAATGCTTACCCAAAGATCGCTTTTGGCAGACCCATCAGCGAAATGGAGCCGTTCAGCAAGCCTATTGAGATGGAGAGCACTTGACGGCTGCGCTAGTTGGCGTGCCCAGGGGCGGCGATAAGAGTGCCAGTGAACGATGTCTGCTGGCGTGGGGGTCCGAATGACTCACAATCTCCTGGCGCAGGAGCTTGAGCATGTACTTTCGCGCACCCGTGCTCTCTGGGATGAACTGCGTGGCAAACGGCTTTTCATCACTGGCGGAACGGGTTTTTTCGGGTGTTGGCTTCTGGAGAGCTTCGTCTGGGCCAACGACCGCCTCAAACTGGGCGCCTCGGCCGTTGTTCTGACGCGGAATCCCGCCGCATTTGAGCGCAAGGCGCCCCATCTTGCCTCACACCCCTCCATTACGCTGCAAGGCGGCGACGTTCGTTCGTTTGATTTTCCGGCCGGCCAGTTCCACTTTCTCATTCATGCCGCGACCGAGGCAAACGCACAAACCGCGCTGGATGCTCCGCTGGAAGCGCTGGACACGATTGTCGAGGGCACGCGCCGCACTCTCGAGTTTGCCCGCCATTGCGGTGCCGCCAAGCTGCTATTTACGAGTTCCGGAGCGGTCTACGGGAAACAGCCGCCGGAAATCACGCACGTGCCGGAGACATTTTCGGGTGGGCCGGACCCGGCCGACCCCCGGTCGGTCTACGGCGAGTCAAAGCGGATGGCGGAGGTGCTTTGCACGCTTTACGCGGCGCGGTATGGCATGGAATGCAAGATTGCCCGCTGCTTCGCTTTTGCCGGCCCGTACTTGCCGACCGCCGGTCACTTTGCCTTTGGCAGTTTTGTTCGCGATGCCATCCAAGGGAAGCCGATCCGCGTAAGCGGCGATGGCACGCCATACCGCTCCTACCTGTATGCGGCCGACCTTGCCATCTGGCTCTGGACGATCCTATTCCGGGGCGAGAATTGCCGGCCGTATAATGTTGGTTCGGAGCGCGAAGTTAGTATTGCGGAATTAGCCGATATAGTTGTGCGGACTCTCAAGCCCGACCTAAAGGTGGAGGTTGCGCGCGAGCCGGTTCCCGGGGAACTTCCGCTACGTTATGCGCCCTCGACGCAGCGCGCCCAGAGCGAACTGGGACTGCGCGAATGCATCGACCTGAGCGAGGCGATTCAACGTACCGCCCGGTGGCATAGGCAAAGGGCCATGGCAGGATCAGAATGAAACTCATCAGTGTGGTAACGCCGTGCTACAACGAAGAGGCAAACGTCCGGGAAGTTTACGAGCGCGTCCGCGCGGTGATGGCCGGGCTCCCAGCCTATCGCTACGAGCACATCTTCATCGATAACGATTCGAGCGATTCCACGGTTGCCATTCTGAAAGACCTTGCGCGGCAAGACCGCAATGTCAAGATCATCGTGAACAGCCGCAATTTTGGACACCTGCGTTCACACGTTCACGCGATCTATCAAGCCTCGGGCGATGCGGTCATACTGTTATTCTCGGATCTTCAGGACCCACCGGAACTGCTTCGAGATATGCTCCTGGAATGGGAACGCGGGACTCTCATCGTACTGGCTATAAAGAATACCAGCGACGAGAGCGGGGTGATGTTCGCCATCCGGACGGCGTATTACCGCCTTATCGCCAAGCTGGCGGCCATTCAAGTTTTCGAGCACTTCACCGGGTTTGGGCTTTACGACCGGAAAGTGATCGACATCCTGCGGACACGGTTTCACGATCCGTATCCGAATTTCCGCGGGATGATCGCGGAAGTCGGATTTAAGCACGTTAAGATCTACTACAACCAAAAGCGCCGGTCTCGGGGTATCACGAAGAATAACTTCTACACCCTATACGATCTAGCCATGCTCAGCATCACGAACCTGTCGAAAGTGCCCTTGCGCCTGTTCACTTTTGGTGGATTCATGCTTGCACTGGTCAGCATGGTCACGGCACTCTTTTACCTGGTGTACAAGCTGCTGTTCTGGAAGAGTTTTACGGTGGGCGTTGCCCCTGTTGTCATCGGGGTCTTTTTCCTCCTTTCCATACAATTGATCGGTCTGGGCATCCTAGGTGAATACATCGGATCCATCCACACAAATGTTCAGAACCGGCCCCTGGTGATCGAAAAGGAAAGGGTCAATTTTGATCCCTTCCAACGTGGACCAGGCGAATCGGATAGAGGAACTGACGGCTAGATGAAGTGCTCCAGCAACGAGTTGGGACAGTCACGGGTTGCTGAGCTTCCCAGACATGGCCGGTGCTTTGATCGCCGGAATTATGATGATTCAGACTGTGTTGCGTCACAGCACCTACCGCATCGTCCCGGGAGACTATCTTCTGTTGGGATGCGGAACGCGATGCATGGCTACGCCACATAAGGGTTGAAAGGTGAGCGCCAATTCGGGGTTGAAACTGAACTTGGCAGATCCCGGAATGCTGTTCGGCGGCTTCCCGTTATAGCACGGTATCAGTACGGCGATACTGAAAGATGTTGTGGGCGTAGTGGGTAGTTCCAATGATCGCGCTCACGGTTGAAGCACAATAACCAGCGAAAAGGTAATTGTTCGGGCGTCTCCGGCGCCCGCAGGCACTGCAGGCTGATCGGTCTCAAAGTGGATGGGCGTCTCCCCTGGTCCGAGTCGCAGGTCGACCGGCCCAACTGTAACAGGACTCCCTGGATTCAGTTCAACGGTTTTGATTTCTGCCGGCGTTATGACAGTCACGTGGCGCTTTGACGTAGCGTTCAGCGAGAAACTGTAACGCCCTTCAAGCATCTTTGACGTGGGGTTCACGAACACTAGTGTCGCTGCTCCTCGACTCCACGTGTGTGCCCCTTTGCGCCAGTCGCCCTCCCAGCCATAGAAGGCTGACCCAAGTACGGGGACGGGCTCTTGGGCCCGCTCCGGCTCCGGCAACAGAGCCACGGAGAAGGCAACCGTTCGTGGGTCCCCTTCTGCGGGCGCCACCGACCTAATCTTTTGAGCTGTCACATCAAAAAGCCAGTGATCTCTGGAACCCATGGTGACAATCTCAAAGCCTGCTTCCGAGAGATAGTGTCGCACCAGAGGTTCGGTGAACCCGGTGAGATGCCAATCTCCAGTGTATGCCTGGGTTCCGAACAGACACTGCACCAATAGTGTCTGATTCTCGATGTCTGCGTTTTCCGGACTGACGAGTAACTCCGCGAGGCCGACGATATTTGGCATGCGCAGGTAGAGCAATCCGTTGACGCACAGAAGACGATTCCACTCTACCAGAGCTTTGGGTGTGTCGAGCCGCGGAAGGTGCTCTAACACATCCTGCGCAAGGATCTCTTCAAACCAACCCGACGGGAGCATCGATAACTCCCTGACATCGGCGACAAGGTCCGGTTTGTGGAAAGCCTGAAAATCAACATTGACATAACCGTCACGGAGGTCGAAGCCGCAACCGAGATTCAGCTTTCTGAATGCCGGTGCGATCAGATTCAAAGCATTACGGTTTTCCATTTCGTGTTATTATATTCAGTTGTCAGCACGAGCCGCAAGTGGTGTGCCCAAGGACTAACGCATTGTCGGCGCCGGCAATACGTGTCCTGCTGGTACGCCCATCAAGGCGACATAGGCGGACTACACCTTTCGCAAAGACAGTGGGAAGAGCCGGGATGAATCCGAGACGGGTTGGTATGAGTCTTACTTTGAGGGTCCCTCCGTTTCAGGGGCAATGGCCATCGAGAAGGTTAGTTTCCGTGTGTCTCCCGCTCCGGCAGGCACGGCGGGCATGTCAGTCTCAAAGTGTATGGAAGTTTGCCCAGGTTGGAGATGCATTATAAAGGGACCAGTGGTCACGAATTTCCCTGGGACGAGTTCGACGGTCTTTGTTTCAGTGGGCGTAATAATAGTCACATGGCGTTTTGAGAGGCTGCTTAGAGCAAAAGTATAGCGCTTTTCGATTACTTCTGCCGCTGGGTTCGTTAGGATGAGTTCTGCCGCCCCTTGACTCCAAGAATGTGCTCCCTTCCGCCAGTCTCCCTCCCAACCATAGAATCCTAACCCCAGGGCGGGGACGGGCTCTTGGGACGGCTCCGGCACCAGAGCCACCGAGAAGGCAACCTGTCGTGTGTCCGCCCCTCCCGCAGGCACCGCGGGAGCATCAGTCTCAAATCGTATTTGCGTCTCGCCAGGCGCGAGTTGCAGCGCAAAAGGACCGACCGACACAGCTTTGCCGGGATCCACGTCGACGCCTTTCGCTTCCTTGGGCGTAATGACTGTCACACGACGCTTTGCGAGGGTAGTCAGAGCAAAGGTATAGTGTCTCGCAATAGGCTTCTCTGCGGTATTTGTCAAGATGAGCGTCGCACTCCCTTGGCTCCACGAATGAGCGCCCTTGCGCCAGTCTCCTTCCCAGCCGTAGAAACCGGAGCCGAGGAACGGTGGGATGTCCGGCAGCACGACCTGCGCCTTGGGTCGAAGACCCACCGCAACGAATTCACCCATTTCGTCTTCGTCAATGACCTTGCGGCCGCTGGACTCCAGATCTTTCAGCAGGTTCGCCGCCGCATCAGAGTATCCCCTTCGATCGATCAGAACCGCACCGAAACCATAGCGCTCCAACGTATCGGCCATTTCGAGGGGAGGCAAGTTCTCCACGTCATGTTGCCAGCTTTCGCGGGCTCTTCCTTTGTCGGAGCCAAATGAGAAATGCAGCGTTCTCGAATAGAGATAGGGACGAAAATACGTATAATCCGCCACTCCTAAATGCGGGACAACCTCCGGGAAATCCATGACGGGCACTTGAAACACCATCGTACCGACCGGAACGGTTTGCTCCAGACGTTGAACGAACTCTCGGTCAGCGGCCACGACTTTCTGCGTCGCCCTGATGCCCTCATCCTCCATGAAGGGCGGCAAAATATCCCACAGCCCAACTAAGAGTAATAAGAACGCCACGATAAGATGGTGCTCACGCGGGCATATCTGTCCAAGTTGCTTGATCAGGAACAACAGCGCGAGGCACAACAGCACGATGCTAAATCGATTTGTGGCTCGAAACAACTGCAGCCCGGATACGCCCAACAGGAGGTTGAGCCCCCCAACTAACGAAAACACGATGATCCACAGGCTCTGCCAAAACATGACCGGTATTCTGTGAGCCCTACCCTCGAGCAAACGTAGGACTCCGAATCCCATCAACCACACGAAACCCCCGATTCCAATGATTCCGAGGTAAGGCGACCCCATTTCGCCACGGATGAGGCTCACCCCGAAATAGTTGGCTTGACCAAAATCGAAAAAGGCCTTCCACCGGTAGAACGGCGGCAGAAACAACTCGGGCAGTTGGAGGCCGTAGACCTGGAGGTTACCCAGACTTCTTTGCACGACAGATGCATTCGAGCCATGCAAAATCCGATACAGCATGAGCGGTGCCGCCATCAACACCGTGAATCCAACGCTGGTGGCGGCTATCGAGATCACGGAAATTACTTTTGACTTGTTTCGGCGAAGGCCTTGCATGACCATCGCAAAACCCAGAAACTGCCAAAAGAGAAATGCGTAGTAGATTGCCTGGAAACCAGTCACCGCTCCGACTGCGACGGCGAACCACCAGCGGGTGGACCTAATGGGAAGGTCACTGGAATCAAGACACCACCATGTGACGACCAAGTAGAAGGGGATGTGCCAATAGTAGTTCAGGCTCAGGTGGCCTAGCAGCCTAGCGGACATATAGTGCGAGAACCCAAACATGACGGCACCCACAAATCCGAACATCCACTGATACTTCAGCATACGGCAGGCAATGTAGAATGCAAGTGCAGCAAGGACTACCGCCATCAAACCGGCAAGATTGAAAGCCGGCATCAATCCAATAAAACGAGCGCCGATGCCGACGCAGTACGGCAACATCTTCTCGCTGGTCGGGTAGTCGTTCCAATTGGCGCTAAATGGCGCGTTGAGCGAGCTAACGGTCTGGAAGGAAAATGGTGTGATCTCGCCATCACGGTAGGCCTTGATCACAGCTAGGTTCCACCAGCCATCGCCCCCATAAAGCCTTGGAACGCTCCAACTGGCAAGGCTCGTCATGTCGTAGACGGTGCACCAGAGCACCACCATGAGAAGAACCAGGGCGATGACACGGGCTAGTTCCATGAGCGGAATCCGTTTGTCCGCTCCGAGCACGAGCGCCCTATCCGAGATGCGCAACACAATTGTCTCCTTGGTTGATCATTCCGGGCGCGGCTAGGTGGTGGCACTCCTGGAGAGGTAGCTTTCGAAAGACGTTGTAGACGCTCGGGATGGTCTCGAGCGGTGCCGCGTGAAGCTGTAGGCTGTCATGCAAGTGGACGACCCGGCCTAGCCTCCGGGTGGGATACTCAAGAGCGACGCGGCGGACGATCCCATGTACTCGATATCCCTTAGCCACCAGCAACTCCTCCCAATAGGAGCCATCCTGGCCAGTGGCGCGCGTGATCAGGGCCTTCTTCATACTCATGTAGGCATCCAAGGATGAATTCCAACATCGTACTACCAATCTATTCCCTGCTTCGGAGCGCCAGAGTTGGCGACAAGTAGAGACTCTTTCTATTATGTAAAACGGTTCCCTCGCCGATATCGTCCTGACCAACGGCCGTGAATGCTGATCGTCCTCTCGGTGGGCCGATACCGTGCAAAGCGGCTATCAGCGGGTGCGCAATTACCTCCCAAGAAAAGTGCACGGATGCATGCTCGCGGGCGGCTTCTACCATCGTCGCCATAAGATTCTCGTCCTGGTTTCGCATTTCCTCCAAAACACGAGGAAACTCGATTAGCGGCGCAAGGCGTCCTTGGATCCCGTCCACGATATCCAGGCCCCTTGCGCCAAATGGTGTGCTCAACACCGGTATGCCGGCCGCCATGTAGTCGAGCATCTTCAGATTCGTGCCGGACCCGCTCTCCATCGGATTGATAGCCAAGTCGACCCAGCTCAGAATCTCATCTTTGGTCTCGTCGTTCACAACGCCGAGCGACTCTACATTGGGCGGCAAAGAAAAGCCGAAGTGCTGGAAGTAATGCCCAACACTACCGAGAAGGAGAAAATGGATGTGCGGGAGTTCGCGTGCGATGTGCAAAAGGCACAGCGCCGCCTCGATGTTCGGACCGTGCCAACTGGCCATGAACAGCACTGTGAACACCAACTGCTTTCGGTACTGCCGTTTGAGTTGGCGGCGCACGTGCAGTGGGTGATAGGTCACCGAGTCCAGATCCACTCCATTAGGCACAACAACCAATTTTTCGGGATCCAGACCGTACATCTTATGCAACGTAGCACCATCCTGCTCAGCACAGGTCATCACCAAGCCACTCAAGTCACAACACTGCTGCTCAAGGGATTGAGTGAGCTTGAGAAAGTACCGCCCAAGCCGGTTGGCCGGCAGGATCGTCTCTTTTACGATGACCTCCACGTCTTGGGCTTCGTAGATCAGGTGTTGGCGGTTTCGCACGGCCAGGAGCGCTGGGAGCAGGTAGGGATGCGAGGCTATCAGCCAGTCGCTGCCGGCCGCCGAACGCTTTAAGACTTCCACGTAGCGTGGAGTGAGCCCGTAAAGCTTCGGGGTTACCACGTCGGACACCGCCACCCCGTTCATTTTGCCAGTCAAACGCCACTCTGCCTGGGCATGCTCGAGGGACTTAGGGATACGAAACTCCCGTACACCGTCAGCGATAAGTTCAGTGACCTCCGGTTGTCCATAGTCGGCGAACGAAACTATTTCAACGTCAAACGAGGAAGCCAAGTTCCGGTACAAATGGTAGATCCGGCTTTGCCCTCCCCCGTGTGGAGGATAGATCGGGAAGGTGGTCGTGAGCGTGATTTTCGGCTTCGTGCGGTTCGGCGGGGAAGAGCCGTGTGGCATCGTGGGTTTCGACTGAAAGAGGGACCGGCACACTTTATCCCACGTGATCGGCTTGACCGTCCGCTGGCACGCCGGCTTCATTGTCAGAAGCTCCTGACGGTGCTCGCTCATGTAGTCAAGCCGCTCGGCCAGAGCTTCCGGCGTAGGTTCGACAATATAGCCGGTTTCGCCATCGCGGACAAACTCCTTCGGACCACCAGCATCGGTTGTCGTCAGGACCGGCTTGCCGCTAGCCATAGCCTCGACCGTCACCAACCCGTAATCCTCGTCGTAGGGCACGTAAGGAACAGCGAGCGCGTTGGCATACAAGCGGACCACGTCCCGGTCGTTCACGAAGCCGAGAAACTCGATACGTGGGTCGGTACCCGCTAAGCCACGTAACGACGCAGCCTCCGGCCCTGTGCCCACAATCTTGAGCGTCGTCTGCGTTCGGGCTCGGCGCATTGCGTCGACAAGCAGGCCTATTCGCTTGGCGCCATCCAGTCGCCCAACTGTGAAGAAGTAGTCCGCACCTGTGTTTGCGAAGTCCCGCAAATCCGAGGGCGGATACAGAACTTCAACCGTCGCGCCCGCCGGGAAATAGTCTTGGCGTGCCGCCACATTTCTGGATATGGCCGCGTACCTGCGAATTCGCGACGACGCTAGTCCGGCCGCATCCAGAAAGTGAACTACTTGACGGATTAGAGGACCCGGGAAGATGAAAACCTCCGGCGCAACATCGGCGTTTCGCAATCGATCGACTCGATCAAAAACCTCCTCCAGTCGCGATGGATCTCCTTGGTGAAGGCGCATGAAATCGACCAGCGACTTCACGTTTGGGTTCGAGGCGGCACACTCAGATGGAAGACCCGTGAAATGGTAGGTATCGTACAGGCCCCGAAGGCAATGCAGCATGTAGCAGACATGATATGGGTGCTGTACCATCCAACCAGGGTACTTGCCGGAAATCAGAACATCGAAGTAGGAAAGATCCAATTCCGCGAATCTGCGATACGTATCTACGAGGTTCCAGAAGGTGTGCTCCCGGCTAGGCAGCTTGATGAGTTCAGCCTTGTGAGGGGTGTGCTGGTTGATGTAATCCAGCAGACCCCACCAGAGTTTCTCCGCGCCACCGACGCAGAACGGCACGGGGCTCGGCGCAACGATTCCGATGTTCATGAGGCACTCGCAGCACTGTGAAATGTGAGCAACTCGTCCACGACATTATCCCAAGAGAGCTGGAAACTCTGGTAGCGACCGTATCCGGCGGCGCCGAATTCCACGGCCCGTCTGCGATTGGCGTAGAGGAACTCGATTGCGGCCGCCAGGGCTTCTGGAGCCGGTTCGGCCACAAGTCCGGTTTCATGGTTGATGACGAATTCGAGTGGTCCGCCGGAATCCGTGCAGGTAATGACGGGCTTTTTGGCGAGCATGGCCTCCAGCGTAATATACCCATAATCCTCATCTAAGGGACCGAAAAAGACACCCAGACTGCAGGCGTAATAAGCTGCCAGCTCCTCCTCTGATAGCTTCCCTACAAGCCGGATTTTATCGCCGAGGCCCAACTGCTCAATGAGTTGCGCGTACTGGGGTTGTTGCCCCCCCGCCCCGCCGATCAGAACTGCCACCGGCGCCCGGACGTGCTGCATCGCCTGGATCAACAGCCACTGCCGCTTCAGGCTTTCTAGCCGGCTAGGCGCAAAGATGTAGGCTTCGGGTTCTGTCGTGTACAGCTTTCCAGCCATGGGAGGTGGGTGATAAAGAGGAGTGGACGCTATACCGTTAAAACGCTCCAGTCGGTTCGACACGTTTTGAGAGATCGTGTAAGCTCGCTCGGCTCTCGCAAGATGAGTCGTATCCTCTCTAATGATGTGCTGCCGCACGGCTTCCCGTTCCGGCGTATTCTCGGGTGCATCGGGGTTCCACAAATCGTAGAAGGCTCGATGTTGATGAAGCAGCCACACGACCTTTCTGTGGTGGCTCAGGCAGTATGTGGGAAAGCGCAGGCAGACTACGACATCGGGGGCATATCCGTTCAGGTCATCAAGATTCTCCTCTCCCCACGAGGTCAGCATGCGAACCACTTCGGTATCAGGCGAAAAGCGGAAAGGCATCGTAACCAACTCTGTCTCATGCCCTGCCCGGCGGCAGGCGTGTAGCAGACCTTGTGCAAGCGCCTCCCCTCCACCGGAGATGAACGGCACCTGCACGTCGGCGATCGCGACCCTCATAGCGGCTTGACCCCGATCCATGCGATGTCCCGAGAAACTCTCACATAGGCGCTCAGCTCGTCGAAAGCGTAGGTCGAAAGCGGGATCAACGCGGTGCGCGTCTCGTTGAAGCAGTATGCCGCGCTTTCGGTGAAACCTCTGAGCTCGGCGATAGATTCCAATGTCTCGGGAAATACCGGGTTCTTGTGAGTCGGATCCCGGTAGAAGTCTCCCGCAGTAACCAGGATGTTCCGCGCATTCGGCGTCTCAAAAATCGCCAACCCTCCAGGCATCAAAACCCGCAAGGACTCGTCTAGAAGGGCGACGAGTGCTCGGTAATCCACGTGTTCCACGTAGTGGAAGCAGGTCACTGCGGAAAAGGCGTTCTTAGGCTGCTTGCGGAGGAACTCAATAGCGTCATCTTCGACAACGTCCAAGCCGAGTTCTCGGCATTGCTGTAGCGCCACTCGGTTGACGTCTACGCCTCTTGCGCTATAGCCGTCTTCCTTTAACAATTCGAGCCATTCGCCACGGCCGCAGGCCACATCTAGCAGGGGCAAGAGATTAGTGCTCTTCCGGTTGTGTTTTTGAAGGTAGGGTAAATAAACCTTCAGGCTATCACGAATCGCTTCGCGGTTGCCGCGGAAGCGATCCTCGAATGCGACGTACAAAGAGTCCAAGAAGTGGTCTTCCTCCGAGAGGAGCTTTGTCAGCTGTTCGGTGGTAAACGCTTCCGGCATTCGCTTCCGGGCCAATTCAAGGAACAGCCCCAGTCTCCGGTGCTGGTCCTGCAAATCTTGACGGCAAAGGGCGATTTGATGCTCGATTGTCTGTAAATCGTAGTCCAACGATGCCACTCGATTGGGATCAACGCGGGAATTCTCACATTGAGCAATTCGGCCCTCTATCGCCGAAAAGTGATGTTGATCAACCTTGGAGGTTCCTACTACCTCCACCCGCTCCGCCAGCGCGGCTACTTCCTGCCGCTCCGCCTTCGCCTCCACCTGCCCGGCTAGCGCGGCCAGCTCCTGGCGCTCCGCCTTCGCCTCCACCCGCTCCGCCAGCGCGGCTACTTCCTGCCGCTCCGCCTTCACCTCCACCTGCTCGGCCAGGGCGGCAAGTTCCTGGCGGTCCGCCTTGGTCTCCACCTGTCCGGCCAGGGCGGCCACTTCATGGCGCTCCGCCTTCAAGAGCAGGGAATCATTCATGCGCTCGCCCAGGAGCGCAATCTCCTTCCGGTTGGCTTTGGCGAATTCCAGCCGAGCCAAATGATGCTGGAGTTCGACTACCATGGCCACAGAAGCGGCTGCATTTGCGGCAGCACGTAGTGCCACTACCTCTTCACGATCAGCCTTGCTTTGAAGTGCATCCAAAGCGTGCCGAGACTGGGAGAACTGGAAGGCAATTTGGGCGTCTTGCGAAGCAATGTTCTTCATCAAGACCGGAAGCTTCGATATTCCATACACGAGTTGTAGTAAGTAGCCAACCACAGGGACTCTGGCGATACGGCTGGTCCAATAGGCGCGATTCAAACCAGAAATGTAAACTCCGGCATGGCGGCCTTCTTCCGAGAATCGCAGGGCAACCAGAACCTCAAGCCTGGTACTTGAGCCAGACCTCAGGAGGCCAAGGTAATGTGCCAAACCGCCTGGGTCTGGTTCCCGGCGCAAAATGTGGCGATACGCGGCATGAATGAACTCCACGTCACGGAACGTCAATAGACGCTCAAGAGTCATCGGTGCTCCTTCCTCCACTCTGAAAGCGGGCGCGGGATCGGTGCCGGTGGTCGTAGACGGCAGCACCGGCTCTATACTTGCTCCACCACCGCTCGTTCTTCTGCGAACCTCCTCCTTTATCTTGCGCAAAATCGCATCGACATTAACATCATTTTGTTCGTCCATGGTCATGCCCTATGATTCATGTGGTCGGCGCCGGGAGCACGCTATCAATATCGGGAGAGGTCCTTCTGCCGAAATGGTCAAGAGTAGATCGCATTGGGTGGCGCACCACAAGGAACGCTTGTCACGAACGATCAGTATAGTACGGTGCCGGAATGTGCGGGGAGGTATTCGCCATCCGAAATGGCTTCCAAGTCCAACTGCTGTCCAGCGAGAGAGTGACAGTCCACCCTATCCCGAAGATTACCTGCACATTTCGGAAGAAGAAACAGGCCCCTCATGCCCCGGACGAAGAACGCCTGAGCGGATCCTTGACCATACCTGCCACACCCAACGCCTCGCAATCGCTCTTCACCATTTCGTAAGCAAGTTCGGGGAACTTAACCTGAGGATTCCAATGGTTCCTCCTGATCTCCGAAATGCTACCATCACTTTATCAGAATTCTATCAGACCCTGAGTTTTGAGTGTTTCGATGCTCGGCAAGAGTCGACCCAGTGGGGCTCGGTTGAACTGACCCATGCTGGCAACGGTATTGAGAACGGGAATGCGATACAGGGGATCATTCATCGACGACGGAGAGGTGCGGTTTGGGTTTCCACCATCCGCGTCATGATCGGGCATCGGGAGATGGGGGCAAAAGGCGGCCGCGGCCTTACGCGCTCTCGGGTGAAACTCTGGTTAGAATGTTTGCCCAGAGACTCATGCAGCGATGAAAGAATAAGGTAGAGGCTTGGAACAGAAAGCATCGGCAGGGAATCTGACCGGTCCCGACGAGGAGTTCGATGAAGCGGGCTACCTCGAGCGCAACCCCGACGTGGCGCAGGCCGTGGAAGCCGGAGCGTTCGCTAGCGGATGGGCGCATTGGAAGGCGCACGGGCGCGCTGAAGGCCGGGTGGTAACTCGCGATTTCGACGAACTGACCTACCTCGATCTTAACCCCGATGTCTTGC
>OCTA010003810.1_pt1 | contig 13355 bp, 14 predicted proteins | sample 1538991 | NCBI WGS metagenome assembly OCTA01 (sample SAMEA3539302, study PRJEB22396) | soil metagenome | biome: tundra; feature: field; material: soil | place: USA | collected 2010-05 | depth 0.15 m
TGCTCAACACGCAACTGGAGGATGGGTCGTGGCACGTGCGCTCGCGCGCCGCGGGATTCCAGCCATATTTCGATAACGGATTCCCGCACGGCGTGGACCAGTGGATCTCGGCCGCGGGCACCAGCCTGGCGACGATTGCCCTGACACTGGCGACGCCGCCCAGCGGCACCCACACGGCTACCGTTGCGCTGGCGCAGCGGTGATGCCGCAGGGAAGCGGGACTGTGCATGTTGCGAACGCGACCTGAGCACGAAACGAAAGAGACTGCGCACGGCAGCCGGCGATTTCACGCAGCGCCTAAGAGGGCCTTTTCGACGGTCCTCGGAAAGCGATCGATGACAGTGAGGTAGGCGCGGACAGCGCTCGGCGGTTGGGTTCGGCCAAGCTCCCAATCCTGCAATGTGCGAGTACTGAATCCATAGCGGTGAGCGAACTGCGATTGCGATAGCCCGGATTTCGCGCGAATCGCCTTAACATCCACCGGGCCCGGAACATCGTATTCATACGCGCGCAGAGAGATCTCACCCCGCACATGCGCCGCGGATTCCTTCAATCCACGGACCACGTCTCTGCCTACGCGGCTGAGCCTTTCGGGCGCGCGCTTACTTACCCGCTTGCTTCTTGGCATCTTTCAAGCCCTCCACGAACTTTTTCGCGGCCTTCCGATCCGCCGCGGTCATGTCCGATTGATCGTTTTTGGCGTAGATCGAAAGCAGGTACACCTCGGGGTCTGATACCTGCATCGCGATCTCCTCGGTCGCTCGCCAGTAGTAGTAAATTACCCGCACGCCACCGCTCTTGCCTTTACCCTGCCGGCTCCAGCGCGCCTTGCGGACGCCACCGGTACCAGGAATTACGGGATATGCCGCAGGATCGGCGGCGATTGCGAGTTGCATTGCAGCTTGTTCGGGCTCGGCGAGTAGCCGCCGTACTTCCTTCTCGTATCGGCTGGTGGCGAATACCCGAACCTTCACCAGTTAAGTATACGGGATTTCCGTATAGCTGTCAAAGAGGCATTGGGGAACTGCGCAGCTTTCTTGAAGGCAAACAGGAGGGGCAAATACAGAAGTTTGCTCCTCCTGTTTGCTCCTATGAAAAGTGTCCCTATTGGCTTCCTCAGCGGTAGGCTTCACGGCGGTTCCTGACGGCGTGGATGCGGAGCGTGTCGGGGCGCTCCTCAGTGAAACGGACGCGGTAATCGCCCACGCGGAGGCGCTTCTCGCCGTCACGGCCTTCGAGGGTTTTGACGTGGCCCGCTCCGGTTTCGGCCAGGCGTTAAATGGCCGCGAGAATGTTCATGGCGATGTGCTGGGGGATGGCGCGGATATCGGCCTTAGCTTGGTCGCAAAAGACGATTCGCTTCAAGCCGCCGGATCCTTCTCTTCCTCTTGGGCGTGGTTGACCTGTTCCGTGGTGAAGCCGAGCTCCGCGACAACCTGCTCGAAGGGAGTGCCTGCATTGTGGCGGAACCACTCCTTCGAACGGGCGACGGCTTGCTCTTCCTCCGCGCTGATGGGCTCGTCGTCGACGGGCGCACTGGCGAGAGCGCGAGAAACGGGATCGAGCATCGCTTCCAGAAGTCCGCGGACCGCGGCGACCTGCGCGTCAGGCAAGTGATCGAGGTATACATGTGCCAGCTGGCGTTCCTGCTGGGAGTTGCTATCCACGGGCTGATTCCTTTTCGATGCCGTAACCAAGATGGCACGGCCAATTCATCACGGCTGCGCTTTCGCCGCGGTCCGGCAACGAGCGCCGCTATCTTCCCCTGCTCAAACCCAGCGCCCTGATGCGCTTGTGCAGGTTCGTCCGCTCCATGCCTAGGGCGCGGGCGGCGCCGGAGACGTTCCAGTTGGTTTCTTCGAGCGCGCGCATGATGTGTTCGCGCTCGGCGGATTCGCGCGCTTCCTGAATGGTGGACTTGGCGGATGTCTCGCGCAGCACGCGCACCTCGACGGGGATCGACTCCCGCGAGAGCCTCTCTCCCGCGGTGAGAATCGCCATGCGCTCCACCACGTTGCGCAGCTCGCGCGCGTTGCCGGGCCAGGCGTAGGCTTCCAGTACCGGGAAAACGGTATCGTCCATTTTCTTCGCGCGGAAGTTGTTGCGCGCGCAGAATTCCTCGAGAAAATATTCCGCCAGCAGCCGGATGTCGTGCGGGCGCTCGCGCAGGGAGGGCACGCGGATGGGCACGCCGTTGAGGCGATAGTACAGGTCGTCGCGAAACTTCTCCTGCGCCACCAGGCCAGCCAGGTCGCGATTGGTGGCCGAAATCACGCGCACGCTGACGCGAATGATCTGCTCGCCGCCCACGCGGTGGAACTCGCCTTCCTGCAAAACGCGCAGCAGCTTGGCCTGCGAACCGCCGTGCAAATCGCCCACTTCGTCGAGGAAAATGCTGCCGCCATCGGCCAGCTCGAACTTGCCGCGCCGCGCGCCGGTGGCGCCGGTGAAGGAGCCTTTCTCGTGCCCGAACAGCTCGGTTTCGAGCAACTCGGTGGGAATCGCCGCGCAGTTCACCTTGACGAACGGACCATTGGCAAACGGGCTCAAGGCGTGAATATGCGCCGCCAGCAATTCCTTGCCGGTGCCCGATTCGCCGATCAACAGCACGCGCGCATCGGACCGCGCGGCCAGCGTGGCCTGCTCCACGGCGCGCTGCCACGACGGGCTGGAGCCTATCATTTTCGGGCTGCCGCCCACCAGTTCGCGCAAGCGCTCGTTTTCGCGCCGCAGGCTGGAGTGCTCGATCGCATTCTTGACCGCCACCAGCACGCGGTCGCGGCTGAGCGGCTTCTCCAGAAAATCGAACGCCCCGGCGCGCGTGGCTTCCACCGCGTCGGCGATGGTGCCGTGCCCGGAAATCATGATGGCCGGCGCGGCGGCAGCGTTCTGCCGCACCGCCTTCAGCAGCTCGATGCCGTTGCCATCGGGCAGCTTGATATCGAACAGATAGGCATCCGCCCGGTCCGCGTCCGGATGCCGGCGGAACTCCGCCGCCGACCGGCACACGTTCACGGCATACCCCTCGCGCTCCAGAATCATCCGCAGCGAGCGGCCTATGTTCTCTTCGTCATCCACGATCAGCAAGCGTTTGGACGCCATTCGTCTCTATCGGCAGCAGCACGCGGAAGCCCGCGCCGCCGAGTTCTCCTTTCACTGCGACAATGTCCCCGCCGGAAAGCAGCGCGCCTTTGCGCGCGATCGACAGCCCCAACCCCATGCCGTGCTTCTTGAACGAAATGGTCGGTTGGAACAGCGAAGCCCGCGCCTGTTCGCTCAAGCCCGGGCCCGAATCGTGCACCTCAATCGCAACCCGTCCGTTCTCCGCCGCCGTCACGCCCAGGATGTGGCCCCCCGCCCCGGCCGCTTCCGCCGCATTCTCGAGCAGGTTTGTCAGGATGCCCTTCAGCAGATCCTCGTCCGCCGTCACACGTGGGACGTCCGCCGCCAGCCGGCAGTCGTAGGCTACTTCCGGATGCGCGGTTTTGAGCAACGCCACGCGCTCTTCCACCAGCGAGTTCACGTCCACCTCGCACGGCAGCACTGGCGGCTCGGCGGCGAATTCGGAAAACGCGCGCACGCGCCGCTCCAGCGTCTCGATCTCGTCCACCACGATGTCGGTGGCCTGCGCCATAAACCCGCGGTCGGCATCCTGGTAGCGCGCCAGCATTTCTTCCACCGTCAGCCGGATGGGCGTGAGCGAGTTTTTCACCTCGTGCGCCATCTTGCGCGCCAGGGTTTGCCAACTCGCCATCTGCCCCAGGTAAACCAGACGTTCGGTCGACTGTTTGAGGCGCGTGGCCATGTCGTTGAATGCCTGAATGGCGCGGCCGACCTCGTCGTCGCGATCGGTGGGTACGCGCGCGTTCAGATCGCCCGCAGCGAGCTGCGAAAGGCCCTCCGTCAACTGCTGGATCGGCCGGCTGACGTGGTGTGCCAGAAACACCAGCAGCGCCAGCGACACCAGCCAGAACGAAGCCGCCAGCAGAATGTAAGTCACGCGGAACCCGCGCCGCAGGTCGCGCTCCCGCGCGTCTTCCACCAGGCGCCGCGCGTCGCCGATCTGCCGGCTGAGCCGGTCCATCGGAACGCCTAGATCCTCCGAGTACACGCGAACGTCATCGCCGTGGCGCACCAGGTAATCGAGGCGATCGCCTTGCGCGCCGGTGCGCACCCACCGCTCGGCCTCATTGCCGCCGGCGAAGTTCTTTACCGCCTCCGGCCACTCGACGCGTTGGGCGGCGCGATATTCCGCCGAAATCGCCTCGCCGCGCGCGGCTCGCTGCTTCAAGTCGTCCATCGCGCGCTGGTAAAACTTGCGTCCGGTTTGCTCGAGCGATTGACTGAGCGCGTCCAGTTCCCGCGTGGTGGAAAAATCCAGCAAGTACTTGGAGCCGGCCGAGGTGATCCACAAGGTGGCCAGCAGCGGGAGCAAGGTGGCCGCGAGAAAAATCAGGATCAGCTTGTTGCGAAGGCGGTTCACCAGTTGCGCCGGCTCGGCGAGCGGCGCAGGTCCGCCAGCCGCAACCGCCTCTCCATCACCCAGTGCGGTTCTCCGTCCGGTTTGCGGCTGAAGAATTCGATCAGCCCGCTGATGCTGATGCCGGATTCGCTCACGATGCTGGCCGCGTCCTTCGGATCGGCCGTGCGCAGATCGAACCGCATCCAGAAATCCCGGTCCGGCGCCACGCCCAGCGCGCTTACCGTCATATTGTCCATGCACCACGCTTCGGCCTGCTCCGCCGTGAGCCCCAGCCGCGATTCCGGCGTGGCGCCCGGAATGGTGACTTTGAATCGCCCCTCCCAGATGTCGTAGCTCACGTAAAATCGCTGCGGCGCGTGGCGGAAGGGCGTAACGTGATCCTCTCGCAGCAGGGTGATCTGCGACAGAAACACCACCGTGCGCGCGTCCTTGAGCCTTTCCAAGGCGCGGCCGGTGATAAAGTGCAAATCGGGCATCGCCGGGCGAAGCGTGTCGCCGTCAAACGCCACGTCCATGGTGCCGGCGCGCGCGACGAGCAAAGGAAGGGCCAGGCCGGCGGCAAGCCAGCTTCTTCGGCTCATCCTCGCTGCGCGCGACTGCGCCATCAATAGTTCATGCCCACCATAAAGACCGGATCCATCCTCCCGTTGCGCAACGGGAACGCCAGGGCCACTGAGAACGCGCCCTGGCGCAGACCCGCTCCGACCGAGCTCCTGGCGACCGCGGCCTGGCCGCTGTCCCAGATTGCGCCCGAATCGCAGAAGATTTGAAAAACGCCGTAATGATACTCGACGGTGTTGTGGACCGCGCGGTTTCCACCAAGCGGGTCCAAGTCGAATTTATTCCATCCCCGCAGGCTGGTGCTGTTGCCCAGCACGAAGCGCTCAAACAGCGGCGCATTACCCAGAATTGCGCCGCCCCAACTATCATCCACCAATTCCTGCTTGCCGCGCTTGAGCCGGTAGCGGAATCCCCAGCGATGGCGGCTGTAAGCATAGTCGCTCGCGAGCGCGTGGCTGCCGGCGCGCAAATCGTAGTCGGCCTCCACCGCCTGATCCGAGGCGCCCTCCATCTCCTGGTGATACCGCGCACCGGCGACAAAGGCATCGGCCGCCAGTGGCGGCGCACCTGGCTGTTGCTGGCCGAGGCTTTCGAAACTGGCGCCGAAACTCACTTCGAGCGGCCGCGCCACCCGCACCGACAGCACCGGCTGAAACTCGTCCCGCGTGCGGTAGAGCTGGGATGCGTCAGTGGCTGTGGCGGCGGAGCTGTTCCACAATTCGTGGTAGCTGGCGAATTCGAAGCGGAGCCGCGCCCGCTGGTTCACCAGCGGCTGGCTCTCGTAGCGGGCCACCACGCCGGTATAGCGCTCCACCAGCTCGTCGCCATCGCTCACCAGCCCCGCCGTGAATCCGTTGTTGTTCACCGTTGCGGTGCCTTCCACGGCGCCGCTCCAGCCCTGTTCGCCCTGGTAGAGAAATTTGGGCACGGAGGCGTCAAACCGCGTCGGCGGCACTTCCACCTGGAAAACCACCTGCACGTACTCCGGACTCTTGCCGCGCAACACATGGTGTTCCACCGTGCGCGCGCGGAGCTCCTTGCGCAGACGCTTGGCCAGATCGTCGAGCCGCGCCGGATTGAGCTTTTCCCCAACCAGTGCGGCAATCTCCTTGCGCAGCCCGGAACTGATCTTGTGATCGCGATCCACCGCGGGACTAGTGCTCCATCCGTCCCCCGAGACCACCACCGTTTCCACTGTGTACCGGCTGTTCACGTTGGTTTCCGAATCCTGCGTTCCTGTCGCCAGCAGTTCTCCCGCGAGCAGCAGGCTGAGCAAGACATATTTCATACCCAGCCAAAAAGCACTTGACGCGCCATGATTAACTGTATGAAAACAATAGAAATAAACAATGAGTGCTTGTGACTTCACGTCACAGGTGTGGGGTGCGCGGAGGCGGCGCACCGCCCGCCAGGGCGGCCCGGTGAGGCTAGAGAACCTTCGCCAGTTCGGCTGCGAATGCGCTGCGGGGTGCCTGTTCCCGGTCGCGGCCGCCGCGTTTTCTGCGTTCGGGTTTGACAGTGCGGATGGCACTGGGCACTGCAATCGGCTGCGCTCCACGGCTCTCTTTGCCCTTCGGGGGCTGCGCCGGATTGGCTCGCAACAGACGGTCTTCCAAAGGCGCACGATCAAAGCGGCGGATGATCGAGGCCATTTCGTCGGCGGTGGGAGCTTCGACAAACGCGAAGCCCTTCGATTCTTGCGTTTCGTGATTGCGGATCACTTTGACGGCGTCGGCCACCAGATCTTCGGCGGCGAGCCATTGCTTGATGTCATCGGCGGTAACCCATGACGGGAGGTTGCCAAGAAAGACGGTAAAGCTCATTCAGTTGATTCTGTGACTCCGTGGTTGGATTTCAGACACTGGGGGGAATTCCGATCTGCCTCATCGATGGTACCAAACCACCGCACTGGATTGCAAACACAGATCGTTCTAAGGACCACCGTCTCGGAAATGCGCCCGCGACCATCCGCGGCCGCCATGGCGGGCCAGCGCGGGGAACCTCTGAACAGGAATGCCGCCGAAAAATCACCGGCGGCAAGACCGCCGGCGCTACGGCGCTCGAGTTTGCGTTCGTAGCGCCGGCGGTCTTGCCGCCGGTTCTTTGCGAGCCACAATCGGCAGGAATACCGACGCCCGGCTCGGCTTTTCGCGAAGCAGGGTTGAAAACCCGCCGGAACTATTCGAGAATGGATCGGTCCGGAGGCTTCCTCAATCGCACGCTCACGCCGCCCGAATCCGCCATGAAGCACATCATCGCCGGCACCGCCGGGCACATCGACCACGGCAAGACCGCGCTAGTCAAAGCGCTCACCGGCATCGACGCAGACCGGCTGGCGGAGGAGAAGCGGCGCGGCATCACCATCGATCTCGGCTTCGCCCATCTGCAATTGACACCCGATCTGCGGTTGGGCTTCGTCGACGTACCCGGCCATGAGCGGTTCGTCAAGAACATGCTGGCCGGGGTGGGCGGAATCGACCTGGTGATGCTGGTGGTGGCCGCCGACGAATCCGTCAAGCCGCAGACCCGCGAGCATTTCGAGATCTGCCGCCTGCTCGAGATTCCGCGCGGGCTCATCGTCCTGACCAAGTCCGACCTGGTCGACGAAGAACTGCTCGATCTGTCGCGCATGGAAGTGGCGGAGCTGGTGGCGGGCTCGTTCCTCGAAGGCGCTCCCGTGGTAGCGGTGAGCTCGACCACCGGCAAAGGTCTGGACGAGTTGCGCCGGGAGCTGGCGCGGGTGGCCGCGGCAGTGCCCGAGAAGAATTCCGCCGGCTACTTCCGGCTGCCCATCGACCGCGTGTTTACGGTGAAAGGATTCGGCACAGTGGTGACCGGCACGCTGATTTCGGGCGCGGTCGAAAAGGAACAGGAGACCGAGGTCTACCCCGCCGGACGTCTCTTGCGGGTGCGCGGCCTGGAGGTACACGGCGCTAAGACGGAGCGCGCGGTGGCCGGCCAGCGTACGGCCCTCAACCTGGCCGATATCGAACCGGCGGATCTCGCCCGCGGCGACGTGCTTTCCGAACCTGGCCGCTTTCACGCCGTCCGCCACATCGAGTGCCGGCTGGAATTGTTGCCGTCAGCCAAGCCCCTCAAAAACCGCGCACCGGTGCATTTTCACGCCGGCACGGCGGAGATCGAAGCTGCAGTGCGGCTGTTCGGCGCCGCCACGCTGCGGCCGGGCGAAACCGCTTACGCGCGGCTGATCCTCCGCGAGGCCGCCCTGCTGCTGCCCGGCGACCGCTTCATCATCCGCATGTTTTCCCCGGTAGTGACGATCGGCGGCGGAGTGGTGGTCGATATCGGCGAGCGCCGCTACGCGCGTGGATTCGACGTAGCGCACCGGCTCGGCGTGCTGGCCGGCTCGGACCGAGCCGCGCGCATCGCCCTGCTGGTGCGCGAAGCCGATTTCGGCATGGCAATGGCGGACCTGGTGGCGCGCACCGGAATGGCCGCGTCCGCCATCGATCGAGCCGCCGCCGAGGCCGGCCTTGTGGAGCTGCCGCTTGCATCGCCCTGGTTCGTCGACCGCGCCTGGTTCCAGGCCGCGTGCGACCGGTTGCAGAAGACGGTGCGCGAGTTCCACCGGCAGCATCCGCTGCTGGCCGGCGTCGCGCGCCCGGAGCTACGCGCGAGCCTCGCCCAGGACATGCCGCCATTCCTGCTGGACGCGCTGCTAGCCGCCTCGCAAGACGTGGTGGCCGAAGGCGAAATCGTGCGATTGCACGGCCATGCGGTGGTGATGCGCGAGGACGAGGAGCACGCGCGGCAGGCCATCGAACGCGCCTTTGAGCAAGCCGGTCTGGCCGTCCCCGCAGTGGCCGAAGTGTTGGCCCAGGCCGGCGTGGAAGCCGCGCGGGCACGCACCTTGCTCGAAATCCTGCTCCGCGAGAAACGCTTGGTCCGCATCAGCCAGGATCTGGTGTTTCATCACTCCGCAATGGAAAAGCTGCGCAGCCTGCTTGCCCAGCGGCGGCCGGCGCGTTTCAGCGTCCCGGATTTCAAGTTGTGGACCGGCATTTCGCGCAAGTACGCCATTCCCCTGCTCGAATACCTGGACCGCACACACGTCACCCGCCGCGAAGGCGACCAGCGGGTGATCCTGTAGGGCGACGCGCGGCAAGAAACTTCCATCGAAATTCGGAGTTTCGTAGCCTGTCCCCGATATACTCGAATGCATCTGAGCCGGGCCAGCGAGGTAGGACAGACGATCGCCTTTTGTCGTCTGTCATGTTCGTCTGTCATGGCGTCGCGCTTTGACAGACCACGAAAGGCGATGGTCTGTCCTACCTGCTCCCGAGGAGTATCTGCCCTTTCCATCTTCTGCTACACGGCCCAGGCAGGCCACCTCGGCGGCGCCCACACAGTAGGGCCATTATCGTAGCTACAATTTTGGCGTTATACTCGTACTGGAATGATGCGGTTCGAGTGGGACCCGGCCAAGGCGCGGAGCAATCAGGGGAAACACCACGTCAGCTTCGACGACGCCATGCTCGTCTTCGAGGACCCCTACGCCCTGTTCGAACAGGACCGCACCGGCCCAGCGGGGGAGTTGCGCTGGCAGGCGCTCGGCCTGGCTGGAGGGGTCTTACTGCTGCTGGTGGTCCACACCGCGCGGGAAGCACGCAGGGACGAAGTAATCCGCCTGATCTCGGCCCGCCGCGCCACCCGGAAGGAGCGAAACCGTTATGAGCAAACTCGTGTACAAGACGCTGAGTGACAGCCCGATCACGCCCGCCCGCAAGCGCAAGCTGGCACGGCTGGCGGCACGGCCCGATGCGGAGATCGATTTTTCGGACATCCCCCCACTCAAACAGAGCTTCTGGGAAAACGCCGTCCGCAATCCGTTTTATCGGCCCCTCAAGCAGCAACTGACCGTGCGTCTGGACGCCGATGTGGTGGCTTGGCTCCGCCAGCATGGGAAGGGTTACCAGACCAGGCTCAACCGGATGCTCCGGGATGCCATGCTGAAGAATATCGGCAAGAGCGCCTGATCTCAGGTGTCGGAATGAAGCTCGACGCCTGCCTCGGATGAATCACGCAGTCAAGCTATCCCGGTCTCCCGATTTCGAGTTCGCCATCGGCGGGGGCAGGACCAAGTCAGCGACCGTGTAATGAAGTGCTCTATGCTGGAGCGGCCTCCTAACCATCGCGCCTCCGAACGGGGCCGCGACCATAGGGAGCGGTCCTTTCGATAGAACCGAATCTGCTCGTCAAAGACCTAGCTCAAAATACACCAGCGGATTCTGCTTGTAAGTCACCCGGGCGACCTCGCGGTATCCACACTTTGCATAAAAAGCTCCGGCGCCGGCTTCGGCGTCGAAGGCATCCAGACGGATGGCATCGGCGGGCCAGGCGCGCGCAAGGGCTTCGGCCTCTTTCAGCAGGAGACGGCCAACTCCCCTGCGCTGCAGCTCGGGATGGACGGCCATGCCGGTCAAGTACAGAGGTCTTCTTGCCGCAGTGAAATACGCGGTATCGATGGCCCAAGGCTTCTTTGTGGCCAGGCGCAGCGTACCGGCGATGCGACGGTTGGTGCGCGCAATCAAGATTCGCGAAAACGCGGGCTTCCGCATCGTGCTTAGCACGCCCCGTTCCGTTTGCCCTGACGACCAGTGTCCCTGGCCGAACTGCCGAGTGAGCTCCTCGGCAACTGCGCAGTGAAGCGCCGCCAGCGAGGCTGCATCGGAGTTGGTCGCAGCTTCGAAAACCAGTTTCATCTCTTGACTAGCCAGGCGGTATTCAGTCGAAACTGATTTGCCATTCTATCGTTATCCTGAACGGACCGGCTGGCACGCAACGTTGGATCCACAGCTCCGACGCCTTTGGTCACGCGATGAGGGAGCCTCAGATGAGTCACGCAGTTCAGGCTGTCCCAGTCTATCCCAATGGCAACATCGCATATGCTAATCGCCGTGGCATCTTTTGAACTTCTTTCCGCTTCCACAGGGACATTGCTCGTTCCGTCCTATTTTCCTGCCACTCGGTGACAGTATCCTTCCGCCTCCACTAAACCTTTCGGATACCAGCTTTTCCATTGCCGGATCTTCTTTCCACGGGTCCCTGCTGAATGCCATTGCGTCTACCAGATTAGGGCTCTCGGCAATGCTTCCCAGGGCAAGCCAGGAATCGGCTCTGGACTTGTATTTGCGTATCATCGCGAGCGACATCAACCTCCTTTGCATGACATCGGGAAACGCCGGCTCCGAGAGGATTGTGATCCCCCGCTTTTCGTGGGTGTAAAGTAGGGCTGCATTATGGCTCTGGCCATCGGTCAACGTTTGGAGCTTGGCATGTTTGATTCTCTTGATGAGCTCGTCCGCTCCTGATCCGGCTAGGTCATACAAAAAGAAGAGCGCATCGGTAAAGCCAGCCTTGCCGGCCGATTCGGTCTGTTCGATCAATCTCTGGAAGTCTTCGTTCTTCCAGTCGGCGAATAGCTTATTGGCGGCTTCACTGGTTGGCACGGTCCCACGCACGACGCTGAAGTTAGCGTCGATCAGTTGCCCGAAGCTACTGTCTAGCAGCTCGGCATCCGTTCCCCCCTGCGGATAAAGCTTATGCTTGAGGTGGAAACCCAAAAGCGTCATCTCGGAGTCTGCCCTGAAATAGCCCGCAAAGCGGACTCTTTGATGAAGGTAATAGAGGAATTCAAAGGGGTCTTTAAGGTAGTGCGCCAGCACGTCAAGGTCGAAGATGCTCAGGGCAACCGGAAGCGGGTCACCGGGCTGCCTATTAAGGTAGGCGTCGACGTGGTGCAGGACCGCGGGATAATAATCCAAACTGACGCAGAGAATGTAGGCATCGGCCACCTCTTCGACCAACCGGATCTCGTGCTCATCGATGAATAACTTGTTCTCCTTATCAACAAGCGCCCGCCGGGACGCCAGCCCCTGGTCATATGCTCCCTGGATGGCACCGTCGAAATCCGATGCCAACTTCCCGTCGTCGCCCATCTTCGCCAATTCTGTGAGCCGCTTCGATTTGACTTGCGCGATTACCGCCCTGTTGCCGGCCAGAGCTAGGACGTCAATGTCGGTGACTGTCTCCTTTTTCCCTTTCTTTATCTTCACTTTCGCAAAAACACGATGATTACCAAATACGGATCTTAGAAGCGCTGCGGTTTTTCTCTCCGCGAATTCTCCGCGATGGCGTTTGGCGGTCTCGATGTATAACGCATCGCGATTCATCCAGTAGAACGGGCTCTCGTAAATTGACTCGGACAGATTGAAGGCGATTGGAAGAAAATACCTCCCGTCCGGCAGCTCTACAATAGGACGAGCTTGTAGCTCGTTATACTGGCCAGGAACTTGTAATCGTACATTCGCAGCGCCGGGAGTTAGTGAAAATGCCTGGATGAATGCGTCCGCGTAGGTGGCGTCGGCCAGGTCCTGAGCTTCGAAGCAGAGTACCGACAGGAGAACGGTACACATTTGGGAGAAGTCGCCGCGATCAATTCCGGGATGAGTCGCGAGTTTGTGTTCATGTAGCTTCTTGACCTTCCGCGCTATGTCGGCCATGACCGCAACGGGAATGCCAACGTGATCAAGTATCCACGGTTCGTCCTCGCGGTACTTTTCGGCCGCAAACTCAAGGTATTGGAAATCATAGGCCCCGGAACCCGAATAGAAGATTGGCTCCGTCATTAGTTTGCCATCGCCAAACATTCTTCGGTAGTTGTCCTCAATGCTCTCATTGGGCGTCGGATGTTTGATGTGGTCGCCGAGTTTCTCGAAAAAACGATGTGAGTGATCCTTGTGCAACTCAAGGAACAACCGATAGACCTCCTCAAAGCGGCGCGCCGAATCTTCTTCGCTCGGAATCTCCAGATTGATTGGTCGTTTCACCAGTAGTCCAATTAGAAACGTTAATTCCTGTACGTTGAGGTGGTCCTGCCAGTCGATCTCTGCAAGTGTTGTCGGGTCCAAAAAGAGATCCCGCAGAAGAATAAATGCGAGCGTATAGATGAACCCCGGTTCGGTTGTCAATTCTTCGATTTTGCGAATCGTGTCGCTGAGGTCATCCATATGCACATTTTCCTGCACCTGTGGTTTTTCCGGCAAGCCGGTGACGTGAGGCCGGGCGATAACGGCGAGGGGTCAAAGGCGGGACGGTCAAAGCGGGTCAGCCAGATCCGAGCAATCCCCAGCTCGCCCGTTCCTGCCCTACGCCCCCGCTGGCTTCCTCTTATGCCAATCCGTCCTGGTCTGAAACTCTTTGCCGAGGGCTAGGAGAGTGTTCTCGGACCAAGGGGGACCTACTAACTGGATGGCGACGGGTAAGTTGTCGGCGAAGCCGCAGGGTAAGA
>OCTA010003816.1_pt1 | contig 13343 bp, 7 predicted proteins | sample 1538991 | NCBI WGS metagenome assembly OCTA01 (sample SAMEA3539302, study PRJEB22396) | soil metagenome | biome: tundra; feature: field; material: soil | place: USA | collected 2010-05 | depth 0.15 m
GGGCTGGGGGCGGGTTACCTGGCGGCCTTCCTCATGGGAAGGGTGGATCTGCGGGGACTCGGGGAGCTGCCGCCCATGGCGGTGCCGGTACCGCTGCGTTACGGCCTCGGATTCAACCCGGGAGCTTGCCTGCCGTTCGCTTTTTTGTACGTGATCACGGTGATCGAGTCCATCGGCGACCTGACGGCAACCTCGCTTCTCACCAACCAACCCATCCAAGGGGAGGTCTACTTCCGGCGCCTCCGATCCGGCATTCTGGCGGATGGAATCAACTCTCTGCTGGCGGCCTGCTTCAACTCCTTCCCCAGTACCACGTTTGCGCAAAACAACGGCGTGATCCAATTGACCGGAGTGGGAAGCCGCTACGTGGGCACTTTCGTCGCCGTGATGCTGATGCTGATGGGCCTGTTCCCGGTGGTGGGCGGGCTGGTCCAGGCGCTTCCGCAGTCGGTGTTGGGAGGCGCCACCATCATCATGTTCGGCACGGTGGCGGTTGCCGGCATCCGAATCCTGGCGGGCGTGAACATGAACCGAAGGTCTTCGATCATCGTGGCCGTTTCCCTGGGGCTGGGTCTGGGCGTTACGTTCGTTCCGGATATACTCCGCGCCCTGCCGGAGTTGCCGCGCAACACGCTTTCATCGGGGATCGCCACCGGCGGCATGTGCGCGCTGCTGCTCAACGCCATCCTGCCCGGCGAGAGGTCGTAACGTCCAAAAAACTCGCCGCGGAGCCCAAGTTCCACTGCCGCCTGAACGGTTTCGACCTCCAGCCGGTTACCGGCCGCAGAGAGCGAGCACCGAATACGCGGTGGCGGCATCGCTCATGAACCGGCTGGCATCCGACGCTGGATCGCGCCGCTTGTTGATCGAAGTGCAAAGCCACGCGCCTGACTGGTCCTGATTGCGCTTGAGCCACGCCATCCCCTTGTCGATCTGCGCTTGGTCGGACGCGTTTTCCATCCCGAGTGACGTCTGCGCCCCGTCAATTACAACTTTATAGTGGGCTATTTGATGAAATTTAGTTTGAGTTCGGCGGCGGCGTAGAGCGTGTAGTTCAGGCCCAGCGGGTTATTCTGGGCCAGCACCTGGCGGCGAGCGAGCAACAGGGCGAGCCCGGCAGGCGTGCGGTTCAGGAACATCTCGAAGAAACGGCGGGCGATTTCAGACGCGAGTTGCTCCCATACGGGGACTTCGGTGCCGATGATGCCGGCGGCGCCGCGATCGTCGACTAACTTCTTGACGAAGGGGGAGAGGGCCTCCGGGGTATAGCCTACGGTGCCGCAGCCATTCAGGAAGACCAGGGGGTGGCGCGCCCACTTCAGCCGGTAGGCCAAGGCGTCTGGAGTGATGATGCCGGCCTCGGTTTCATGGGGCCCCTGGAACTGCAGCTCGGGGTCGGTGAGCTTGCTGCCAGTGCCGCCGGCGGCGTGGCAGTAGAAGTAAATGATGCTGAGGTCGAGGTCTTTGAGGAGCTCGATGATCTTGTCGCGGTCGAATTCCGGACCGGTCCAGGCGGCGGGGAAGCGGTCCGCGAGTGCTTTCATCTGCTTGAGGTGCTCATCATAGAGCGAGAGCGTGGAGTTTGCGCCCGCGATGAAATGAGCCTTGCCTTCCACCGGGATTTCGGTGGGCATGGTGATGCCCTTGGCGCCGGGCTGGACCTGCTGGGGCGGCACCTCGATGAGGTGACGGAAACCCCAGAAGTGCAGCGGGCAGACGACCGTTTCCGGGAGAAGCGTTTTGCCAGCGTCGTTGATGCAGGGCTTATCGGGGTAGCCGTGGAGCAGGCACTTGGGGCTGATGAAACACTGGTGGACCGGTAGTTCGCCGTTTTCATCGGGCAGGGAGGCGGTGCAGACTCCGAAGGCCACCGGGTTGCCAGTGGCATCTTTTCTCTTGTTCTTGTCGTAGGGGCGGTCGTAGAGCATGGTCCACGGGATGACCTTGTCGCGCAGGATGTGGGCTACGTGGATGGTGACATCTTCGGCGGCGAGGGCGCGATCGAGATCGTCGCGCTGGTCCTGGAGCACGAGCTTGTCGAAGAGACGCCAGCCGGGGGTGGCCAGGGCGATAAGCACGCCGGCCAACTGATCCGGCGTGCCGCCGTTAGGCAAGCCGGAACTGCCGAAAGCGTAGCCCTTGGTTTTGTCCTTGAAGGTGAAATCGGAGGCGGCCTGGAGGCAGTCGCGAATCTCCTGAACGCGCTGCGGGACGTCGGAATCGGCGAGGATTTGCGCGGAGTACACCCCGGCGCCTTTGACGGTGATGACGGTGTCGCTATCCCAATCGTTGGCGACGATGCTGAGGGTGCGGCCGGCGGCCTTGGCCGAGCGGTTTGCGACATCGTGAACGGAGCCGGTGCTGTATTCGAGGCGGGAGAGGAAGCCGGCTGCCTTCACTTTCTCGGGAGGCAGTCCGAGAGCGGCGGCGAGGGACCGGCGCTGAGCGGCGGGGGACTGGCGGGAACCGGGGCTTACGGTTATGGCGGCGACGCGATAGGACTGGATGACGTCCTGGTTGTGGTAGAGGCAGACGCGCAGGCGCGAGACGCCAGAACGTTTGGGGATGACGGGGAAGAAGATGCGCTCGGTGGCGCCTTCGCGGGGCAGCCAGACTTCGCGAACGGGATTGCCAAGGACTTCGAAATCGATACCGGTGACAGCGATTTCGACCCAGACGCCCTTCATTTTCGGGGTCCAGCGAAAACGCTCTTCTTCGATGGCAGCGGAGTCGGAGACCTGAATGCGGAGATTTTGGGGGCCGACATAGACTGCGAGCTGGCAGACTTCGCCGGCGTGGAAGGTGGCGCCCTTCTGGTGAATCTCTTTCAGGTGGCCCGAGGGATCGTCGCGCCAGAAGGCGATATTCAGGAAGCGCTGGGGAGGAGTTGGCGCGGGGCCGGGACGAGGGGTGGCGCGACGCGGCGGCATCTTCTTGACCGCGTGCTTCGCGGCCATCTTTTTCGCCAGGAGCTTTTTAATTGGAGGTCTTGGACGCCGCGGCGGCATGATGGTACCCATGCCCGTAAAGGCGTCTCCCGCTCCTGCAGCGTGTGGGATATAAAGGCCGGGCGAGGGTTTGGGAGCCGGGAGTTTGGGGTGCGGGGATGTGGTGGGCGGCAAATCGACGAGGAGCTCCCGGACGGGGCGGCGCGTCAGGATCTTCTGTTGAATGCCCTCTCCGGGGAGGAGCAGCCGCGACGGAGAAGAGAAGCGCCCGGGGACGGTCTTCAGAATGGAACGGATCTGGTGTACTTTCTTGAAGAGCGGGAGCAGTCCTTCGCTCTCGTGGAACTCGAAGTTGTGAGTGTTCCAATCCTGTCGCAGGCCGCCGAGGACTTTCTGGATTTGCGTGTCGGTCTTGTGGGGGATTCCCGCAAAGGAAGGGGGGGCGCGTGGGGTGGGTTTGGGACGGTGGACGCGCAGCGCCTTGACACCGATGGTGGAAACGCGGAGTTCGTCCTCTCTGCCGGCGCCAGCGAAGAGGCTCACGCCTGTGCGCTCGGCGGGGCTCAGGCTGGGGAGCGCCCGCTCCAGCATGGAGTCGAGGGGAAAATCGTGGATGAGATCGGAGTAGAAACGCCGGTAGAACTTTCGGCGGGAATTCGCGGGCAGCGATTCCACCAGAACGGCGGGGCCGCCGGACTCGATGAGCGCGGACGCAAGGCGCAGGGCGCTGGTGCGTTCATCCGCGGCGCAGCAGAGAACGACGAGGCGGGTCTGCCGGATCCCGCAGAGACGCGACAGCCAGGCGGCGGTTCCGATGTCCGAGATGCTGGCGAAGGAGAGGAAATTCGGCCGGCGGAATTCGGCCCAGGATTCGAAGTGGATGACGTCGCTGGTGGGCCCGAGTCTGGCCGAAGTGGCGAGGGCAACAGGAGTGTCGACCGTCTCGACGCGCACCGCTTGGTGGATGCGGAACTGGTGCGGTTTCGTACGGCCGAAGAGACCGTAAACCAAGTTGGGAACCTTGAGGGTCTGCGGCGTCCCCACCTGAACGATGCGCAAGGGGAGCCGGAAGGGATCGATCCCTGTGTGTGGCCGCACCGGCGTGACGCGGACCAGTGGCGCGTCCCACTGATAGACAGTCTCCCAGGGCAGAGCGACCAGGTCGGGGTCCCTGACTTCCACGGTGACGCGGCGCAAGACCCGGCCGGACTGGCCGGCGGGAGTGGCGGATTTCTGCCATGCGGCCAGCGCAGCGGGAATGGGGAAGGCCTGTCCGGTTGTAAGCGCGGCGAGCGGGATATCCTGTTCCCACTGCTTGGCGCCGACGCGCGCACGGAGATGCGCCAGCTTGGCATGCAAATCGGCACGGATGGCCAAATCGACGCGACGGAAGTCAACCCTGGGCACTTGCGCCTCCTCCTCCCGGGCCGCCAGGTAGTTTGGCCAGCATGGTGTTCCAGTCGAACTGGCCCATGACGGCGCCGGAAACCTGGTGCAGGCCGAGGCCCCAGAGGATGGCGGTGATCCAATCCGAGGGAACTCCCCAGGTTGGGGACGGAACCCAGAGCAGTTTTACGCCCAGCAGCACGGCGACGGCTCCGGCAATCCAGACGACGATCAGTTCGCCGTGCGCGATTTTCTTCGCGAGGTCGGCCACGGACACGCGGATACGGTCGGGCCGCGGCGGAAGCGCGGCAAAGCCTTGGGAGCGACCCGCGAGAGAGGGCGCGTTGTTCACTTGAATGGCGCTGGCTGGCACGGCCATGGCCGTGCCATCGGCGTGCTTCATCTGTTGACCGCCCCTCCCGAGCGCGAGCTGGATTTTCACGATTAAACGTTTCAGCTCTTCGTATTTGGCCGCAGCCCTGGTGACGTCGTGACTGGCCAGAAGCGTGGCGCAGGCGATTCTGAGCTGGCCCGCCGCAGCGATATCGTCAATGGTGGTTTTCTTGTCGTCCACGTTCAGAGTAGAACGCGAAGCTTTGTCGGGCGCCGCGTCGAGGCGCAACTGGGCGGCATCGAGCAGGGTATTGAGGTAGGTGGAGTAGCCAGCGGCGTAGGCTGCGGCAGCGGCATCGGCACTGGCGGCTTTGCGCACGGCCGCGAGGTCTTCTTTGACGGCGGCGAGCACTTTGTCCCATCGGTCCTGCGGAATATTTTGCAGCTCGGGAGAGGCCGTGGGCAACTGGGCTTCGAGGCCGACGGCAAGGGTGCGGGTGTAGAGGAGGCGGGCCTCTTCGAGGGCGGCTGCGGCCTCGGCAAGCGTGTCGTCGGTTTTAGCCAGATCTTCGGCTATTTTCAACTGGCTCTCGACTTCCTGGTCGAGTTTGTCGGCATAGAGCTTTCCCACGGTGGTGGTTTTTTCCTGGAGGATGTCGGCGCGAATGACGGCAATCGCGTTGGCCATGGCGTCGCCCAGGGCTTTTGAGAGAGCCGCGCCGAGCTTGTCGATGGCGTCCGAAATGGATTTGGCGTCGACCGTTTTATCCTGGAGTTGACCTCCAAAAGCGGCGAGGGCCGCGAGCATGGGGCGGATGGTCGGCGGAGGCAATTCGACGTGAGCGAAGCGCCGGCGCAGGTTCACCCACTTGCCGAAGGCGACCAGTTTGTCGCCGATCTCTTTCAGGATGGTGTCGCTCGCGGTGACGGCGTTGCTGTCCCAATCGCTGAAGAGCTTGGCCAGGCGCTGCGAAAACGAATCGAGCACCTTTTGCTCGGCGGGCGTGGCGTCGGCCACTTCGGAGCGCGTGGCGTCGACATCGGCGGAAAGCTGAGCGATCTGGCGTTGGGCCTGGAGCCGCGGGCGGTCGCGTATGGCCCAGAGGCGCAGGCGGTAAGACAGGTAGACGCTCAGGGCGATCAATGCGGCGGCGATTAGAAAGTGATTCCGGACGTAGAGGGTGAACGTGGCTTCCTGGGGAGACAGATCCTTGGCGACGGCCGAGAAGGTTCCCGAGTATTCGCCCGCGCTCAAGCCGGGAATAGTGACGCGGAGGTCGACGGGCGTGCGGCCGGTCAGCGTAATGGTGTTGGCCACGTCGGCCAGTTTGCCATCGAGGCCGACCTGCTGGATGGAGATCGCGCCGTAGACGGCGGATTTGTTAACTTTTTCGGATTCTTTGCGCGAGAAGGCCGAGAGCAAGGGCCGATCCAGCGTGACCGTCTCGGCGCGCGTGCCTTCGAGAATGACCCGGACGGTGGCAGCGTCGGAGATCCAGGGCCAGTTCTGGGCTTCGGCCGACTCGATGGGCCGGATGGTCACGGGCACTTTGGCGTCGACGCGGGTAATCGTGAGCTTTTCGGACTGGCGTTGCAGGCCGAAGATGAGGTCGATGGTGCCAGTGTACTTACCGGGGATGGGCAAGTTTGCGTTGTAAGTGAGCGGCACCTGGCCATTGGGCGGAAGATCTACAGTTACCGGTGGCTGAGCCGGTTTCCCGTCTACTATAACCTGCGGCGTAATCTGACGGGCGTCGGGACCAATGAGATCGTGGACTTCGACCTTAACATTACGAACGGCGCTCACGCCGGTGCTTTGTATGGCGGTTTGCAACGACAGCGTGGCGAGCTCCAGGCTAATCTCCTTATCGCGAATCAGGAGGCCGGAGTCAGGCGAGCGCTCGATCTCGAATTTGTAAGTGTGGCGGCTGGCATCATAGATGAGATCGATAGTGCCGGTGTACTTACCGGGGACGGGGAACGAGGCGGTTATCTTCAAGGTTCGCTCTTCGAGGCCCTTGATGTCCTGCGCCGCCTCGGCGGCAACTTCCTTCTTGTCGATCCACCAGGCAGCGCGGGGTTGGACCCAGCGCTGGCCGGGCCCAACCAGTGGATTGATTTTGACCGTCACTCCCTTGGCGCCACGGTTATCGACTGCCTGGACAAGCAGGAACCGAGAAAAGGAGGGGGAATCGACGGCCAGCGCTACGGTGAGGCCGGTGTTGTCGGCGCCGGCGATGTTGATGGGAGGACCCTGGGCGGCTCCGGCCCCGACTGCGGCGAGACAACAGAGGATGGCACGAAAACCCATTTGGACATGATACTCCATCGGGAAGGGGGCGTCAGCGGGGAGCAGGTGTGCGTGCCGGTTTGGTGTTCATTTCCCGGTCCCGACGGGGCGCCGACCGTCCGCAGGTGCAGCGGCATGGGGAACGCGGGCGGAGCCGGACTACTGGAGTTTGAGTCGTGAGCCAGGGGAAGGCGCAAATGATTCCGTGATACTGCCGGGTGTAATGACCGTTCCCGGCAGGCGCCTGGTTAATCGTGCCGGTGTTGGCCTGAGTTGCCTAGCAGGAGGAGCCCGTTGAAGGATGTTCAGCGCGCGGAACCACTCGGCCGGCGCCGCCGCCGCGGATCACTGTTGGAAAGGATTGCAGCGTGCCCAGAACGCGCCGGACACGCTGCTTGCCGATTTCAAGATAGGTTACGACTTCGAGAACAGTTTACGACGCTTCACAGCCAAACAAAGGCCGAGCAGGCCAGCGCCAAACGTCGCGAAAGTCGCAGGCTCCGGGGTGGGTGGGTTGCCTAACACTACAGCGTAGTCGGCAGAAAGATCCTCTACCAGTGGAGCAAAGTCGCCGGGAAAGCCGGTGAGCGTTTCTGTCCTGATGAAGGCGCCCGTGTTGTCGTAAACAGATATCGTTCCCTCAAATATATTGGAAACGTAGAAATCCGTACCATCATAGGCGATGCCTGTGCCACTCGCGTTTCCGGTGTTGATGAAGTCATGAGTGATCAGGTTGCCGCTGGTATCGTAAACATCGTAGACGCCGGGTGTCTCCCCGTCGCCTTCATTTTCGATCAGGCGTGCGTTACCGCTGCCATCGACGAAATACTCCAGACCGTCACAGAATCCAGTGCAGTCGCCCAAACTGATGGTTTTCAGCAAAGTTCCGGTCGGGCTGTAGAGATAAGCCTGGTTCGTTCCGCTGTAGTCCCCGATCCAGAAGTCGGTTCCGTCATAGGCCATGGTTGAAAGGGCAGACGCTGCGGCTACCGTGAACAAAGCCCCGTTGTCCGTACTGGTGCTCAGGGTGTACGAAAAAACCGAGTTGGTGGTCGCGGTTGTATAGTACAGAGTATCGCCGACGACTACGACGCCGCGGCCGTTGTCGCCGCTCAGATTTGTGATCGTGTTGGATATCGCCCCTGTGGCGGAGTCCATCACGTAGATGTAAGGCGAGCCGAAGGTGGCGTTATTGCCATAGAGAGTCCCAGCCCACATTGTGGAACAACTCACCGCGATGCAAGCCAAACAAACTAATAGATATCGTTTCATTGTTCGTCCAAAAACGCTTTTCAAACTCTTCATTACTACCTCCTCCTAAATTAGGGGTCATGCACCTGTTTTGGAGCATGGCTGTAGGAGGAGAATACCACACAAGACCACTAGGCGCCACCTAAAAAATAAGGAATTTCCTTGGTGTAGTACTATCTTAGATAGTACTAGCAGGAATCAGTGCGTTTGATGACAGATCTCACGCCGTTGGAGAGGTCCGGGGTGTGCAGAAGACCGGTTATGGGGGCTGCCCACGAGAATGCCGAAGACCGCGTGCAGGGCTTCTTCGGTAACGAATTCTTCCAGTGTGATTACTGGGCGAGGATTTTGTTCAGCTCGCCGATGCGGGCGTCCATCTCCTGACGGAGGGTGGTCAGGCGCTCGATGGCGTCGCGGCCGATCTTTTGGTCGGTGGTGGTGGTCATACCGTACAGGTACGTGATGTGGGCCTGGAGTTCGGGCTTGCTGTAACGGATGGCGGGCGTAATGAGGTGCGACGCCAGCTCGTTCAAGCGGGGCAGAATGGTATCGGCCTGGGCGCCGGTGGCGCCTTTGAACTGGGCTTGTGCGGCGCGCAGTCGGGCGACGGTGCGGTTGATATCGCTGACGAGGTCGCGGACGCGCAGGTTGTGCTCGAATTGCTCGCGGAGGTCGGCGGTGGTGACGCCGTCCTGGGTGACGCGCGGATCCTCGGTGAGGCGGAGCGGCTGGGTGGCGGACCATGAGCCGGTAGTGAGGCGGACAGCGTACTGGCCGGGCACGGCCAATGGGCCGTTGGGGCCTTCGGGATGGGCGGCGTTCTGCCAGGGGCCGGGATAGCGGAGGTCCCAGGTGAAACGGTGCATGCCGGCGGTCTTGTCGAGATGGGTGGGGCCGCCACGGGCGCGGGGCGCGCCATCGCCTTCTTCGCTGGGCGGGGCTTCGACATCGGCGGCGGGTGCGGTTTCCACGGCGGCGGGTGCGGCGCTCGTGAAGCGGCGGACGACGTTGCCGGAGGCGTCAAGGATTTCCATGGTGACGTCACTGGAAGGCGCGGCGGCCAAGTAGTAATCGATGGCCGCGCCGGAAAGGGGATACTGCGGGCCAGCGGCGCCGCGGCCACCGCCTCCGCCGCGCGCGGTGGTGCGGGTGGCTTCGCGCGGCGCGAAGAGGGTATTGGGGCCGGAGGTGATCCGCGGGTTGATCTGATGCAGGGGCGTGAGGTCGTCGAGGATCCAGAAGGAGCGGCCCTGGGTGGAGAGCACCAGATCCTGGTGGGCGATCTTGATGTCGGTGACGGGGGTGATGGGCAGGTTCATCTGGAAGGATTGCCAGTGGACGCCGTTATCAAAGGAGATGTAGATGCCGAATTCGGTCCCGGCGTAGAGCAGGCCGGGGCGGTCGGGATCTTCGCGCACGACGCGGGTGGGCTCATCGGCGGCGATGCCGTTGGAGCCATCGGTGAGGCGGGTCCAGGACTTGCCGAAGTCGTCGGTGCGGTAGATGTAGGGGGCGAAGTCGCCCAGGAGGTAACGGTAAATGGCGACGTAGGCGGTGGCGGCGCGGTGGGGGCTGGGCTCGATGTTCTGGACGCGGGCGCCGGGAGGGAGGCCGGCGGGAGTGACGTTGGTCCAGGTCTGGGCGTCGTCGCGGGTGACGAAGACCAGGCCGTCGTTGGAGCCGGTCCAGATGAGGCCCTTCTGGAGGGGCGATTCGCGAATGGCGTAGAGGGTGGAGTAGACCTCTTCGCCGGTGGCGTCGCGGGTGATGGGCTCGCCGCTGGCTCCCTGGGTGCCTTCGGGGTGGGCGGTGAGGTCGGGGCTGACCTTCTGCCAGGTGACGCCGCCATCGCGGGTGCGGTGGAGGTATTGGGAACCGTAGTAGATGGTGTGGGGTGCGAAGGGCGAGACCTCCATGGGGGAGACGCGCTGGAAGCGGTAGAGGAGCTCGCTCGCGGCGTTACCGTAGAGAGACTCGGCGCCGACCCAGTAGCGCTCCTCGTCGCTGGTGTTGAGGTTGAGGCGGCTGAACTGGCCCTTGCAACTGCCGTAGACGATTTCGGGATGGTCTTTGTCGGGGATGATAGGGCCGGTTTCGCAGCCGGGGCCGACGCGGAAGTCCTGGCCGTTGCCGAGGGGCAGGCTGGGGACGATGACGGTGGTATTGTCCTGCTGGGCGCCGTAGACGCGATAGGGATACTGATTGTCGAGGGCGACTTGGTAGATTTCGGCGGTGGGCTGGTTTTCCTGGGTGCTCCAGGTGCGGCCGCCATCGAGGGAGACGTTGGCGCCGCCATCATTGGCCTGGATCATGTATTGGGAGTTTTTGGGGTTGATCCAGACGTCGTGGTTGTCGCCGTGGGGAACGGGCGAGGAGCGGAAGGTTTTGCCGGCGTCGGTGCTCTTGAACCAGCCTTCGTCGCCGATCCAGACGACATCGGGGTTGTTGGGGTCGACGCCGAGGGTGGTGTAGTAGAAAGGGCGGCTGATGAGGGAGGCGGAGCCATTGATAAGGCTCCAGGTGGCGCCGGCGTCTTCGGAGCGGTAGAGCCCGGAGCCGGGCTTGGCTTCGATGAGGGCGTAGACGCGGTGGGGAGCCGCCGCGGAGAAGGCGACGTTGGAACGGCCGAAGAGGTCGTTGGGGAGGCCGCCGGCGAGCTTGGACCAGGTGTCGCCCCCGTCGGTGCTTTTGTAGATGCCGCCTTCGCGAGCGCCGCTGATGATGGTCCACGGCTTGCGTTGGGCGTGCCAGAGGCAGGCGAAGACGACCTTGGGGTTGCCGGGTTGGAGTTCAAGATCGGCGGCGCCGGCCGTATCGGAGATATGGAGGACCAGGTTCCAGGTTTTGCCGCCGTCGGTGGTGCGATAGACGCCGCGCTCCTTGTTGGGGACGAAGGGATTGCCCTGGGCGGCGACGTAGACGATCTCGGGATTGGACGGATGGATGCGGACGGTCGAGATCTGGCCAACGTCGCGGAGGCCGCCGAAGGTCCAGGTCTTGCCGGCGTCGGTGGATTTGTAGATGCCGCGGCCGATGGAGACATTGCTGCGGATCTTGGAGGAGCCGGTGCCGGCGTAGACGATGTTGGGATCGGAGAGGGAGACCTCGATGGCGCCCATGGAGGCGGCGGAGAAGAAGCCGTCGGAGACGTTGGTCCAGGAGTGGCCGGCATCGGTGGTCTTCCAAACGCCGCCGCCAGTGGACCCCATATAAAAGGTGTAGGGCTCGGCGGGCACGCCGGTGACGGCGGTGACGCGGCCACCGCGGAAGGGGCCGATCTGGCGATAGCGCATGCCGGACCAGAGGGTGGACGGGTAGGTGTCGGGCGGGGGACCGGCCAGAATGGAGACCGCCAGCAGGGCGAGGGCGGCGGCGAGAGAGACGGCGGTTCGGTTGCGGGTCATAGGGCTTGCCTCTCCTAAGGGCGATCGGAATTCATGATATCGCAAGGACGGTCAGTTATAGAGGGACCTCGAAACAACGGTCGGGGCCCGCGCGGGGATGGCTATCGCAGTGCTTACCGGAGGGAGTGCTTCGGCAAGGGTTGGAGAGGAGTCGCGGGGCGGCATAGGCAGATGATATAAGAAATAGATGCTTCTGCGAATCGGGCTGGTCTGCGTTGTTGTGTCCTCCGTTGTGCATGCTCAGAGATCGGGTGCGGCGGCTCCCGCGGCTCCTTCAGCTACGGTTGCCGCAGCGCCTTCGGCCGAGGTTTCCGGTACGGCGCCGGTTGGCGGCGAACAGAGCGCCGGCGCTGCGCGGGACCAGGGGTCGGATGTTTTGATTAAGGCGCTCGAGGTACAGAAGTGGTACTCGCAGCTTGGCGACATCGCCGAGGTGAACGAGATCCGGTATACGAGTGCGCCGCCGCACAAGCCGCGGAATCCGACCGGGCCGGGCGCGAAGAATCCCTTGATCATCCATGCGATGACCTTTGTGCCGAAAAACATCGATAAAACCAAGAAGCAGCCGCTGATTGTGTTTGCGCACCAAGGGATCCACAGCGATTTCGGGCGCGATTATGAGTACGACGCGGTGAAGGAACTGGTGCAGCAGGGGTATTCAGTAATCGGGCCGGATTATCGCGGGAGCACGGGTTACGGAGGCGGATTCTTCAACGAGATCGATTATGGCGGGCTGGAGGTGGAGGATGTGTTCCAAGCCCGGGCGTGGATGCTGGAGAACTACGACTTTCTGGATGGGAAGCGCGTGGGAATTATGGGGTGGAGCCACGGCGGCATGATTACGCTGATGAATATTTTGCTGCATCCGGACGCCTACGCAGCGGCGTATGCGGGCGTACCGGTGACGGATCTGGTGCTGCGGCTGGGGTATCACGACCCTTCGTATCAATCGATTTTTTCAGCGCCGCAGCATATCGGGAAGACGGTGCAGAGCGATATTCAGGAGTATTTGAAGCGGTCGCCGATCACCTATGCCGAGAAGCTGGAGACGCCGCTGCTGATTCATGGGAACACCAATGATGAAGATGTGAATGTAATCGAGGTGCAGCGGTTTGTGACGGCGCTGAAGGCGGCGGGGAAGAAGTTCGAGTACAAGATTTATGAGAACGCGCCGGGGGGACATGAGTTCGGGCGGCTGGATACCAGGCTGGCTAAGGAGTCGAGGCGGGAGGTGTATAGGTTTCTGGCGGAGTATTTGAACCCGGAGAGGCCGGTTCAGTAAGGGGAGTCATCCCCTTTCCCACCAGGAATTCGGGGACGTACGCTGCATCAAATCCCGCTGTAGGAGATTTGGCGTGAAAGCGCGGAGCGATGCTTTTCGTGCCCCACGACTGCCCATTTTCCAAGATTGGAGGGGTAGCCTGGTTCGCATGGGTATTATTAATTAACCTTATCGCGGCTTGAACCGCGAACCGATTGCGCCGTGCAATACACTGAAACCAGACCCATGCGCTTCCCTCGTTCCAGCGGTATCCTGCTTCATCCCACCTCGCTTCCCGGGCCGTATGGCATTGGCGACCTGGGCGAATCTGCGCGGCGCTTCGCGGACTTCCTGGCCGATTCCGGCCAGACTCTGTGGCAGGTACTGCCGCTCGGGCCCACCGGCTACGGCGATTCTCCTTACCAGTGTTTTTCGGCGCTGGCCGGCAATCCGCTGTTGATCGCGCTCGA
>OCTA010003819.1_pt1 | contig 13342 bp, 13 predicted proteins | sample 1538991 | NCBI WGS metagenome assembly OCTA01 (sample SAMEA3539302, study PRJEB22396) | soil metagenome | biome: tundra; feature: field; material: soil | place: USA | collected 2010-05 | depth 0.15 m
TTGGATAAACCATCCAAAATATGATTTATCGATATTAATTTTTGAAAACTTCAAAAATCCGTTGTATCAATCCTATGCGAAATTCCTGGGAAATTCCTTTGCAGGCTTGGATTTCCATTTCCTGAGTTCACAAATTTTAAATATGATTCAGACAAAGTTGATATTGAATGGACAACCGAAGGAAAATCTGAAACACCCAGGTTCCCAATTGAAGGCATGTTGACAAGGCATATCATGCTGGAGAACGAAATAGCTGGAATTGAACTCAGTACACCTGGATTAAGAGGACAAAGTGGTGGCCCTCTTTTCGACAAAGATGGAATAGTTTGCGGCATGCAATCTGGCACCAATCATCTGCATTTAGGATTTGATATGAAAAATTTTGAATACAAAACAAATGGTCGCACAATTAAAGTAACTAACCAGCCCTTTATTCATATGGGACATTGCGTTCATATTGATATCATTAAAAATTTTCTGAGAGAAAATAATATCAAATTCTATGAGGAATGATTAATGGAAATTTGTAGCGGAATTATTTATTCACCCGATGAAATCTCTAAGCCAGGGTAACAATTTATCCATCAGAAATTGCCAAATCTATTGTAAAGCTCTAAAATAGCTCCGGTCGTACACTCCAGGCGCTGCATGATCGCCTTCGATAAAATCAAAATTTACATATTTTATTCCTTTCAATTCTGTTAAAGAATAGGTAGTAGATGCCATGAACATTTCTGCTCCTGTACTACCAATTCTTTCGGTCAGCATTTCGCTGTTAGGAATATGCACATAAATTGTATCATGCGATATTTTAATATAATCCAGATGAATAGAATCGTAATTGCTGTTGATCAATTGAATAATATGCATGGCAGACATGGTGTCAAGACCCAATTCTTTGGGCTTTTTCAGTTTAAGCCTGTTGGAATCATCTACCTGCCAAAGCAGCTTTTTATTTTGAACAAATAATAACGAATCTCCAAAAGTATTTGATTCAGGCGCATCAAATACCGTATCCTCAACTTCTACACCTGTATCTTCCTGTTTACCTCCCTTTTTAGAATTACAACCTGACCCAAATATCAATAAGGATACCAGGGTAATTGATAAATACCACGTATGTTTCATATCATTAAATCTACAAAAAATTTTTGCTCAAAACTTTTTATGCCGAATATGGTATTGATTTTATTTATAAATGTAACATCCTTTTTAGAATTGAGTCTAAGGCGATGTTGGCTTTTTTTACTACTTTAACGGTATTAAATAAATAACCGATTTTAATTATAATTAAAAAAATAAAAATGGATACGCTTGAAAAAATGGCTCCTGCTAAATCAGAAGCAGCTGTAATAATCCAAAACAATCAGGACTATACTATTTTTTCCTGGAGCAAACAAAAAGGAACCAACCCGATTGCTGTTAAACATGCAAAAGGAGTTTACCTCTATGATTATGATGGTAAGCGCTATATTGATTTTTCATCAGGATTGATAAACGTGAATATCGGCCATGGTGATCAGCGTGTAACCGATGCTGTTATGAAACAAATGATGGAAGTAAGTTATGTTACGCCTTCGTGTGTTACCAAAGCCCGGGGTGACCTGGGGAAAAAACTTGCAGAAATCTGTCCCGGCGATCTGAATAAGGCCTTTTTTACCTTATGTGGCGCTACTTCCATCGAAAACGGCATCAAACTCGCAAGGCTCTATACAGGGAGGCATAAAATATTAACCCGATATAAATCGTATCACGGATCAACTAATGCAGCCATGGCAGCTGGTGGTGATCCGCGTAAGCTTTCTGTAGACTCGCAACAGCCTGCCAATTTTGTACATTTTGATTTGCCTTATTTATATCGCTGGGAATACGGCGAAGAAAATTTATTAAAAGAAAGTGTTGCCCAGTTAGAACGTATCATTGCCTACGAAGGTCCGGGAAATATTGCTGCGATTTTACTGGAAGGTGAATCCGGTTCTTCCGGCTGTCTGAAATATCCAATAGGTTATCTAAAAAGGGTAAGGGAGATATGTAACCGCCTCGGGATACTGCTTATTATGGATGAGGTGATGAGTGGATTTGGACGTACAGGTAAATGGTTTGGTTTTGAAAATCATGAAATTGTTCCGGATATGATCGCAATGGCCAAAGGGTTGACATGTGGTTATCTCCCCTTCGGCTGTTTAATGGTTTCTGATAAAATTGCTGTCAAATATGATGATGCAATGCTACCGATCGGGCTTACTTATTCCGCTCATCCCGTTTGTTGTGCTGCAGCTCTGGAAGTATTGAAAATTTATGAAGAGGATAATCTCATTGAAAATGCAAAGGCAATGGGAAAATATCTTGATGATAAAGTTGCGGAATTGGCAGCAAGACATCCAAGCATTGGCAACTGGAGAAATACAGGATTATTAGGTTGTATTGAATTAGTAAAGAACGGAGCAACCAAAGAACCTATGGCTCCCTTCAATGCAAAGCCTGAAGAAATGGTGGTTATGAATAAAGTGGCTGCTAAAATAGGCGAATTGGGTATGTACACATTTGTTCGCTGGAACTATGTTTTTATTGCGCCTCCTTTATGTATCAACCAAGAGCAAATTGATGAAGGGTTAGCAATAATTTCTGAAGCCATATCAATAGCAGATGCTTTTGTGATCAGGTAGTACGAGTCAAAACCCGGGTAAAATTTCAGAAATATTTGTGCCGTCACGGTTTTTAAAAAAATTAATCATTGGTATGGCAGATTGGAAAGAACCGGCTTCTATCCTGTTACTTTGCGATGCAGATCTTTTAATGGATTCGACCATCTTTTTGGGATCCTTTTGCAGGGACACGCCCTTTTCCAGCTCCAAAGCATTACTAGGTTCTGTTACATCTTTAGACCCATAGCTTGGGGGAGCATTCTTTGTTGCTGATTTTTTGGTTCCCATAATTTTTTAAAATATGAATCAATAATATTGGCAGTCTGTATTGCTGGCTTCATATATTTTAAGGAGCTATTATTCCTGCTTCTCTATTTTATTTTTTATTGAATAAAATACTTATTACCTTCTCAAAAAATTTCATCTATGAAATATACAAAAGCAGGCCTCTTAATTTTTCTATTGATTCCTTCCCTGGTTTCCGCTCAAACTGAAAATATAGATACTTCTGCAATGAACCAGATTCGAAAAGAAGGTTTGCAACATTCGAAGGTAATGGATATTGCTTTTCATCTTACGGATGAAAGCGGCCCGAGACTTACAAGTTCACCTGGTTTTATGAGGGCTGCTAATTATGCCAAAAATCAATTAGCACAATGGGGATTAACCAATGCCAAACTCGATCCCTGGGGAGGTTTTGGTAAAAGCTGGGAGTTGGAAAAATCCTATGTCGCCCTGACAGCTCCATGGTATAAATCCTTAGAAGCATATCCAAAAGCCTGGACCATGGGAACTATCGGGCAGCAGAATGCAGAAGTGATCCTAATTGCCGCAAAAGATTCAGCAGGACTAGATGAATATAAAGGTAAACTGAAAGGAAAGATTTTAATTATGGATTCAGATGATTCCTATAAACTAAGTTTTAAACCTGATGCAAGAAGATATCTGGATGTGGAATTGGATTCAATGAAAAATATAGAATTAAAACCTACTGATACTGCTGAGATGCGAATGAGGAGAGAGCAATACAGAAGCAGGTACATTGGCCAGCAAAAGCTAATGAATTCTTTAAAATCAATGGCTGTTAATGAAGGAGCAGTTGCTATGTTTACCAGTAGCTCCCGCAATCATGACGGTACTATTTTCGTACAACAGGCAGGGCCTTATAAAATTACGGATCCTGCCAACTTCCTCGATATAGCTTTGCAGTGGGAAGATTATATGATGATAGTCCGGTTGCTTAAAAATAATGTTACTGTAAAAATGGATGTAGAAGTAAAAACAAAATTTTTTACAGTCGATACAGTGGGATATAATGTAATTGCTGAAATACCCGGAACCGACAAAAATCTAAAGGATGAAGTGGTGATGCTTGGCGGGCACCTTGATTCATGGCAGGGTGGAACAGGCGCCACTGATAACGGCGCAGGGTCAATGGTAATGATGGAGGCCGTTAGAATATTAAGAGCTATAGGCATACAACCAAGGAGGACGATCAGAATTGCCTTATGGAGCGGGGAAGAAGAAGGTTTATTAGGATCAAGAGGATACGTTAAAAAAACTTTCGCAGATCCTGCTGATATGAAATTGCTTCCTGCTCATCAAAAGTTTGATGTGTATTTCAACCTTGACAATGGTACCGGGAAAATCCGGGGTGTTTATTTGCAGGGCAATGAAGCTGTTCGACCTATCCTTCAGCAATGGTTAGTGCCCTTTAATGATTTGGGTGCAAAAACGCTTACCATAAGCAATACCGGTGGAACAGATCACCTATCTTTTGATGCAGTTGGCCTTCCGGGGTTCCAGTTTATACAGGATCCGCTGGAGTATGATTCAAGGAACCATCACAGCAATATGGATGTGTCAGAACATCTGCAGGAAGAAGACCTGAAGCAGGCGGCCGTAATTATTGCCGGGTTTGTTTATGATGCAGCAATGAGAGACGAGAAACTTCCAAGAAAGGAATTACCTAAAGCAAATCCCAATGGAAGAGGTTATTAATAATTAAATAAGTTAAAATAAAGCTACCTGTTCATTAATATGTACTCTAAGCAAATCGATCTTATTCTTTCTTACTTCGTTTGGCGTGTAATAAGGTCCATAATTTCCAGCTAACAGGATCCGTTAGTAAAAATGTTTTAAAAACTACAGACTTTTAATTTTTAGTTTTTTGAAAAATTCATTTTCTTCTATTTCTCTTACACATCCCGGCTTTAAATCGCCGAGTGTTAAATCCTCTATCCTAACGCGTATTAATCTTTTACAGTGATGATGCAGCGCAGCAACCATTTTCCTGATTTGTCGAAATTTTCCTTCGTATAAAGTAATTAAGATCCAGGTAGAGGAGCCATATTGATTTGATAAATTCAGGAAAGGATAAACTGATTCCGGGTTATCAACCATTTCCACTTCGCAGGAGGGAGTAATATAGTTTTCACCACCGGAGATCCTTATTGGAACTCCAGATCCTAATTGTTTCAGGCTTAATGTGCTTAATTGATTATTTACCTGAACGAGATAAACTCTCTTATGCTTTGTATTCCCTGAGAACAATAAGCTGGTTACTTTCTTGTTGGTAGTTAATATTAATAATCCTTCAGAATTATTATCTAATCTACCCACAGCATGAGTGCCTTTTGGAAATTCAAAACCAAGGTGAGCCAATAAACCTACATTATGCGGGCTGACAAATTGTGACACCATCTGGATTGGCTTATTAATTATGTAATAATGGTGATTATTGTTAAGTTGCCAGGGATGCATGCTCTTGAAAGTTATTCGTAGCACGCAAAATTAGCCGATAATATTTTCCAAAAATGAGAAACCATTGGCAGTGCAGCTCATGGTTTTATTGCCTTTGTATCCTCACTATTTATCAGGTAGTGGGGGTCTTCGTCTTCCCTATAGCTATTTACTCAACCAATTATGGCGCCTGTAATTGCAGACATTAGTGTATATATCCCAATATCGCCGATTAATCTGGTCATCGTGGTGAGATTGGACGTGCTGTACTTCATAAAATCATAGGCTCCTGCCATCAGAAGTCCAATAACAGCACCTGTTAATATTCCTGAACCGACAGATTTAACGTCGGATTTCACAAAAACATAAGGCAATAGGCATCCACAAAAGATATTGCCCAGAATAAGCGCCCACCAAATAAATTGGTCCATAGGCTTTGATACTCCTGCGGCGGAGCCGGCATTCTTTGAGAAAAAATCCGCGAAAAGACGACCATAAAACAATTAACCTAGCAGGAAATATGCAATACCACCAACATAATTGCCGAAAAGGAAATTTCTTGTGTTCATAAAAATTTATTTTAAGTGATTAAAAAAAATTCTTACAAAATAATTTTCGCTTTTTTATTTCAATAGCGGATAAATGAGTGAAGAGTTTTCGGCTGAATCACAAAATCATATAAGCGGAGAGTAGGAATCTTTATATAAAATATTATTCATAAGAAGAATATTAGCTCTATATAAGGTATGCCAATCAAATTAGGATCATCCCCCCAAAAAATTATTTACTTCTCCTTTACGTCAAATTAATAGCTGACACTACTTTCAAAAAATCATTTTTTCATGGCCAAAACCGGGGGCTGCGGCTGTGGCACAATATTATGAACCGGTTTAATCGATTTCAAATAGGCAAAAACAGCCTTTAGTTCATCATCAGTCATTTGACCGATTTCTTGCCATGGCATTGGTGGCAGAATATTCCTGGCTTCGGGTAGCCCCATCCATTTTCCATGACGTAATGCATAGATAAACTGGTCTTCCTTCCAACTACCAATTCCAGTGGAATCTGGAGTTAGATTAGCTGTATAAGAAATACCCCAGGGACCGATCCATTCAGTAAGACCGCTTGTAACAATTAGCCCTTTGGTTTCAACGTCTTTTCGGTCAACTTTTGGTTCGGGAGTTTGTGAGGGATGCCCTGACAATTGCAAATCCATATTATCTTCAGGGCCTTGAGGTCCCATTTTTTTAGGAGTATGGCAATCATTACAGCCACCAATAGAGACAAGGTGTGCACCCCATTTTTCACGGCTTTCAAAACCTCCATAGGCTGTATTAGCCACTTGGGAAGTATCTTTTTTAGTTGTTGTCTGATCTGATTGGGATTGGTTGCATCTGGAGAAGATAAAAATTGCAGGTAAAAGAATAATGATAATTGATGATGAGAGCTTCTTCATAAATAAATAATTAAATTGTTGAAAAATATTAATGTTTTAAGATCAGCGGGTTTTCATCGAAACGGAAGGTAACTAAGTAAAAGAAATGAGGCAATCAGGTAATAGTGAATATAATTACATTAAAGAAATAAATGAAATTATTTAAAAATCTCTGAGCCAATTATTGGACTCGAACCAACGACCTGCACATTACGAGGGTGCCGCTCTACCGCCTGAGCTAAATTGGCTTTTGCATGAATAAATATAATCTTCAAATTTTTTTTCGAAATAAATTATTTATAACTTTTTTTTCATTACAACAAATTCTAATGGAATCTTTGGAATTCCAAATTTTATATCAGATGGGAATGGCTTTTTCTCGCCGGTCTTTGAATAGCCATGTTTCTCATACCATCCTATAAGTTCATCCCGGATCGATATGACTGTCATTTCTATTTCATAACAATTTTCATCCTTTGCAAATTTTTCTGAAGCTGCTAACAAAATTTTGCCAATACCTTTTGCCTGTTGCATTGGAGAAACGGTCAGCATTCCCAAATACATTTGGTCATTTTTCTTTTCAAGGTAAACGCAACCCTGCAAAATATTATCATCATCACAATACTTCAAAATTACTGCATGAGGATCATTGATCATTTCTACAAGACTATCCTTGTCTGTTCTCATGCCTTCGAGGAAATCTGCTTCCGTTGTCCATCCTTTTTTTGAGGACTCTCCTCTATATGCGCTATTGATTAAACTTTCAAGGCGAGGCACATCATCCAATACGGCTCTACTTATTTGCATATCAAAGAATTACCTTAAATTAAACCTGAAATTCTTAAAGCCCTTTTGCAACAAAGTTTATAAAAACCTTTCAAAAATATGAGCCTAAAACTTTAAAACAATTTGAACCATTGATAAAAATTGATTCAACAAAAGTCGGGTGATAATAAAATTTTATTGGTCACAGGTAAAGTTGGACTTGAGTGTAATACATTTCATTTCTATTTAAACTAAAATCAGTTTATTTCTTTATCATATTTAACATAGAAAGTGTTTCAGCAATCATTTTTCCATTATACTCCAGGGCAAGGTCTTTATGATTAATCGCGTCAACTATGGTACCGATAAGGCATAGCCCGCCGGTGAAAAAATACAGGATGCCCATTCCTATCTGGCCAAGGACAAAGCGGTGTATCCCTGCAACAAATACAAGGCCCAGCAAACATAATAATAATATGGTTTGAGGATCTTTCCTTTTGGAGCGGTAAATCATTGCAAAATTGGTAATCTCGCCATCGTTAAAGCCCTGGATTCTGGAATTGATGGTAATTAATTCTTCTGGGGTAATATCATAGAGATGCTGCAAAAGAACCGGGTTTACTGAATTGGTGTTATTGTTTTCCATAATAACGATTTATTGTTTTTGAAAAAAAAATGATGCATACATAATTGATAAATTCTGGAGAATATGATTAGTACGGCAAAAAGGCCAAACGGATGAGCATTGAGAGACGCCTGCAGGTTCCCGTGAAATAAATAACTGATTGAATGTCCCAAACCGCAACCCGAGCAAAAGGTAAAACCCAACATCTTGAATATGCAGAATGAATAATGTGGATCAGTTCCGGGTGGCATCAAGGCTAATGCCATCAGACTTACTGTCCAGAAGATCAATTCAAAATATTTCCTGAATATTTTTTTCAAAGCAGGTTTCTTTTAATATACAATATATTCAATAAGAATGAAATTAGGAACCTTGATAGCTATTATTTTATTTCGTCCTATAAAAATTAAGAGCATGTAATGGAAATTAAATTATAGAAATCTATCAGAACAAGGCTAATGAGAAAGCAGCATTTTTCATTGTTTAAAAATATGGTGGCTGTCATAATTTTCTGAGCCTTACCAGGATTTATAGAAGGAGAACCTTGAATTAATTAATATCAATCTGGGCCTCCCTGTGCATAACATTGTGAAAAACGGGTGCAGAACAAAAGGCAAAAATATTTGCAAATCGGCACTTACTTATATTATCTTTAGAGTACAAAGTTAGAAGTGGAAGTCCCTCAAAAGACGAAAGCTTTTAACGGAAAGGCATCCGGTTAGTCAAATTATGATTTCAAGAAATTGAGAGAATAGTAAAAACAAAACCTGATGCTTTTTCTTTTTTATACAGGTGATTTAATATGCGCGGCCGGAGGTTAATTTATATGTATAAAATCAGGCTTGCTTACCAATTGCAGACCATTTTTGAAAATGAGATTAGTGCTTATATCAATCCTCCAGTTTTCATTATATACATTCTTTTGCAGAAAATAATAGCCTCTTAATTCCAATGTTCCGAAAATAAGGCTTTCATTTCTCGTCCGCAGACCGCCACCAACAATGGTATAAATATTATTTGAAGTGAGGAAAGTATTATTGTATGGAGTAAAATAACCTGCGTTTCCAAAAATAAATGGCGCGAAACTGAAAGATGCCAGGTACCAGGGGCTGTAAAATACTGACTCTGCCCTGATTGATGCCCGAAGAGATCCCCCAACATCACCTGTACTGAATTCCGGTAAGGCAAATTTGCTGTCAAGGTAAAGAGGCTCGTTCAAAATAGTATTGATTTGTTTTGCTAAGCCAATATTGACGAAAGTGCGTTGTTTCCATCGGGTTCCTAAGTATTTTAGGTGGTCAAAATAATCAATGCCTGCAAGCAGATTAACATCCTCCAGTTTTTTTTGATCGAGGTACCCCTCGGCCCGAAAAATATAACTGAAATAATTATCTTTTGAATTAAAAACTGAACGCTGGAAATTGAAGCCAATAAAAGGGCGATATAATTCCTGCTTTTTTGTATAGCCGGCAGTAAAGGAGACGTTTAATCCTACTGGAATATCTTCGTTAAGGCCAAATCCATATACATATTGTGCTTTATAAAAATTTTGTCGGTAGAATGACACCGAACCCAAAATGGCCTGAAGGTTTGCATACCTCCAGTCGTATGCTGTATCATAGAGTTTCGGCAATTTCTGGAATTGTTGATCGATCATTCTAAAAGCAACAAGTTTCCTTAATTTACGTTCTTCTGCTTCGGTGGTGTAACCGGTGGCATTGATATTGTAACCCACCCAGGTATCAAAATCATAATACCTATAATAGTATTGTGCGTAATAAACCGAATCATTAAAATACATATTTCGGGTAGAATGATAGTAGGCATCAAATTCATAGGTCCAGTTCATATAGCGGTTAATCAAAGGTTTGGTAAAGCTTACCAGGTATAGGTTTTCCTGTTTCAGGCCGAGGATATCCGGGTAATAACTTTGATAGCGGGCATCAAAATTAATAAAACTACCTGCTATGTTTCTTTGGATATATTCAATACCGGCGCCAAAATTAATTCGCCTTTCCATATCATAAAGTCCATGAACAACAAGTCCGTCGCCGGAACCATAAACGTTATCTTCCCTGACCTCAATATCCGTGTTGTTGAGCTCTAAAGAAGGAATGGAACCTCCCAGGGTGAAAAGGTCTTTGGCAAAGACATAAATGTCTACTGAATCTCTAGTTCCCTTCACAGGTAATATCTGGAAACGTACATCCTTCAGGTATGGTAATTGCCGCAAAAAAGTTTCGTTATCAGCCAATAGATATGGAAGCAGTGAATCATTTTCATTAAAAAAAAGATTTTTCCTTATGGTTGAAAGCCTGGTCTTGTGGTGAATTTTATTTGCCAAAGAGGTGTAAGGTGTAACTACTTTTATTGATGTATCTGCAAGGTCAATACCGAAGGGTAAATCCCTAACGATGATCTTTCTTATAATATCCCCTTCAAATTTCTTGTATGGAATATCATTCCTGGTTAAAGTGCTTTGCTCTGTAACTTTTGATGGACTTTTGCTCAAAGATTTCATCACTTTCCCATACAGCCCCTTCCTTGTATTTATGTAATCATTAAAGGACTTTTTAGGAATAGTATCTGTATTCTGGGAATACAATGCAAGCTGGAAGAAATAAAAGCTACAGGCCAGCAATAAACGCCATAAATTTTTCTTGCGATAAATCATCAGGTATTTTATAATATAGCAGCGGTAAAAATAATCAATAAAGAAGTTAACCCGGTTGCAATTTAACCTTTATGAACTATTGATTTTACAGTCCAATGATAAAAAATAAAATTTTAGGAGATTTTAATCCCAGAATATTTTACCGCTTTCAAATTGGAAATTATTTTCAATTTCCAAACAGTCTTAGAACCCTGTTAATTTAGTCATTCTTAGGAATTTTCTGCCCAATTAAAATCAAAACGAAGATTATGGCTTTCTATTATTGGCGATTATTAAAAAGGCCCGGATAGAAATCAGGGCCGTATGAAATTTTATCCAATATCCTATGAATAACCGGTGCAAAGGTAATCATAGTTTTCATGGAAAATTATATTCATTATCAGGCAAAATGATGACGGAAATCAGAAATTTTAATGGGCCTGAATTTTATTTCCCCGTCGCTTCGATGCAGGAAAGTGGTTCAGAATTTAGAGCCTGATTTTACTTAACAATGGATTTACAGGCTTTCATGAAACTTTTCTATCTTAAGTTTTCTGTATCTTTTCATCAAAAATTCTTATGAAATATGTATTATCCTTTATTTTATTATCAATGATTTTTCCAATAATATCTGAAGCGCAGGATTGGGCTAACCTTGCCCGGTATAAAGATCAAAACGCAAAAGCAGGTCTACCGGCGGACGGCGAAAAGCGCGTGGTTTTTATGGGGGATTCCATTACAGATTCATGGATAACTGCTTCTCCTGCCTTTTTTGCAGGCCGTCCATATTTGGATCGTGGAATAAGCGGCCAGACTACTCCGCAAATGATGAACAGGTTTAAACAGGATGTTATCAATTTGAAACCAAAAGTAGTAGTCTTATTAGCCGGTACAAATGATATTGCCGGTAACACGGGCCCTTCCACCCTGGAAATGATAGAAGATAATCTGGCTGATATGGCTGTTTTAGCAAAGGCCGCTGGTATTGAGGTGGTTCTTTCTTCAGTCCTTCCGGTTTACGATTACCCATGGAAGCCCGGATTGCAGCCTGCTGAAAAGATTGTAAGCCTTAATCAATGGATTAAAGAGTATGCTGATAGCCATAATTGCTTTTATCTTGATTATTATCCCTCTTTGGTAGATGAAAGGAAAGGTATGAAGTCAGCATATTCCCAGGATGGAGTCCATCCCAATGAGGCAGGATATAAAGTAATGGAAGCCCTGGCGGATAAAGTAATCGCAGAAGCACTTAAGAAAAGTAATAATTTTGATGCTGATTTGCCTGAATTTAATCACACTACTGTTTATGTTACCAATTTAGAAAAAAGTAATGCATTTTATAGGGATGTAATGGAACTTCGGCAAATTTCCGAACCATTCAGGGATGGAAGACACAATTGGTTTAGGATTGGCCCCCATAGTCAGCTGCACGTAGTAGGCGGGGCCAAAAAATTGGCACCTCATGATATAAATATTCACCTTAGTTTTAGGGTAATATCCTTGCCCGATTTTATGAAACACCTTGATGCCTATCATATTGATTACGGCAACTGGAATCGAACGGAGAAAGCCCCTCAAGTGAGACCAGATGGCGTCAGTCAGATCTATTTCCAGGATCCTGATGGATATTGGATAGAAGTGAATGATGACAAGTTTTAGATCAGGGATGGTTGACCTTTTCTTTAAAAGAAGGTGAATCCGCGCCGGTAAGATTGATTATTTGCCCTATTATAGATGAAGAAGGCATTCATTGAATTTTGAATATATTACCTTATAAAAATATTGTATTATGTGGTGGACATACGCTTTATTATCTGCATTGTTTGCAGCACTTACAGCCATCTTTGCAAAAGTGGGTATAAAAGGAGTCGATACTGACCTCGCAACTGCTATCCGCACCGTGGTTGTATTAATCATAGCCTGGGGTATTGCCTTTATGAGAGGAGGAACCTCCACCATGTATGCGCTCACAAAGCAAAATATAATTTTTCTGTGCTTATCCGGTATAGCTACCGGGCTATCATGGATCTTCTATTTTAAAGCTTTGCAGCTCGGCGAAGTTTCCCAAGTAGCCCCTGTAGATAAATTGAGTGTTGCCCTCGCAATTATCTTGTCCGTTATCTTCCTTGGCGAAGTAGATAGTCAGCCCTTAAAAAGCAATACAATCCACAATTGGCAATGGTTTGGGGATAACAAAGGTTGATAAAGTTTGCAGGAAAACTGAAATTTACAAGCGAAAACCTTGCAAATTATTTTATGCTTTCAAAACCAAAACCTACCTCTCAACCTGGCTTTTACAGCACCTTTGAAGAGCAGCTTAGTCACAGCCACCCGCTGTATATTTTAGCCAATCAAATCAACTGGAATATTTTTGAAGAAGCCTTTGCAAAACTGTACTCGGACGAAGGCCGTCCTGCCAAACCCATCCGGTTGATGGTATCATTAATCATACTCAAACACATCCGTAACATAAGCGA
>OCTA010003820.1_pt1 | contig 13339 bp, 11 predicted proteins | sample 1538991 | NCBI WGS metagenome assembly OCTA01 (sample SAMEA3539302, study PRJEB22396) | soil metagenome | biome: tundra; feature: field; material: soil | place: USA | collected 2010-05 | depth 0.15 m
AAAAGGCTTCGACGTGACGGTCGCGGATGGAGGGCATCCACCCATCGACAAGGCTTGCGGCGAGGGCTTGATGCCGGATTCGTTCGGCGCGGTGCACCGGCTGGGTATCCGGTTCGATCCAGATGAATCGTTCGCATTCCGCGGAATCCGTTTTCTGGGCGCGGGCGCTTCGGTGGAGGCGAACTTTCCTAGCGGATCTGGCATTGCGATGCGCCGCCCGCGCCTGCATCAGGCGATGATCGATCGGGCGGAAGAAACCGGAGTGACGCTTCTGTGGGGGAAGCGCGTAGTTGGGCTCACCGCTGAGGGTGTTGCGCTGGACAGCGACAGCATCCGGTGCCGTTGGGTGATTGGCGCCGATGGCCAGAATTCAAGAGTTCGGCGCTGGGCCGGATTGAACGGCGCACGTCACGAATCGTTCCGCTTTGGATTTCGCCGGCACTATCGCATATCGCCATGGACCGATTATATGGAGATCTATTGGGGCTCCGGCTCACAGATGTACGTAACGCCGGTAAACCGGTCGGAAGTCTGCGTAGTTTTGATAACGCGCGACGCCCACCTGCGGCTGGAGCGTGCGCTGCCGCAATTCCCGGATTTGAGCCGGAGGCTGGATGGCGCGGCTCCTTCCACCACGGCACGGGGCGCGGTTACCGCATCACGCAGTTTACGGCGAGTGTTTCGAGGCCGCACCGTACTGATCGGCGATGCTTCCGGATCGGTGGATGCGATCACCGGCGAGGGCTTGTCGCTCTCGTTTCATCAGGCCATTGCGCTGGCCGATGCACTGGCTGTGGGTGACCTCGGAAGCTATCAGGCCGAGCATCGGCGTTTGGCGCGGCGTCCCAACTTTATGGCGAACCTGATTTTGTCGCTCGACCGCTTTCCAGTGCTGCGCAGGCGGGTGCTGCGCGCGCTTGCATCCGAGCCTGAGATCTTCGCCAATATGCTGGCCATGCACGTGGGATCGATCTCGCCGGTTGATTTTCTGATGCATGGAATGCTGCCGTTGGGTCGGCAGATGTTGACTGCAATTTAGGCCGCAGATGAACGCGGATGAACGCGGATGTTGAGAATCATTCTTGGACTAGTTTGCGCGGGGGTACTGGCTGGGGCGGATACGGTCCTGGAACTCAATCCAGCGAAAACTGAGATCGTATTCACGGTTTCCGATACATTGCACACCGTGCGCGGGACGTTCAAGCTGAAACGCGGCAGCATCCGGTTCGATCCCGAAACTGGCAAGGCGGCGGGTGAGATTGTGATCGATGTCCCGAGTGGCGCGAGCGGCAGTGGAATGCGCGATAAGCGCATGCAGAAGGAGATTCTGGAGAGCCAGAAATATCCGGAAGCTGTTTTTACTCCGGACCGCGTGGATGGGCGCTTGGCGGCGCAGGGGCCATCAGAAGTGGACGTGCACGGAAGGATCAATATTCATGGCGCCGATCATGAGTTGACGCTGCATTTCAAGGTGGTGGCGGAAAGTGGACAATACGCGGTGTCCACGCATTTCACGATTCCTTACGTCCAGTGGGGGATGAAGAATCCTAGTAATTTTCTGTTGAAGGTAGAGGATAAAGTGGAGATGGACGTAAAGGCTAGCGCAAGTCTTGGCCACGGATAAACACGGATGGACACGGATACTGAAAAGCCACGCTTAAGCTTTGGCCGGAACCGTCCAATCCACCGGGACTTGGCCTTCGGGCAGCAGCTCGCCTTTTTCCAGGTGGCGGGATTTGGTGGCGAAGTGGGCGGCGTGCGGGTCGTGCGTGACCATCACAATGGTTTTGCCGAATTCCTTGTTCAGGCGCGAGAGCAAGGTGAGGACGTCCTGCGCGGAGGTGGCGTCCAGGTTGCCTGTTGGTTCGTCGGCTAGGATCAGGTCGGGGTCGGTTACGATGGCGCGCGCGATGGCGACACGCTGCTCCTGGCCGCCCGAGAGCTGGCGCGGCAGGTGATGCATGCGGTCGCCTAATCCCACCAAGTTCAGCGCTGTCTCGGCGTGCTCCATGCGCTCCTTCTTTTTGAGGTTGGTGAGTTTGAGCGGGAGTTCGACATTTTCGACGGCGCTGAGCACTGGAATCAGGTTGAAGGATTGGAACACGAAGCCGATGTGGGCATTGCGCCAATGGGCAATGGCCCGATCGCTGAGCGTTCGCAAGTTTTCGCCGAGCACCAGAATCTCGCCGCCGGAAGGACGGTCCATGGCCGCGATCAGGTGAAGCAAAGTGGATTTGCCCGAACCGGATGGCCCCATCAGCGCGACAAACTCGCCGCGGGAGATGGTGATGTCAACGTCCTTGAGCGCAACGACATGAAATTCGTCGCGAATGAATTCCTTCTGCAGTTGCTTGGTTTGGATTACGGTCTCAGCCATTTTAAGTTTTGGGGCGAACCCGCTGCCCGTCCTTCAAATCCGCGGGCGGATTCGCGATGATGTCTTCCCCACCGATTAGACCATCGGCGATTTGGACTCCTTGCGAAGTGGTTCCACCAACCTTCACGGCTCTTCGAACAGCCTTTCCGTTCACAACCACGAATACGCCATTATCTCTCAGGGTGGAAGCAGGTACGATGACAATCGGCTTCGCTTCCACGTGGCTTCCGGCTTTTTCAGTGGAATAAAACGCGACGCTCGCGTTCATCTCGGGCCGCAGATAATCGTCCGGATTGACCACCTTCACCTTCACCTGGACGGTGGCCTTCTGGCGGTTCGCTTCCGGTGAGATTTCGCGAATCACACCTTCATATTTGCGATCGGGATAAGCATCGGTAGTGACAATGCCGGGCTGGGTGGGGCCGAGTTTGCCGAAATCGTTCTGGTTGATATCGAGTTCCACATCCAGCTCGCGCAGGTTAGCCATGGAAACGACATAGCCCTTGGCGCCCTTGTCGCCCACGAATCCGGTGGTGACAAACTCGCCCTTTTCGACGTTGCGCTCGAGGATGGTGCCGTCGATAGGGGCGCGGATCACGGTATTTTCCAGTTGCACCTGAGAATAGTCGAGCGTGCCCTGGGCCTGCTCCACCTGCGCGCGGAGAGCATCGATCTGTTCGTGGCGTGGCCCTAAGCGGACCAGTTCAAAGGCCCGGTCGAAGGAGCCTACCTTGGCAACCGCGCCGTCGTAGCGAGCCTGAGCGTCATCCAAGGCTTGCGTGGAAAGCACTTTTTGATGCACCAGGTCACGCGTGCGTTCGAGCGTGACGCGGGCATTCTCCTGATCGGCCTTGGCTTGTTCCAGATCGGCTTTGGATTTGGCGATTTCTTCGGGGCGCGAACCATGTTCCGCTTCGGCAAGCTTCGCTTTCAGCATTTCGAGGTTGCCCTTGGATTCCAGCACGTGGGCGCGGTATTCGTCGTCTTCCAGGCGCACCAGCACATCGCCGGCTTTCACCTTATAGCCCTTGTCGACTCCGATCCAGGACACCTTACCGACCACTTTGGCGGCCAACTCGATTTTGTGGGCGGCCACGATGTAGCCGGTGGCGTTCAGGATGACGGTACCTCCGCTGGTTGTAAGCGGAGCGGCCGCGTGAACCCGCACAATGTCAACTCCCGTGGTCTCGGTCAGCTTGGCATAAATGAAGCGGGCCGCGCCTAGCAACACGAAAATAGCTACACCGGCGACGATCCACCGCACGGCCCAGGGCGAAGGTTCGTGCGTCCTACGTTTTCCCCGGTCAATCTGGAGGTTTTTGAGTTCCGTTGGCATGGCTATCAAATCTCCCGTAACGCCACAAGGATCTCCTTTCTCGCGGCCATGCGCGCCGGAAAGAGTCCTCCGACGGCTCCCATCACAAGCGCAAAAGTAACGCCAATCACCATGATTTCGGGACTGACCCGGAAGTTGAAGGCGATCTCGCTGAACGTAACAAAGCTGCCGATTCCTGTGGTGATGTTATTGAGCGGCAGCACCAGCAGGCAACCTACCAGACCACCGAGCCCCGAAAGCAGCAGCGATTCCATAAGAAAGCTCAGCATGATGCTGTTTTTCGAAAAGCCCAGCACGCGCAGTGTGCCGATCTCGGTGGCTCGACGCGCTACCGCCGCGTACATGGTGTTCATGGCGGCGAAGCTGCTTCCCACGGCCATGATGATGGAGATGAACACGCCCAGATATTGCAGCAGCGCGCCGGAGTTGGTCTGGGCCTCGTAGTAGGACTTTTCGGTCTGCGCCAGTACGCCTAGGCGCCGGTCGTCATTGAGCGAATTGATCAAGGCCGGAACGGTGGCGGCGTCGGTGGCGCGCAGCAGGACAGAGCTGAGGCCATCGGCGCGGTTGAAATCGGAGCTGATCTGGTTCAGATCGCCGAAGATCTCGCTATTGACGGCGGATTGGCCGCCATCCATCACTCCCACCACTTCCCATTCACCGCGGCCAAAACGAAGCTTGTTTCCCATATGCGCGCCCGGATAGCGCTTGGCGATGGACTTTCCTACTACCACTTCACGCTGTCCGGCTCGAAACCAGCGGCCGTCCTGGAGCTTCAGATCGTCGCGCATCTTGATGCCGACCGGCAAAATCCCTCGGAGCGTCACATTCATTCCGGTGGGGCTGTCGACACTGGGCAAATTGATCACCGTGACCATTTCGAGCGACGCCCTGGGTTCGTCGCCTTCGCGCGCGATACCAGCCATGGATTTCAAATCCTGAAAAACCTCGCGCGTGACAGCGCTGCTCAGTTCGGCGGTGGCGCCTTTGCGCATTACCAGAATCTGCAGAGGGTCTCCTGAAGATTGAAATGCTGTACGCAGACCGTTCACTAGCGCAAGAACTGCCAGGAGCACGGCGACTGTTAACGCAATCCCGAGAGCGGTGATTACGGTGGTGGTCTTCCGAACCACCAGGTTGCGCAAATTGTAGGAAACAGGAATGGCCATGATTCAACGCTAAATGGTTAACCGCTAAATCGCAAAGCCTCGAGGATGCTGGTGCGGGAAGCGTTCCAGGCCGGGACAAAAGAGCTCAAAACGCCGATCGCCAGCGCCACTCCCAAACTCAGCAATCCCACCAGCGGCGTTATCCCGAGAGTCTTCAACGCGGGCATGAACATGCTGCCCGGACTATGGGCGATCATGGAGCACATCCCGGCCGCGAACAAACAGCCGATTGCGCCTCCGATGATAGAGATTACGGCCGATTCGCCGAGAACGATCCCTAAAATTGCGCCCGGAGTGAATCCGAGCGTTTTCAAGATGCCCACTTCACGAATGCGCTCGCGAACGGACATGGAAATGGTATTGCCTGAGACCAACAGGATGGTGAATGTGACCGCGCCAAAAATGGCCATGATGAACAGCTTCAAGTTTCCGAGGAATGCCAAGAAGCTGAGCGTGAAGGCTTTCTCCGATTCGCTCTTGGTCTGGAAGGGCGTGGCCTCAAACTCGCGATCCACTGCTTCGGCGACGCGCGGGACGTCGGCGGGGCTGTCAGCCTGAATCAGAAAAGCGCCCACCGTATCCCGCTGCGAGCTGTCGACGGGAAGCGCTTCCCGCAGGTACTCGCGGTTGAAATATAAGATGTCCACGTTGGAAGGCTCGTTGAATATACCCACCACTTTCAGCTCCAGCGTGACGGGGAAAATGTCGCCCACCAGCGTGATCCGATCGCCCAGATTGAAGTGCAGCTTGTCGGCCAGGGCGCGGGAGATGACGCACCCGGTCCGTAGATTCTTAAATGCCAGCTTCTGGTCATCAGGAAGCTGGAATTCCGTATTCACGTTAAACAGGTGGTCCGGCTCGACGCCGAAGCGAGGGAACATGTTGTTGGGATCGCGGCTGTCTTTGTAGACGCCTCCGAACCATTGCCACGCCATCACGTCGTGAACGCCCGGGATGCGCTGGATCTTATCGCGAAAGTAGATGGGAATCGGCTGGGTCAAAGAAACACGATTCCTGCAAACCAGGCGCAGAGCCTGGGCCTCGGTGGGCATTCCTTGGAACATGGCGCGGTACATGGCAATCAGCACGCCCAAGATGCACAGGGACACGGCGATGCTGCCGATGGTCAGAATGCTGCGGCGGCGGTTGCGCAGACTATTCTTCACGATGAGGGACACATAGCGGAACATAGGGCTTGCTTACTATTCTACAGGTACGATGTCTAGCGATGAATTGTTCATGGCCGAGGCGTTGGAATTGGCCCGGCAGGCGGAATCGAACGGGGAAGTCCCGGTGGGCGCGGTGGTGGTGGTGGAAGGCCAAGTGCGCGGGCGGGGTTTCAATTCACCGATCCGGCTGGTGGATCCTACGGCACACGCGGAGATGCTGGCGTTACGAGAGGCGGCCGCAGATATCGGAAACTATCGGCTGGAGGGCGCGACGCTGTATTCAACACTGGAGCCGTGCGTGATGTGCGCGGGCGCGTTGGTGGCGGCCAGGCTGCGAAGGCTGGTATTCGGCGCACGCGATTTGCGGTTCGGCGGAGTACGGAGTAAGTTCCGGCTAGCAGATTCTGAATTATTGAATCATCGCGTGGATGTCGTTGAGGGGGTGTGTGCCGCTGAGTGTTTGTCGATCGTCAAAGGCTTTTTCGATAGGAGGCGATGATTCAAAGTTCTTCAGTTCCTCGGTTCTTCGGTTCCTCGGTTCTTCGGTTCGCAGAGTACCGACCCTCCCGTAACAGGAACTGAAGAACTGAAGAACCGAAGAACTGAAGAACCGGTTCTTAACGAACCGGTTTTTCGAGTTTGATTTCGCCCTTGGGGCCTTCCGTCACTTGAATCACGTAGCCGGCTACGGTGAGGTCACCGACGCGGGTAGTGGAATTCGGGTTGTTGGCCACGAAGAAGTTCGTGGCTCCAGTACCGGTGGTTGCGCTACCGGAGATTACCGAAATCCAGCTGACGTTACTCGCCGCCGTCCACGAGCAGGATGCAGAGGTCACGACTTTAGCAATCCCATTGAACCCTCCGGCAGCGGGGGTCATGTTCCCCAACGTGAGGCTATAGGAGCACGACGTTCCAGCTTGGGTGACAATGAACGCCAGACCGGCGATTGTGATGGTTCCCGAGCGGGCGCCACTCGTGTTCGCGGCCACCGCATAGTTCACGGTCTTATTTCCGCCGCTGCTGGATTGGCCGCTGGTGATAGCGATCCAAGCGGCGTTGCTTGAAGCGGTCCAGGTAGCGTTGGCCTGTGGCAGCGTGACTGTCACACTGCCCTTTCCAGCGGCAGGGGTAAAGGTAGCTGAAGCCGGATTCAATGGAGGTACGGTTGGCGCCGCGCCGGATTGTGTCACGGCCAGGGTAAGGCCGGCGATGGAGAGCGATCCCAACCGGGAGGCGGTAGAGGTATTCGCCTGAACCGAGTAGATCAGCGTACCGTTTCCGGTTCCGGATGTGCCCGATGCGATGCCGATCCAACTGGCGCCGCTCGAAGCGGCCCAGGCACAACCGCTGGTGGCGGTAATGGTGGCGGTGAAATTTCCACCGGCCGCGGCGGGCGTTGCGCTAGTGGGGTTGATTGAGTAACTACACTTGGGTTGAACTGTTACGGCTAGAGGCAGAGTCTGGTTGATTCCACCACCAGTCGCCGTCAGATAGACGGTGTAGGGTCCGGCGGCCACTGTCGAGGCGGCATTCAACGTGAACGAGCTCGATCCCGATCCAGGCGCTGGGAAACTGGGCGGCGCTAACTTGGCGGTCATGCCGGACGGCAAGGTGCTCCATGCAATGGCCACTGCGGAGCTGAACCCTCCCTTAACGGTCACATTCACCTGGACCCCTGAGCTCGCGCCCTGCACAAGACTAATGGAGGGCGCGGACGTGGTCAACTGAATTCCGGGCGTGGTGGGGCTTGTAGGAGGTGTAACACCGGACCAGTGGTTGACGAGAAGAAACGCGTCCGTCGAGCCAAGGCCAGTAGCCTGATCGTAGCCGGGGCCCGCGCTAAATCCCGACACTCCAGGAACAGAGTTATTACCAGTCGTAATGTCGTGGAAGACTGCCGCTCCTCCATTCCACTGATTGGCTGCCAGGCCATACAGCGTTGGGTTGGCGTTTCCTTGCCTGGCGCCCGCGCGTTGAACGACCATCGCCATCAAACCCGCGAAAGAGGGAGTGGCCGCCGACGTTCCGCCCACCAGGTACATCTGCCCACTTAAGCAGAACAGGTACCCATCATAGACGGAAGCATTGAGCGACACGTCGGGCACGTCGCGCTTTCCATCCGCTGGCACTCCGAGTCCAGTCTGCCAGGTTGGTTTCGAGTAGATGCTGCTGGCGCCCCCTCCGCTAGCCCAGAGCCCCCCGCCGTTGGGCGTTCCGGCGCTCGCGTTCCAGGCCAATTCCGGAATATAGCTCAGCGCGGAACCTAGGTTCGCGGAGTTGCTGGTGGACCAATAGGCACCGGGGTTCGAGGTGTCGTTGAATTGAGTGCCTCCGACGCAGGTGCTGTAGGGCGAAGAACAAATGCCGTTCACTCCGGCGCCGCTCACGGCCCGGCTCGCGCTTGGGCTGTCGCATCCCGCGGCGCCACTGTCCCCGGAGGCAACGAATACGCTGATGCCCTGTGCCGCCGCCTGTTGCCAGAGGCTGTTCCAAAACTGATTTCCGGAGGTTCCTATGGCGGCCTCGCACAAGCCGAAGCTGGAGCTCATGACCGGCGCCAGATTGTGGTTGACGATATACTGCGCCGAAAGCAGCGCGCCATCGGTCGAGTTGGTGGATGCCGAAAGCACGAACTGGATGGAGGCGTTCTTGGCCACGGCGCCCGACCACTCCACGTCCAACTCGGCTTCCGTCTGTTCGTTGGAAGAAACAATGCCGGGATTCGGCCCATTCAGTACGATCGTGGGAGTGTTGGCGGGAAGTCCGAAGGTGGAGCGGAAATTCGACACGTCCGCGATAGGGAAATTAGTGCGGCCCACGATGGCGATGGATTGTCCCGTGCCGTCTGTGGAGCTGCTGTACAATGCGGCCACATCGTAAATGGTGGCGAAGTCGGCCGGCGCCATGTGATGAGTGCTGCCCTGCGAAAACTCTGGAGCGGGCGTAGCGAGCGGCTGGAGACCTTGATGCAGCGGCATCGAGTGGAAATCATTGAGCGAGGCCACGCCATTGATCACCGCGGCCAAGGCCAGCGGGATTTCAGGATCGGAGGAGTTCGCGTAATGGGTTTCGCCGTTCACGATGTAAGAATGGATTTGGGTATGAAACGCCGCTTCCACCTGTGCGGCCGTGCCGCTAAACGCGAGCGTCTGTCGCCCACTGGATATCGGCTCCACTTCAAAGCCGTGGCTATGAAGCCAATCCGTCACCTCAGCGAGATCGTGGTCCGAAATACCGAACAACTTACCAAAGCTTTCTGGCGAGATCCACTGGTGGTATTGGGGCGATTGCGGATCTTGCTGGGCCGCGAGCAGAGCTTGTAGCGCGCGCTCCTGATCAGCGTCCGGCTGAAGAACCAACATCATTCTGTCCATGCGATGGCCGGGCGAGACTGCGCCAGCGTCGTATTCTGGGCGGGCCAGCGGATAGCGATTGCCGGGGCGCGAAACGGTACGCCTGTCATCCACCGGTGCGGTGACGCGATCGGCGGCGAGCGTTTGAGCATTGAGGTTTAGATCGATCGAGATGATTCCAGAGATAAGTAGTGCGAATATGAAGAGCCAGTAAAAACGTTTCATTACTGGGCTCATCGACGCAGAAGATCAGTCGTTTGAGGACGATTTTCTCGTATACTGCGGCGGGGAACGGGGAACCCAAAGTACTAAAGGAAGAGGTGCTTACAGATCGCGATAGCGTGCCAGCTTTACTCCTGACTCTTCGAGCGCGGCGCGGACTTCCGGGCTCACCAAGGCGTCCAGCTCGCGGCGGCGGCTTTCCTTCAGGCGCGTTCGAGCGGCGCGAAGCTCCTCGGTGCACAAACCGGGGTGACACATGAATTCCGTGGAGCCCTCTGGAAGGCGGCGAATCAGTTCGGCCAATTCTGCGGCTCCGTAACGGCCGGTCAATCGGAATCCGGTGAAGTGATCCGTGCTTTTGCAACCTGTGGTCCGGCAACCGCGAGTTGGAAGCCAGCGAAACGGTCCGAAGCGGCGGCGCACCCAGGGGATGTGAAACTCTTGGGCGATGCGTGTCACCGTATTGAATACCTGCGGCAACAGGTGCGTATGCTTATGCGTGTCAAGATGCGTGGGCTTTAGGCCCGCATCCAGCACCTTTTGCACTTGACGGACCAGTTCGTCGTAAATGCGGATTCGGCCGAGGGAAAAAAGCAGTTGCGGTATCGTTGGCGGGAATCCTGGCAAGTCGACCAGCACCAGGTGAACGCCTATGTCAAGATCCGGATTTTCGCGCGCGAGTTCCACGGCGTGGTCAAAGGCGGCGCCGGTTGCCATGAGGGTAGTGGCCGTGAGAATCCCGTGACAATGTGCCTCGACGATGCCGTCATTGACGTCGCGAGTGAAACCGAAGTCATCGGCGTTCGGAATCAGGTATTTCAAAACAGGCCGAGCTTGATGCGGAGGAACTTTTTCGGATTGGCGCGGAAATCTTTCATCAGCAAATGCATCTCACGCGTGGCGCCGCTCAGATTGTCGTACAACTGCTGATTGACCAGCAATTGTCCAATGGTGCCCTGCCCGGAATTGACTTTATCCAGCATCAGGTCGAGCTTGGCGATGGTATCCGACAATTGCTTATGCAGCTCATCGGTTTTGAGGAGCTTGCCCGCAGTCCCCTGGCCGGCGTTCAGATCGTCGACCAGTTTGTGGAGGCCGGCGATGGTCTTCTGTGTTTCATCGTAGAGCGCGGGATCTTTCAGGAGCTTCCCGGCGGTGCCTTGGCCTTGTTGAAGATCGTCCACCAATTTGTCGACGCGGCCCAGGGTCTTGCGGAAATCGTCGTACAGCTCGTGATCGTAAACCAGCTTTCCGATCGTGCTTTCCTTGCTGTTCAACGCTTCAGCGAGTTTGCTGACTTGATCCACTACGCCCAGGACATGGTTGTAGAGGGTGTCGTCCACCAGGAGTTTGCCGACGCTGCCTTTGCCAGCCTGTATGTCGGCCAGCAACTTATCGACGCGATCGACGGTGGCTTGCAAGGAAGTCATCACAGTATTGCCTTCCTCCATCAAGCTGTCGAATCCCTCGGCGTTTAGGCTGGGGATCTCCTCACCGGCCCGAACCATGGTCTCGCTCTTGCCGGACTTGATATTGATGTACTTGGCGCCCAAGAGGTTCGCGGAGCTGATAGAAGAAACCGAATCCACCGGAATGTTCTTCAAGCTGCTCTCGGGAACTTCCATCGCGATGCGGACCAGGCGCTTGGGATCCTTGAGCCCGGACAGGCCGATGGTTTTCACTTTGCCGATCTGAATACCGTCCAAATTCACCGGAGCGGCCTCGGTCAGCGCGGCGGCATCGCTCAAGTAGGTAAACAAGGTCACTTTTGACTCGAAGAAGTTGACCTTGCCCGTGATCAGGAAAATAAGGATGGTCAGAATAACCATGGCGGCGAGCGCCAGTATCCCAACCCTCAATTTTGCCCATTTTACTTTGGTCTGGATCGCCATTAGATGTGGTGTTGCGGCACGAACTTGGAGATATAAGCGTCGGTGGACGCTTCAAGCCGCGCTTGGGTGTCCTCAAAAATGAGATGCCCTTCTTTCATGACCATAAAGACAGTGCGAGTTGGATTTGAGCCCTCCGAGTCACCGCCGCCATTATGGGGAACTGGCTCCAGGTGTCCATTCATGCGATTGTATCGAAAATTGGCCATCAGTTGCCCGTCCTGATAGCGTTGGGTCACGATCAGGTTGGCGGCGTTGAGCGAATCGCGCTCCTTGGCGATGAGCGCCATGATGGTGGTAGCAGTGATGGGATCGAGGCCGGCGGTGGGCGAATCGTAGAGCACCAGCGGCGGTTCTGTGATGACGGCGCGTGCGATTCCGACCCTTCGCCGCATGCCGCCGGACAGCTCGTTCGGATATTTTTCCAGCGTGTGCGCGAGTTCCACGAACCGCAGCGCGTCTTCCACTTTGGTTTCCACCGCCTCCGGGGAAAGATCATGTGTCTTGCGGTTGACCAATGGGTAAGCGACGTTTTCGGCGATGGTAATGGAGTCGAACAAGCCGCCCTCCTGAAAGAGCACGCCCACCTGGCTGCGGATCTCGAAGAGCTGGCGTTCGGCCATGTTGGTGATGTCGCGGCCCAGCAGAAACACGCGGCCCGAATCAACCCGAATCAGTCCTATGGCGGCTTTAAGAAGTGTGGTCTTCCCGCTGCCGGCCGAGCCAAGCACCACGCGGGTCTCACCCGCGCTCATCTCAAACGACACGTTGTCCACTGCCACCACTTCGTCGAAACGAATGGTGACGTTCTCAAAACGGAGCAAGGTGTCGGATGAAGGTTGGTTCTGCATGCTGGTGCTCATCAATGCAGATTCACGAAGATCCGCGTGAGTAGAGAGGTGATGACAAAGATCCACACCGACGATACCACCACGGCCTGAGTGGTGGCGTGGCCTACGCCCTGCGTGCCGCCGGTGGTCCTGAGGCCATAGAAACAACCGACGAGTGAAACCATGAAGGCAAAAACGAACGGCTTGAGCAGACCTTGCGTGATGTCGTTATATTCTAACGCTTGGTACGCGCTGGTCCAATACTGGCTGGTGGTGAGGCCGATGGAAAGCCTGGCAATAACCCAACCACCGATCAGGCCCAAGAAATCGGCCACGATAGTCAGCAGCGGCAGCATCACAGCGGTGGCGATCATGCGAGGGGTCACCAGCTTCTGGATGGGATCGGTTCCGAGAGCGCGCATGGCATCGATCTGCTCGGTGACTTTCATGGAGCCGAGCTCGCTGGCGATGCCAGAGGCGTTGCGGCCGGCCACCAGGATAGCGGTCAGGACCGGACCGAGCTCGCGCACCAGAGTAATGGCGACGATGGGACCCACCTGATCCACGGCGCCATATTGGGCCAGCGCGCGGGCCATCTGCATGGTGATGACAACGCCGGTGAAAAACCCGATCAGGATGACGATGGGCAGACTGCCGACCCCGATGATGTCCATCTGGAGCAGGATGTCGCTTTCGTAATGGGGAGGCCGGAAGACGTTGCGCAGAGCACGCCCGGCCAGTATGCAGAAATCTTGGAGGGCAGCAACGGATGGCTTCAGGAAATCGAGCAAACCGGCCCTCTCATTGAGATGATGCTACCATGCCGGGGCTCGCTTAGTGACTGGCGATGGGGCTGGGGGCTGGGGACTGGGGCTGGCGAGAGGACGCGGGAGGCGGCGCAGGGACCGGATTGCTGCCGCCTGCTTCCTGCCGCCTGCCTCCTGCCGCCTGCTTCCTGCCGCCTGCTTCCTGCCGCCTGCCGCCTGCTTCCTGC
>OCTA010003822.1_pt1 | contig 13336 bp, 12 predicted proteins | sample 1538991 | NCBI WGS metagenome assembly OCTA01 (sample SAMEA3539302, study PRJEB22396) | soil metagenome | biome: tundra; feature: field; material: soil | place: USA | collected 2010-05 | depth 0.15 m
TGGATCAGGCGTTGCAGGCCGGGTCGCGGGGGAGTTAGCCACCACCCGCGCAGGCGTTTCGCAGCGGTGTTGTCGTTGGGTGCGTTCATCGGGATGCCTCCTCTGGGCTGTGGTGCCGGTCACCCGGTTACCTATCAACGTGATATCACTTTGATAGATGGCTTGTCAATGGTGGCAGTCCTGACGGGCCGGCTGGGGGGACCGCGCGTCGGGCCTGGCGGGTCAGTCACAGCTGGCTGTCCACTCGATGATCAGGCGTGCGGCCGGGTGGGCGGTGTCCGTTTTCGTTTCCCCTTTGGCCCAATGCCACATGGAGCCCCGAATCCTTCGTGATCATGAAGTGGGAGTGGCCAGGCGCGCCGCCAGCCGCATTCCATGATCGCCGCCAGCTGAATTACTGCCATTCCAGGGCGTAGGGCGTGCCGGTGGCACGGAAGTGGCCGACGTTGATGCACTCGGTACGCCCGATGCGGACTCGGCGAGCCAGCGGCTGGTGCACGTGGCCGAACAGGGCGTACCTCGGCTGAGTGCGGCGGATCTGCTGAAGCAGCACGTCACTGCCCCGCTCCAGCCGCCGCGCGACCGTGTCGTACAGCAACTGCGGCACGGCCGGCGGGATGTGCGTGCACAGCACGTCGACGTCCCCCACCGCGGCCACTTTGGCCGCGTAGGCGTCCTCGTCGATCTCGTTGGGCGTCCGGTAGGCCGAGCGCAGACCGCCCCCGACGAAACCGAAGCTCCAGCCGTCGAGTTCAACCCGCTCGCCGTCCAGCACGTGGTGGCCGGGCCGCAGATGCGCCTGCCACATGCGCGGGATGTCGACGTTGCCGTAGGTGAGATAGGCGGGCTCCGGCAGCGCCGCGAACAGTTCCGCGTACTGCCGGGACGCGGCGGTCTCGACGTGCCCAGACGGATCGCCGCCCAGCCCGGCCCACAGCCGCCGGGACATGTCCCGCGCCTCCTCGAATCGTTTCGCGGTCCGCAGGGCGACAAAGCGCTGCGTCGCCTCCGCCCCGAACAGGTCGGGAAAGATGCCCTGGCCGCTATCCGCATAGTCGATGAACAGCAGCATGTCCCCCAGGCACAGCAGCGCGTCCGCGCCGTCGGCGGCCGCCGACAGCGCATCTGTCCTGCCGTGCACGTCGCTGACCACGTGAACCCGCATCCCCACACATTAGGCAGGTCCGCGGGTGTCCATGCGCGGGCATCCGGGCACAAGCCTTAACGGCGCGCTCCGCACCGGCCGGTGCTACCTGCTGGTAGTTTGCGGGCGACCCCGCACGGTACTGTCACAGCAGCTACCGCAGAACGTGACCGGCAGGAGCTGTCATGCCCGAACACAGCACCCCCGCTCTCGTTGAGATCCCCGCCTCGGCCAACCTCACCGACGTCATCTTCGAGCGCGCGGAAAGCGAGCCGCATACGGTCGTGCTGCGGCGCAAGGCCGCGAGCGGCACGGCGTGGCGTGACGTGACCGCGGCGGAATTCGGCGATGAGGTCGCCGCCCTGGCCAAGGGACTCATCGCCGCCGGGATCGAGGTCGGGGACCGGGTGGGCCTGATGTCGCGGACCCGCTACGAGTGGACGCTTGCCGACTACGCCATCTGGGCGGCCGGGGCGGTCTCAGTGCCGATCTACGAAACCTCCTCGGCCGAGCAGGTGGAGTGGATGCTGGACGATTCGGGCGCCCGGGCACTGATCATGGAGACGCCGGATCACGAGGAAACCACCGCCGAGGTGCTCGGCAGGCTGCCCGTGGTGGAACGGACCTGGCTGATCGAGGGCGGCACCGCGGCCACCGTCGCCAAGCCGCTGGACGCGCTGGCAGCCGAGGGCGCCGCGGTCAGCGACGCGCAGCTGGAGCAGCGCCGGAAGGCGCGGAGCGCCGGCGACCTGGCCACGATCATCTACACCTCGGGGACGACCGGGCGTCCGAAAGGCTGCCAGCTCACCCACGGCAACCTGCTCGCTGACGTACGCAACGTAGTGGCCGCTATTCCTGAGATCTTCGATATCCCCGGCCGCTCGGCGCTGCTGTTCCTGCCGCTCGCCCATTCCTATGCCCGCATCATCCAGATCGGCTGCCTGGAGTCGGCCACCGTGCTCGGTCACACGCCCGACGTCGCGAAGCTGCTGGACGACCTGGGCTCGTTCGCGCCCGCCTTCATCCTGGCGGTGCCGCGGGTCTTCGAGAAGGTCTACAACGGCGCCGAGCTGCAGGCGTCCGCCAGCAAGCTCAAGGCCCCGATCTTCCGTGCCGCCACGAAGACCGCCATCGCCTGGAGCGCAGCCCTCGGCAACGAGGGCCAGCCCGGCCCAGCCCGCCCCAGCCTGCGGCTGCGCGCTGCGCACGGGCTGTTCGACCGCCTCGTATACAGCAAGCTCCGGGCGGCGACGGGAGGACGGGTCCGTTACGCCGTGTCGGGTGGCGGCGCGCTCGGTGAGCGGCTCGGCCATTTCTTCCGCGGCACCGGCATCACGATCCTCGAAGGGTACGGGCTCACCGAGACGAGCGCCGCGGCGACGGTGAACCGGCCGGCCCGCAACAAGATCGGAACCGTCGGGCTCCCGCTGCCCGGGGTTACCGTCCGCATCGCCGACGACGGCGAGATCCTCATCAAGGGACCTAACGTCTTCGCTGGCTATCTGCACAACGACGCGGCGACCGCGGAGACGCTCCACGACGGCTGGCTGCTCACTGGCGACATAGGCGAACTCGACGACGAGGGCTACCTGCGGGTGACCGGACGGAAGAAGGAACTGATCGTCACGGCGGGAGGCAAGAACGTCGCACCCGCGGTCCTTGAGGACCGCCTGCGCGCGCACCCGCTGATCAGCCAGTGCATGGTGGTGGGTGACGGCAAGCCCTACATCGCCTGCCTGGTGACGCTCGATGAAGAGGCGCTCGATGCCTGGAAGGCGCGGCGCCCCAAGCTGGCCAACGCCACGACCGCCGAGCTGATTGACGACCCCGAGCTGACCGCCGAGATCCAGCGGGCGGTGGACGATGCCAACAAGGCGGTTTCGCGGGCCGAGTCGATCAGGCGGTTCCGCGTGCTCCCCGTGGACTTCACCGAGGAAGGCGGGTACCTCACGCCCTCGCTCAAGCTGAAAAGGGGCATCGTGGCCAAGGACTTCGCCAGCGAGATCGACGCGATCTATTCCCAGCCGAAGGATTCCTAGGCCCAGCATTCCCAGCCGACGCATTCCCAGCCCCAGCATTCCCAGCCGAAGGGCTGCTGCGGGCCTCAGGCGTCGTGGCCACGCTCAGCGGCCAGGATCTGCTCCAGCCGCCGCGCTACCAGGTCCCATCGCCATTCCCGGTCCACCCAGGCCAGCCCCTTCTCCCCGAGCGCCCTGGCCGCAGCGGGATCGGCGAGCAACTGGATGAGGCGGCCCGCGACCGCGGCGACATCCCCGCCTGGCACGACGTAACCGGTCTCGCCATCGAGGATGGCGTCGGGCGCGCCGCCGGAGTCCCCGCCGACCACCGGAAGCCCGGCCGCCGACGCCTCCAGGTAAACGATGCCGAGACCTTCGACGTCAAGACCGCCCCGGCGGGTGCGGCACGGCATCGCGAACACGTCGCCCGCGTCGTAGTAGGCCGGGAGGTCCGGCCACGGCACCGAGCCGGCGAAGACGACCGAGCCGGCCACGCCGAGGTGATCCGCCAGCCGCCGTAGCCGGCTCTCGGCGGGTCCCGCACCGACCAGCAGCAGGACCGCGCCGCTCGCCGCACGCACCTGCGGCCAGGCGCGGATCAGCGTGTCCTGGCCTTTGCGGGCAACCAGCCGGGAGACGCACACGACCACCGGGCCGTCCAGGCCCAGCCGCTCCCTGACCGCGGCACCGCCGGCGCCCGGGTGGAACGCGCCGGTATCCACCCCTGGCGCGAGCCTGGCCAGCCGACCCGCCGCCTGCGGGGACAACGCCCGGGCCAGCCGCGCCCGCGTGTACTCACCGAGGTACGTCATGACATCCACCGAGTCACCAATACGGCGCAGCAGGCTGCGCGCGCCCGGCAGCACGGCCCAGCCCGCCTCATGGCCATGGGTGATAGCGACGACCCGCCGCGCCCCGGCCCGGCGCAGCGAGGGAGCCAGCAGGCCCAGCGGCGCGGCCGCGCCGAACAGAACTGTGTCGCAGCCGGAAGACCGCAGGATGCCCGCGGCCCGTTTCGCCACGGAGGGCAGCGGCAGCATGAGCGAGGTCGGGTGGCGCACGACAGGAAAAGGCGCTCGCGCGTCGTAGCTGGCCGCGCCTTCCCAGGCGGGCGCGTAGACCACGACCTGGCCCGGGGGCATCCGCACCGCGAGCGCATGCACGAACGACTGGATCCCGCCGGCCCGCGGCGGGAAGTCGTTGGTGACAATCAGCACCTTCGGCATCTGGCTCCCCGTGCCGCCGGCGTCCGCTGGCCCGATGGCGCCCGGCAGCCGACGAAAGTAACACAGCTGATCCTAGGCCCTGCCCCAGTTCGGGGTGGTGCCCCGGAAAGCCGGCGCCGCCCGGGGAAGCGGGCCGACGGTCGCCCGGCCACACGCCCCGGCCCTACTAGCCGGCCGGACGCCAGGGCAGGCGGTAGGCGCGGTAGGAGCCGACGCCGGCCGGGAACTCGGCGTTGAACAGCAGCCGCCCGGACGGGCTGAACTCGGAGATGTAGGGCAGCGCGCCCCAGCCGGCGAACAGGTCGCCGTTGCGGGTCGTCTGCGCGTTCCCCTCGGCCGGGGCCACCAGGCCCTCGGGCTGGTCAACGGATGTCACCAGGGTCGCCACCTTGGTCACGAGATCCAGCTTCACGGTGACCACCCGGCTATGCGGTAGCAGCGCGGTGGGGCCATCGGACTCATCGTCGAAGAACGTGTACTCGCCGTTCCCGATGGCCTCCGGGTCGTGCTGGTAGGCGAAGATCTCGCCCGCGCTGTCGAGGACCTGCCCGGGGGCGGCCTTGAGCTTGAACGTGCTCTGCTTGCCGCCAAGCTCCCAGATGATCTTCCCGGTATGCAGGTTCACTTTGTATGTCGTCCAGGTGAAGCGGGAGTTGATCAGCAGGTTCCCGTCGGTGTCGAGGTGGACGGCGTTGATGTGGAACCAGTCCCACGGGGTGGCGGCCGAGACGGGCCGCGGATTCTTGCTGTCGCTGTAGGGGACGTGGTCCGCGCTGTTCCACTGGAAGAGCACCTTGCCGGTGGCGATGTCGATCTCCTGCACGATGCCGTCCATGACCATCTGGTCGGCGGGGCCGCCGATGGAGGTCAGGTTGGCGGTCGCGGTGGTGTCGGCGAGGATCAGCGCCGTGTTCCAGGGCGTGATGAGGAACTCGTGAAAGTCGGTCGAGTAGCCGTTGCCTGCCTTCACCTCGGCGACCTGCTGGTAGCGGTCGTTGTAGATGTAGTCGGTCCCGCTCGGCGGGCCGCCCGGCCGCGTGTTCTGGAACCAGGTGAGCACCGGCCTGCCCTGGTAGGTCTGGGTGCGGAAATCGGTGGCTCCTTCCCCGGCCGGCAGGGCGTGGAACCAGATCACCTGGCCCGTGTTGCTGATGATCTCCGGGCCGCTCGCGTAGCTGCCTGTGCGCACCTGCGGGGCGATGAAGATGTCGCCGTTGCTGTTGTCCGCGCCGTGCTTCAGCACCGTGACCGGAGGGGGTGCGGTCTGGGACACCGCGGGAAGTGACCCCGCATGACCAGACGCTGCCGTGGTGCAGGCTGTCGCCGTCAGCACGATGACCGCGCCGGCAAGTCCGGCGACACCAAGCGCGTGCCGCGGCGGACCCCTCCGCCGCAGAGCCGGCAACGAGAGGCACTTCTCTGCCATGATCAAGCTTCGCCTTTTAAGTAGCTGTATCAGGGGCGGCCAATCAGCACCCGCCGACGCTTCTGAAACTCTGCAGAGTCAACGTGAGTTCCTAGGAGAGCGCGCCGCACCGGCCGGTGCCGTTCCAAGACCTGGCATAAGCCACTGGCCTGCGGGTTCACGGTCCAGTGAACTCGGATCAGGTCCCAGCGCCTGGATACGGTGGGCCCCGAGCAGCCGAAGGCGGCCTGCGGCACACCAGAAGCCACTAGTTCACGGCCCAATCCCTTATGAACCGGCCTAATCTCCTATGAATAGGCTCCAGGGTTACAGCGATTGCTCTCTCCACCCCGCGGTGGCTATGGCCGGACGGCGCCGTCGTAGTTCGCCTGATACCACCCTGCCAGGCTCACCTTCTCAACGTCCTCGCCGGTCTCCGGGGCATCGATCATGGCGCCACCGCCCACGTACATGCCGACATGGCCATCGCCGTTGAAGAAGAGCAAGTCACCGGGCTGGAGCTCCGACTCGGGCACCGCCGGATACCCGGCGGCGGCCTGCGAGTAGGTGGTGCGTGGGAGGGCGATCCCGGCCGCCGCCCACGCCGCCTGGACCAGCCCGGAGCAGTCATAGCCGCCGCCGTTCGGGCCGGGCGGGCCAGTGCCACCGTAGACGTACGGCGTGCGGTCGTTGAGAACCATGTAGGCGAACGCGACCGCCTTCCCCGCCTGGGTGTTGGTCGCGACGGTATCCGTCGCCGACGTGGTGCCGCCTGCACCGATGGTGGTGGCCGCAACGGTGGCCTGCTCCTGCACGGTCAGCGTGGCCAGGATGGCCTTCTGGCTGTCGATGTTCTTGCTCAGGGCCTGCTTGCGCGCCAGCCGCTGTTTTTCGAGCGTGGCGATCGCGGTCTCGGCCCGGCGCGCCATCTGCTGCCCTCCTTCGAGTTGCCGGGCGACCGAGAGGAAATGGTTCACCTGCGCCGACCGGTCACTCGACAGCTGCAGCAGAACCGACGCCTGAGACAGCACGGCCTGCGGGTTGTTCGAGGTCAGCAGGGCGCCGACCGAATTCATGTTGCCGCTCTCGTAGGCCGCCGACGCGATCTGGGCGATCTGGGCGCGCATACTCTGGAAGTTGGCGCGATCCGTGCTCACCTCGCGATTGACCAGTGCGAGCTGCTGCCCGGCGCTGGCCAGTTCCTGCGCTGACTGGTCGTACAGCTGGACGGCCTGGTCTTGCTGCGAAGTCAGCTTGTCGATCTTCGCCTGAACCTGGCTGACTGTCGGCTGCGGCGCGGCACCCGCCGCTGCGGTGAAAGTGGCCACTCCCCCGCAGACCAGCACACTGGTGGCTATAGCCACCCATCGGCGCACGGGCGGATAAACAGGTGGACGCGTACCCACGTTTGTGACACGCTCCTTCTCCCACTCCGCCTACCGGGTGAGCTGACGGGTTCGGGCTGTGGAAGGTGCCCTACGGCTAGGCCGCTACGCGACCCGGGCCGATTCACCCCAGGAGGGGTTCATCCCAGACATGCCCCGGGACAATCCTCCGGTGGGTCCCCGGCTCTCCGGCTGGCTGAATTACGCCAGCATCGAAGACTCGGCGGTGGCCGGTCGCCGTCACCGTCATGGCGACTGCGGAGCGAGCCGACCGCGCCTGACACTAGCGAAGCTCGGGAGGTGAATTCCACCGCTTCGCGAACTCTCGTACCAACCTTGACCAATGTCAGACGATGCTGTGCCGCCACCATGACTCGCGGAGGCCGCCGGCAACAGGGCTGTGACCAGTCACGATGCCCGGGCGGCGGGCCCTTGCAGACGCAGCGGCGAGACCAGCCGGGCGTCCGCGAGAATCCGCAGGGCGCGTCGCTCCTCATCGCCGATTTCAGCTCGGCGGTCGCTGCCGAGCAGGGCAGTGACCACGCAATCCGGGCAGGCAGTATCCCGCATCTCGCACTGGTCGCAATCGATCAGCATGTCTCCTCCTGTTCCTGGCTGCTGCGCCCGCTCGCCCGCCGGGCCCTGGTATCACGGAGCACACGCTAGAAGCAGGTGCTGACACTCTCGTGCCGGGCGGCCGGAGGCCGCGTGGCCTGCCGGGGCCCGCGTGGCCTGCCGGGCCCGGGGCCGGCGCGCCTCGCGCCGCAGTGTCAGAGCCCCGGCTTACCGTGACAGCGTGATCACATGGGAGACGGCCACGGCGTTCTACGGGATTGACTTTGCCATCGTGGATGTCGAGACCACCGGCTGGTCACCGGAGGAGTCGAGCATCACCGAGATCGGTGCCGTCAGGGTCAGCGGCGGCCAGGTACGGGAGGAGTTCTCCGCGCTGGTCAACCCGGGCCGTGCCATTCCGCCGGACATCGCGGCGCTCACCGGCATCAGCGACGCCATGGTGGCCCAGGCCCCCCCGATCACCGCTGTCCTTCCCGGCTTCCTCGATTTCGCCCACGGCCGCGTGCTCATCGCGCACAACGCCCCGTTCGACATCGGCTTCCTCAGCGCGGCCTGCGGGACGTGCGGCGTGCCGTGGCCGGCCTGCCAGGTGCTCGACACGGTCGTCCTGGCCGGGCATGTGCTCGGCGAGGATGAGGTACCGAACCGCAAGCTGAGCACGCTGGCGAGTTTCTTCGGGGCACGGACGCCGCCCTGCCACCGTGCTCTCGCCGACGCCCGGGCCACCGCCGACGTGCTGGCCGGGCTGCTGCGCCGGCTGGCGGCTGCCGGGGTGCGCACCCTGGCCGAGATCGCCGACCTTGGCGCCCTCACTGCGGACGCGCTGGCAGGCGATACGCTACGGCCGATAGCTGGCGCAGACCGCGCCGAAGGAGGCAGCGAGTGGTCACCGCGATCGTTCTGGTGAGGGCCGATGTGGCGCGCATCCCGCAGACCGCCGAGGCCATCGCGCAGATCCCCCAGGTCAGCGAGGTGTACTCGGTGACCGGTGACTTCGATCTGGTGGCGCTGGTCCGGGTGCGGGCCCATGACGAACTGGCCGAGGTCATCCCGGGCACCCTCAACCGGGTTCCCGGGGTCACCCACACGGAGACGCACATCGCGTTCCGGGCGTACTCACGGCACGACCTCGAAGCCGCCTTCGCCCTCGGCTACCCCGAGGGCAGCTGAGTTCGCCCGCCGAAACCTGCTCATGCCAAAGCCGGGGTCAGCCTGGCCCGGTCAGCAGCATCCCCTGCGGATAGCCCGCCGCGTCTGTGTAGTAACCGGCGGCGACACACGTAGCGGCGGACGGGCAGGCCACGCCGGGGACCCAGGGACTGGGACTGGTGGCGGCGCCGGCGGGCAGCGGCGCCTTGATCACGGTCCACGACGATCCGCGCCCGGCCAGCAGCAGCCCCTGCCAGTTGCCTGACCGGTCGTAGTACTGACCGGCGGCGACACAGACGGCGGCGGATGGGCACGCCACAGACGCAAGCCAGCCAGCCTTGGCCCCAGCGGGCAGCGGCGCCTTGGTCGCTGTCCACGACGATCCGCGGCTGGCCAGCAGCAGCCCCTGCGTATAGCCTGACGCGCCGAGGTAAGAACCGGCCGCAACGCAGCTGGATGTGGACGGGCAGGCCAGGTCGTGGCCGGGGAGGTTGGCGTCGGCGTTGACCGCGGCGCCGGCCGGCAGGGGCGCCTTCGTGGCCGTCCACGACGACCCGCGGGTGGCCAGCAGCAGCCCGTTGTCGACGTCCAGCGACGTGGCGTAGTCGCCGGCGGCGGCGCACGTGGCGGTGGACGGGCAGGCCACAGACGCAAGCCAGCCAGCCGGGGCGCTGCCGGGCAGCGGCGCTCTGCTCGCCGTCCACGACGACCCGCGGGTGGCCAGCAGCAGCCCCTGCGCACGGCCTGACGAGTTGGTGTACATGCCCGCTGCGGCACACGCCGCCACGGATGGGCAGGCCACGGCGGAAAGGCTGGCCGCGGCGCTCGCCGCGGCGCCGGCCGGCAACGGCACCTTGGTGGCCGTCCACGACGACCCGCGGGTGGCCAGCAGCAGCCCCTGCTGATTACCCGACGAGTCGGTATAGCTGCCAACGGCCACGCAGGCCGAGGCGGACGGGCACGCCACGTCGGGGAGGTCAGCGTTCGGGTTGGTGGCCGCGCCGGCGGGCAATGGCGCCTTGGTCGCGGTCCACGACGACCCGCGGGTGGCCAGCAGCAGCCCCTGCTGATTACCCGACGAGTCTGTGTAGCCGCCGACGGCCACACAGACCGAGGCGGACGGGCACGCCACGAACCCGAGGGACACCGCAGGTCCCGCCCCCCCAGGTTGGGCGGCGCCGGCCGGGAGCGGCGCCCTGGTGGCCGTCCACGATGACCCATGCCCGGCCAGCAGGAGCCCCTGCCCGCTGCCTGAGGAGTCGAGGTAATCGCCGACGGCGAGGCATACGAGGGCGGAGGGGCAGGCCACGCCCGAGAGGGTGGCAGCGGCGCCAGCCCCGGCGCCGGAGGGCAGGGACGGCTTGCTGACTGTCCACGACGGCCCGCGGGTGGCCAGCAGCCCCTGGGATGGGCCGGACGACACCGGGTGGACAGGGATCGCCTGGGCCGGGCCGCCGGGCGCGATGGTAACGGGCAGGGCGGCCAGCCCAGCCACGAAGACGGCGGTGACCGTCATCGCCGCATATGGCGCACGCTCCATGCCTGGTGCCTCCCCGTCTGCGACGACCGTAGGTTACTCAATGTAATTTGGCGACCACGATTCGCCGGCAGACAGGGCCGAAACTCAGGGCACCCCGTGCGCTGGGCGGGGCCCGCGGGGCGAGGGCCCGCGGGACGGGGTCAGCTGGGCGGGCCCTCGCGGGCCAGCTGGCCGGGGTCAGCCAGGCCGGGTCAGCCAGGCCGGGTCAGCTGGGCGGGGGCTTGAGGCGCTGGCTCTCCGTGGCCCACCGGCTCAGCAGATCGGCGGCCGCCCCGGAGTCCAGGGCCGCGGCGGCCCGAGCGCAGCCATCCGCCAGCGCCTGGTCGAGTTCCGCCGGGCCAGGCACCCCGGCCGCAGCCGCCAGCGCCGCCGCGGCATTCAGCACGACAGTGTCTCGCACCGCTCCCGGCTCGCCGTCCAGCACCGCGCGGGCCACTGCGGCGTTATGCGCCGGGTCGCCGCCGCGCAGATCCTCAGGCTTGGCCCGGTCCAGCCCGAGCGCCACCGGGTCGACCGTCGCAGTGGCCACGGTGCCGCCGTGCACCACCCAGACCGTGGATGTGTCGGTCGTGGTCAGCTCGTCGAGCCCGTCGTCGCCGTGGAACACCAGCCCGCTGCTGCCGCGCCCGGCCAGCACCCCGGCGATGACCTGGCCCATCCGCGGGTCGGACACGCCAACTGCCTGGGCGCTGGGGCGCGCTGGGTTGGCCACCGGCCCGAGGAAGTTGAACACTGTAGGCACGCCGAGTTCACTGCGGGCGGGCCCGGCGTGCCGCAGCGCCGGGTGGTAGAGCGGCGCGAACAAGAACGCGATGCCGATTTCCTCCACCAGCCGCACGCTCGCCTCGGGCGGCAGCGAGATGGCCACCCCGAGTGCCTCAAGCACGTCGGCGGCGCCGCACGCGGACGACGCGGCCCGGTTGCCGTGCTTGACCACCCGGGCGCCGGCCGCCGCGGCGACGATCGCGCCCATCGTGGAGATGTTGACCGTGTGCGCTCCGTCACCGCCCGTGCCGACCAGATCGACCAGCGGGCCTGGCACGCTGATCGGCGTGGCGTGCGCCAGCATCGCCTGGGCCAGCCCGGCCAGCTCAGCTACGGTCTCGCCCTTTATCCGCAGCGCCACGCCGAATCCGGCGATCTGGGCCGACGTGGCCGCGCCATCCATGATCTCGTTCATCGCCCACTCCGCCTCGCCGGAGGTCAGCGCCTCACCCTTGATCAGCGCGCCGATCAGGGCGGGCCACGCGGTACGGGAATCCATAGCGGCCCCCCGGGGGCGGAGTGACGGACTGGTGGGCAGAATACGGGACTGGCTGACGGCCGGACCGGGGTAGCCGAACTGACTGGGGGCCACGGATCGTTGAAGGGTAGTTGAAGGGTAAAGGTCCTGGTCGGGTGAGGCGGAGGCGGCCTGGGTCAGGCCTGAGCCGCCAGGTGCTCGGCGCGCTGGCGCATCAGGCCGGCCAGGCCCTCAGCGAGCGCCACCGGGTCGATCGGGTGGCTGGTGATGGCGTCGGCCCCGGACCAGGTGGCCAGCCATCCGTCATCGACCCGGCCGACGATCAGCAGGACCGGCGGGCAGTCGTGGATCTCATCCTTGGCCTGGCGGCAGATGCCCATCCCGCCGGCCGGCTGGGCCTCACCGTCGAGCACCATGACGTCTGCGCCGCCCGCGTCGAGCAGGCGCCACAGGGCTGGCTCGGTGGCCACATCGATGATCTCGGCATCCGGAACATCGGAGGCGGGACGGCGCCCGATGGCCAGGCGCACCCGCGCGCGTGTGTCCGCGTCATGGCTGTACACAACGACCTTCATGAAACAGGATGGTACCGACCCGGGGGGTCGGCTGACGTCCGCCTACGCGGTGTCGTAATAATGACCCCGTGGCCACCGCAACCGTGAGCGAGACGACGCCTCGCACGCCGGCCAGCCGGCCGAACCTCGTCAGCGTGGGAACCATCGTCTGGCTGTCCTCGGAACTCATGTTCTTCGCGGCGCTATTCGCGATGTATTTCACCGTCCGCTCCGTGGACAAGGGCGAAGGACTCCGCTGGCCGGGCGCGCACCTTGACCTCAGGCTGGGGTCCATCAACACGACCGTGCTGCTGCTGTCCAGCGTCACCTGCCAGCTCGGCGTGTTCGCGGTCGAGCGCGGCCAGATCAGGCGGGCCGGCCGGATCTGGCAGGTCAGCCGGTGGGGCCTGCGTGAGTGGTATGTGCTCTCCTTCCTGATGGGCCTGTACTTCGTGCTGGGCCAGGGATATGAGTACCTGGGCCTGATCCACGACCACCTGACCCTGTCCTCCAGCGCCTACGGCTCGGTGTTCTTCATCCCGACCGGATTCCACGGGCTGCACGTGACCGGCGGCCTCATCGCGTTCCTCTTCGTGCTCGGCCGGACCTACGCCGCCAAGACGTTCACCCACGAGCAGCAGGTGACCGCCATCGTCGTCTCCTACTACTGGCACTTCGTGGACGTCGTGTGGATCGGCCTGTTCACGACCATCTACCTGATCCACTAGATGCCCGCACACCTGGATTACTTACCCAACGAAAAGCATCCCTTCCTCTGACCGGAAACCGAGGGCAGCAGTGAGCTGGATCACCGCGCGGCGAAGGCACCCAGCCGCCGGATACGCCGTCGTACTGCTGGGGCTGATCGCCATCGGCCTCGTTTACGCGGCCATCACCACGCCGGGCGGCGCGGCGTCGGCCGCTGCTCCGCCCGCGTCCCGGCAGGAGACCGCGCAGGGCCAGGCGCTGTTCGCCCAGACCTGCGCAACCTGCCACGGCATGTTCGCCCAGGGGACAGCCACCGTCCCGAGCCTGATCGGCGTGGGGGCCGCGGCGGTGGACTTCCAGGTGAGCACGGGCCGGATGCCGGCGGCGG
>OCTA010003823.1_pt1 | contig 13334 bp, 12 predicted proteins | sample 1538991 | NCBI WGS metagenome assembly OCTA01 (sample SAMEA3539302, study PRJEB22396) | soil metagenome | biome: tundra; feature: field; material: soil | place: USA | collected 2010-05 | depth 0.15 m
CCGCGCGGCTGCTGCGCATCACGCGGGACACGTTGCGGTATAAGATGAAGAAGTTTAACTTGCGGTAGTGGAGAGCGCGTTTCGGCCGCAACCTGACCCAACGTTCCGCAACTCGTTTCCGCAGCCCACCAGCGTTGCCCGCGCGTAGGAACGGCAACCAAAGGACGCCTGTCCTTAACTGGTATTATCGCCGCGTGGCGGCGACAGCTTTCAAGCGGCAGGTCTCACAGGAATACCCTCCGCTATGCAGTTTGTGCAATCTGACCAATTTCTGTTCGCTGTCATGGCAGGTCGAGCAGAACGGCCCGTCCTCTGTCCCGTCGTCTTTCGGCAGCCAGTAGGTGTTGTCCCTGAATATCAGATTTACCTTTGTATGGAGTTGCCCTTTAAGCTCCCGGACTTCATCTCTGAGCGCTCGGTTCTCCTCCATCATCTTCATGATGTCCGCTTGCAACGCGAGCACCTGGTTTACGAGTTCGAGATTGTCAGCTTTCTGAACTAGAGTGATTACGTCCTTTGCTGTATCGAGTATTCCCACCTGTCCTGATGCCTCCGATCTCCCTTATTGCAGCGTAAAACGAACTTTCTACTTCTTGCTTGTCTTTGCTGGCTTCGGGCACGGAAAAGTTTCCGCTAGGCCCCTGATCAGCAGTATTCCTATCGGTATCTCTTCATACTTTGCATCATCTTTGTCGATTTCCGCGATTTGCTTTTCGAGAATGTCCGTGTAATTCCCTAGCACCAGCCCCAAGTTGTCGGGGGGACAGAATAGGCGATTGCCGGTCATGGTGTTTGCTGTGCTGATGCCGTCGCCAAGCCCGTTGACGAACATTTTGGTAAAGGCTATCCCGCCTTGATCCGATGACGCCAAAATGCGCTTGTAGTCCTTGACCTTCATGTCTGCGCGTAATTGAACTGTCGCCAAAAGGCAGAAGGCCACGATCACGGTTCTCATGAGCGAATCGCAGCAGAAAACAAACTTCGTGATTCGGTCAGAAAACCACGGAGGCCCCGCCAATCCCACGGCGGGGCCTTTTGCTAGAGTACGCGGCTGAAGATGGGACTTCGCAGATTCCGAGCGGCAACGACTACCAGTCTATTCTCCGGCGGCCTCCAGCACTTCCTCTTGCAACCGTGCCGACACAAAGAATCGGGCCCGAGTGCGCAACGCCTCAACCTCGGGCCTTACTCTTTCGATTTGACCATCGTTCTTGGCTCGTAGCAACACGCCAAGGACGCCCGTGACACGCAGCCCGGCATGTTCGGCCGCCTGGCGCCCGTCTCTCTCGTCCAGCAGAATCAGATCTGCGGACAATTCCAGCGCCAACGCGATAGCTTCGGCCTCACCGGGGTCGAGAGTCGTTGCTAGCAGTCGCGCGATCTTGCCCTCCCGGAGTGCCTGCGGTTTGATCCAGCCGTCCTGGAAAGCCTGCTGGATCTCCTTAAGGGCTGCTGCGTGAGACACTTGATCGAGTTCAGACTGGACAGCGATGGGAATCCGGATCTCGCGAAATTGGCTTCGGAGAAGATTCAACCGGCCAACTATAGCAAGGTTCGAAATCGGCGAGGTGTTACTCACTACGAGCATAGGAGAGGTCTTGCGCCAACTCCGCGTCGCCGTAGTGCCGTGCGATCCCTCGTTGCCCCACCATTTCGCCGAAAGCCATTCGATTCATCTCCGCGAGTTCGGCCGCTTTGCCGAGGGAGAGCGCTCCTTGAGCATAGAGCGCGATGGCGAGTTCGGTCCGGAGCCTCTGCGCAATTTCCGCCTCGGGAATGCGGAGGCCCACGAGCACCGAGTCCGGGATATTTAAGGTCATTCCCATGCCATCACCATACCGCGCTTCGCCGGCCAAACGCCACTGGTGGTCATCGCTTCACGCCCGAGCTCGACCTGCGCGTGATCGCCGCCACCAACAAGAACCTGCGCGAAGCCGTCAAGGAAAACGCCTTCCGCCAGGATCTCTATTTCCGGCTCAACGTCATCCAGATCGTGCTTCCCCCCATGCGGGAACGCCCCGAGGACATCCTGCCGCTGGCGCGCTTCTTCATCGAGCATTACAACCGCAAGTTCCGCCGCGGCATTGAGGGCGTCTCGCCCGCCGCTGGAGAGCTGCTGCTGGCGCTCCGGCGTTCACGTTTACGGATCACTACGTCCGCGTGGTGTCTGACAAGAAGTGACTATGACCCGTACCGTGGAGCGATGCCGGACCGAGATCGCGGCCAAACAACAATCCATGGCATGCGGATGTTTGGAAACACTTGCGCAGGTGATCCTAGTTAACCAGATGCAATCGTTGCTTGTGTCATGGAGATGTAAAAGGGTTTGTCAATTATTGTCGATTAATTGCGCATCGGCAGCCTGCCGCCGCGCGGCCGTGGCGCATTTTCAGGCGTTCCCAGAGCTGCTAGATGACAGTAGATGACAGTGCGTTGGGCGTATCGTCGGCCAGCCCGAAGTAATAACACCCGGGAGGCATCGGCGGCCACTCATCAATCAGTCCCGTGTGCCGTCGCGGCAGCGCTCGACGGGTTTCGGCGGTCGTTGCATAAAGGACCCCCTGCGAAGCACCCTGGAGACCTTGCGCCAACCGCTTCCTTAAAGGCGGCGCCGGTTTGGCATCTTCTCGATCGCTCGCGCAGCCTCGGCCGCAAGCGCCTCGATTCCCGCCGCTCGCCTCAGAGATAGCGAGTATAACGTTGCTGTCCAGGAAGACAAGTGGCGGCTCTTGGTTAGGGCGTTGCCGGCCGGACATCCCGCAGCACCGCGCCCCACGGCGGCAAGCCTCGCGCCGCGGCGTAAGAGTCGTCTTCCAGCGTGAAGGCCACGTCTACGCGCGCGCCAGCCTGCAGCTCCGCCGCGCGCTCGGCGAAATTCCAGGCCTTCATCATCATCGTGCGCCCGTTCTGCCGCAGCATCACGCGCAGGTGCTTTTCCTTCATCACGGCGGGCGGACCGGCCACCTCCACGCCCAGCGCGGCGAACAGCGGCGCGGGGTTGCCGCAGCCGAAGGGGGCCAGGCTGAACACCTCCGCCACACTGCGCTCATCGATCTCGCGGAATTCCAACACGGCGTCGATCTCCACCTGCGGCGCCAGATCTTCGAGCGTCAGCCGCGCGGCGGCATATTCGTTGAAGCGCGCGCGGAACAAGTCCACCTTATCGGAAGCGAGCGTCACTCCCGCGGCTTGCCGGTGCCCGCCAAAACGCTCGAACAACTCCGGCATGGCCTCCAGCGCCTCCAGCAGATGAAATGGCCGGATGCTGCGCCCGGAACCCTGCGCCCGGCCATCCTCCGGATCCCGGCTGAGCACGAAGACGGGCCGGTGGAAGCGCTCCACCAGGCGCGCGGCCACAATGCCCAACACGCCGCGATGCCAATTGTCCGCCGCGAATACCAGCGCGCGCTGCCCATCGTCGACTGGCACGCGCGCGCACTGCTCCACTATCTGCTGCGTGACTTCCGCCTCCGCCTGCTGGCGCTCGCCATTCAGCGTGTGCAGTTGCTCGGCCAGCGCACGCGCGCGCTGCGGATCGCCGGTCAGGAACATCTCGATCACGGCGTTGGCCGTATCCATGCGCCCGGCGGCGTTAATGCGCGGCGCGATGCGGAACGCCACGCTGGTGGAAGACGGCACGCGGCCGCCGCTGAAGCCCGCCACGTCCAGCAGCGCGCGCAGCCCCGGATTGCGCACGTCGCCCAGGCCGCTCAACCCGTGCTTCACGATGATGCGGTTCTCGCCCATCAGCGGCACCACGTCGGCGACCGTGCCGATGGCCACCAGTTTCAGAAACGATGCGGTGACGCGCCGCAGCTTATCGGGCGGCCAATCGAGCGAGGCGAGCAGCGCCTGCACCAGCTTGAACGCCACACCCACGCCGCACAGGTTCTTATCGGGATAGGCGCAGTCCGGCCGGTTGGGATTCAGCACGGCGAGAGCCGGGGGCAGTTCGGCCTCCGGCAGATGGTGATCGGTGATGATGACGTCGATCGACAGCTCATTGGCGCGCCGCACGACTTCCGCCGCGCGAATGCCGGTATCCACGCTGACGATCAGCTTGATGCCCTCGACGGCGGCCTTTTCCACCACATCGGCGCGCATCCCGTAGCCGTCGCGCAGGCGATGCGGAACGAAGAACGCCGCCGCGCCGCCGGCCATCTCGATGGCTTTTTTCAGGATGACCACGGAGGTGGTCCCGTCCACGTCGTAATCGCCGTAGATCAGTATTTGCTCGCCGCCCGAGATGGCCCGCCGCAGCCGCTCGACAGCCTCGGACATGCCGCGCAACGAGCCGGGCGGGTGCAAATCGGCGAGCGATGGTTGCAGGAAACGCCGCGCGGCATCCGGATCGCCCAGCTCACGGGCCAGTAAGACGCGCGCAGCCGGAAGACGGATGCCCAATGCCGCGGCCAACGCCTCGGCTTCCTGCGCGTTGCCTTCGGGAATCAGCCAGCGGGCCTGAATGGGCATGCCGCGCGTCAGTTATTCGAAAAATAACCGAAGGAGCCGTCGTCTTCCTGTTCTGTTTCGCCGGCCGGCAGATGCACCGCGATTTCGTCGCCGATGCTCAGGAATTCGTCGTACCAGTCGGGACGGATTTCATACACGTACATGCGGGCGTGATGATCGAAGGCCAGCTCCAGCGAGCAGGTCACGCCTTCGTGCACACGCAGTTCGCGCAGCCGGGTTTCCAGGCCGCGTCGTTCTTCGCGGCTCAAATCGCACTCATCGAGTTCCTCGACGGCCTCGTCGACCTCCGGTGATTCGAACTCGCGCGCGGCGAACAGAATCATCTTGGCGCCGGTCTTGCGGGCGGTATCCAGGAACATCTGGTAATCGGGGTAACGTTCGGCGTCCCAGAGTACTATTGGCAGGCCTTCGAGGCCCCCCGGAGCGCTGCGGAAGATGGCGAATTCCGAATGCTCGAGGTACTCCACGATTTCCTGCTTCAGCGTGTCCAGATTCAGGTCCATAAGTCCTCCTTTGCGCTTAGACCAACACTAGAATATCAGAGGGTGAGGCCAAATCGCGGGCCGATGGAGTCACAATGGTTTTGGGCCCGATGTAAATTTTCCGGGATTGCTTGATGGCGATGCGTACATCCTCCTCGCAGACGAAGTCCACGGTCTGCGGCTTGGGAGGTGCGGGCGCCGCGCAGGCGGCGCAGGAGGCGGCCGGAGCGGGCACGGGTGCGGGTGCGGCCGCGGCCGCCGGGGCAACGGGCGCCGGCGGTGCAGCGCCCCGGCGCGCCAGGAATCTGTCCACAATATCGGTGGCGATCTTGGGCGCGGCGATGTAGGTCGCGGCGGCCGGCGGAACATTTGCCTGCTCCGAGCTCTGCCCCACCGGAGTCTCGAACGCCTCGGCCGGTGTGCGCACCGCGTAGGCCAGCCGCTTGATGTTATAGAGGTGCTGCGGCCCCACGTTGTCGCTGGTGATGTTGCCCGCCGCCGCGCCGCAGCCCAGCGTCATGGAGGGGAACACATTCGTGGTAATGCCGGTCGAACCTTGCGGCGCAGGCGTATTCACCAGCACGCGATTGGCCGGCATGCGTTGCGCGTATTCGCGAATGCGCGCGTCGTCTTTCCCGTAGATCGCGCAAGTGTGGCCCAGCCCGCCGAACCGCAGCAGGCTCTCGCAAATGTTCATCCCGGAGGCGAAATCTTTCACCCAGTACAGCGCCAGCACCGGCGACAGCTTCTCCATCGAAAGCGGATGCTGCTTGCCGACGCCATCCAATTCGACCACCAGAATGGAAGTCTCCGGCGGAACCGTGAACCCCGCCATGGCGGCGATCTTCGTGGGCGCCTGTCCCACGCATGCGGGATTGATGGTCCAGTTCGGGGTCACCAGCAGCTTGCCCAGCGCCTGCTTCTGTTCCGCGTTGCAGAAATGCGCTTTGCCGGCCTTCAGCTCGGCCAGCACGCGCTCCTTCAGCACATCTTCCACCACGATGGCCTGCTCGCTGGAGCAGACCGTGCCGTAGTCGAACGACTTGCCCTCGATGACTTTGGCGATGGCGTCGCGGACATCGGCGGTGCGCTCGATCATCACCGGCACGTTGCCCGGCCCCACGCCGAAGGCGGGCTTGCCGCTGGAGTAGGCCGCGCGCACGATGCCGTGTCCGCCGGTGGAGAGAATCACGCCGGTGCGCTCGTGGCGCATCAGGGCGTTGGTGCCGTCCAGGCTGGCGTAGCCCAGGCACTGGACGATATCTTCGGGCGCGCCGGCTTCGAGCGCCGCGCGATACAGCAGGTCGGCGGTGGCGCAGGTGCAACGCACGGCGCGCGGGTGCGGGCTGAGCACGATGGCGTTGCCGGCTTTGAGCGAGATCAGAATCTTGTAAATGGCGGTGGAGGTGGGATTGGTGGTGGGCAGGATGGCGGCCACCACGCCCACCGGGACGGCGTACTCCACGATGCGCTCTTCGGGAATCTCGCGCAGCATCCCGACGGTGCGCATGCCGCGCATCTTACGCGGCAGCAGGTCCGCGTTCAGCAGGTTCTTGGCGATCTTGTCCTTGACGTTGCCGTAGCCGGTTTCTTCGACCGCCATGGCGGCCAGACGTTCGGCATTGGCGCGGCCCGCGGCGGCCATGCGTTCGACGATCGCATCGACCTGCGCCTGGCTGTACTGGCGGTACTTCTGCCAGGCGGCGTAGGCCTTTTCCACCTTGGTGCGGACCTCTTGAATGGAGACGAGGTCTTTGTCTTCGAGCATCAGCCGAGAGATTTTTTGACCGGTCCGGCGCCCGGCAGCACCTTTTCGGTCTCTTCATGCGGGCGGGGGATGACGTGCACGGCCACCAGTTCGCCCACGCGCCGGGCGGCGGCGGCGCCCGCATCGGTGGCGGCTTTGACGGCGCCCACGTCCCCGCGCACGCTGACCACCACGTATCCGGCGCCGATGAATTCCTTGCCGGTGAGCACCACGTTGGCCGTCTTCACCATGGCGTCGGCCGCTTCGATCGCGCCGATTAGTCCCTTCGTTTCGATCAGGCCAAGGGCCTCCATCGACATTCTTGCCTCCAGTACGGAATGAAACTCTACCCTATCACAGAATGGGTTGGGCCGCGGAGGCGCCTTCCACGAAGCGTGCCCTGAGGTAATAGGTCTGCCCGGGTTCCGCCCTCAGGTTTGACAATGCCAACTTCCTGCCAACCACCGACGGCGGAGCGGATTGCCAATCCGCGCACAGGTGGTGCTCACCTGGTTCCACGGGGAAGAAGAAATAGGATGCGCCACGGTTTGCGCCCACCCAGGAACCGTCCAAGGCGACTCTGACGGTGGGTTTGCCCTGCAGAAATCCTGTGGGAGGGAGCTCATTGTCCCATTTCGTTTCCCACTGCTCCAGAACGTAAACCAGCGCCCTCCCGTGTTCGGGTTGCGGCGCGGGTTGCTGGGTTGCACTTGACTTCACACTGAACATCACATCGTCGGAACCGCAGGCGGCACTAATTAACGGCCGCCACGGCCGGGGCTTGATCCGCCGCGAGCACCGGCAACGACGAAAGAATCACCACTAGTAGGGTTTTCATATAGCCCGCACACATTAAGACGCATTCATGTGACGCTCGGTTACCAGAATGCACCTGCAACCGAGAGCCACCTCAGGTTGCATTGCAGCGGGCCACCAGGGGAGACACGGGCTCTTGGCTCGCGCGCTTTGGCAGGATTTAGGTCGGCGCTCCAAAAACCGCCGAGCAAGGGTGAAAGGCCACCGTCTTCGCCGGGGAACCTGGCAATCCCTAACCCTTAGTACGCAAGTCTAGTACAAAGCTGGGTTGAATTGTTTCAGATCTGACCGTATTCTTCTCACATGCGGAAAAACGGCGACGGCCACCAATCCGGTGAGGCTCTGGAGAGTTACTCTTTGGGAAGACTCATTCCCTCCCGGACGGCCGCCTTTGAGCAGCACCTTTTAATCTGCCACCAGTGCCAAGCGAAACTAAACGCCATCGAACCCTACAATTTCGTCCATTACACCAGCGATGGGCCTTTCTATTCCCGGATCACAAAGCTGCGCACCGGAACGCTCCTTGCCCGGCATTGGGGCCGGAGCCTGGAGGGCGGCAAGGAGTTTCGCACGCGCCAGGGCGCGAAAGCATACCTGGCGCGCACATTCTCCCGGATGTTCCCGGAGCATACCTGCACGGCGCGTTGCGGCGCCACGGATTGCATTTGAGGAGCACCATCGCGCAGCCGGCGCCCCGAATTCGTATGCGGGGACGTATCGACGACCACCAAACCGGCGAGGATCCGGAGAGCTACTCCTTGGGACGACTCGTTCCCTACCTGATGCCTGGCTTTGAGCAGCACCTTTTGATCTGCCAGCGGTGCCGGATGGAACTCAACGCCATCGAACCCTGCAATTTCATCCACTACACCCGCGATGGGCCTTTCTATTCCCGCATCACGAAACTGCCGGCGGGAACGCTGTTTGCCCGGCATTGGGGCCGGAGCCTTGGATGCGCAAGGAGTCTCGCAGGCGCGAGGGCGCGAAAACATACCTGATGTGCACATTCTCGCTGATGTTCCCGGAGCATGCCTGCACGGCGGGCTGCGGCGCCACGGATTGCCTTTAAATATTACAAGAGGTGAATATCTTTTGAATCGCCCGGCAGATGATATACTGATACTTCCGGCAAACCGGAGTCCGGGGAAATGGACAACACGCTGGGTCTAGTGATGACCGGCGGAGGCGCCCGCGGCGCTTACCAAGCGGGCGTTCTCCAACGTATTGGGGAGATCAAACGGGTTCGCACGCGAGGCAATCCGTTCTCCATCATCGGAGGCACCTCAGCCGGCGCGATCAATGGCGGCGCCTTGGCCGCGGGCAGCGACGATTTCGCGTCAACCACCGAAATCCTCGCCCGGCTCTGGTCCGGCCTCAAACCTTCGAACATCTTTCACTGCGATGTTTTGACGCAGGCCCAAAATTCTCTGACCTGGATACTGGATCTCTCGTTTGGAGGCGTCGTGGGAGGGGGTAACGCCCATTCCCTGTTGGACGCCACGCCCTTGAAGCATTTTCTCGCGGCGCACCTGGATTGCGACCGGATCGAAGCCAATATCAAACGCGGGTACCTGTACGCCCTGGCGGTTTCCGCGACCAACTATAACTCGGGGAAAGGTTACCTGTTCATTCAAGGGAAAAAAGGGCATCCGATGTGGAACAGGAGCCGGCGAGTGACCCTCGCGACCAAGATCACGGTCGATCATATTTGCGCGTCCGCGGCCATCCCTTTGGTCTTCCGGCCGGTGAAGCTTCAGACAGCGCTGGGGACGGCCTTCTTCGGCGATGGTTGCATCCGTCTGCAGCAACCTCTCAGCCCGGTGGTGCGCCTGGGGGCGAAAAGGATTGTGGCCATCGGCGCCCGCTGCGAAAAGCTGGAACACCAGGAAGAAGCCACGGATCACAGAGATCCTTCTGTGGCGCAGATCATGGGCGTGCTTTTCAATGTCATGTTTCTGGATCATCTGGCGACTGACATCGAGCATCTGGAGCGGCTGAATCAGTTGCTAAGCAGCGGCCACATCGGACAGTCCGGCACGGAAGGATGCGAGAAGCTACGCCCTCTCAAGACGCTGCTCCTCACGCCTTCCGTGGATTTGTCCCACCTGGCCGAGGTGCACCAGAAGGACATGCCCTATCTGATCCAGTATTTCGTCAACAGCCTGGGGCGGGACGCGGCTTCGTCCGCGGATTTGATGAGCTATTTGCTGTTCACGTCAAAGTACACCAAAGACCTGATCGAGATTGGTTACGGCGACGCGGACCAGCGGATCGACGAGATCGAGACTTTTCTCTATTCCGCCTGAACCTCTGGAGGGCGGGCAATCCTGCGCGCAGCCGGCTTTTAGCCGGCTTCTGTGGTGGGACTGCCCCACCACCGCTTTTACCCCATGTTACGCTCGGCACATGAGCGGCCCGGATGCGGAAGGCTCCAGCGTGGCCGTCCTGGCGGAAAAGCCTTCGGTGGCGCGCGACATCGCGCGCGTGCTGGGCGCCACAAAACAAGGGCAAGGATACCTGCACGGCAACGGCTACGTAGTCACTTGGGCCATCGGCCACTTGGTCGCGCTGGCGCAGCCGCACGAGATCCAGCCGGAGTGGAAGCACTGGCGGCGCGACCTGCTCCCCATGCTGCCGCGCGACTGGCCGCTGGTGGTCTACGAGAAGACGCAGCCCCAGTTTGAGGTGGTACGCAAGATCCTGAACTCGCCGAAAGTGGCGAGGCTGGTGTGCGCCACCGACGCCGGCCGCGAAGGCGAACTGATCTTCCGTTACATCTACGAGGCCGCCGGATGCCGGAAACCGTTCAGCCGCCTCTGGATTTCCTCGCTTACGCCGGACGCCATCCGCAAAGGTTTCGGCGAATTGAAGGACGGCGCGGCATACGATCCGTTGGCCGACGCGGCGCGCGGGCGCAGCCGCGCCGATTGGCTGGTGGGCATGAATCTCTCGCGCGCCTACACGCTGGCGCTGGACGACGATCTCTCGGTGGGCCGCGTGCAGACGCCCACGCTTGCCATGCTGGTGGAACGGGAACTGGCTATCCGCGCTTTCGTGCCGGAAGATTACATGGAGGTGGTGGCGACGTTCAGCCCTGGCGCGGATTCACAGTATCGGGGCACCTGGTTCCGCGAGCCCGCGAAGGATTCCATCCAGATGGCCATGCGGCTTCCGGCCGATGGCGAAGAAGCGGGGCGCATCGTGGCGCGGGCGCGCACCGGCGAAGCGCGCATTGCGTCGATCCAATCCGAAACGCAGCGCATGGGGCCGCCGCTGCTTTACGATCTCACCGAACTGCAGCGGCACGCCAATCGCCTCTATGGCTTCAGCGCGCAGAAGACCCTGGAGACCGCGCAGGCGCTTTACGAGAGCCGCAAGCTGATCAGCTATCCGCGCACCGATAGCCGCCACCTTTCCGAGGACGTGGCGCGCACACTGCCGGCGGTGGTGCGAGCGATCGAGCCACCTTACCAGGCCCTGCTGGCGCCGGGCACCGGCGAGCGTCCGCTGGGCCGCCGCTTCGTGGACGATTCCAAGGTGACCGATCACCATGCCATCATCCCGACGGCCATGCACGCGGGCGATCTCACCGCCGATGAGCGCAAGATCTACGATCTGATCTGCCGGCGGTTGCTGGGTGCTTGGCACGACGATCACATCTGGGCGGTGACCACCGTGATCACGGCGATCGCCAGCATGTCCAACGGGGGCGTGACCGACCACTATCACACCAGCGGGACCGCCGTCGTGCAGGTGGGCTGGAAGGCGCTCGACGTGGTCCCAGAGCGCCGCCAGGAGCGCGCGCCGGAAACGCCCACGCTGCCGCCGGGCCTGGCGCAAGGCCAACCGCAGACCGTGGCGGACGTGGAAGCCCTTAAGAAGAAGACGCGGCCTCCCAAGCGATTCACCGAAGGCACGCTGCTCACGGGCATGGAAACCGCGGGCAAGACGCTCGACGAGAAGGAATTGTCGGACGCCATGAAGGAGACCGGCCTGGGCACGCCTGCCACACGCGCCGCCATCATCGAGGTGTTGCTCAAGCGCGGGTATATCGTGCGGGAAGGCAAGATGCTGCAGGCCACCGAAAAGGGCATCCATCTGATCGAGGTGGTGCATCCGGAGGTGAAGAGCCCGGCGATGACGGGCCAATGGGAAGCCTACCTGAAGCGCATCCAGCGAGGGACGGCGAAGCTGGAGCCGTTTATCGAGGGGATTGAAAACTATGTGCGGGAGGTGGTGGGTAAGGTGGGGCAGCGCCCGAATGGGGCACCGCCCGAAACACAACCACCAGCCACCAGCCACCAAACACCAGCCACGGCGAGCAACGCGAGCCTGACGGATCTGCTGCAAAGCGTGTTTGGGTACGAATCGTTCCGGCCGAACCAGGAAGCCGTCTGCGAAGCCGTCATCGCGGGCCGCGACGTGTTGCTCGTCATGCCCACCGGCTCCGGGAAATCTCTCTGCTACCAACTTCCCGGCGTGGCGCGCGGCGGCACCACACTGGTGATCAGCCCGCTCATCGCGCTGATGGAAGATCAGGTGGCCAAGCTCAAGGCGCAGAACTGCGCGGTGGAGCGTATCCATTCCGGGCGCGACCGCGCAGCCTCGCGCCAGGCTTGCATCGACTATCTGGAGGGCAAGCTGCAATTCCTTTTCGTCGCGCCGGAGCGGCTGCGCGTGCCAGGTTTTCCGGCGATGCTCGCCAAACGAAAGCCGAGCCTGGTGGCCATCGACGAAGCGCACTGCATCTCGCAATGGGGCCACGATTTCCGGCCCGACTACCGCATGATCGGCCAACACCTGCCGCATTTCCGTCCGGCGCCGGTGATCGCCATGACCGCCACGGCCACGACGCTGGTGCAGAACGACATCGTCGAGCAACTGGGGCTGGGCGAACCCGCCCGTTTCATTCACGGGTTCCGGCGGGCCAACATCGCCGTCGAAGTAGTGGAAGTGCCGCCCAGCGAGCGCGCCGACCTGGCCCGCGAGCTGCTGCAGGATGCCGCGCGCCGGCCCGCCATCGTGTACGTGCCCACGCGGCGCGAGGCCGACAGCTTCGCCGCCGAACTGAAACAGGATTTCCCGGCGGCCGCCTACCATGCCGGCCAGGAATCCGAGCGCCGCAAGAAAGTCCAGAACGCTTTCTTCAGTGGCGAGTTGCAGGTGATCGTGGCCACCATCGCCTTCGGCATGGGCATCGACAAGCCCGATATCAGGACCGTGATCCACACCGCGCTGCCCGGTTCGCTCGAAGCCTATTACCAGGAAGTGGGGCGCGCCGGCCGCGACGGAGCGCCGTCCCGCGCGGTCCTGATGCATGCCTATGCCGACCGCTTCACGCACGATTACTTCTTCGACCGCGATTATCCGGATGTGTCCGTCCTGGAGAACATCTACTCGCGGCTAGTCGATGAAGCGCGGCCCAAGGAAATGGTCCAGAGCATGGTGCGGATGGACCCGGACGTTTTCGATAAGGCGCTCGAAAAACTCTGGATTCACGGCGGCGCGGTGGTGGACGCCGCGGAGAATTTGAAACGCGGCAACGAAGCCTGGCGCGAACTGTATCTGGCGCAGGCCGAGCACAAGCTGGCGCAGATCGAGCTGATGATCCGCTACACGCAATCGAGCGAGTGCCGCATGCTCGGGCTGGTCCGCCATTTCGGCGACTACGCCGACGCGCAGCAGCGCTGCGGCATTTGCGATTTCTGCGCGCCGGACGAATCCATCGCGCAAAGCTTCCGGCCCGCTTCCGATGCCGAGCGCAAAGCCGCGGGCCGCATCCTGAGCGCGCTGAAGAAGTCCGGACGCAAAGCCAC
>OCTA010003824.1_pt1 | contig 13333 bp, 10 predicted proteins | sample 1538991 | NCBI WGS metagenome assembly OCTA01 (sample SAMEA3539302, study PRJEB22396) | soil metagenome | biome: tundra; feature: field; material: soil | place: USA | collected 2010-05 | depth 0.15 m
GCAGAACATTTCGTAAGGACCGGAGCACTGTGAAGAGTTATCGCTCTGCATGCACGCGGCCCCCATCGGGTTGGACGCGCAGGCGATCGGCCCCGTGAGATCGCCGATGAGGCGAAGCTTCGGAACGAAGGTCTTTCCGTCGTCGGTCGACACGCCTGCAATGAACCCGTATTTCGCGGCCGAGCAGGCCCAGAGCTCCGAGCCCCGCGTCGCGAGACACTGGATATCGACCGTCGAAGTTTGCTTGAAGTTGAGATCGGAGGTTTGCGCGACCCAGAGTCCGTCGGCCTCGCTCCCGACGTAAACCTTCGATCCATCTGGCGAGAGCGCGAACCCGAGCATCTCCCCGACGTAGAGCTGGATGCTGCTCCCCGGATTGACCACGAAGGTCTTGCCGGCCGTGAACGTGGGCGCCCCTCCGTTCGCGCCGAGCGTCACGACCGTGAGGCGCGACACGCCGCCCGTGACCACACTGCGCGAGCGGATGTAGACGCGATCGGCGTTCGTGGGATCGACGGCGCTGACGTAGATCGAGTCTTCCTGGTTTGGATCGAACTGGGCGGGCGGCAAGACGTATTCAGCCCACGGGGCCCCCGCGTCTGCCTTGTTCATGACGAAGAGCGAAGCCGTCTCGGCGGAGCCGAAGTTCCGGGTGCCCGAAACATAGATCCGATTCGGGTCGGCCTTGGACACTTCGACCGTCGTGACGGTGACCGCTGGATCGATCGGCACGCCGATGGGGCTCCAGGTCGCGCCGTTGTCGTTCGTCTCGAAGACCTGCTCGTAGGGCTGGCTCAGGCCCCCGTCGGTTGGCATGGAGAAGGTCGCCGTCAACGCGACCTCGCTGCTCGGATCGTCCGGCCGCACGGCGAGGTCGACGATGACCTGCCCAGCCAGCGCACCGCCGATGCAGTTCCAGTTGCATCCGACGTCAGGAGACACGTTGAGGCCAAACGGACCGCCGACGCTGAGCGCGCTGTTCTTCGTCATGCCGATCGGTGGATCGGCGAGCGAACTCGATGTGCTGATGCCGAGCGCGTCCTCGCAGACGAAGCTCCACGTCGCCCCGTTGTCGTGCGACGGCAAAATTCCGTACGTGGTTCGCAAGACGATCAGGTTGGGATCCGTTGGCGAAAAGATCAGCTGATCCGATTGCGGGAAGCGACCGTTGGCCGCGGCCGGGAGAGCGAAAAGAAGAACCGCTCCGGCGGCGAGGCCTACGAGAATGGGCGTGCGCACCGGTCGCAGCCTAGCTGCGTCGCCACCGCGCGGCCACCCATCCCGCTCGAACCTCGTCCATCAACGCGCGACGCCTCCGGGCCCGACACGCCCGCGACGACAACGACCTGGATCCAGCGGCGCCTCACCTGGCCTTTCTCCTGCGCCGCAACGCACCTCCCAGGAGAGCCAGGCCCGCACCGAAGGCGGCCGCGCCGTCACCGCCGCTGCCGACCATGTCGCACGAGCACGACGACGACGATTTTGCCGTCTCGCACGCGTTCTGTTGGCAGAACATTTCGTAAGGACCGGAGCACTGTGAAGAGTTATCGCTCTGCATGCACGCGGCCCCCATCGGGTTGGACGCGCAGGCGATCGGCCCCGTGAGATCGCCGATGAGGCGAAGCTTCGGAACGAAGGTCTTTCCGTCGTCGGTCGACACGCCTGCAATGAACCCGTATTTCGCGGCCGAGCAGGCCCAGAGCTCCGAGCCCCGCGTCGCGAGACACTGGATATCGACCGTCGAAGTTTGCTTGAAGTTGAGATCGGAGGTTTGCGCGACCCAGAGTCCGTCGGCCTCGCTCCCGACGTAAACCTTCGATCCATCTGGCGAGAGCGCGAACCCGAGCATCTCCCCGACGTAGAGCTGGATGCTGCTCCCCGGATTGACCACGAAGGTCTTGCCGGCCGTGAACGTGGGCGCCCCTCCGTTCGCGCCGAGCGTCACGACCGTGAGGCGCGACACGCCGCCCGTGACCACACTGCGCGAGCGGATGTAGACGCGATCGGCGTTCGTGGGATCGACGGCGCTGACGTAGATCGAGTCTTCCTGGTTTGGATCGAACTGGGCGGGCGGCAAGACGTATTCAGCCCACGGGGCCCCCGCGTCTGCCTTGTTCATGACGAAGAGCGAAGCCGTCTCGGCGGAGCCGAAGTTCCGGGTGCCCGAAACATAGATCCGATTCGGGTCGGCCTTGGACACTTCGACCGTCGTGACGGTGACCGCTGGATCGATCGGCACGCCGATGGGGCTCCAGGTCGCGCCGTTGTCGTTCGTCTCGAAGACCTGCTCGTAGGGCTGGCTCAGGCCCCCGTCGGTTGGCATGGAGAAGGTCGCCGTCAACGCGACCTCGCTGCTCGGATCGTCCGGCCGCACGGCGAGGTCGACGATGACCTGCCCAGCCAGCGCACCGCCGATGCAGTTCCAGTTGCATCCGACGTCAGGAGACACGTTGAGGCCAAACGGACCGCCGACGCTGAGCGCGCTGTTCTTCGTCATGCCGATCGGTGGATCGGCGAGCGAACTCGATGTGCTGATGCCGAGCGCGTCCTCGCAGACGAAGCTCCACGTCGCCCCGTTGTCGTGCGACGGCAAAATTCCGTACGTGGTTCGCAAGACGATCAGGTTGGGATCCGTTGGCGAAAAGATCAGCTGATCCGATTGCGGGAAGCGACCGTTGGCCGCGGCCGGGAGAGCGAAAAGAAGAACCGCTCCGGCGGCGAGGCCTACGAGAATGGGCGTGCGCACCGGTCGCAGCCTAGCTGCGTCGCCACCGCGCGGCCACCCATCCCGCTACACCACCTCGCGACCGATCCCGGCCAAGCCTCACTTGGCCTTTCTCCCGCACCGCAAATCTCCCGCACAGCAAACTGACGCCCGTCGGGCCGCTCAGGCTCGGCGGGCGACCACGAGCCACTCGACGTCGTCGACTGGTTCGACGCGCGCGTCCCAGGCGGGCGCCAGCGCCGTCCCCCACTCGGCCGCATCGAGCAAGGTGGCGTCGATCGACGCGCCCGTCACGAGGTCTTCGTAGACGCAGGTGCGCGCGCCCGTTCGACGGACCCGACGGTCGATGCCCTGCAACGCTTCGGGCGGGCGCTCGAGCCACGCCGGGGAGGGGACCTCGATGACGAGGGCGCCGCCGGAGCGGACGACGCGCGCGAGCTCGCCCGCGAGGCGGCGGATCGCGTCGTCGTCGGGGGGATGGGCGAGGGTGCCGTGGAGCGCGAGCGCGGCGTCGAACGCGCCGACCTCGAACGGGAGTGGAGAGGCCCAGAAGTCGGCCCGCACGAGCGGGACGGGCCGCGCGCGATGGGAACAGCGCGCGAGCATCGCCCGCGACGCGTCGAGGCCCGTCGGGAGGTATCCGGCGTCGAGGAGCGCCGAGAGCTCCCGGCCGGTGCCGACGCCGAGATCGAGCACGCGCGCGGGCGGCGACGGAAGCGCCGCGAGCGCCCGCGTCATCCGTCGGCGCGACTCCGCCGGAGGCAGCGCGTACGCGCGCTCGTACCGTCCGGCGACGGCGTCGAAGAAGACTTCCGCCGCCCCCGCGGTCACCGGCGGACCGCATCGCAGTACGCGAGGTACATCGCCTCGTGCATGCCGGCGAGCGCGATCGCGCGCGCGACGAGCCCGGCGCGATCGGCAGCGTTCCACGTTCGCTTCGGAGGGCGCTTGGCCCCCGTGCGGTGGGCCACCCCGAGGAGCGCGCCGAGGTGGCGCGAGAGCGGTTCGAGGTCGATGCTCGCGAGCCGGGCGAGGTCGAGCTTGTCTTCTTGCGGCGTGAGGCGCCGCACGAACATCGATTCGCCGCGCAACTTGGTTGCACCGATCATGCGCGGCGGACGCGCGAGGCAGGCCTCGAGCGCCGTCACCACGCGCTCGGCGGGTTCGAGCCGCGGGGGACGCACGAGGCAGGCCGACGAGGGCGTGCCCTGCGCCTTCATGTCGAAGATCCAGGCTCCGTCGCGGCCTCCCTTGCCGCGAACGAGGAGCGCGACACGCAGGCAGCCGAGGCTACCGGTTCCGGCGACCCGGAAGGCTGCGTCCAGCACCTCGAGCGCCTCGGCCGGCGCACGCTCCGAGCCCGCGAGCTTCTTGCCGTACTTCCCGAAGGCCTTCTCGGCTCGTGCTCGGAGCTTGGGCGTCAGCTCCGCGTAGCGCGGGCCGCGCACGAATTTCCGGGCCCCGCGGACAACCGTGGTGCGCGCGTCGAGCAGCTCTTTGCGCGTACGAGCCCGCACCTTGTCGACGAGCCGGGTCACCACCGGGGGCCCCGAGGGGACCCGCTTTCGGTGGAAGAGAGCGCCGACGTAGGCATCGAGCAAGGCGTCGCAGAGCTCGAGCGCCCGACGCCCGTCGACGCCCATCTCGCGGCCGCCGAGAACGAGGCTCGTCAAGAGGCGCAGCACGTCGAGCCGCCAGGGGCCGATGAAGGCATCGTCGAAGTCGTTCAGATCGAAGACGACACCTTCTTGGGAGTGGGCCGCGCGCGTCTCGGCCACCTTGAGCGCCCCGGTTCGATAGGCGCCGAAGTTCTCGAGATGAACGTCGCCCGCGAGCCACCCTTCGCCCGGGGGGCCTTCGACGAGCGCGGGGTGAGCCCCGAGGACCTCGTAGAAGAGAGGCGCCGAGCCCCGGAGGAGCGCGAGCGGCGACACGACCATGCGCGCGGCCTTGTGAGCGAAGAGGTGCGGGAAGTGATTGAGGCGAGCGCGGTCGATCTCGACTTGTCGGCGGGCGAGGCGAACGGGATCGACGGTCAGCATGGATCTGGCGTCAGGTTACACGCGTATTCGACTACATTCGCCGTACGTGTTCACGTTCGAGGAGGTCGCCCGAACCCTGCTTGCTCGCACTGTGACGAGGCGTCTCGAGGCGCCTCCGCGGGTGCAGGTCATCGCGGTCGGCGGCTCGACGCTCGGTGGCTCGGGCAAGACGCCGCTCGCCATCGCGTGCGCGAAGGAGCTGGCCGCGTCCGGGGCGCGTGTGGCCATCGTCGGTCACGCGTACCGCTCCGATCCGCGACGCGCGCGCGTGGTGTCGCCGGTGGACCCGATCGACGAGGTGGGTGACGAGGCTCTGCTCGCGGCGCGCTCGCTCGACCGTCCGGGCTCCGAGAGGGTGAGCGTGGTGGTCGCGCCTACGCGGGGCGAGGCGATCGCTCGGGCGGCGCGCCTGGCCGATGTCCTCGTGCTCGACGGGATCGCGCAGCTCGGGCCGACGCCGGCGGCGCTGTCGTTGCTCGCGGTCGATCCCGAGCGTCCCTGGGGTCGCCGCCCGGCATTGCCTCCACGGGGTTCCGTGAGAGCCCCGGTCGAGACGCTCGTGGCCGCGTGCGATGCCATCGTGACGGTCGGCGAGGGCCGGCCCGCCGATGGGCTCTTCGAGCTGGGCCGGAGCGTCTGGCCTTCGCGGGTCGACTCTCGAGGCGTCCTTGTCGTGGGATCCTCGGCAGGGTCGATCCCCGGGGGAGTCGACGAGTGGGTTCATGAGGGGACAATCATGACCTTGCTCCCGTGGCCGGCGGTGCGGGCGCTTCGCGTCGGGCTGCTGACCGCGCTTGCGCGCCCCGAGCGGATCATGAGGACGCTGGCGGCCCGCGGGGTCGTTCCTCGTGCGACCGTCAGCACCCGTGATCACGGCCCCTTCGGCGGCCGCGCCCGCCGCCGCGCCGCAGCCGAAGCGCGGGACCACGGCATAGACATGTGGCTGGCGACCCCGAAGTGCGCGCTCCACGCAGCCCGGGACCTACCGGCCCTCCGTGTGGCTGTCGTCGACCACCTCGTCACGCTGCATCCGTCACTGCGCAAGCGGCTGCGCGACATCGCGTCGAGCGACGCGCAAGCGATGGCCGCACCTTGACCGGGCGAAGGTGCACTAATACCCTAGAATTACTGGCGACTAAGTCGATAGTGCCCGCTCGTAAGTACGCCCGTCGGGCCGCTTGTCCCCGCTGCATAGTCATGATGATGAGGCCCCGCGCGTGAGCGAGTCCGAGGAGAAAACTCGAGTCACGGCCATTGTGCAGAAGCCCCTGGGGGGAGCCGAAGGCGGCCCCAAGGGCAACGACTGCCTCGTGGTCATCTACACCAAGGAGCCCAGCCTTCTCGGGCGCCGGTTCGTTCTCGACACCAGCCCGATCCGCATCGGGCGAGGCGCCGAGAACCAGGTGGTGCTCGAGGGAGATAGCGTCTCGCGAAGGCACGCCCACTTCGAGCAGCGCAGCGGAGCGTGGTGGTGCGTGGACGACGGCTCGACCAACGGGTCCTACGTCAACGACGAACAGATCATGCGCGAAGCCCAGCTCGGCAACGGCGACCGCATCAAGATCGGGCCGACGATCTTCAAGTTCTTGACCGGGCAAGACGTGGAAGCCCAGTACCACGAAGAAATTTACCGAATGACCATCATCGATGGTCTAACGCAGGTGCACGTCAAGCGGTACCTCCTCGAGGCGCTCGACAAGGAGCTGATGCGGGCTCGCCGCCACGTGCGCGACTTGAGCTTCCTGATGCTCGATATCGACCACTTCAAGCAGATCAACGACGTGCACGGCCACCTTGCCGGCGACTACGTCTTGAAGGAAGTGGCGCGCATCATCCAGCAGCGCATTCGTCGCGACGAGGTCCTCGCGCGCTACGGCGGCGAAGAGTTCGCCATCATCCTGCCGGAGACGACGCTCGAGGGAGCGCACGCGCTCGCCGACGGCCTGCGCGAGAAGATCGAGCAGAGCCGGTTCGTCTTCCAGAGCGAGATCATTCGCGTCACGATCTCGATCGGCGGAGCGCTCCTGCAAGAAAGCGATCGCACGAGCCTCGATCTCATCAAGCGCGCCGACGAGAAGCTCTACGAAGCGAAGCGCGCCGGCCGAAACCGCGTGCTCGTGTGAGCGTCCGGCGTGGGCGTCCGACGTGACCGACCCTGACGATCCGCGGCGGCGCCGGCCGAACGAGCGTGCTAACCGAGGGCGCGATGAGCCGCCTCCCCGCGATTCGCGTGGCGCCTCCGGGACCCCGGTCTCGGGAGCTCGCGTCGCGGCTGATCGCCGTCGAGTCACCAGCGTTCGACGCGCGGCGTGAGACTCGCGCACGGCAAAGCGGCGCCGAGCAGTCGCCGATCGTCTACGAAAGGGGCGAGGGCTCGAACGTCGTCGACGTCGACGGCAACGTCTACGTCGATCTGGCCGCTGGTTTCGGCGCGCTCTTGCTCGGGCACGTGCCGTCGCGAATCGCCGCGGCCGTCGCCGCCCAGGAGCAGCGCATGTGGCTCGCGCTCGGCGACGTCTACGCCGCGGAGTCGAAGGTGCTCCTCTGCGAGCGCCTCGCGAAGCTGTACCCGGCGCCCGGCGCGCGCGTCATGCTCGGCTCCACGGGCGCGGACGCGGTGACCGCGGCGCTGAAGACCGCCGTGCTCGCGACCGGTCGCGCGGGCGTCCTCGCCTTCGAGGGCGGATACCACGGACTCTCGCACGGGCCGCTCGCCGCGTGCGGTCTGCACGCGAGCTTCCGAGAGCCGTTCGCCGGTCAGCTGAACTCGCACGTGACCTTCGCGCCGTACCCGCACGACGCGCGGTCGCTCGCGGTCACGATGGGGGCGGTCGAGCGCGCGCTGGCAACCGGCGCGATCGGAGCCGTGCTCGTCGAGCCGGTTTTGGGGCGGGGCGGATGCGTCGTGCCCCCGGCGGCGTTCCTGCCGTCCCTTGGCGCCGCGTCGGCGCGGGCGGGGGCGCTGCTCGTCTGCGACGAGATCTGGACCGGCCTCGGCCGGAGCGGCGCGTGGTTGGCGAGCGTCGAGGCCGGGGTTGTCCCCGATCTCGTGTGCCTCGGCAAGGGCCTCGGCGCCGGACTGCCCATCAGCGCCTGCCTCGGCAGCGCCGCGGCGATGGCGGGGTGGGGAGCTCACGGGGGAGCGACCCTCCACACGGCGACCCATTTCGGCGCACCTGTCGCGTGCGCCGCTGCGCTCGCGACGCTCGACGCCGTCGATGCCCTGTCGCTCGTTTCCCGGGCGCGCGACGCCGGCGAGCGATGGATGGCCGGGCTTCGAGCGCGGCTCGCGGGCGCAGGCGTCACGGGCGTCGTCGGCGTGCGCGGTCGCGGCCTCATGGTCGGCGTTGCGCTCACAGGGGGAGCCGCTCGCGCGCTCGCCGTGTCGCGCCGGCTCTTGAACGAAGGGTGGATCGTCGTCACGGGCGGCGCGGCGGGGGATGTCCTCACCCTGACCCCGGCCCTCGACATCGACGAGTCGCTCCTCGAAGCCTTCGCCGAGGTCCTCGCCGTCGCGGCGATCGCGACGAACAGCTGACGCGCGGAGCGCTCATGAGCCCTCACCTCCGGAGCGACGCACTGCATGGGCGCGTTCGCTCCATGATCCGCGCCTTCGTCTGCGGCGACGCGCCGCCCGAGTCGTTCGACGCCATCGCGGTCGATCTCGTCGCGTTCCAGGCCGAGCGGGTCCCCGGGTACGCGAGGCTGTGCGCGGCCCGCGGGGTCGACCCGCGATCGATCTCCCGAGCCTCCGAGGCGCCCGCCGTTCCCGCCGAGGCGTTCAAGATGGCGAGCGTCTTCGCGTTCGACGCGCGCGAGGCAATCGCCACGTTTCGCACGAGCGGCACCACGCTCGGGGCTCGCGGCGCCCACGCGATGCGCGAGACGGGCTCGTACGACGCGGCGGCGCTGGCGTTCGGAGGCGCGATGTTCGCGCCCGACCTCACGGAGCCGCGAGTCCCGCGTCCGCCGGTGCTCGTCATCGGGCCGTCCCGTGCCGAGGCGCCGGACTCGTCGCTGACGCACATGTGCGCGCTCTTCGCCCGCACGCTCGGCGCGAGCCAAGAGGGCTCGTTCTTCGTTCGCAGCGGCGTGCTCGAGGTCGGGCGGCTGCGGGCGCGCGTCGCGTCGCTGCCGCGCGAAGGCCCCGCGATCGTCCTGGCGACCAGCTTTGCTCTCGTGCATCTTCTCGAGGATCTCGGCTCCGGCGCCGGCTCCCACAACCTCGCTCTCCCGTCAGGGAGCCGCGTCATGCAGACGGGAGGGTTCAAGGGACGCTCGCGCGAGGTCTCTTCCGCCGAGCTCCGCCGCGACGTCGCGCGCGTCTTCTCCGTCGACGAGCGCGCTGTCGTCGCCGAGTACGGAATGACCGAGCTGTCGAGCCAGTTCTGGGAGGCGACGCTCGTCGACGATCGCGCCCGCCACGGCTTCTATGCCGAGCCGCCCTGGGCGCGCGTGGTCCCGGTCGACCCCGCGACCCTCGCGCCCGTGCCCGACGGAGCCGTCGGGATCGCGCGGATAGAGGATCTCGCGAACGTCGATAGCGCGTTCGCCATCTTGACCCACGACCGCGTGAGGCGCGCGGGGGCTCGGTTCGAGCTGCTCGGGCGCGAGCCGGGCGCTTCGCCTCGCGGGTGCTCGATCGCGCTCGACGAGATGCTCTCCGCGAGCGCGGCGAAGGCGGCGGACCGATGATCCGTGGCGCCGACGAGCGCGTCGCCGACGTGCGGCGACTCCTGGCGGCGGCCTGTCGGGTGTACGAAGAGCGCGCTCGCATGGCGACCGCGCTCGCGCGTTCGACGGGACTGTCCGCCCAGGGCGTGGAGCTCGGGTTCGCGTCGCTGGAGCGTGAAGCATCCACCGGCGAGCTTCACGCTCTCGTCGCCTCCGCGGGAGACGCCGCGCACGTCCACGTGATCCTGTCGGCGAACGTCTTCGTCGCGCCGCTGCGCGCGATCGCGGTCGCGCGCGCGGCCTCCGGTCGGGTCACCGTCCAGCCGTCGTCGCGGGATCCCTTCCTGGCGCGCGCACTGGTCGACGCCGCCCATGATCCGGCGATCGGGCTCGCCGAGGGCTCCTCGCCGTCCCCCGAGGTCGACCGGATCGACGTCTACGGTCGCGACGAGACGATCGCCGCCGTTCGTTCGAGCGCATGCGCGGGCGTCGTCGTTCGTGGCCACGGTGCAGGGCTAGGCGTTGCGATCGTGACGGCTGCGGAGTCGACCGACGCCTCGGCCCGAGCGCTGGCGGCCGATGTCGTCCCCTTCGAGCAGCGCGGATGCCTCAGCCCGCGCATCGCCTTCGTCGAAGGGCCGCTCGAGCGAGGCGCGAAGTTCGCCGAGGTTCTTCACGAGGCTCTCGAAGCGTGGGAGTCGAGCGTCCCGCGGGGGACGCTGACGGCGGCCGAGCAGGCCGATGCGGCTCGATGGCGCGACGCGCTGGCCTTCGCGGGGCCGACGTGGGCCGGCGCCCGTCACGCCGTGGCGCTCGCCACGTTCGCCGGTCCTGCGACCTTGGCCGTCCCGCCCGTCGGTCGGCACGTCCTGGTCCTCGCGGTCGCGAGTCTCGATGAGGCGCGCGTGGCCATCGACTCCATCGCCCGGTTCGTCGTCACGGTCGGGGCGAACGATCCCCAGCGACTCGCGGCGAGTCAGGCCGGCGCGCGCGTCGTGCCGCTGCACGCGCGCCTCGCCCGGCTCGGGGCGATGCAGCGCCCGCCGCTCGACGGACCGGTGGACCGGCGTGGCTCAGTCTGAGGCGTCGTCATCTTCCGCGGGGGCCGCGTCGGGCACTGCGCACGCGCCGTCGAGCGCGTCGAGGGGGGCACACGCGGGCGTGCAGGACAGATCCGTCACGCAAGTCCACCGCGCGCCCTCGGCGGTCGCGCCGCACGAACAGCCCCCGTCGCAAAACGCGAAGCACCGGAGCGGCCCCGCCCGGGGGCACGACGTACCCGCCCCGGTGAACGCGTCACAGAGATCGAACGCGCTGATGTCCACGTCGCCGTAGCTGGCGTCGCCGGCGGAGCTGGCCCCCTGGGTTCCACATCCAAGCGTGGCGCCTGCCCCCGCCAGGGCCGCCGCGAAAGCGACGACGCTCGACCATCGCGCCCCCCGAGAGCTCCGCTCGCGCCTCGGCTCAGCGGCCAATCTTGCTCTCCCTCTCGCTCGAGGCCTTCAGGACGTCGTGGCTTTGTCGGGGATGATCTGGACGCGCCGCTGGGGCTCTTGGCCCATGCTCTCGGTGCGCACGCCTTTGATGTCGCGGAGGGCCATGTGCACGATTCGTCGCTCGCGGGCGCTCATCGGGTCGAAGGTGATGACCTTGCCCTCCGCCGCGACGCGCTGAGCGAGACGGCGCGCCATCTGACCGAGCTGGTCTTCGTGCCGCGCTCGATAGCCTTCGGCGTCGACGATGACGTGACGTCGCGCGTCGCCCGGGCGTACCGCCACCCGCGCGGTCAGGTACTGGATTGCGTCGAGGACGTTGCCCTTCTTGCCGATGATTCGACCCGAATCGGGCCCTTCGATCTCGATGCGGATCTCGTCGGGCGAGCCCTCTCCGTCGTCGGGGGGGACGTTCGCTTCGACTTCCATCTGCATCTTGACGACGAGCGTTCGGACGAACGCGAGCGCCTTCTGCGTCTGCGGGTCCAGTGTGGTCTCGTCGACAGCGGGCGCGGACGCCCGCTCGTTCAATGGCTGCTGCTCAGTCACGAGCGTTTTCCTTTCTTGTTTTCCTGCTTCACGACGGTCTCACCCCGCGCGGGCGCCGGCGGTACGCCGACCCGCGGGAAGAGCTTCTCCACGGCCAGCTGTTGAGTGATCCCGAGCAAGCTGTTCGTCAACATGTAGACGCCGAGCGCGGCGGGCAAAAAGAGCATCATGACCGTGAAGATGCCGGGCATGAGGAACATCATCATCTTGGCCTGCACCGGGTCCATGCCCTGCTGCGGAACGATCCGCTGCTGCACGATCATCGTCGCGCCGAGCACCAGAGGCAAAACGAAGAACTTGTCGGGCGCCGAGAGGTCGCTGAACCAAAGGAACTTCGAGTGGTAAAACTCCACCGCGGTCTGCAGGGTCGCGTAGAGCGCGAACCAGATCGGCATCTGCACGACCGCGGGCAGACACCCGCCCAGGGGGTTCACCTTGTTCTTCCGCCAGAGCTCCATCATCGCCAGGTTCTTGGCTTGCGCGTCGTCTTTGAACTTCGCGTTCAAGGCGTCGATCTCCGGCTTCAGCCGGCGCATCGCGATGGTGCTCTGAATCTGCTTCCACGTGAGCGGGAAGAGGCAGATCTTGAGACCGATCGTCAGCACGATGATCGCGAGGCCCCAGTTGCCGAACGCCATGTTCGCGTGGATCCAGGTGATGATCGTCACCAGGACCTTCGCGATGATCGAGAAGGTTCCCAGGTTGATGAGGTCCTGGAGCTTCGGCCGGCCCCCGGCCGCCTTGGCCAGAACGTCGCGCTCCTTCGGGCCGAAGAAGGCGATCTGGCGGTACGTCGCCGACTCGTGGGGCGCGAGCGTTCGCGCCGGGTACTCGAGGCGCGCGTGGTAGACGTCGCCCGCCTGGTCGTCGTCGGGCTTCTGATCGGCGCCGAACCACTGCTCCGTGAGCACTGCGCAGGCCGGCTTCGCGCCGCTCTCGCTCGGCGCCACGTCGAGCGGGACGATGGCCTGCGCGAAGTAGTAGTTCGAGATCGCCGCGTAGCGATCGGTGAGGGGCTCTTCGAACCAGAAGGGCGGCTGCTTGAACACCTTGTCGTCTTTGGCCTTGCGCTCGACCTCGTCGTTCCGGGCGCACTCGAGCCCCGTCTGGAACGGCGACACGCGCCCGAGCTTGCTCTTCACCTGGGCGTTCGACCGATACGCGAACGCCTCGATCGACGTCACGTGACGCTTCGGCGAGTCGGCGAGGTTCGTCAGCGTGGTCTCGACGTTGAGCTCGAATGGGCGCTCGCCGGCCGCGATCGTCTTCACGACCTTCGCCTGCTCGTCTTCGTACGTGAACCGGCACGTCTCGGCCGCCGAGCTCGGATCGAGCTTCCATTCGAAGCGGTCGTACTTCAGCTGATCGTCGGGCGAGAGGGGCGTGCCGGCGTGACGAAAGAGCGTCCGCAGATTTCGCCAGCGTTCGTGGTCGGGCGTGGTCGACATGTCGCCCGCGTCGCTCTTCGCGTAGCGCGCGTCGGTCAGCCAGAAGTGAGTCAGACCCGCCCCGCGCGACGAGAGCTCCGCCACGTAGCGATTGCCGTGGATGGTGCACGACTCGCCCGGCGGCGGAGGCGGCGGAACCGGCTTGCCCGGCTCGACGTCGAGGACGTCGGGCGCGAAGCTCGGCGCGTCGATGTACGACTCGCCGATGGCCTGCGCCACCGCATCGCCGGGCTTCTTCTCGAGGAAGAAGTGGTACCCGAGGTACATGAGGCCGGCAATGAAGATCCAGCGTAAAACCGAGTTGCGGTCCATGAGTCCTCAGAGCGCCTTGGACACGCCCTGCCGGGGGGCTCGCGTCGTCGGCGGGGGATCGTAGCCCCCGGGGTGAAAGGGATGGCACTT
>OCTA010003825.1_pt1 | contig 13331 bp, 16 predicted proteins | sample 1538991 | NCBI WGS metagenome assembly OCTA01 (sample SAMEA3539302, study PRJEB22396) | soil metagenome | biome: tundra; feature: field; material: soil | place: USA | collected 2010-05 | depth 0.15 m
GCTAGCAAGAAGCCGTCAGCCGTCAGCCATCAGCTTATGAGTGTCCGGAAATGGGATTGGGTTCGTTCCGCATCTTTGGGAACGCCGGGGGGGGAAGGCAGGCCAGGAGGCCCGCCCCACTCTGATTGGGTTCGTTTGGTGGAGTGTACAAGCGGTTGCATTTTGTTCGGGTTGGACCTTGAAAATGGGTTCGTTTCACATTTTGGGTTTCGACGCCGGATGCACGTTCTTTGCGGCGCGCTGGTGCATGCGCTGCGCGTGGGTTTCGATGGCGGGGCCGTGGGAGCGGGCGCCATCTGGCGCGGGCGGATTCAAGTTTGCGGAGTAGCGACATGGTTCTCGACTACATGGTAGAACGGGGGTGTACGGGGAATGTGGTTAAGTGTTTTGTTTTGATCGTGAAACTGCTTGTGACCGGATTTTTTGGAGGCGGCGGGTTTGGACGAGGTTGGGCGGCCAAGCGCCGGTAACGGAGAACTGTAGAGGAGTTATGATGGAAGAGATAGGTCTGGGCATGCCGACACGCGAAGCACTGCGCCAACGCGTGGATGAGTTGCCGGAAGACCAAACGGAACTCGCGCACGCGTGTCTCCAGGATCTCCACGGCGCCGCCGATGAAGACGGGTGTTGCAGGGGTATTTTTGCTCTGCGCGGCGAAATCGGGTTTTGCCAGAGCAGGCGGGCGGCGTTGGCGCTCGCGGACTCGGGTATGCGGGGTGAGGGCATCGCTCTCAACTCCAAGACATAATGCGGAGGTGCGGAGCCTAAGGTTAAGTGCTTTGGTTTGATCGTGAAACTGGTTGTGAACGGGTTTCTTGGCGAACCCCACCGCCTGACTTTACGCAAGCGTATGTACTATACTGTAAATTCGCATGCAGATCGAATGGGATCGGGCCAAGAACGAAATCAACCGGACGAAGCACGGTATCGACTTTGAAACAGCACAACTCGTTTTCGACGATCCCCGCTGCGTGACGTTTGTAGCGGGTCACAGACGGTGAAGAACGATGGCACGCAGTCGGCTCAATTGAAAACATCATCGTTCTCGTGGTCGTTCATACCTATCGTGAAGAAGTTTCAGATGAAATAGTCCGCATCATTTCAGCGCGTCCCGCGACCCGGCGAGAAAGGAGACTATATGCCCAAGCTGTCGGCTGAGCAGCGAAAGGAGCTTCAGAAGCTCGCTGCCAGACCGGATCGTGAAATCGACCTGACGGACATTCCCGAGATTCTGGAGATCCCCTCCGATGCCGTGATCGGAAAGTTCTATCGGCCAAAGAAAACCACGGTGACCATTCGCCTGGATGCAGATGTAGTAGCGTGGATCAAGGCATCAGGCGAGGGGTATCAAACTCGAATCAACGCCTACCTTAGGCAACTGATGCAACAGAGCCGCTAGTGGTGGCGCCAAGAGTCAGCAGTGGCGTAGGATCAGCAGGGCGAAGGCGCCGAGCAGTACGAGGCAGCCGATGCCGCAACAGCCGGGACCTTTTTTCTTCTCAGCTCCGATCCTCTCGGCCATGATCCGCTCTCGCGCCTCAAACCTGGCCTTTTCTTCCTCGTAGATGCGCCATTTCTCTTCCGGAGACATGACTACGCGGCCCAATCGGCGCAGAGCATTTCGGCTTGCTCCAGGACGGTTTGCGCGGCCTTTTCCTGTTTGTCGGGCGGGTAGCCGTACTTGCGCAAAATGCGCTTTACCAGGACCCGGATCTTCGCGCGTACCGATTCCTTGAGCGTCCAGTCGATGGAGGTGTTCGCGCGGAGGGTGGACACGAGTTCCCGGGCAATCATGAGCAGGTTCTCGTCGCCGAGGATTCTTCGGCGAGAAGCTGGTCGTGGCGCTCTTTGAAGGCGTCGGAGATGTACTTGAGGAAGATCAGGCCGAGCACGACGTGCTTGTACTCGGCGGCGTCCATGTTATTCCGCAGTTTATCGGCGGCGGCCCAGAGCGTAGGCTCGAACCCGAGGTTCGCGCCATTGCCGTGGGGCTTGGCGGCGGGTTTCTTTCCACGTGGCATGTTGGAGTGAATATGGTAGCGGATGGCGGGGGCGGGAGGTAGGGGATCATTTCGGGGTTGAGTAGCTTGCCCCTGAAACGACACCCCAGCGTGAGGCGACTGCAACCTCTGTGCTCGTCCCCATCCGGCCTACTCGGTGGCCCGCTTTCGCAGCTCTTCCGCATCGCCAAGGTCTTTGGCGCGGCCGGTCTGCTCCTTGTTGCGGAGCAGTGCCCCACGGCCAATAAAGTGCGTAGCGATCCCTTCCAATTCCGCTTTGCTGCGTGTCGCCCACGCTTCTTCGAAGCTGACCCCGGAAATGGCGGTCAACAGATCGATCCGGTTTGGCTGCACCCCCAACTGAATTACCATGCCTGGTGAGCGGAGATCCGCTGCCTGGATTCCCCCTTTGCCGAACCCGAATTCCGACAGTGCGCGCAAGACGCGGTCCGCATTCTCCTCGGTGGGCCGCACCAGCAGATCGAGATCCGCGGTATAGCGAGGGAAGCCGTGATAGGCGACTGCGAATGCGCCAACTACCAGGTACTCAACTCCGTTCGAGTTCAATAACTCGAGAAACTCGCGCCAGTCTTTGTTCAGCGGCATCGGGGTGGCGGCGGTCGCGGAGTTCGACAAGGATATTCAGGCGCTCCTCGGAGGACATCGTCGCGTCGTCGCGCGCGTCGGCCTTATCGGCGTCCTCGAAGCTGGCAAATACCCTCACCGTTTTCTCCACGCTCATAATTATAGCCCGCCGAGGACCTGGAGTCCTCGGCATAATGGATCGTGACGTCCTGCGCTCCCCACAAATCGCCTTTCGTGCGAATTGCCAGGCACTCGCGGTTTCTTTTCTTCATCGCGGCGTTGGCGTTCGCCCTGGTCCGAACCGGGGCTCCGGCCGGCCAGACGTCCTTTCGCTTCGCAATTCTCGGCGACCGGACGGGCGGGGCGCAGCCCGGCGTTTATGAACAGGCATGGCGGGAGGCCGCCGCCGAACGCCCGGCGTTCGTGGTGACCACCGGGGACATGATTGAGGGGTTGCATGACGCAACTGCGCCTGCCCAGTGGCAGGAGGTGGAACGAATACTCCAACCCTTCAGGCGTTTTCAGATCTATGCCGTTCCGGGAAACCACGACATCTGGTCCGCGGCATCGGAGCGTCTGTACCAGCAGTATACGGAGCGCCCGCCGCACTATAGCTTCGATTATAAAAACGCGCACTTTACCATTCTGGACAACAGCCGCTCGGAGGAGTTATCGGCCGGGGAATTGTCGTTTCTGGAGAACGACTTGAAAGCCCATGCGTCCCAACCGTTGAAGTTCGTCTTTATGCACCGGCCCTTCTGGGTGATCGATGTGGCGGTTCGGAATCCGAACTTCGCCTTACACCAGCTCGCCCGCCAATACGGCGTGCAGTACGTAATATCGGGCCACATCCACTTGCTATTGCATCTCGAACTGCAAGGCGTGACGTACATTTCGATGGCGAGCTCCGGCGGCCACTTGCGCGCCACCGGAGAATACGACGATGGCTGGTTTTTCGGGTATGCCTTGGTCGAAGTGAACGCGACGAAGGTCGACTTCAAAATCCAGGAACTTAAGCCGCCGCACGGCCAAGGCCGGGTTACGCGTCTGACCGAGTGGGGCATGCTTGGCCTGGTGCAAGGGCGCAAGGGAAGCCCGGCGCCATCCAAATGACCCAGGTGGACCCGGTTCAGCGCGCCGCATCTGTCCTCCTGCAATGAGAGAAATGATGAGCAGGCCGGCGCCCTCCGCGAGCAATGCATATCAATCCCGCTTGATGGGCCGCTAAATTGGTACTATATAACCTTGCTTACGGAGGCTACAAGTGAACGATAAACAGGTGGCGCTGGCAGCGTGCGATAGCGTTCAGACGGATCGCGTCACGAAGGCGGCGGGTGTTTTCATGGACGCGTTTTTCATGGCTGAGGGAAGCCCTAATGCCGACGCGCTCAGGAAGGAATGCGGCGAGCGCTTTAAGACGAGTTTGAGGGTCTACAAAGAAGCTCACGACAGCAGCCGCACGCTGCTAGGGGAAGCCTTCCCGGGAGCGTGAGCAGTGGCTTACGAGCGGCGTGCGTGGGTGATGGTTAGCGCGGCGGTTACTACGATTACGCAGCCGATTACGTTGTACCAGAGCCAGGAGATGTCGGTTAGGACCGATGTCGCCAGGATGGCGGCTTCGCCGATTAACATGCCGATGAATGCGGCCGTGCCACGCACACGGCGGAAGCCGATGGCCAGCACGAAACAACCCAGCAGCGTGCCGTAGAACAAACTCCCCACCTTGTTGACCGCGACGATCAGCGGTCCGAGCCTTCCGGCGATCCCGGCGAAGGCTACCGCGTAAACGCCCCAGAAGAGCGTGGCCCAGCGCGAGGCCGTCAGATAATGATGGTCGGTGGCCTCGCGGCGGACGTGGCGCTTGTAGATGTCTATCACGGTCACGGTGGCGAGCGAATTGATCTCCCCCGAACTGGCGGACATGGTGGCCGCCAGAATCACGGCGATCACCAATCCGACGATCCCCGTAGGCAGATAGTGCGTTACGAACGTGAGGAAGATGTAGTTGGTATCGCTGAAGCCCTTCTCCCCCCCGGCGCGCTCCACCAGTTCGTTGGCGCGGACGCGCGCGGCATCCATGTCCGTTTGCGCGGCGCGGTATTCCGCAATGCGCCGCTCCTGGCCGGCGGGATCGTGGGCGCGCCGCGCTTCGAGCAGCGCCGACGCGGCGTCGCGCCGGCGCTCGAAGGCGCGCTGATACCCGGCCGCCATGGGAGCATATCCGCCGGCCGCCTGGATGCGCTTGAGGGCCGATTCCTGGAACAGAACCGGCGGCTGCACGAACACGTAAAACACGAACACCATGGCCCCGATGAACAGGATGAACGCCTGCATCGGAACCTTGGCCACGGCGTTAAACAGGAGGCTCAAGCGGCTCTGCGCGATGGACCGGCCGGTCAAGTAGCGCTGGACCTGCGACTGGTCGCAGCCGAAATAGGAGAGAAACAGAAACGTGCCGCCGAGCAGGCCGCTCCAGAGGTTGTAACGGTCGTTCCAATCGAAATTGGTGGTGACGGCGTTCAGGCGGCCAGCCGCGCCCGCGAGGTACGCGGCGTCTCCGAAGGAAACCGAATGGGGGAGCAGCACGACGATGGTCACGAGCGAAACCACCAGACCCAGCATGATGACGCACATCTGCTGCACATCCGACCACGTCACCGCTTTGATGCCGCCCAGCACGGTGTAGGTCACCACGACGGCGCCCATCAGAGACGTGGTGGCGCGCTCGGGCCAGCCGAGGATCGCCGAGAGCACCAGGGCCGGGGCATAGATGGTGAGACCCGCCGACAGGCCGCGCTGGAAAAGGAAAATCACACTGGCCAGAGTGCGCGTTTTGGCATCGAAGCGCTTCTCGAGGAACTCGTAGGCCGTGTACACTCTGGCGCGGTCAAACAGCGGGACCACGGTGGCGCAGATAATCACCATGGCGATCGGCAGCCCGAAATAGAACTGTACGAAGCGCATGCCGTCCACGTAGGATTGGCCGGTTGTGGAGATGAAGGTGATGGCGCTGGCCTGGGTGGCCATGATGGAGAGCGCCATGGCATACCACGGCATGGACTTGCCGGCCAGCAGATAGCGGTCCACGGTATTGCTGCCCCGGCTGCGGTACAGCCCGTAGGCCACGATGGAGACCAGCGTTCCGACCAGGACGACCCAGTCGGCCAGCCTCATTGGTAGGCTCTCGTGAACAAGAAGAATCCCGCGATGATTAAGGCCAGATAGACGATCACGGCGATGTAGACCCGGCGCCAGGAGCCCAGAAAGGGCGGCGGCTCGTCGGGAACTTGCCCAGATTGTGGCATGAAACGGAGTTTACCACGGGGGTGGGCCGCGCCCCGATAAATCACCGCCGGCAAAGACCGGCGGCGGTACTCCGTCTACAATGGAGGGTTCGTGTCAACCTCAACAACAGACCAAAACCGCCTCAGGCGCACGCTGCGCCTGTGGGACTTGATTCTTTACGGGGTCATCGTGATCCAACCGGTGGCGCCGATGTCGGTGTTCGGTGTGCTCAGCAATCGCGGCAAGGGGCACGTCGTCACCACGATTCTCATCGCCATGGTCGCCATGCTGTTCACGGCAATCAGCTATGGGAAAATGGCGCGCGCGTACCCCAGCGCCGGGTCGGCGTTCACGTACGTCGGCCAGGAGATCAATCCCGCGCTGGGCTATATCACGGGGTGGAGCATGGTGATGGATTACATGCTCAACCCGATCATCTGCATCATCTGGGTTAGCCAGCAGGCGCACGTGTTCGCTCCCGCCATACCTTACGCCGGATGGGCGGTTCTGATGGCGCTGTTGTTCACCGGTCTGAACATTCAGGGGATTAAGACTTCGGCCAGAATGAACACCGGGTTGGCGATCGGCATGGGGGTGGTGATCGCGATCTTCTTCGCCTGCGCGGCGCGTTACATCTTCGGACACCCGCACGGCGGAGCCGGATTCTTCACGCGGCCATTCTACGACCCCGCCACGTTCACCATAGGCGGCGTGCTCGGGGGCACCTCCATCGCGGTGCTCACGTATATCGGCTTCGATGGAATTTCCACCTTGTCGGAAGAAGCGGAGAATCCGCGACGCAACATCCTCCTGGCGACGGTGCTGACCTGCGTGGTGATCGGTATTCTCTCGGCGATAGAGGTGTACGCGGCGCAACTGGTATGGCCGGCGTCCCAGCCCTTCCCGGACGAGACCACAGCCATCGTTCACGTGGCGGGGCGGATGTGGGCGCCGTTGTTTGCGATTATCGGCGTCACCCTGGTGGTGGCGAATTTCGGTTCCGGCATGGGGGCGCAACTCGGCGCCGCGCGCCTGCTGTTCGGTATGGGCCGAAGCAATGCGCTGCCGAAGTCGTTTTTCGGGGCCATCGATCCCAAGCGGCACGTCCCGCGCAACAACGTGGTCTTCGTCGGGGCGGTAAGCTTGGCCGGGGCCTTCGTGATGGACTACGACTTGGGCGCCCAAATGCTGAATTTCGGGGCGCTGATCGCCTTTATGGGTGTCAACGCGGCGGCCTTCATGCGGTATTACGTGCGTGCGAGAGAAAAACAACTGAGGAACTTGATTCCTCCGCTGTTGGGATTCGCCGTCTGCCTGCTGTTGTGGCTGAGTCTCAGCCGTACGGCGCAAATCGCCGGCAGTATCTGGATGGCGGCCGGGATTGCGTTCGGGGCCTGGAAAACCCGCGGTTTTAAGGGCGAGCTGGTGAATTTCGAGATACCGGCGGAAGACGAAGGCTAATCCTAAGACCCGAAGGCAGGCCGGGAGGCCCGCCCCACTTCCAGTTCGATGAAATCGGGGGTGGCCTTCGTGCGTCTAAAATAGAAACGTATGCGTTATCGCCTTTTGGCTGCTGCTTTCGCCGTTTGCCTGGCCGCGATGGCGGAGACGCTGTCCGTGGATAAGCTGTTCGCGTTCATCCAGTCTTCCGCGCAACTGATCAAGGAAGGCAAGATGACGGACAAGGAACTGGCGGACTTCCTGGCGACAACCAAGCTTACGGAGCGGCTGGACGACCGCTCCGTCGAGCAGATGGAGAGCCTCGGCATTGGGCCGAGGACGCTGGCGGCGCTCCGCCGGCTGCGGGATCAGTCGCAGACGCTCGCCGCCGCCAAGCCCATCGAACCACCGGCCAAGGCGCAGCAGGCGCCGCCGCCTTCGTCCGAGGAGCAAGCCGCTATCATCGACGAGGTCCGCGCTTATGCGCTGGACTATAGCAAGAGCTTGCCCGACTTCATCTGCACGCAGGTGACGCGCCGGTTTGCTGCCCCCCCGCCCGGCACGAGATACGGCGGCAGCAGCGATAGCGAACCGTCCTGGCAGTCGCAAGACACTCTGACCGTCCGGCTGAGCTACTTCGAACAGAAGGAAGAGTACAAGCCGATCCTGGTCAATAACCGCATCACCAACCAGGACTACAAGTCGCTGGGCGGATCGCTGGTCAGCGGCGATTTCGGCAGCATGATGAAGGAGATCTTCGAGCCGTCCAGCCAGGCGCGTTTCGAATGGGACCACTGGGGCACGCTGAGGTCGAAACTGGCCATGGCGTTCGCCTACCGCGTGGACCAGGCCCATTCCCAGTGGCACATCGTCTACGGCGGCCAGCTCGATATCGTTCCCGCGTATCATGGCTTGGTCTATGTGGATGCGAAGTCGCATGAGGTAGCCCGCGTGACCCTGGAGGCCGAGAACCTCCCGGTGAGCTTCCCCGTCAAGATGGCCCAGACCATTCTGGATTACGATTACGCGGACATCTCCGGCCACGTGTTTCTTCTGCCGATTAAGGATCTCACGCTCATGAAGGCGGACGATTACCTTTCCAAGAACGAGACGGAGTTCCGGATGTACCGCAAGTACTCGGCCGAGTCCGAGCTCAAGTTCGACACCGACACGCCCGAGCCGCTGCCCGCGGAGAAGACGAACGAGACGCCGGCAACGACGCCGCCGGCTCCGGGCAAGAGCAAGAAAAAGTAGCGGTCCCGCAGGGTCGGGCATGCCCGACCCCTACACCCACGGCCGGAACCGGACATGGACACGCGCGCAACAGTTATTTGATTACCGGCGTGACCAGGTTGCCGGGCTTGAGCGGAACGTCCGCGGGCAGGGCCACCAGGTCGCCGTCCGCCAATCCTTGGGTGGTCTGCGCAAATGAGACGCTGGCGATCCCGGTCCGCACGGGCCGCCTCTCAATATGGTCGCCGGTCAGGACGAAAACGTAATCTCCCGCCGAGTCGCGCCGCAGGGCTTCTTTCGGAATCGCCAGCGCGTCCGCGGCTTCGGCCGTGCGGATCTCCGCGTTCACATTGGCGCCGAGAGGCAGCTCGCGCCCCGGGTTCTCGATGACGCACGCCACCTCGCCGACCTGCCGCGAGCCCAGCGCCTGAATCCGCGCCGGCTTCCGTTCCACGGTTCCCTGCCAGCGTTTGCCTGGAAGAGCGTCCCAGGTAATGGCGACGGGGTCGCCTTCGGCTACGCGTCCCAGCTCGGGTTCATCCACGTACACGCGAACCCGCAGACGGTCCGCGCGCCCGATGTTGGCCACCAGGGCGCCCACGCTCAGATACTCGCCCGGCCGCGCCGTAAGCTCGTAGACCACGCCGGCGATTGGCGCCCGAATCACGGCTTGAGAGGCCCGTTGCCGCGCCAGCTTCAAGCCGGTTTCGGCGGCCTCGATCCGCGCCCTGGCCGCGGCCACGTCCGTTTGGGCGACCAGCGACGCCCGCCGCTTGCCCAGGCCCTCGATCTCCAACTGCAATTGCCGCACCTTGTCTTGGGCGGCCGCCGCCTCTTCCTTGGTGGCGGCCTGTTTCTCGACCAGGCGTTGCAGCGAATCGGATTCCCTCTGCTCCCGTTCGAGATCGAGGCGCGCGCGCGAAAGGCTGTTTTCGATGTCGGTCAAGTCGGCCGGCTTGCCGCCCGCCTCGAGCGCCGAGAGGTCAGCCCGCGCCTCCGCCACCTTCGCCTCGCCGGCGTCGATATCGGCCTGTAGCGCCGGATCGCCGATGACCGCCAGTTCCGCGCTTTCGGCGACGTTCTGACCTTCCCGGACGGAGACCGTGTTCACCAGCCCGGCAATTTCGGCGCGCACCGCCTGCCATTGGAACGGCTCGGCTTTGCCGTTGGTGGGAATGGTGCTCACCAGCGGCTGCCGCCGCACGCGCGCGAAACTCACGCGGGGAGGCCGGCTCTTGCGCAGGAGGCTCCACCCGACGGCCACCGCCGCCACGGCCACCAGCAACACCGCCAGTTTTTTCAAATCAGATCTCCACCTCTATTATTAGCGGCTAGGTTGGGGTAGGTGCGATTCGCCGGGCTCTCGACAGGGCAGGCCTGGAGGCCCGCCCCACCGGGACTACGCCAGTTCCAGCTCGATCTTCTTCGCGGCCGCATCCAGCTTTACGATGCGGAAGCTGCGGATCTGGCCGGAGCGCACCGGTTCCCGCTTGGCGCCGTGGCCGCCCTTCCACTTGGCCTGCAGCATGGAGGTGAGCGAAGAGATATCCGCCGAGTCGGCCTCGGCCTCTTTCTTCTCCGGCTCCGGGGCCCCCGCGTTCATGCGGCACGTGCCCTGGACTCCTTCGCCCAACTCGACGCGCGCCCTCCCGCCGGACACCTCGGTCATGCGGCCGGTCACCACGTCGCCTTCCTTGTGCTCGGCGATGTAGTCGTCCAGGCTGGTGGGGACCAGTTGCCTCATTCCCAGGCGGAGGCGGCGCTTCACGGTGTCCGCTTCGAGTACCTGAGCTTTGACCGTTTGCCCGACTTTGAGCACGTCCTGAGGGTGATCGATGCGCTTCTCGGCGCTGATGTCGCCGACGTGGATCATGCCCTCCAACCCTTCGGCAAGCTGCACGAAAGCGCCGAACTTGGTCAGGCTGGTGACCGCGCCTTCGACCACGGATCCGACCGGGTACTTCTGGGGAACGTCGGCCCACGGATCGCCCAGCGCCTGCTTCAGGCCAAGCGCGATGCGGCGGTCGGCCTGGTTGACGCCCAGGACCACCACGTCCACCCGATCCCCTGGCTTCACCACGTCCGACGGCTTCCGCGTCTTCTTCGACCAGGACATTTCGGAGAGGTGGATCAGCCCTTCGATGCCCTTTTCCAGTTCCACGAAGGCGCCGAAATCGGCCACGCGGGTGACCGTGCCCTTGACGCGGTCGCCAGCCTTGTATTTTTCGTTCGCCAGTTCCCAAGGATGCGGCTGAAGCTGCTTCATGCCCAGCGATATGCGGTGCTTGGCGGCATCCACCTTCAGCACCTTGGCTTCTACTTCCTGCCCGATCGTCAGGACGTCGGCGGGCTTGTTTACCCGCGCCCACGAAATGTCGGCCACATGCAAGAGGGCGTCCACGCCGCCGATGTCCACGAAAGCTCCATAGTCGGTAAGGCCGCGGATCGTGCCGCGCACGGTCTCGCCTTCCTTCACCTCGGTGTAACGGCGCTCTCTGGAGGCCTGCTCTTCTTCCTCCAGCACGGCGCGGCGGTCCACGACCACGTCCTCGTCGGCCACGTCGAGCTTGATGATGCGGCAGTGGATTTCCTGGCCGATCAGCTTCTCCATGTCGGCCGCGTCCCTGGCGCCGCTACGCGAGGCGGGCATAAAAGCGCGCACGCCCACATCCACGTTGACGCCGCCCTTCACCAGCGCCGTGACGACGCCGGCGATGGCGGACTTATCCGCGAACGCCCTTTCCAACGAAGACCAGTCCTTCGGCCGCTCGACCTTGGTCCGCGACAACTCGTAATAGCCTTCCTCGCTCCGGCCCTTGATCGAAACCGGCATCTTATCGCCGGGCTTGACGCTTTCGCCGGCGCTCTGGAACTCCGCGAGCGGAATCATGCCTTCGGTCTTAAAGCCGATGTCGAGAAAAACCGAATCGGCCGAGATCGCGATCACGACGCCTTCCAGTCCTCTGCCGCCTTCTTCGGCGCGATGCTTGTGAGTCTGTTCGTATTGCGACAGAATATCGCCGAACGACTCGGTGTTTTCGTTGTTGGGTTGGGAGTCGGGACGGGCAGCCCTATCCTGATCCAGTGAGCTTGGGTTGGCCATGAGACGTACTCCCTCATTGTGGCATAATCCCGACTGGGATACATCCGTGCCTTCCGATGCGCACTTCCGCTGGTTCCGGCTCATCCGGCCCCAGGATTTCGTCTGGATTTTCCTATTCGCCGTGCTGGCGGTCACCCTCCCCGCCGAACTTCAGGATGTACCCGGAATCGCGCCGCTGGCCGCGTTAGCCATCGTGCAGGTACTGGAGCCGAAGATCCCGGCACTGGCTTCCACCCGCGGCCGGATCTTCTGGATCGTTCTGAAGCTGGCGCTGGGATACCTGCTGATCGGGTACACGCACGCCCTCGATAGCCGCTACTGGCTGGTGCTGCTGTTTCCGGTGGTGACCGCTGCAACGGTGCTGGGAGCGGTAGGAACGCTGGCATTCACACTGCTGGCGAGCGGCGCCTATCTTTCGTTCCTTCTGTTCCAACCTGGGCCCCACATCGCTCCCGACTGGAGCGTGCTGGTGTTGCGGCTCGCTTTTCTGGCCATGGTGGGGAACCTGGCCAACACGCTGGCGGAAGATTTGCGGGTGCAAACCAAGAAGTCCCGCCGCGCGGCGGAGCAGCTTGCGGAAGCCACCGTCCATATCCGGCAGGCCGAGGATGCCGTGCGCCGCTCGGATCGACTGGCGGCCTTGGGGCAGCTCACGGCGGGGCTGGCTCACGAACTACGCAACCCGCTCGGCACCATCAAGGCGTCCGCCGAAATGCTGCACCGCGCCGTCAGCGCGGAAAACGACGTGGCGCGCGAAGTGGCTGGCTTCATCAGCTCCGAGGTGGACCGCACCAATTCCCTGGTCACGCGGTTCCTGCAATTTGCGCGCCCGCTCCAGTTGCGCCTGGAGGCGGCGGACTTGGGACAGTCGTTGGACCGCGCGGTGGCGATGGTGGAGCAAGAGGCGCCAGGCATCGCCATCTACAAGAACTACGAGCCGGGGATTCCACCGTTTCCTTTCGACGCCGAGTTGATGGAGCGGGTGTTCTACAACCTGGCGCTCAACGCCGCCCAGGCCACCGCCGAGGGAGGCGCCATTACCGTAAAAACAAGAACTGGCGACGCCGTGGCCGAAATCGCCATCATCGATCGCGGCGCGGGCGTCGACCCCAAGCACGTCGATTCGATCTTCAATCCGTTCTTCACCACCAAACCGCAGGGCGTGGGACTGGGGTTGGCCATCGTTTCCATGATCGTGGACGAGCACGGCGGTAAGATAACAGTGGAGAGCGAACTCGGCAAAGGCAGCGTTTTCCGCGTTTTTTTGCCGATGGACCGCGCCGCTCCGCCGCCCGCCGCATGAAGAAACGCATCCTGGTAGTCGAAGACGAGGAGAAGCTCCGGCGCGTAATCGAGCTGCATCTGGCTTCCTTGGGGTTCGAGGTGGATAAGGCCGCTACCGCCGAAGAGGGCCTCAAGATCGTGGATCGCGCGGACCTGGTGCTCACCGATTTCAAGCTGCCCAACATGGACGGTTTGCAGCTTCTGGGGCTGATCCGGCGGCAGAACGCGCAGGTCCCCGTGGTGGTGATGACGGCGTACGGCAGCGTCGAAACGGCGGTGGAATCGATGAAGGCCGGGGCCACCGACTTTTTGCTGAAGCCATTCTCGCTCGATCACCTGATGCAGGTGATCCACAAGGCGCTCGAAGTCCGCGACCTGCGCGACGAGAACCGCAAGCTGAA
>OCTA010003826.1_pt1 | contig 13330 bp, 5 predicted proteins | sample 1538991 | NCBI WGS metagenome assembly OCTA01 (sample SAMEA3539302, study PRJEB22396) | soil metagenome | biome: tundra; feature: field; material: soil | place: USA | collected 2010-05 | depth 0.15 m
AAGTCACCGCAACGGAACTGGAAACCAATAGCGCCTTCAAGACCGTCAGCACATCGTCGGGGGTGTACCGCATCCCGTATGTGCAGGCGGGCAATTACAAGGTGAGCGCCGGCTTGAAGGGATTCAAGACCGCGGTCGTGTCTCCGGTGGTGGTCGCGGTGGCGACCACAGTGACCGCCGATTTGCGCCTCGAACTGGGCGCCACGACGGAGAGCGTGACGGTGAGTGCGGACGCCACCAAGCTGGAGTCGTCCACCTCGGATCTCGGCTACACCGCTTCCTCGCTGGAGTACCACGACTGGCCGATCAACAGCGACGACGATGGCCAGCGCCAGATCGGCAGCTTCGTTTTCAACGCCCTGCCCGGCACCACTGGTGATACCTACATGGGCAGCATCAACGGCTCACCCACCGCCTCGCACGATGTCTACATCGAAGGCATCACGGTCGGGCGCGCCGACGCCGCCGGCAGTACGTCCGAGTTCCAGCCCAGCGTGGACGCGATCAGCGAATTCCGCCTCCAGACCGGCGCCCTGAACGCGTCCTATGGCGGGGGCCTGACAGCGGTTATCAACTATAACGCCAAGTCCGGCACCAATGAACTGCACGGCACCGCTTACGAATACTTGATTAACCCTGTCTTTAACGCCAACAGCTTCGACAACAACGCGGCCGGCGATACGACGAAGAGCCCATATAGACAAAACAACTACGGCGGCGCCGTAGGCGGCCCGCTGATCATACCGAAGGTTTATAACGGCAAGAACAAGAGCTTCTGGTTCTTTAACTACGAAGCCTCCCACCGGCGCACCGCCTACTACAGCGGCTTCCGGACCGTGCCGACCGATGCCTTCAAGAACGGCGACTTCTCCGCGTTGCTGCCACAAGGGACAGGGATCTTCGACCCGGCGAGCACCCAGCAGAACCCGGACGGCACCTATTCGCGCACTGCTTTCCCCGGCAACATCATTCCAACGTCGGACTTCAGCAAGGTGTCGGAGAACATCATCAAGATGGCGCCGACTCAGGAACCCGACATACCGGGGAGCATATTCCATAACAAGTACGCGGTTCCCGGCTCACCGCGCTTTGACCTCAGCGATTACCTGGGGAAATTCGACCAGAACATCACCGACAAGCAGAAGCTGTCGTTCTACTGGGGCGATAACACCCGCATTCGTGATAACGGCAGCCCCGGGGGCATGCTGCCGGTACCCGGAAACGCCAGCTCAACCTACAACCTACAGAGCGTTTTCGGCACGATGATCCGCGCGAGCTACGACTATACGATTACGTCCAGCCTGCTGAACCACTTCGCTTTCGGCTACAACCGCTTCGACAACTACCATGATTCGCTCTCGACGGGCGGGGATTGGCCCAGCAAGCTCGGCCTGACCGGCGTCAGCGGAACCACATTCCCTGTGGCTACTTTTACAGGCACAACCGCCACTGGGAGTGCCATGACCCAAATCGGGAACAACTCGACCGGCGACTCGCCGAACGGCAGTTACGTCTTCGCCAACGACACCACCTGGATCCACGGCAAGCACAACTTCCGGTTTGGCGTTGAAGTCCGGAAGTATTACTTCATCGAGCCCTGGAACTGGGGCGCTTCGGGCACTTTCCAATTCAACAACAAGACCACATCCGACGGTGATCACACAAGCACGACCGGCTACACCTATGCCAGTTTCCTGCTGGGCGATGTGTACAGTTCCAGTTTGCCCGAGGAGTACATTAAGGACACCAACACGGAGACCTGGAACCCGGCGTTCTACGTGAGCGACGACTGGAAGGTATCCAAACGTCTCACGCTGAACCTGGGCCTGCGCTGGGAAATCGCGGGCGCACAGACTGAAATCCACGGGGTCTCCTCGACCCTTGACCCCAGCATGCCCAACCCCGGCGCAGGGGGCTACCCGGGCGCGTTGATCTTCCTGAGTGACACCCACCGCTCGGCCTGGCAGAACGCCTACTACGGCGAGGTCAGCCCGCGTCTCGGCTTTGCCTACCAGATCAACAGCAAGCTGGTATTGCGCGCCGGCTACAGTCTGATGTACACGCCGCCGATCGCCAATTCCTGGGGCGAGGCCACCATCGATGGCTATTCCACCAGCTACAGTATCCACAATAAGGGCATCTTCCCGGCTTACAACTGGGATAGCGGTTATCCGGCTTATCCCTACACGCTGCCGGACAAGGACCCGACGCTGGACAATGGAAGTTCGATCTCGTACAGCGCCCCCAACTCGGCCCGTCAGCCTTACGCGCAGAACTACACCCTCAGCCTGCAGTACCTGCTCGGGGACAAGACGATCATCCAGGGCAGCTACGTTGGCACCACGGGCAACCGCTTGGGCGCGGGCGGCTTCGCCAACATGAACCAGCTCAACCCCAAGTACCTGGCCCTGGGCGACACACTGACGCAGGCCTGCGCGGCGACGGGACCAGTCTGCATCCCAGGCATCCCTGTGCCCTACGCCGGCTTCAACGAGACCAACTCGAACCCTATAGTCGCTCAGGCCCTGCTGCCCTATCCGCAGTACGTGGGTGGCGGCGTGACCAACCACTACCCGTACTTGGGGCACTCCAACTACAACGCGCTGCAGGTGACGGCCACGCGCCGCCTGACCAAGGGGCTGGGGTTCCTGATGAGCTATTCGTTCCAGAAGACCCTCACCAACACCGATGGCGCCATGCTCTACGGGTACTACAGCGGATACACCCAGGACGTTTACAACCGGAAGCTGGAGAAATCGGTCGCCGGCTTCGACCACACCCAAAACCTGCGCCTGACCTGGATCTACGAGCTGCCCTTCGGCAAGGGCAGGCCGTGGCTGAACAAGGGCGGCATCGTGAACCAGGTCCTCGGCGGCTGGACCCTCAGCGGCAATCAGCAGTACCAGTCCGGCGACCCGCTGTCGATCAGCGCGGGCATCGACACGAGCGCTTACCTGTTCAACGGCACCGTCCGCGGCGACGTGATCTCCGGCGTGCCGCTGACCGTCCCCGTGGTCGGGCGTCCCAATGTCGGCGCCTCGACCGGCGTGCAATACCTCAATCCCGCCGCCTTCGCCTCGCCGCCGATGTCAGCCAGCGGCTCGACCGTCCTGCAGCTGGGGAACTCGCCACGCTATTTCGGCAACCTCAGAGGTCCATTCCAGCCGTCTGAAAACTTCAGCATCTTCAAGCGCTTCAGTTGGAAAGAAGGCAAGTTCTTCGAGATCCGAGGCGATGCCTTCAACGCCTTCAACCGGTCTGGGAATAGCGACCCCGACACCAATCTCGGTGACTCGACGTTCGGCCAGATCCTCGACGTTCAGCAGGGCTCGCGGCACATCCAAGTGGCCGCGCGCATCACATTCTGACCCCAACACCCCCTGGGGCCTGAGCGGAATGAGCCCTTCAACGGGCTCATTCCGCTCGTTCCTATGCTTTCCTTCGGATGTATTCTGGACTAATGCCGTTGTCCCTGCCGGGTTCGCGCAAGGCGCTGATTATGTGTTTGTGTGCTCTCGGAGTCGGGGTTTCTTGCCACCGCGCCGGCACTCCTGCTCCCAGGACTTTGCGCCCCCTCAACGTCGTCGTGATCACAATCGACACGCTGCGCCCTGACCATTTGCACTGCTACGGCGATGAGAAGATCGAGACGCCGACGCTGGACGGCGTGGCGCAGAGCGGCGTGCTGTTCGAAAATGCCGTGGCGCAGACCCCGCTGACTCCGCCCTCGCATGCCAGCATCTTCACCGGTCTCAACCCGCCCACCCACAAAGTGCGGAATACCGGAGGGTTCATTCTTTCTCCATCCACGCCGACTCTCGCGAGCCTGCTGCAGCAGCGCGGTTGGGACACCGCCGCCTTCGTCTCCTCGGCGGTGTTGAAGAAGCGCTTTGGATTCGATCACGGTTTCGCCGTTTACGACGACCAGATGCCGCAGCCTGGCAGTAGACAGGAGTTCTTGGAGGACGCCGAGCGCCGCGCCGGCGATACCGTGGACCGTGCCGTGCAGTGGCTGGACGGCCGCGGCGAAAAGCCTTTCTTCCTGTGGGTCCATCTCTACGACCCGCACGCTCCTTACGATCCGCCGTCCCCCTTTCACGAGCAGTACAAGGATCGCCTTTACGACGGCGAAATCGCCTACGCCGATCATGAACTCGGACGCCTGATGGAACACCTCCGGCGCAAATCGCCGCCCGAAAAGACGCTGGTGGCCGCGCTCTCGGACCACGGGGAGAGCCTGGGCGAACACGGCGAAGCCTCGCACGGCGTGTTCCTCTACGATGCCACGCTGCGCATCGCCTTCCTGCTCTCCGGGGCCGGGCTGCCCGCCGGAATGCGGATCAAGCCGCAGGCGAGGACGATCGACTTGCTGCCGACCATCCTGGAACTGCCGGGCGTTCCCGCGCCGCCGGGCCTGGAGGGCGCGAGCCTCGTCCCGCTCCTCAGCGGCAAGAGCGCCCCCACGGCCGTCTCGTATGCCGAGACGCTGTACCCGAAGATCAATCTGGGTTGGGCCGAGCTGCGCGCTATCCGCACGAATCAATGGAAGTACATTCGGGCGCCGCGGCCGGAGCTGTACGATCTCAGCCGCGATCCGGGGGAAGCCAACAACGTGCTGTCGGAGCATCCTTCCGAGGTGCGCAAACTGGAAGCGAAACTTGTCGCGGTCACGGGCCCGGCGGGTTCGGAGAAGGTCGAGACGACCCAGATGGATGAGCACACGCTGGCGCAATTGAAATCCCTGGGCTACACGTCGGGTTTTACTTCGCGCTCTTACGATCTGAACGGCCAGGGGGCCGATCCCAAGGATCGGGTGGACATACTGAAGATGATGGACGCTGCCGAGCGGCCGAAGTCCGGACTTTCCCCAGCGCGGCGCATCGAAGTGCTGCAACAGGCGGTTCAAATGGACCCTTCCAACCCGCTGCTGTACTATACTCTCGGCGCGAAATTGGAAAAGGCGGGCCGCTATGACGAAGCCATGAAGCTGTACCGGGCGGCGCTTGAAAACGGTATCGACAAGGGGCCCGGGCGGCTGCACTCGCGCCTGGGCGATCTGCTGGTGCACCTCGGAAAGAAAGCCGAAGCGATCCCCGAGTATGAGGAGTCCGTCCGCATAAATCCCGCCGACGTTGAAACTCAGGCCAACCTGGCCACGGCTTACCTGGAGCAGGGGCGGCTGGCCGATGCGGAGCGCGTCCTGAACGGCATTGTCGCCATCGAGCCGGATAACGCCGCCGCCCAGAACGGGCTCGGTGTGCTGGCGATCCAACGGCAGGACGGGACGGCTGCGCGCGGCCACTTCGAAAAGGCGGTAAAGCTCGACCCCGACCTGGTCGACGCCTATCTGAATCTCGGCCTGCTTTACAAGATGGTGGGCGAGAACACCCGCGCGCGCGCCAGCTTCGAACAGTTCCTGGCGAAAGCGCCGCCGCGGCAATATAAGACGGAGATCCCCAAAGTGCGCGCGGCGTTGGCCGAGCTGCAATGACCCAGCGTCTCAGAGTGGGAAGATCTATCAGACGCGGGCCGCTCCAGGACCGGCTCGCAATTCCCTCTGAATGCCGTTCCCGCGCGGCTGCCACCCCAGCCTCGTTGAATTGGATCACGGCGCACTCGAAACTGTGCAAAAGGTCGATACACGGCGCTTACGGAAACTCGACGCCAGCGGTACGGCACTGCCGCGCATTTGTCCGGAAACACCACTCCTAAGTAACTGAGTCAGTTACCTCCGTCTCCGTCTGAGCGGGACTCTGTCTGAAGCTTTCCCGGCACGATCCGAGTGTCCGACGACACATCCTCCACTCGTCCCCGGCGCTTCCGCTGCTATCGACGGAAACCACCTCCGGGGGGCGTGCCTCGACATCGGCGAGCGCCGGGCGGCAGAGAGCTAACCGCCTTTCGCCGGAAGCGCGAAACCGGGATCACGCCGCTTCCGCGGCGGTGGTCCCGGCGACTACCATGGTTTCAAAGGCCCTCGCATGCCCCCTAGCAACCTCTTTGCCCTGCTTGCGCTGGCGCTCCCCGCCGCCGCTGGCGAAGTCGTCCTCCTCACGCCCGACCCGGGCGGAGCCCCGGTGATCGGCCCGGCGATCCGCGCCGCGTCTCCGGGCACTGTGATCAGACTGCGCAAGGGCGTCTACCGCGAGCGCATCGTCCTCGACAAGACCGTCACGCTCGCCGGCGACGAGGGCGCGGTGCTCGACCCGTCACAGCCGCTCGCAGCGGCATGGGAGCCGGCTCCCGCCTTCGGTCCCGGCGTATTCCGCGCCGCCACCGGCCGGGAGCCGGCGACGCTGTTCATCGATGGGAAAATCCTGGCGGAGGTCGACAGCGAACGCAAGGAGACGGCCGTCGAAGGCGCCTGGTTCTGGAAATCGCTGCTGGCTGGCGGGACGCCGAAGACGGGATTTCGCTACATTCGCGGCCTGTGGCTCTACCGCCCTGAGGAGCGCGCCATCTTGGTCCACTTGGAAGGCAACGCCGATCCCGCCGCGCACACCTGGTCCGCCGTCTGGGACCGCGGCCCGGTTGTCACCCTGCGGAACGCGCGGGATGCAACTGTCAGCGGCCTCACGCTTTCCCACGCCTTCACCGGCGCATACCTGGGCACGGGCTGCGTCCGCTGCGCCGTCCTGCATTGCGTCATCGGAGGGTGGGATATGTACGGTGTCGCCCTGCGCGAAGGAGCCGCGGAAAGCCTCGTGGAAGACAATGAAATCTTCCGCGATTCCTACGAGGATCTCACGCCCCAGACCGTCCCCCGCGCCGGGGGCGGCGCCGAAGTCTCGCGCGAGTGGTACGAAGTCTGGCAGATCCACAAGATCGCCGGGCTATACGACCGAGTCGGCATTTCCATCACGCTCACCGGCTCTGGCAATCGCCTGCACGCCAACCGCATCCATGACGTCTTCGACGGAATCGACCTGGGCGAGGGCGAAATCGAATCACTCGACTCGCCGCCGGTCGATCCCGCGCACGATCGCGACGCCGAAATCTGGGACAACGTCATCGAGCGCACCGGCGACTCCGGCATCGAGGTCGGCGGCCCGGCGGTCAACGTGCGCATTCACCACAACGTGCTGCGCCGGACCCACGGCGGACTGCGCTATAAACTCCCGCGCATCGGCCCGGTCTTCATCTATCGCAACGTGCTGATCGACGGCGCGCCTAACAACATCTGGTACAGCATGGACGATTCGCCCGCCGAGGGCTATGTTTACCACAACACCGTCGTCGGCGGAGGCGGAGCCGGCCTGCGCTACGGCGGTTGGGAGCGGCACCACAATATCGGCGCGCCGCACTGGCATTACCTGAACAACCTCTTCGCCACGCCCGGCGGCTTCTTCGCCAACCGCGACCCGCGCATTCCGGTCAATTTCACGTCGGACTACAACGTGGTGCTGGGCGATTCGCGCCCCTATCTGGGCGATCCTTCCAGGGACGCCCATTCGCGCTATGTCGCCGATGTAAAACTCGTGCCGGGGTTCCCTCCCCTGCCTCTCCCGGACAGTCCCGCCATCGACGCCGGGCTCGACCTCTCCACCTATTTCCACGGCCGCCCCCTGCCCGGTTGCGAGCCCGGCTACTACAAGGGAAAGGCGCCCGACGCCGGTGCTTTTGAAGTCCGCTGACCGGCCGCGGGAGGATCCTCACGCCGCTGTCTCGCGGGCTCCGCGTATTCCGCCGCCTCGCGCATCAACGCGAGCGGCTGCAGGATCCGCTCCACGTCCTCGAAGGCATAGGAGATCCGCAGTTACCGCCGGCCCCGCACGGCCAGATCGCCATGCGCGTGGACGCAGTACTGGCCTGGGATGTAGCTGACGCGCGGGCGTCGGTTCTCCGCCGGTCCATCCACGGCCGCGTCGCCGGTGATCGGGCCCCGAACCGAGTGCCGCCTGTCCGCATCGTGCCGCCTGTCCGCATCGTCGCCTTCAGACCACCCCGAAGCCTGGATCACGAGGTACTCAGGGATTGTGCAAGTGGCCGGTAAACGGCGTTTACGGAATGTCGACGCCATCGGTACGGCATTGCGGCGCAAATGTCCGGAAACGTCACTTCACGGGAACGACGACATCGCGTAAACCGATGCGGCGCGGGCGACCGGGCCGGCCTCATTTGTTGCGGCTGGGGGCGAGGCGCTAGAGTTCCTCGAACCAGTTCTGGACGAGAATCATTTCCTTCAACGGGGTGGGCTTTCTTTCATCGAGCTTGACCATCAGGAAGCGTTGGCCATCCAACGAGAGATCCCAGCCGCGGATCGGAATACCGCCTCCGAATCCTGGCTGCTCAAACAGCAGGCGCGGCTTGCCCGCGCTGAAAGCCGGCCCGGTCTGCACATCGACTGCCCAAACCTGATCTCCCGTCCGGTAAAAGAGTTGCTTCCCGGTTCGTGCCCACAGCGGCTCGGTGCCGCCCTGCTGCGAGATCTGCCATTTTCCTCCGGGACCGGGAAATGGTCTGACGTAGACTTCCCAACGTCCCGACTCATCCGACGAATAGGCCAGCCAGCGCCCATCCGGCGAGAACTCCGGATAGATCTCTTCCGAATGGGAGTTCAGGAAAGGCGTCACGCGGTGGCTGCGCGCATCCAACAGAAGTATTCGGTAGCCCGTGCCTGGCTGAAGCTCCAGAAAAGCAAGCGTGGTTCCGTCGGGAGACCATGATCCAGGAGAATGGGAGTATTCACTGGTCGTGAGCCGCTCCATGGGGGAGCTTCCGTCAACCGGCTGCCAATAGAAGTTGCGCGGCTCGCCTGGCTTCCACCAATTGAAGGCCACCCGCTTGCCGTCCGGGGTCCAGGTCACATAATCAGCCTTGCCTTCACCGGTCAACCGGGTCGCAATCCCGCGAACGAGGTCATATTCCCACGCGTGATATTCCCTACCCATGAGGGAGTAGGCAATCCGCCGGCCGTCGGGCGAAAGGCGCGGAGCGAAGAAACGGCCTTTGGACGGTAAAACCGGCTGTTCGGTCCCTTTTTGGTCCACCCACACCAGCGAGTGCTCCCGGTCCGGTGTGGTACCACCCGGTGCATAAACCAATCCGCCTGAGCCGGAGATGCTGAACTGGCCGGCCGCAGTGTTGTAGCGGCTGTCTCCGATGTTCAATGCCTGCATGGCATCGGCGATGAGGGGAACAGGCTGGCCGGCGACTTCGAGCCGGTCCAGGTCGAAGCGGGCGCCCATGAGAGTTCCCTGCCGCAGGAAGACGAGGTGCCCGGTGGGCACATAGCGTGCATCGGCGGCATCCTCCAGCAAGGTGCGCCACTGGCGCCTCTTCACCTGCAACACGGCCACGCGCGGCTGCAGGTCCCAGGGCTCTCTCATCACCGTGAACAGCAGGCCTTTCCCGCCCGGGAGGAAATGGGGCAGGCGGTGGCCAACTTCCTGCCTCGTCTTGTCCGGGACGGTCAAGACCTCCGGCTTGCCGCCATCGGCCGGGATCACGGAGAGCCCGACGTCCCCGCTGGGTGAGAAAACGATGCGGTTATCAGACCCCCAAGTGGCGCCAAATGGCAAAGACCCGGCATCACACAGGGTCACCGGAACTCCACCGTCGATGGGCACCTTCATGAGCTTGCCGCCGGCCCAGAATCCGACCCACCGGTCATCGGGAGAGAGGAAAGGGCTGATGCCGCCTTCCGTTCCCGGGATGGCCTTCGCTACAGTCTGGTCCAGCCGCCGCAGGTACAGCTGGCTTTTCGCCTCGGGGGCTCCATTCTCCAGAACCGCGCTATAGACGAGGAAGCGGCCATCGGCGGAGAGGACCATGGCGGTGCGGGTCGGTCGCATGAATTCATAACTCCGGCGCAAGCCGTCGAGACAATAACCAGGCTCGAGTTTGATGACGGAACGGACGACGGGAGCCGCCGGCGCGGGCCGGAATTGCCATATCAGGCCCAGGCCAAGCAGGACAACGGCGACGAGCAAGAAGGCGCAGAACGCCAGCAACCAGCGTTGCGAGAACTGCTGGGAAAGCGCCGCCGCCGCAGGGGGCTGAGCGACAGACTCGCCGATCTCGATTCCGGCAGGGGCGCTGTCGCGCGGCTGGAGGCTCGCGTCTTTTCTTGTCGCCTCCGGCTCCAGCGCCTCCGGCTTTGGCTTTGGCGCCTCCAGTTCCACAGGCGCGACGAAACGGTAGCCGCGCCGGGCGAGGGTTTCGACGTAGCGCGGCCGGTCGGCGGAATCGCAGAGGGCTTCGCGCAGCTTATTGATGGCCTTGTTGAGGCTCTGCTCGTAGTCCACGAAAGTGCCGTCGGGCCACAGGCGGCGGCGCAGATCTTCGCGGGAGACGACCTCGCCGGGCCGCTCCACAAGTGCGCGCAGAACCTCCCAGGGCTGGTCCTGCAGATGGAGGCTCAGACCGTTCTTGCGCAGCTCGCGCGCGGCCTCGTCCAGTTCGTAGGGGCCGAAACGGAACTTTCTGGCTTGGCTCTCACTCCCGGGCATACACATTCCTCGGTGGAGATCGGTAGCAGTCTACCACCGACCACCGGCGGCTGTAAACAGAGAATCCGATCTGCTAACCCGCTTTTATTTCAATCAGCTACCAGGGAAGTCGGCGATGGATAAGCGATTCAGCGAAGGTTCCGCTCCGCTCCATGGAGCTTCCAGGGCATGGGCCTCACGTTGGGGCCATGAAAATCCCACACACTCTCCCCTGGATCCTGTGGATGGCTGCTGCGTCCTGTTCCGCCCAGACTCTGGTCATCGGGCTTTACGATTACTCCAACCTGTCCGCCAAAGAGACCGCTCGCTTCACCCAGACCGCCGGTCAGGCGCTGGCCGAATCCGGCATCCAGGTCGCCTGGGCCCACTGCCGCGGTGCGCTGGCCGCGACGCCGGGCACAATGTGCGGCCGGGAGCTGCATTCCAACGAAATCGTGATGCGCCTCAACCCAGCCGGGCAGCCCACTTCCAACGGCGGCCGGACAGAGCATCTGGGCCATACGCCAGTGACCGCGGAGGGCGGGCAATATGCCAGCGTGTCGGTATCGGCGGTGCGGACGCTGGCATCGGAATTCGGGATGCCGTTCGAGCTGCTGCTCGGGTATGCCGCGGCGCACGAAGCCGGCCATTGCCTGCTGGGACCCGGCCATTCCAACTCCGGGCTGATGCGCGCCGCCTGGAACCGCAAGGACGCCGAGTCGATGACGCGACTGAGCCTGAACCTCACGAAACAGGAATCCCTGAAAGCCGTTGCCCGGTTGGCCGCCGCGGAACCGGTGGCCGCGAGATAGCAGGCGCGGACGCGCTTGGCTTCGTACCCGGTTTCGGTCTACGGGGCAAGTGCAACTTCGCCCGGCTGGCTGAGTCTGATCGCGGATCGGGTTCGCCTGGTCATCATAGCGATCACCCTGTGTAACAGCGCACTTGAAAACTGTGCCAATGGTCGGTAAACGGCGTTTGCGGAAACTCGCCGCCAGCGGTGGGGCTTCGCAGCACCAATGTCCGTAAGCGCCACTTTCCGGGCCTGGCACTTTCAGAATGCCCGACTACAAACGAGTTGTCCTTTGGCTCGATGGCGTGGCGTGTCTTCTTGCGGGAGTGGCCAGAAATCGGGCACCGCGTGCGGCCAATTCTGCCTACAAAGCGTTTGTGGATGCAATGGGACCGAGAAAACTGAAGCCGGCTGCGCTCGACTTCAGGAAGTTCCGACGTGAATGATCGATCGTATATTCCGGATTCGTCGCGCTCCATTTCAGATCACTGGCGGCAACGACGCTGGAGTTCCTGATGCGATGCTCACCGTCTGGTCATGCTCCTCAATCTTCTCTGACGGGTCTTTCTAGCGGCGGCCTGCCTCAAAGAGAAGATTCTTGCTGAAAAACGGCAGGATATGATTCTGAAAGCGAACCGCCACCGCGCTGGTGTGCGTGCCTGAATAGACTTGGAAGCTGTTTGCAATTCCGTATAGATCGAGAACGTCATGCAGCTTGCTGGTATCGTCGCGTAAGCGATCCTGGTCCCCGACGTCCAATGCGATCGCGCGGTATTGGCGGAGATTGCCAATGTACTGATCGATGAAGGCGAGGGGCGCGTTTGCCGCCCATTTCGCGAGCACTTCGGGCCGGGCAGTCCCGTCCTTCGTCGGCAGATCGAGATAGAGCGGTGGATTCTTCGGGTCGGGCGACCACGCTGCTGCGCTGGCCAGTTGGGCGCGTGCGAAGAACGGCAGCTTGGCCGAATCTTCCGGTGTCTTCACTGCCTCCAGGCTCTTCTCCAACTCCGGATTTGTGGGGCCGGCCGTCCGCGCGGACAGACAGCACGGGCTCATGATATACAGGCTGCCGAACACGTCGGAGTGTTTCATGCCGATGCGGGTTGCACCATATCCTCCCATCGAGTGCCCAACCAAGCCGCGGCTCATGCGATCGGGAATCGTCCTGTAATGAGCGTCCATGTACGCAACCACATCGTGAGAGATGAACTTTTCGAAATCGCCCGTTGTGACGGAACTCGAGTACATTGACCCGTTGTGCACCGTCTTCGAATCTGGCAGAACGACGATCATCTCCTTTGCGCCCGTGGAAAAAGCGCCTTCGATCGTTTGCGGCACGTGGATTTCGTGGGTCCACTGCTCGGCGCCGATGGAGTAACCATGCAGCGCGTAGACAACGGGATACCGCCGGTGTTTGTCCTGCTGGTAGCTGGGTGGCAGGAAGACGATTACATCGCGGTCTACGGCGTCCCCCTCCAGGTTGCCCTCCACGGCCGCAGCGTGGATCTTGACGTGCTCGACTGTGACCGGTTTTGCGCCCGGAACTACAGGCGGAACCTCCGTCTGCACCTGGGCCGCAAGCCGTGGCCCGGCTGCAACAGCCAGCGTGAGTATCACTTCGCAAAACACTCGCATTGCACTGCACCTCTCCCCTGAGACACGACTCCACGTCGAAAGGGACACGTTGTCAGCGGTCGTGTGTTCGGTCATTGGTCAGTCTATTCCTGCTCGTTGAGCTGTGGGAACTGTGGAAATCGCGCAGCGATTTCCAAGGACGGTGGAGGCGGGAGGGAAACGGCCGTTTCCGCCAGGGCACCTAATCGGAGATAGCAGAGCTGCGACTGGCGGATGGGGCGTGGACGATAAACGGCGTTTCCGGAAACTTGACGCCAGCGGCATCTTGCGGTGCAATTGTCCGGAAACGCCACTTTACGACCACAATCCGCGGACGTGCCCGTCAGATTCACATGTAAGGTTTGGGCGCTGCCCGTCAACTTGACCGCCCTGCCCAACTTCCGGTTGGCCCGTGATCCGGGGGCAACTTCCCAGAACCGGACTTCGGGGGATTATGAGTAGCCGCTACTCAAAAAGGCGACAACCAAGAGGC